>Ga0233440_1000042_pt1 | contig 169983 bp, 166 predicted proteins | sample SI_123_September_5_FD_182791 | JGI IMG/M metagenome (GOLD analysis project Ga0233440, IMG submission 182791) | Seawater microbial communities from Saanich Inlet, British Columbia, Canada - SI_123_September2016_120_MG | ecosystem: Environmental > Aquatic > Marine > Inlet | place: Canada... | reverse complement strand
TGCATACTTAAAAAATATTACAATGTTTAAAGACCATATGGCTGTATCTGAAAGAGTTAATGGTTCATTAACGATTCGTATATTTGATTTTAATACAAAGTCATGGCAATCCATTGAAATGGATGAAAAAATATATTCCATAGAGTTTGATGCGAATTATGATTGGAATTCTGAGTTTATTAGAATTGGATACGGATCATTTCTTACGCCATATTCTGTTTACGATGTTCATTTGACATCGTCTATAAAAACATTAAGAAAAAAAGATGAAGTTTTAGGTGGATATAACCCGGAAAATTATATTTCAGAAAGAATTTGGGCGCCGACACATGATGGTAAAAGAGTCGCCATTACACTGCTGTACAAAAAAGGGATTGATTTAAAAGGGAATAATCCATGTTTCCTTTGGGGATATGGGAGCTATGGTGCTACGTATGACCCTTGGTTTTCGTCGAATATTTTTAGTTTGGTTGATCGGGGTGTCGTTTATGCTCGTGCCCATATTCGCGGATCATCATTTATGGGGCGACAATGGTATTTAGATGGAAAGTTAAACAATAAGAAAAATACATTTAAAGATTTCATTTCTGCTGGGCGCCATCTTTCAGATGAAGGAATAACATCTCCAAATAAATTGGCAATTTATGGTGGAAGTGCTGGTGGACTTCTTATTGGGGCCGTTATGAATATGGCTCCGGAACTTTGTAAAGTTGCAATTCCGGATGTTCCTTTTGTGGATGTGATTAATACAATGCTTGATGAATCCATACCATTGACTGTTACAGAATTTGAAGAATGGGGGAATCCCAAAGAAAAGAATTCATATGAATATATGAATTCTTATTCTCCTTATGATAATGTTGAAAAAAAATCATATCCTCATACCTTGGTTTTAGCAGGTTATAATGATCCTAGAGTTCAATATTGGGAGCCCGCAAAATGGACGGCTAAATTACGTGCCAATAAAACAGATTCTAACGATTTGCTATTGAAAACAATTATGGGAGCTGGTCACTTTTCTTCTTCCGGTAGGTTTGATTACTTGAAAGATGTGGCATTTTATTATGCATTTACATTGGATAAACTTGGAATAAATTAATGCCATTGGTTTCCATAAATCCAGCCACTGGAATAGAAATACAGGTCTATCCAAGGCATTCACAAAGTGAAATACAATTGATTTTGGACCAATCAATAGAAGCCCAAAAAGATTGGAAAGCAACAGATTTATCACTTAGGCTACCCTGTTTAGAACGTATGGCCAGAACGCTTCGAGATCGTTCTAAAGAATTAGCCGTTCTAATGTCTCAAGAGATGGGGAAACCATTGACACAATCACTAGGTGAGATTGAAAAATGTGCAAAGTTATGTGAATATTATTTTGAATCAGCACCTGAATTTCTTTCCGATAAAACTGTAGATATCCCTGGTCAAAAAAGTTTTATAAGTATTCAACCAATAGGACTTATACTTGGTATCATGCCCTGGAATTTTCCATTTTGGCAAGTTTTTCGATTTGCAATTCCAACTATTACGGCAGGCAATGGTGCGATTCTAAAACACGCATCCAATGTTCAAGGATGTGCCGTTGCCATTGAATCGTGTTTTAGAGAGTCAGGATTTCCACGAAATATCTTTAGAAATTTAGTTATCCCTGGGAGCGATGTTTCGGAAGTGATAAAAAATTCCGCGATTGCAGCCGTAACCATAACAGGAAGTACACCAGCAGGAAAATCAGTTGCTAAAACTGCAGGCAGTGTTTTAAAAAAAACTGTTTTGGAATTGGGCGGAAGCGACCCTTATATTATTTTGGATGATGCAAATTTATCGCTCGCTGTGGATTCTTGTATCTCAGGAAGACTATTAAATGCTGGACAAAGTTGCATTGCAGCCAAAAGATTAATAGTTACAGAATCGGTTTATGATTCATTTCTTTCAATGATGGTAGAAAAATTGTCTGAAAAAATCATGGGAAATCCAATGGATGATGTCGATATGGGACCCATGGTTTCTGTGGAAGCACGTGATGAAGTGCATCATCAAGTAATGCAATCTATTCAAACTGGCGCTGAATTGGTTCTAGGAGGTGAGATTCCACAAGGTGTTGGGGCGTATTACCCAATTACGCTTTTAGCGGGTGTTACACCGAATATGGTAGCGTTTGATGAAGAAATTTTTGGTCCAGTATTCTCAGTGATTAAAGCAAACGATGAAGCTCATGCAATCGATTTAGCAAACCAAACTGAATTTGGATTAGGTGCTTCAATTTTCACAGCAGATTTATCGAAAGGAGAAGCGATTGCAATAAATAAATTGAATGCAGGTTCTTGTTTTGTAAATGATTTTGTAAAATCTGATCCAAGACTACCTTTTGGTGGAATTAAAGAATCTGGGTTTGGTAGGGAACTAGCATTACAGGGAATGATGGAATTTGTTAATATAAAAACTGTTGTCGTGAAAAGCGGATGATCTTTGTAAACTTGGGGGCATGAAAATACATAAAATTATAATATCTCTTTTTCTGGTCGTAATATGTTATGGTCAACAAAATCGATTATTTTGGGATGGACATGATTGGAATCGAATCGCAAAAAATGTGGATTACCATCCAGCCAATACTCATCGAATAAAAACAGCTTATCTACACGGGGCTCTCGATGGAAGATTACATGGTTATTTGAAAACTTGGGCGAAAGATCAATACCTTGCAGATGATGTATTTGCAGAAACAGTTGATTATCTAACTACCAGAGAACTGATAAAAAATTTGGATTATTTTTATCAAGATCCCATAAATAGTTATATTCCGATTCCTGCTGCAATTGTGATTGCTAATATGTACGCAGAAAGAATTCCTGTCCCAATGATTGATGATTTTATAGAAATTACTAGACGGTGGATCAATGACCTAACTTTGGAGTTGGATACATTAAATTATAATAAATTGATTGAAGATAAATTTATTAAACATCATGAAAAGAAATTTAATCGATCCGAATGAATCCAGCCTTTGGATGCCAAGCAAAAATTCTATTTTCACCAGAAAATTTGACTTTTGATATTGTGAATTTATATGTGGGTGGTTTATCACCGACCAAAGGGTATGAAGTTGTTTTTGTCGTTGAAAACCCTGTTTGAAGTGCCGGTTCATAGTTATAAACTAAAACCATCCTGTCTTCATCTAGAAATTCTTTATCTCCAGAATATTTAGATAAAAAACCTTCTAAATAATCGACGGGTCTTCCCACATGGTTTACAACTTGAACATTGATTAAAATTTTAGCATCATCAATAACACGAGGGCGAATTTCGATTGTAAAGGCATCTTTATCACCAGCTATGAGTAAATTTGACAACAACAAGATTAGGAGTGCTTTTTTCATAGATTCGAAATTGGGCAAGAATTTTGATATACGAAAGAGAAAGGTTGCGAAACATTTTTCGCTTTAATTATGTATAAGGTAACTTCTCGAAGTGATTGAACCCAATAATATAACAAGATTCTTTAGCCCATTGCAAAATTCTATAGTCATTATTTTTCTATCTTTATTCTCTTTAACAGTTGCACAAGTTAGAATTGGAGAATGGACAGCATTAACATCTCCTTTAAATGTCCGTGATATTTTGTATATTGGAAGTGATATATATGCAGCCACTGAAGGTGGACTTTTCAAATTAAAGGATGATGAATATCAAACAATAACCACTATTGATGGATTATTAGGTGTAGATCTTTCCACTATTGCATCTGATAAAAACGGAAATCTATGGTTGGGTGGAACTCATCCTTTTGGATTTGTTCAGCTTTTTAATCCGAATACAAACAAACCTATAAAAAGTTTCGATTATAATTTAACTGCAATTTTTGATATACAGATTCTTGATTCATTATCATTCGTGTTTTTTCAGGATGGTCAAGATATGGGGATTATGAAATTTCTATATAATAATGGATGGGACTACAGAGATAGTTTTCGAAATTTCCCCAGTGAAACAGAAAGCATCAATTGTTTTACGGCAAATGACTCTACTATTTTCATTGGAATGAATAATGGTATTTATAAAGGGTCATTAAATGATAATTTAAAAGACCCAACGAGTTGGCAAAAGCTAGATGTAGCGATTTCAATGGATGTTACGGCGATAGTGATAGAAGGTACAAATTTATATTTCTCATCGAGTAATGCACTTTATAATTATTCTCTGGAAACAACCACATGGAGTCAAATTTCTTTTTCCTATACTTTATCTAATGTAAATGAAATATTTGTTGAGAATGGAGACATATATTTCATTGATGGGAAAAAACTTTTCCGTAAATCAGATGATGAAGATTCTCTTCTTAATAATCAATATTGGCTTTCGGGGATTGCCAAAAATTCCAATCAAATTATAACTGGAATTCGAAATGGAATCTTATTCATTGAAGAAAATTTAGATGGGAATGACGCTGTAACTCGTTTTTTACCTAATGCGCCTGTTACCGCTGGATTTTCAGCCATTACTGTTTTAGATGATGGTCGATTGGTTGGTGGAAGTAAAGAAGGGCTTTCAATTTATAGCGAAGATGGTTGGCGAAATATTCTTCAAATTAAAACGGTTGGGTCTGATACAATTCACAATTCGTATGATTTTTCAAAATTTGTAGCAGATACTATTCCTTATAGTTTTGGTGGTTTTATAGCAGATCTTGAGCAAGGACCAGATGGATTATTATATTGTGCAATTCGTGGAACATATCCCATTTATAATAGTGAGCCTGTTCGAACCAGTGGTGGTGTTATAATAATTGATGTAGATAATCCATCCAATGTTACGCTGATTGATACAACATATTTGAGTTATCTGACCGAATCATCCAATCCAAACCCTTATATGGTAATTTTAGATATTGAGTTTGACTCAAAGAATAATTTGTGGATAGCTGACCCTTATTGTATTATAAAAAATAATCCAATTCATGTTCGATCTTTAAGTGGGGAATGGAAGCATTATGGCTCGTCAGAAACAACTGTTAAAATTAGTCAATCACCTGGGGCACTCGCTGTAGATTCTTGGAATCGATTGTGGTATTCTGCATTTCAAGCGGAAGAAGCAAATTTCGGGATTTATCCCAATGGGGGGATTTTCATGCTTGATTTTGATGGATCGCCAACAAATCCAGATAATTTTTCGTGGAAACTCGTTCAAAATAAGGGAACAGTTTTATCTTTAGGGATGGGATTGAATGATCGACTTTATTATTTAACATCTTCGGGTTTAAATTATTTTGATTTAAGCAGTGCATCAAATCCAATTGTACGTGAAAATGCTTATGCTTATTTTCCAAATACTTCCTTCGGAGATGGTGCGGAAATCAAAATTGATCCTCATGGAAATATTTGGGCACATTCGCCGTCTCAAGGCATCCATATTTTGTTAGAGAATACAACATATTGGCCAACTATTAACGGTTTTCGTACGGATAACAGTCCATTATTATCCGATGAAATAACCGATATTGCATTTGATGAAAAACGTAATTTAGCGTATATCGCAACAAGTAAAGGAGTCAATATTCTTAGGATTCCTTTTGGAGTAGAACAAAAGAACTATTCCAATGTTAAAGTATTTCCAAGTCCATTTTACATTCCTTCGGTTGACCCCATGAAAGTGGATGGCTTACCATTTGAATCTTCTATGATGGTTATGACTTTAGATGGGAAAGTGGTACGAGACGTGGTAAGTCAAGGTATCAGTATTGATGGAAATCAATTATCATGGGATGGGCGAGATAATGCGGGTGATTATGTTTCCAGCGGTGTGTATCTTCTTGCTTTGTATGGAATGGATGGATCGCAGATGGTTGAGAAAATAACAGTGATTAAGAACTGATATTATAATAAATGCGAATTTTTAGATATAAATATTATTTCTGAAATAATAACTTTTAATACACCAGCAGTGGGAATAGCAAATAACATTCCCAATGGTCCCATCATGGTCCCGCCAATTAAAAGAACAATCATGACAGCCATAGGATGAAGTCCAACGCTTTCTCCGACGAGAATAGGCGTTATAAAATTATTATCAATCTGCTGGACAATAATGAACATGAAAATAATATCTAACATAAAAAATGGTGATGGAATTACTCCAAATAATTGATGCGCCAATGCAGCATCATTCCCGAGATTATTCATTAAAGCAATTAATATAGCAGGAATCATTCCCACAAAGGGGCCCACCATCGGAATTAAGTTTGCCAACCCAGCAATAATACCAATAAAAACGATTAATGTCATGTTTGCACCGGTTTGATTCAAAATGAATAGTCCAATAATAGATAGAATTGCAACACTACCAGCTGCTAAAATTTGTCCACGAAGATAGCTGGAAATTTGTTGCTCAATATTATAAATCATTCGCAACCCAACTTCCAAATATTTATTTGGAATGAATTGAACCAATGATCTCTTAAAATCATGATATTCGATTAATAATATTATAGTAAATATTAAAATCATCACGGCTAGAAAAAAGAAACTTCCAGCGGAGCCTAAGAGTGATAAAATATTCTGAAAAACGTTTCCGAGACTGTCTTTAGCGATTGAAATAATTTTTTCACTTTCAGGAATCATATTACTCATGAAATCAGGGAGATACTCACGGGTTTTTATAGAGAGAGCTTCCAAGCTCAAAGCAAAATCTTCTTGCTGGAGTTTAGATGTAAATTCTTTGATTTGAGATCCAATATTGGCAATAAAACTTCCAAAGAACCAAAGTCCAAGTGAGATGACACTTCCTATAATTAGAATAACACTGCCACCCCGAGAATGAATTGTTCGTTCCAAAGAATCTACACTCTGCAAGAAAATGGTTGTAAATAAAAATGAAAAAATGAGCATGACAATGACGGTGCCAAGAAAGGGCAGAATATTCCATGCTAATCCACCAACGACTAGAAATAGTAGTAGTCGATATAGTTTTTGTATGGAATCCATTTTAATTCGCTTGGGTGAGTTCCAAGTTCGTACGGCGAAGCCTTTCGCCTAACACACGCGAAAGATTCATTAATATTTTATTGCCTAATTCAGGGTCCCGGTTCATGAGGGTGAGAAGATCAGTTCGGAAAAAGCCAATTAATTTAGCTGACTCAGTAGCTATTGCCATGGCAGATCTTGGCTCCTCATCTAATAATGCCAATTCTCCAAAGAAATCACCGGATTCTAACTTTGCAAATACTGTATTTGAATCAGGATCTTTGATTTCTACAGTTCCATTTAGGATGACATACATGCCTTCGCCGGGAGATAATTTTTTAAATATTGGTTCGCCAACCTTGTAAGACCGTTCGTGTGTGAGTCGAGCAACTTCCTTTAATTCTTTCATCGTGAAATTTCCAAAAATGGGCACTTTTTCCATGACATGCAATATGGGATCACTTGAATTATTTTTCTTGAAAAAATTTTCATAAAGGGATTTCATAATTTATCCTCGTGATAATTGGGTTAATATTTTTTATAAGTGGCATCTCTATTTCTGTTTAGGATTAGCTAATTTTATCAAGGGCCTGCGAAATATCCCAAATCAGATCATCAGCATTTTCTACACCAATGGAAAGTCGAACCATTTTATCTGTAAGTCCTAAGGCATTTTTTTCAATAATTGGCACATCTGCATGCGTCATAGAAAATGGATGTTCTGCAAGAGATTCTGTACTTCCGAGACTGACTGCAAGATGAAAAAGTTGCAAATGATTCAAAAATGTAAATGCATTTTTTTCTCCACCTTTAATATCAATACTAATCATAGCACCGGGAGATGAATATTGTTTTTTATATATATCATGCATTCTAGAACCCGATTTTAAATGTCCTAGATAAAACACTTTTTCCACTTTTGGATGGTTTCTTAAAAAATCGGCAACTTTTTCTGCATTTGAAGCTTGAAGCTCCATCCGTGGTTTGAGAGTTTCTAAACTTCGCATTAATAGCCAGCCTGTCCAAGGTCCTGTCATATTTCCGAGAAAGGTACGAAGCACTTTAATTCGTGTCATAAGCTCAGTGTTTCCAAGAACCGCGCCGGCAATTAAATCACTGTGCCCACCAATATATTTCGTTGCAGAATATATGACCAAATCTGCACCCAAATTTAAAGGCTGACACCACAACGGACCCATGTAAGTGTTATCGACGGCAATTACAGGTGAGTTAGATTTGGTCTTGAAATAATCTGATACAGATCTACACATTTCTAAATCAATTAGGGCATTAGTTGGATTTGCAGGTGTTTCAACGTAAATAAGTTTTAGATGATCTTTTTTTCCTGAATCTTCCACTTTTTGAATAATGTCGCCCATTTCATGATCAGAATGAAATCCGATTGACTCTATTCCGAATTTTGGTAAAATATGATCTATGAAGTGACTCGTACCGCCATATACAGGTTTACTGTGAAGTAGTAAATCGCCTGGTTTTAAAAACTCTAATAATACAGTAGAGATAGCAGACATCCCACTTTCGAATACAGCACAAACTTCCGCATGATCCCATAAGCAAAGTCTATCTTCCAATATTTCAAGATCAGGATTGTTAATTCGACTGTAAATAAGTCCTAATTCTTCATCAGGTTCTTTATCACGAAGACCATAGGCAACTTCAAAAAATGCTTTTCCGTCTTCTGCAGATTTAAATGCGAAGGTAGATGTTTGAAAAATAGGACATTTTACTGCACCTTCAGATAAATGAGGGTCGTACCCATGAGACATCATAAGAGATTCGGGTTTAAAGGATGTCTTTGACATTTTACTTTTTCTATTCATTATTGATATATTCAGGATTTAGTCCGAATTCCTTTTCAAACTCTTCCGCAATTGATTGAATCATTTTTCGCCTTTCATTGTGTGGAAGAAAGGCACTTTTCATTGCCATAATAGTAATCTCACGAAAATCATGTATTTGGAAATTAAATAATTTGTGTGCTAACATGAATTCATCGGTAAGTGTCGTATCGGACATGAGCCGGTTATCAGTATTAAGAGTGACACGAATCCCCTGATCATAATAGTATTTCAATGGATGGTATTTTAACGAATGAACACTTCGAGTTTGCCAGTTAGATGTAAGACAAATTTCTAAAGTTATTCGATGGTCATTCACATATTGCATCAAATCTTTATCATCTTTCAATTTGGTTCCATGTCCAATTCTATTGGCACCGCAATAATGTATCGCTTGATGAATTGATGCGGGACCATAAGCTTCACCAGCATGAATCGTGGAATTAATATTGTTATTGCGAATTTGATAAAAAGCTTCTCTATGTTCTTTGGCTGGAAAATTTTCTTCAGCGCCTGCAAGGTCAAATCCCACCACGCCTTTATTTTTGTATTGTACAGCAAGGTCTGCTAGCTTTAAAGAAATATTTGGCGAAATTGAACGAATTCCACAAACAATAATTCCAGATTTAACTCCAAATTCCTTTTCGCCTTTTTTGAGTCCTTTTTTTACAGAGTCCACGGCCATATTAAGGGTCATGCCTTTTTTCTGGTGCAAAATAGGTGAATACCTAACTTCGATATATCGGACATTCTCTTTAGCAACGTCTTCAATTAATTCGAATGCAAATCGAGTGAGAGACTCTGGGGTTTGCATCACACTTAAAGTTATATCAAATCGATGAAGATATTCTTCAAGTGACCCTCGTTTTTTACCAATCTTGAGGTAGGAAGATAATTCATCCAAATCAAATGAAGGCAATTCCACTCCTTCTTTCAGTGCAACTTCTAATATTGATTCTGGACGAACACACCCATCCAAATGGCAGTGAAGTTCTACCTTAGGAAGACGATGCAATAGTTCATGAGTTATTTTTTGCATAGGGTCAGGTTACTCCATTAAGCTTTTTGTGTGACTGATTTATAAAGCCAGTATATAATCGCCATAAAAATAATGATGCCAACAAATTGAAAACCAGGGAATTGTGGCCACCAACCTTTGCTTCCCGTGATAAAAATAGGAACTGCAACTAATATACCTACAAGTGCTTCTCCAGTAATGAGTCCAGAAGCCATGAGTAATCCTTTTTTCTTCATAATTTCGGGTGCACCAGAAGTATTACCGAAGTGAGCAATCATTCCACCGAGAAAAATTGGAACTGTTAATTCGATTGGTAAATAGATACCAACAGCAACGGCCAAAATTGGAACACGAAAATCGGATCCAATTCTTTCTTGACGAAGATCAATCAAAATAATAATTACGCCAATAATGGCTCCAAACCCAACCATTGTCCAAGGAAGATTTCCTGTGAATACGCCATCAGCAACAGATTTCATTAAAGTTGCTTGGGGTGCCGATAAAGTAGGTGACCCGATTGTGTAGGCTGTATGAAGTATGTCTAAAACTAGTCCCAAAACAACAGAAGCACTTAAAACGCCTACAATTTGCATAACTTGTTGTTTCCAAGGTGTTGCACCAACAATATATCCAGTTTTCAAATCTTGCAGATTATCACCGCCAATAGCAGCTGCACAACAAACCACAGCCCCAATCATAATAGCAGCTGATGCACCGACATCAGAATTTTTCCCTAAAAGAGATAAGAGTAATAGAGATGCAAACAAAATTGTCGCAATGGTAACCCCCGAAATAGGATTATTAGATGACCCAACCATTCCAGCCATATAGGCAGCCACAGCAGAAAATAAAAAACCAAAAACCATCATTACGACTGCAAGTAAAGCAGCGATGGCAACATCATTCACAATTTCAAAATAAAGTAAATAGACTGGGATAAGCAATACTGCTAAAACCATTCCAACATAATTAATTGGAAAATCTTGTTCATGTCTTGGAATATTGGCGTTCGTTTTAGATTTTTTTAATGCTTCTAGACTTGCTTTGATTCCATCAACCAATGGTTTGAATAAATTTATGAGTGACCAAACTCCACCTACAACCATTGTACCGACTCCTAAATATCGAATCTGGGAATTCCAAATATCCCATGCGGCGGACATAGGCTCGCCTTCAAATCCATAAATTGCGGTATAAATTGGAATGGCAATTCCCCAGGAGATTAGTCCACCAGCTACGACCAAAATACCAATATTTCGCCCCACAATATATCCTACCGAAATCAAGGCGGGAGACAAGTCTGTTCCTATTCCAAAAATAGATCCACCAACCACAGTTGCACCTTCAATAGCAGCATGCCACATGGCATAACCTTGTTGACAAAGTTTCATCGCGCCACCCACTAATCCTGAAATTGCAACTGTCATGAGTCCACCGGATTCATCTTCGACTTCAGAAGTACGAGATGCTTCTCCTGCTTCTAAGACCGCAGCAGTGGCAACACCTTCAGGATATTTTAATTTAGCTTCAACAATCAATGCACGTCTGAGTGGCACGGTAAATAAGACACCTATCACACCGCCAATGGCTGAAATTTTAGCCACTTCAAGATAATCAAATTCTGTCCAAACTCCCATGAGAACCAAAGCAGGGATTGTGAATATAACACCTGCTGCTAAGGATTCACCGGCAGATGCCGCAGTTTGAACAATATTGTTTTCTAAAATATTAGATTTTCTAAAAAGTCTTAAAACACCCATGGATATAACAGCTGCTGGTATAGATGCAGAAACAGTCATTCCTGCAAATAATCCTAGATATGCATTGGCACCGGCCAGTATCATGGCTAACAAGATACCTAATACAATTGCTTTTGGGGTAATCTCTGGTAAAGGTTTGGACATTTTTTCTCCTTGAAATGATTGGGGAAAATATGGAAAATAAAATAGACTTTGCAATGGAAGAAAAGGATAATTAATTATAAACGAGAATTGAGTGTTCAACTGTTGATGAAACGGATATGCAATCTTACTTTTTAATTTCATTATAAATTTAAAAAAATAATGTAATTTTTATCACGTCAGGGGTGCCGTTCAGAACCAGATCGAACGGCTGAGAACAAACCCATTGACCTGATCTGGATAATGCCAGCGTAGGAAGACATCATGCCATTTAAAACAACTATCATTTCTTTAGTTATATTTTTATCTTTTTTGTTTGCGAAAATATCGGGGACAGTAAAAGATTTATCCACAAATGAATTTCTTCAAGATGTGAATATTACCACTGGTGAGAAAGGGACATCCACAAACCAATTTGGCGAATTCACGCTCGATGTTTTATTAGGAACTGAATTAGAGTTTTCACACATTGGTTATCATTTGATTCATGAAATTGCTCAAGATGGTATGGCGGTTGAAATGAGTCCCACAGTCCTTAAATCAGAAGAAGTTATTGTCCGAGCTGGACTGTCTGATGAATCACTCCAAAAAATAACCGCAAGTGTGACGGTCCTTACTTTTGATGAAATTCGAAAATCGAGTGCAGATCATTTTCAATCATTGATTGATCAAATTCCAAACCTGAATTATGCTGGGGGTACCAGTCGACCACGGTATTTTCAAATTCGTGGAATTGGAGAAAGAAGTCACTACTTTGGCGAAGGTCCACCCAATTTTTCTGTTGGATTTGTTATGGATGATATGGATTTAAGTGGGTTGGGAATGCTTGGCATTCTAGATGATATGAATCAAATAGAAGTATTTAAAGGGCCTCAATCTTCTGTATATGGCTCCAATGCTATGGCAGGACTAATTTCTATGAGATCAACAGATCCACATGAAAAATTTGAAATGAAAATTTCATCGCGCTTTGGAACAGATAATCAAAAAGGTGGGAGTTCAGTCGTGAATGTTCCTTTAATGAAAAATATGAATATGCGATTGACTGGCGTATATAATTATAGCGATGGATTTCGGAATAACATAAGTCGGCATATCACAGATTCAAACAAAAGGGAAGAAATTTTCACTCGATTGAAATTAAGTTTTAATCCAAATAAAAAATTATCTATTTTGACTACACTCATATCTGCAAATCTAAATAATGGATACGATATGTGGGTGCCAGACAACAACACTAACTTTAATACTTATTCCAATGATATTGGAGAAGATAGCCAAAAAACTTATGGATATTCATTAAGAGCTAATTATAGAACTTTTTGGAAAATAAATGTAACGAGTATCACATCATTCACAGAAACAGAATTAGTCCACGCTTATGACGGTGATTGGGCCGACAGTATTTATTGGCATAATAATCATGAATTTGATCCCGAAGTAGAAGGTTGGGCTTATGAGTTTTATGATAAGAATGAACGAAATCGCTCAAATTTCACACAAGAAATTAGATTATCTATGGGCTCCATAATATTGGGTGGGTATTATAAATATATGATTGAGCAAGATGAAGCAAAAGGTTATTTATTTGGGGGTGTAGCAACGGATGCAACAAGTCATTACGATTTTCAAGCCCAAGCTATCTATGCACAAAATGACATCGAATTAACGCCATCTCTTAAATTGAAAACCAATATTCGATTTGAAAATAATTCTATTCTTTATGATGGTAGATCTTCTGGAATGAATGATAATTGGGAAACTATGGAATTGCCTTCAATACATTTTAATATTAATCATTCTATGTTGGGGTACAGAGCTTCTTTGCATTACCTGAAAAATAAATTCACTAGTTATTACAGTTCAGTTTCTCAAGGATATAAATCTGGTGGTGTGAATCAACAACCTTACCTTTCAGATGCAAGTCGGCCTTACAATCCTGAGTTTATCCAAAATTATGAAATTGGATATAAACGTAAAACGGATAAACTATCTTCTCAATTATCTACATTTTATAGTTTAAGAAAAGATCAGCAAGTTTCTGTTTCGAGTCAGCAAGTGGAAGGAGATCCCAATAGTTTTCTTTATTTTACCGGCAATGCAGGATCGGGACATATTAAAGGAATAGAATTTGAGACTATATATCAAGTTTGTTGTAATATTTTCCTAAATGCAAATTTAGGAATTTTGGATTCATGGGTAGATAAGTTCACCTATCAAGCCAGTTCTGAAACCCATGAAATTGGCGGAAATCGGGAAGCTGCCATGTCGCCAAAAATTACTGGATCTCTCGGATTAAGTTATGAAACTGAATCTAATCTATTCGCTTCAATTCATTTAAGCTATAAAGACGAATATTATTTTTCGGACAGTCATAATCAAAAAAATGAGCCTTATTCATTATTAAATCTGACGTTAAGAAAAACAATTGGAAATGGATCAGCCACGCTTTGGATTCGAAATGCTTTAGATAAACGATACGCAACACGAGGGTTTTATTTTGGACTTATTCCGCCAAATTATCCAGATCAATTATGGTTAAGTTATGGAGATCCTAGACAAATTGGTGTGACTGTAGATTATACTTTTTAAGTATAAAGTATGGTTAAAAAAGGCAATTAGCCCTTGTGATAAATAATAGTTAAAATTGATAATATAATTTATGAGTCCTATCCGAAAAGGGGCTAAAGCCCCTAGTTTCTTTGGTTTTGCTTTAGCCCCCGACCTAAAGGACGGGGTTAGTAATTCCTTATATCTCATGATATTCTTATAATTACCCCATGCTTTAGCTTGGGGGTAATTATTCTGAAAATATGGGGCTTTAGTCCAAAATGACCTTTCCGGAGTGGATTCATTTATTTTTGATTTATATGAATTTCCACGGGGATAAACTACGATTGGTTTATTGTAGATATTTATTTGAATAAAGATTAATGTTGTTTACGAAAAAAATAAATCAGTTTTGCGCATAGTCACTTATTCTTAAACATTGTATTTTACGGATATGATTCGTTCTATATTTCTTGTCATTTTCTCAATAGTTTATCTTAATGGCCAAACCACTACAGATAAACCAGTTGAAACTTGTGGACATAACCAATCCGCTTCTCGATGGCTTTCAACAGAATCGAGCTTAACTGAAAACCAAGAATTGATTGATATTACCTATTATCGTTTATCTCTAGATGTTGATATTGAAAATCAAAATATCTCAGGTTCTGTATTAGCCAATGGTCATGTAGGATTTTCTCAACCTGATTTTATTGAATTTGACTTTAGTGATGAAATGTATGTGGATTCAATTCATTTTGAAGGTGAAACATGGGATTTTTATCATGTAAATAATTTATTAAAGATTCCTGCTCCTGAAATAATAATACCTGAAGGTTATGAGTTTTCAATTGAAATATTTTATCATGGGAGTCCTTCAGTAGATTACATTTCATTTAATTTTGATACACATGCTGGCGAAAACCATATTTGGACTTTATCAGAGCCCTATGGCGCGCGGCGTTGGTGGCCTTGTAAAGATGACCCATCTGACAAAGCTGATTCTATGGATATTATAATAACAGTGCCTGCAGATCAAATTGTAGCATCTAATGGATTGTTGGTTAATGAAATTGAACTTGGGGATGGACGAAAACAGTATCACTGGGAAGAGCGTTATCCTATTTGTACGTATCTTGTTTCAGTCACATCTTATCCTTATTTAGTATGGGGTGACACTTATGTTTCTATGGACGGAGATACTATGCCAATTGTTTTTTATAATTATCCAGATCAAGTGGCAATAGCAGACGATAATTATTTATTAACTAAGGATATGATTGGTGCATTTGCTCAACGATTTGGGGAATATCCTTTTATCAATGAAAAGTATGGTCATGCTGATTTTGGTCGTGGTGGAGGAATGGAACATCAAACTCTCTCAAGTATGGGTGGACATTCTCAGTGGCTGATTGCTCATGAACTAGGGCATCAATGGTGGGGGGACTTATTAACCTGTGCTAGCTTTCATCATATTTGGTTAAATGAAGGATTTGCGCGATATTGTGAAGCAATTTGGGAAGAATCTCATAATGGCGTTGATGCTTATAAAAGTTATTGGGAATCTCATACATTTTATGGACCGGGCACTATTTATGTAGAAGACCCAAGTAGTGTTGGACAAATATTTAATGGAAATCTATCTTATAATAAAGCTGGGTGGGTGGTTCATATGCTCCGGGGTGTTATGGGAGATAATTTGTTTTTTGAAACTATGAAATCATATGCATCCAATGACTCTTTGGCTTATAATGCTGTAACTACTGAAAATTTTCAAGCCGTGTGTGAAGATGTTTCTGGACTGGATTTAAATGCTTTTTTTCAACAATGGATTTATGGTGAACGGTATCCCCAATATTCAGTTTCATGGGAAATATTGGATTCTGATGAATTGATTGTCACAATAAATCAAACTCAATCGTGGCAACTTTTTCATATGCCGATTGATTTACAAATCTTGACCGGATTAGATACATTGAACGTTACTGTGGAAAATCAAAATCAAACCCAAGAATATAATTTGGGAATCGTATCACAACCACTTTTCAACGTTATATTGGATCCAGATGATTGGATATTGAAAAGTGTAGAATATTTAACATTAAGTAATCAAGTGCCTGGTCCAGATCAAATAACACTCTTTCCGGCTTTTCCAAATCCATTCAATCCTGAAACATCCATATCGTTCTTTATTCCTGAAAAAGTAGGGGAAATAAAATCAATAATTCAAATTTATGATATTAAGGGCAGATTAGTTGATGAAATTCATTCTGGCCGTAGCCTACCAGGAATGAATCATATCAATTGGAATGCTTCTGGAATGGCAAGTGGAACATATTTCGTACAGTTAAATGTGGAAGAACATCATTTTAAACAAAAAATTCAATTGGTAAAATAAATGGATAAAGTTCGTATTCTAAATCTCAAAATTCCTGCTCGCCATGGCGTATATGAATTTGAAAAAGATAAAGATGGTCTATTTGAATTGGATGTAGAAATGCATAAAATGCTTACGATGGCCGGACAATCCGACGAGTTAAAACATACAATTGATTATGATAAAGCCATTTCAATTATTATTGAAAAATTCACTGAAAAAGATTTTCACTTAATTGAGGCAGCAGGTGAATCAATTTGCGAAAAATTATTATCAGTATTTCCAATTCAAAAAGTGATCATAAGAATTAGGAAACCCCATGCGCCTATTATGGCAAATCTTGATACGGTTGAAATTGAATTGGTTCGGGAAAATAAATGACACCAGTAGATGTATTTTTATCATTAGGTTCAAATTTGGGTGATAGAGAATCAAACCTTGCTCAAGCCACAATGGCTTTATCAATTAACTTCAATATATCTAATATACAATCATCATTATATTATGAATCAGATCCTTTATATAAAATAGACCAACCTCAATTTTTAAATTCTGTTGTTAAATGTTCATCGACTTTAAATCCATTCGATTTTTTAGATGTAACAAAAAGAATTGAAAAAATGCTGGGTCGTTCTGAAAAAACAGAAGAAAATGGTCCACGTATTATTGATATTGATATTTTATTTTATGGAGATTCAGTTTTAGAGACAGATAAATTAGTAATTCCACATCCTATGCTTGGAATGCGTAAATTTGTATTAATCCCCTTTGTAGAATTAGAACCAGACTTTAAAATTCCCCATTCAAAAATAACAATTAATGATCTTCTTGATCATTGTATAGACACGTCAAACGTGATTCGTCATCACATGGAGACCCAAGCTTGAGAAATTTATATTATATAGCAATCGAAGGACCAATTGGAGTTGGAAAAACCAGCCTCGCCAATTTGATGGCAAATGAATTGAGTGCTCGACTTGTGTTAGAAGAATTCGATGAAAATCCATTTTTACCCGATTTCTATAAGGATCCTGAGCGATATGGGTTTCAAACCCAGCTATTTTTCTTATTACAACGCTATCGACAACAGCAGGAACTCCGTCAAGTTGATATGTTTCAAAAATTACTTGTAACGGATTATATGTTTGTTAAGGATAGACTTTTTGCATCCCTGAATCTCAATGAAAAAGAAATGCAACTTTATGATACTGTTGCTAATCTATTGGAGCGAAATATCATTAGACCTGATTTGGTGATTTATCTTCAAGCGGACACGGATACACTCATGAAAAATATTTTAAAGCGTGGAAGATCTATGGAAAATGAAATCACCTACGAATACATTGATGCGTTGGGTCAAGTTTACACAGAATATTTTTTCCGATATCAAGAAACACCATTAGTTATTATCAATACAAATAATATAGATTTTGTCCATAATGAAAATGATTTGAAAGAAGTAATTAAATATATTCGTCAGCCAATTTCTGGAACAAAATTCTTCAATCCTGTTTCGGCTCTCTAATGATTAAATGGGTACTGCTTGGCTTTATCATATATTTATTATACAAATCTTCTGGACCAATATTTTCAATATTCAAGGTAAGCCAAAATATTAAAGAGAAAAATCGGAAAACAGATATTCATTCAAAGATTTTAAAAATGGATATTCAAGACGCAGAGTTTGATGAGGAGAATAATGAATAAATTAAGGTTATTATTAAATAATAATGAATTATTTCAAGGTGATAAGGATTGGGCATTACTGATTCTTCGTGTGATTCCATCATTTTATCTATTTCTACTTCATGGAATGGACAAAATCACAGGTGGAATGGCAACTTGGGGTTGGTTAGGTAGTGCAGTGCTTTCAATCATTGGCATTTCATTTGGACACGTCTTATTTGGGTTTATCGCTGCAGTGAGTGAAGGAATAATGACTTTATTTGTGTTAGTGGGTTTCAAAACACGGTTAGCTTCATTTTTAATCATGATGACTATGTTTTTTGCTGGTGTTTATCATTTAAATAAAGGCGAGAGTCCTGAATCAGCTTTTATTTATTTTGCTATTTATTTTACACTATTTTTATGCGGTCCTGGTAAAATGAGCCTAGATGCAAAACTAGATAGATGAAAGCAGTCAGAATACATGAACATGGCGATATTAATGTTCTAAAGTGGGAAAATAGACCGAAACTTGAGATATTAGCTGGAAATGTTCTAGTAGATATTAAAGCCACGTCATTGAACCATCTTGATATATGGGTTCGAAAAGGGATTGCAGGTGTACCCTTACCATTAACCACGGGTAGCGATGGTTCTGGCATAATTTCTGAAGTAGGTGATGGCGTACCAAAAAATCGATTGGGTGAAAAAGTATTGATACAGCCCTTGGTCTTTTGTGGAGAATGCACTTATTGTAACAAGGGGAAAGAAAATTATTGTATATCTATGGGAATTATGGGTGAAAACTGCCAAGGTGTGAATGCTGAACAAATCATCATTCCAGAGTCTCAAGTCGTGCAATTTCCCGATCGATTAACATTTGAAGAAGCAGCATCTTTTGCTTTAGTTGCACAAACATCATATCAAATGCTTGTGAATAGAGCAAATTTGGAATCGGGTGAAACTGTTTTAGTTTGGGGAGCCAGTTCTGGGGTTGGTAGCATGGGAATCCAAATTGCAAAAGCATTAGGTGCAACAGTGATAGCTGTAGCAGGCACTGAGGAAAAGTGCGAAAAATCAATAAGTATTGGCGCAGATTATAGTTTGAATTACACTGATACGGATATTTTAAACGAGGTCAAATCCATAACTAAAGGTACAGGTGTTGATGTTGTTTTTGAACATGTAGGGCAAGCTACTTGGGATATTTCAATGAAATGTTTAGCGCGAGGAGGAAGACTTGTAACTTGTGGTTCAACTACAGGATTTAAGGCAAATTTAAATTTGACACACTTATTTTTTAAACAACAATCCATTTTAGGATCAACGATGGGATCAAAAACAGCTTTCGACGGGGCAATGACGTTATTGAATGAAGGTAAAATTAATCCTGTTGTCAATCGTATATTTCCTATAACAGAAATCCAATCTGCTCACGATTATTTGGAATCGGGAAAGCAGTTTGGAAAAGTGGTTTTATCTTATGATTAAATTTTTAACTTTATTTTTACCCATAATATTATTTGGACAATTTGACCAAGTCACTAACGGGTTTGGTTTAGATATCGGCTCAAATGGTTCCGGAATATTTGTAACACGCAATTACATTCATAATTCAGAAAAAACATCTTTAAATGGGGAAATCCGTTTTTATGATATTAAAGCAGATGATGAAACAATTGTTTATGATTATTATACTGGCCAATATAAAACTGTGGGAGGAAAAAGTCTCGTTATGTTTCCCGCATTTGTTGGAATAAATTATTATCCTTTTGTTGGTAAAATAGAAAATAATTTTGCTCCATTTGTTGCCCTGAAAGGCGGGATGGTTACAACTATTGATGGCGACGAATATGGGACATTTAGTGAACGTTGGAAAAACCCAAGCATCCAATATTCTCCAGGAGGATTCGTTGGATTAGGGATAGATTTTAAAATGATTAGTCAATCATCCGTAATGGTTATGGTGGGCATTGAACTTCTCCCTTTAACATTTCAAGCAGATGGAAAAAAAGATTATTCCGGTGTTTTAATTCATCTTGCTTTTAATCGTCCGACTAAGTGATTCCAGATAAAGCCTTTTATGTAAATCCCCAGTCTGTGATTGGGAATAAATTTTATTTAGATAAAGATGAATCTAATCATGCATCCAGAATTCTTCGTTTAAAAGAAAAAGACGAAATTTGTCTATTGGATGGTGTAGGTGTAGGGTATCATGCCGTGATTAATTCCATTGATAATAAAGTATCGGGAACGATAATTAAAACCTATCAAGGTTTAGGCGAAAATGATTATACTATTACATTGGCACCAGCTTTAATCAAACGAGATAGATTTGAGTTACTATTAGAAAAAGCTACAGAATTAGGTGTTACAGATATTCAACCTCTTTCACTAGAGCGCTCTGTTAAAAAAACATTGAATCTGGAGCGTTGTCAAAAAATAATAACATCATCTGCAAAACAATGCCGTAGAAGTCAATTCCCAATTTTATATAAACCACTTAATATGAAATCATTATTAAAGAAAACGAATGGATTATTTATTTCAGCAGTGATGGGCGCGAAAGAACCATTATCTACTTTGGAATTGTTTAATAATATCACTATAATTATTGGACCAGAAGGGGACTTTACCAAAAACGAAATTGAACAAATGAAAAACGCCAATGTTCTATTTTACCATTTAGGCGAAAGAAGGCTTAGGGCAGAAACGGCTGCCCTGAATTCACTTTCTATTTTAAATGAATTGTTAATTTAAGGAGTCATGATGAACAAATGTTTATTTTGCAAAATTGTTAAAGGAGATATTCCAGCCGATAAAGTTTTCGAGAATGAGAGTATTCTTGCTTTTCGTGATATTAATCCTGCTGCACCTACTCATATATTAATAATCCCTAAAATACATATTCCTACGTTGAATGATTTAAAACCTGAACATAGTAATCTCGTTGGGGAAATGATTCAATTATCATCAGTTTTGGCAAAAAAAGAAGGAATAGCGGAAGCAGGGTATCGAACCGGATTTAATTGCAATGAAGCAGGTGGCCAAACTGTTTATCATTTACATTTACATTTAATGGGTGGACGAACATTTGGATGGCCGCCAGGATAGAAAAACTTTAAGATAAACAAAAATTGTTAATCACCCACATTTCATTTTTAAATATCGTCGGAAAATCCGTATAATCAGCCATTAATTTTTCACCTACCACACAACAATAAATGCAGGAAGAACGTCGTTTAGAAATACTAGGAATCCTTACCATTGCTTTATCCGTCTTTGTTTTAGTCAGTCTTGGCGGATATAATCCCAGTGAGGACCCTTCTATATCATCTAATGTCCAGGTGACAAACCCAATGGGAATTCTTGGAATATTTACAGCTCATTTTTTTGTGAAAATTGGGTTTGGGTATTCTTCAATTATAATTCCACTTTTGGGTCTTATTTGGGGATGGTTCCTATTTGCAAAAAAAGAATTGGATGAAATTATTCGTGGTACATATTATGGTTTAGGTGTCATGGCACTTTTTTCAATCTCCCTTGGTGTATTAAATATTCAGTTAGATGACAATGGTGTTGTCAGTTATATCTCATCTGGATTAATTGGCGGAGTTGTTGCACAATTTTGTATCGATTGGTTCTCTATTTGGGGGACATCACTTTTTCTAATAGCTGCCTATCTCATGATAGTTCGCGGTTATTTCAATTTAGATTATTACGGTCCTTTTGTTAAAGCAAAAGGGAAGTGGGATGCATGGCGAATTCAGCAAACTGAACAAAAAGTCGAATTTGAGAAAGAAGAAGTTAAACGAATTCATACCCAAGATTTAAAAGCTAAACTTGATGCACAAAAAGAAAGGGAAGTCGATGAAATTAGTTTGGGTGAATCTGAGCCAATTGAAGAAGAATTAGAAGGGGAAATAGCTTCTCAAACTAAAAGTGATGAATCAACTTTAACGACAACAAATGATGAAAGTCAATCCGAAAATGATGAATCTGAGATAAAAACGGAGGAATCCCAAACTGAAATATCTCAAAATGAAAATGAAGATGGGACAATCGATGAAAAAGTTGAAGATTTAAATATAGAAGAAATTGTACAAACTGAAGAAGTCGATATTGATGGAGTGGTTGAACGACAAAAGCCCAAACGTAAATACCAGCTTCCATCATCTGATTTATTAGCAAACCCTGTAACTATAACTGACCATCTAAGTAGAGATGAACTGGTGGAAAGAGCTAATTATTTAACCCAATCGTTGGCGACTTATGGCGTTGACGGAACTGTAGTTAATGTGCATCCGGGACCAATCATTACCTTGTTTGAAGTTGAGCCAGCAGAAGGAGTTCGGGTCAATAAATTCGTTGTATTGGCTGATGACCTTGCTCGAGTCATGGAAGCAAGTAGCGTTCGTGTGATTGCTCCCATCCCTGGGAAATCTTCCGTAGGCATTGAAATACCAAACCGTAATCCAGCAACTGTCTTTTTTAAATCTGTTGTGAATAGCTCTGAATTTGCAGAAGCTGAATCTATGCTGACTCTAGCAATCGGTAAAAATACAACTGGTGAAATTGCAACGTTAGATTTGGCAAAAATGCCACATTTACTCATTGCGGGAACAACAGGCTCGGGTAAATCTGTTTGTATTAATACAATTATTTGTAGTATTCTATACTCAGCGACGCCTGACGAAGTAAAGTTTGTTATGATTGATCCTAAAAAAGTGGAAATGACATTATATAAAAAATTGGAAGGATATCATTTATTAAAAATGGAAGATATTTCCGAACCGATTGTAACATCTGTTGATAATGCAATTTTAGCTCTCCGTGCTTTAGAAAAAGAAATGGACCGACGATATGATGTATTAGCCGATGCTGTTGTTCGAAATATCAATGAATTCAATGATAAAAAGCGGGCAAATGATGAACCCATTATGCCTTACATTTTATTAATAGTAGATGAGTTAGCTGATTTGATGATGCTTTCAGCAAAAGATGTGGAAGCTCCAATTGCTCGATTGGCGCAATTAGCTCGTGCAGTTGGAATACATTTGGTCATTGCGACTCAACGTCCATCTGTGGATGTAATTACAGGTGTCATTAAAGCTAACTTTTCTTCACGAATCGCATTTCAAGTAGCGAGTAAAATTGACTCGAGAACTATAATTGATCAAATCGGTGCTGATAAATTAATTGGTAGAGGAGATATGCTTCATTTGGGCACAGGAAGTTCTGATGTTACACGGATGCATAATGCATTTCTTACCTTAGAAGAAATTCAAGCAATTATGAAACATGTTGTTGAGCAACCAAAACCTGACGAAGTAATTCTTCCATCTGTACGAGAAGCAGTAACAACTGAATTTGGTGGGAGCATTGACGGAACTAAAGATGAGCTGTTCAACGATGCCGTTTCATTAGTAATTACTCATCAACAAGGTTCAATCTCTTTGCTGCAACGTCGATTAAAAGTTGGATATTCTAGGGCAGCTCGATTAATTGACGAAATGGAACAAACGGGTGTAGTAGGCCCCTTTACCGGAAGTAAAGCAAGAGAAGTATTGGTAGATGAAACTTATCTCGAAATGATTCGAGATTAAGCTTGTGAAGAAAATATTTATTTTCCAAATAATGTTGAGTTTATCCTTGTCTCAGCCTGACCCTTATCAGCAGTTTTTAGAATTTATGAATACAAAGGGTGGTCGTATTCTTGAAATTGAATTTTATCAGGAACAATATGGGGAACGGTATAATTCAACAGGCACTTTTTTTTATTTAGGTGAAATGGATTATACTTTTGATGCAAATGATCAACGAATTTCATTCAATAAAGGCGAAATAATTACAATCAATAAAATTGATAAACAAGTCATCTATGATAAATCAATTCCAGGAGAAGTGACTATTTTTGATATATTGATTGGAGAAAAAAATGCTATTCAAACAGGTGAACCGTTATTAGAAAAAAATGGGTTACGTATTCCTTTTACGTTAAAAGAATGGGATATGCGGGGAGCAATTAGAACAAACCCAAGTAACGGAAAACCAAGAGAAATAATTTTGAATACAGATGAAGATTCTGAAATAAGAATAAAAATAATATCAAGTAAGCTTGCAAATGAGCAAGGTGCTAGAGCAATTAATTTAACAGAGTATGAAATAATAGATTTACGTGAATAAATATATAAAATTAACAATTGGTGGTGCAATTAGTGCCATAGGTATCTATTTTGCATTTAAAGGTGAAAACTTTGGTGAACTGATTCACCAAATAAAAGAAGTAAATATAACAGCGTTTACAATTGGGTGTTTTATTCTGCTTTCAAGTTGTATTGTTCGTGCTTATCGATGGAAATTAATTATGGACCCAGTAGAAAAAATTCCACTACATGACGTATTTGCAGCAACCATGGTGGGGTATTTTGGCAATGGGATTTTAGCATTTCGACTCGGTGAACTGCTACGTGCATATTCAGTCACTGCTGGACGAAAAATGTCAACTACTCAGGCGTTTGGGACTGTTATCCTTGAAAGAATTTTAGATCTTTTAATGGTTATTGTTTTATTTATTATCGTAATTCCATGGTTCCCATTTGATCACAGTGGAATCAGATTTGCTTTCTATATATTTTCGGGTTTAACCTTTGTTCTCATTGTAGGTGTATTTTTATCTTCAAAGTATAATTTGATGGAAAGAATCGGGAAAATGGATCTTTTTCAAAAAGGAATTGGTCAAAAAATATTTTTTATATGTGATAAAGTTTTTGATGGTGTTACCCTTATTAAAAAAACAAATCACTTTAGCATAATTATGGCATCGAGTGTCTTCTTGTGGAGTTTCTATTTTGTTGCAACTTACTATTTATTAAATGCATGTGGAATCCCGCAGGATTTAGTCAGTACAGGAATTATTTTAGTGCTCGGAAGCATTGCTATTGGTATTCCAGCTTTACCCGGTTCAGCTGGTACGTATGATGCGGGAATTAAGTTCAGTCTAATTGTTGTTTTTGGCATTGCCAGTGATCAAGCTCTTACATATGCAATTGTTAGTCATGCCGCTTCGTATTTTCCTTTTGTGTTTGTTGGAGCTGTTTATTTTTTATTAGGTAGCGTTAGCTTAAAAGATGTGAAAAAGGATTCACTGGCTCCATGAAGAAATATGATTGTATTTTTTTAGATAGAGACGGAACATTAAATCCTGATTCAGGATATATTAGTTCGTTAGATGATTTTATATTTTTTGATTTTACAATCTCTTCTCTAAAAAAGCTGGCTAAAGCTGGAAATCAGTTTTGTATTATTACAAATCAATCGGGTATTTCAAGAGGGTTGATTCAGAAAAAAGATCTAGATGAGATACATACTTATATTAAATCAGAATTTGAAAAACATGAGATACCTCTTTTGGGGATTTATGTTTGCACTGATCATCCGGAAAAAGCGACAGAAAGGCGAAAACCTGGCCCTGGTATGTTTCTTGAAGCTGAAATGGATCATAACCTTAATTTAGAAAAATGCCTTATGATTGGCGATTCTGTTGCAGATATAGAGTCCGGAGAAATGTTGGGAATGGATACTATGCTGGTACTTACTGGTCGAGGTTTAGAATCAATGAATTTTATTCCTGTTTATGAAACTCCGGCCTTTATTGTGGATGATTTATCTGATGGAGCAAAAAGACTATGCCCTTGAAAGTTGGTATCTTAATGGGTGGCCCGAGTGAAGAGCGAGATGTATCTTTATCGACTGGTAAGGCTGTTTCGAAGGCATGTAAGTTGAATGGGTTTCAAATAGATGAGATGCCTTTTTTACATGATTATAAAAAGTGGAAGGACTCTTTTTTAAGCTGTGACATAGTTTTTAATGCACTTCATGGTGGAATCGGAGAAAATGGTAACATTCAATCCTGGATGGATGAAAATGAAATTAAATATACAGGCTCTGGAGCTTCAGCTTCTATGCTATGTATGAATAAGGCAAAAAGTAAAGAGTATGCTCAAATGATTGGTGTAAAGACTGCTAAGTGGGAACTCCTTACTTCTGAAAAAGAATTACCATCATTGGCATTGCCTTTCGTAATCAAGCCTAATGAGCAAGGAAGTTCTGTAGGGCTTACCATTGTTCATAAAAAAACAGAAATTAAGTCAGCTATTCAGTTAGCCTTTTCACATGGCTCCACTGTTGTCGTTGAAGAATATATTCACGGTAGGGAATTAACAGTGACAGTTTTAGGAGAAAAAGCATATCCAATCGTAGAAATTAAACCGTCACATGAGTTGTATGATTACGCATGTAAATACACAAAGGGGATGAGCGAATATATTTGTCCCGCGCATTTAGACGAACAGCTAGGTAAATCGATTCAAATTGATACCGAACTAATATTTAATGAATTGGGTTGTAGTGTCTATGCTCGAGCTGATTTTTTGTTAGATGAAGAAAATAATTATTATTTTCTTGAGATGAATACATTACCAGGAATGACGTCAACAAGTCTTTTTCCTAAATCGGTAAATGCAACTGGAATGATTTTTCCAGATTTAATAAAAAATATTATAGAATTGAGTTTGTAAATGGCACTTAGATTTTATAATTCCATCAAAAGAGCGAAGGAAGACTTTCACCCCATTGAAACAGGAAAAGTTGGACTTTATACATGTGGTCCTACCGTTTATGACACAGCGCATATAGGTAATTTTCGAACATTTATGTTTGAAGATTTACTTAAACGGTGGTTACTTCATTTAGGATTTGCAGTAAACCATGTGATGAATATTACCGATGTGGATGATAAAACAATAAAAAAGGCTCAAGCTCAAGGTACCAGTCTTCTTAAAATCACATCTAAGTATACTGATTTGTTTATGGATGATTTAAATTGGTTGAAAATGACTCCTGCGACATCATACCCAAAAGCAACAAATTCTATTCCTAAAATTATTGAAATGATAGAAATTTTGTTAGATAAAAAATTCGCCTATCGTGAAGATGACGGTTCTGTTTATTTTAATATTAAATCTTTTCCTGAGTATGGAAAACTGACCAACATAAATTTGGAAAGCCAAAAGTCTGGAAGTCGCATTGTCTCTGATGAATATGATAAAGATTCTCCTCAAGATTTTGCCCTATGGAAAGGATGGAAGAAAGAAGATGGAGAAGTTTACTGGGATGCTCCGTGGGGGAACGGTCGTCCGGGTTGGCATATTGAATGTTCTGCCATGAGTATTGAAGCATTGGGAAATCATTTTGATATTCATTGTGGGGGAGTTGATAATATGTTTCCACATCATGAAAATGAGATAGCGCAAAGTCAATGTGCCACAGATAAGCCTTTTGTTAACGTATGGCTACATTCTGAGTTTTTAATGGTAGATGGTGGAAAAATGAGTAAATCACTCGGCAATTTTTATTGTGTATCCGATTTGAAAAAAATCGGTTTTTCGCCTGAATGTATTCGTTATCAATTGTTATCAGGCCATTATCGCACAAAAATCTCTTTTTCAATAGATAAAAAGCATGAAGGGGATAAAGTTGTACGGCGAATTTCAAATTTTCAATCAAGACTTAATAAGAGGAATGCTTTAGAATTTGCTGATGGATTATTACCCGAATCCTATCAGAAATTTAAAAAGCAAATGAATGATGATTTAAATACACCTAAAGCTTTAGCGGTATTTTTCAGTTGGATGAAAGCTGTTAATATAAAATTAGATCAAAATAGCATTACAGAAATAGAATTAGGGAAAGCGTGGGAGTTTTTAACGGTATTTGACTCTATTTTTGGGTTAATTCAAAATTCGATAGCAGAAATTCCAGCAGAAGTGGCTTTATTATTAAATAAAAGAAATAAAGCACGCCTAGAGAATAAATGGAATGAATCCGATAATATAAGGGATATGCTGAAAGATATGGGGTGGATTGTTTCAGATACATCTTCAGGTCAGCATATAAAAAAGACAAATTAATAAACTTCGCATCAGTTCTAATTTATTTCTAAAATAATTTAAAAAATGTATTGAATCGTTTTCATAATGTGCCTTAAATTACGAGGCTGTGCATAGCATGAACACTTCATCGTAATGAATATTCTATTTTTGATTCGTTCTTAAGGTTTCTAATTAGTAATGTTTAGCTGAATGTGTGATTGCCACCGTAGCTCAGTTGGTAGAGCGCCTCACTTGTAATGAGGATGTCGCGGGTTCGAATCCTGCCGGTGGCTCGACTGAGTAGTTTTTTGAAAGGACAACGTTTATCGGGGAGATGCCCGAGCGGCCAAAGGGAGCAGACTGTAAATCTGCCGGCGTATGCCTTCGGAGGTTCGAATCCTTCTCTCCCCACTGCCGCGAGTGTAGTTCAATGGTAGAACCCCAGCCTTCCAAGCTGGTGATGTCGGTTCGATCCCGATCACTCGCTCGAGTTGCCTACGTAGCTCAGTTGGTAGAGCACTTCCTTGGTAAGGAAGAGGTCACCGGTTCAAGTCCGGTCGTAGGCTCGCCATTGAAAAAAAAGAATTAGAATTAGAATTAAAATTAAAATAAGGAGTTTTAAGTCATGGCTAAAGAAAAATTTGAAAGAACGAAACCTCACGTGAACATCGGAACGATTGGTCACGTTGATCATGGTAAGACTACGCTGACTGCAGCGATTACAATGGTACAGAGTGCCCGTGGCTTTGCAGAAGCAATGGCTTTTGATAGTATTGATAATGCACCAGAAGAAAGAGAGCGTGGAATAACTATTCAGACGGCTCATGTAGAATATGAGACTGAGAATCGTCACTACGCTCACGTAGATTGTCCAGGTCACGCGGATTATATAAAAAATATGATTACCGGTGCTGCTCAAATGGATGGTGCAATTTTAGTTGTATCTGCAGCGGATGGTCCAATGCCTCAAACTCGCGAGCATGTACTATTAGCTAAGCAGGTGAATGTGCCTTCTATGGTTGTTTTCATGAACAAGACAGATCAAGTCGATGATGAAGAATTAATCGAATTAGTAGAAATGGAACTTCGTGATTTATTAAATGAATATGATTTTCCTGGTGATGATACGCCTATCGTTAAAGGATCTGCATTGAACGCTTTAAATTCTCCTGGTGATGATGCTGCTAATGCATGTATCGTTGAGTTGCTAGATGCGTGTGATAGTTTTATACCTGAGCCGAAACGTGACGTAGATAAGCCATTTTTAATGCCTGTCGAAGATGTTTTTTCAATTACAGGCCGTGGAACAGTTGGTACAGGTCGAATAGAACGTGGTATTGTTAAAGTAGGTGATGAGATTTCTATTTTAGGAATGGGAAAAGATGCAAAGACGACTGTGACTGGTATTGAAATGTTCAGAAAATTATTAGATGAAGGTCGAGCTGGCGATAATGCTGGGTTATTACTTCGTGGCGTAGACAAGGAAGATTTGAGTCGTGGTATGGTTTTGGCAAAGCCAGGCAGTATTACACCTCATACTAATTTTAAAGCCAGTGTTTATATTTTAAAGAAAGAAGAAGGTGGTCGTCACACTCCGTTTTTCAATGGTTATCGTCCTCAGTTTTATTTTCGTACAACAGATGTAACGGGTGTTGTTACTTTGCCGAGTGGAACTGAAATGGTTATGCCTGGAGATAATGTAGAATTTGATGTTGAATTAATCACACCCATCGCTATGGATAGAGAATTACGATTTGCTATTCGTGAAGGTGGACATACGGTTGGTGCAGGTGTTGTCACTGCAATCGCTGAATAAGGTAGGTTTTCATGGCTGGTAACAGTAAACGCACAATTATTCATATCGAAAGCACAGAAGGAACTGGCTATCGTTATACTATCACGAAAAGTAAAAAGCTTCATCCTGGTCGTGTTGAATATAAAAAATTTGATCCTGTAATTAGAAAGCACGTTTTATTTAAAGAAACGAAATAGTTCATTGGATATGATGTTTTCAGTTATTGATAGGAGAGTAGCTCAATTGGTAGAGCAACGGCCTCCAAAGCCGTAGGTTGCAGGTTCAAGTCCTGTCTCTCCTGCAAGATTAGTAGATTGACAGATTCGTATTGCAAATAATTAAAACTCTTTTAACGAAGAGTGAAACGTAAGGAAAAAAGATGTTTAAAAAACTTCAGCAGTTTATAGCTGATGTACAGTTTGAGATGAGTAAGGTATCTTGGCCGAATTGGGATGAGCTGAAAGGGTCTACCTATGTTGTTCTTACCTTGTCTCTCATTTTAATTGTGTTTTTATTCTTTGTGGATTTTCTTTTGTCAAAAATATTAAACTTCATTTTGTAATCATGGATTGGTATACATTACGCGTTATTTCCGGAAAGGAAAAAAAGATTAGAGATGCAATTCTTTTCGACATTGAAACATCGGAAATGGGTGAGCAAATTAGTGATATTTTAGTCCCTACTGAAAATATTGTTGAAATGCGTGACGGAAAGAAAAAAATTAAAGAAAGAGTGTTTTTTCCTGGCTATTTATTGGTTCATTTGGACTTGAATAAAGAAACAAAGTATCTTTTAGAGAGTGTAAATGGAGTTATGTCCTTTGTTGGTCCAAAGGGAAAACCTCAAGCTCTCCGTCCGGATGAAGCTCAAAGATTTTTAGGTGATTTTGATGGGGGAGATGGCCCGCTTCGAGTCACGGAAGCAGCTCCTTACAAAGTTGGTGATTCAGTTAAGGTTACAGATGGACCATTCATGGACTTCTCGGGATTGGTTCAGGAAGTCAATCATGACAAACAAAAAATAAAAGTGTTGGTGAGTATTTTCGGTCGTCAGACACCAGTAGAATTAGATTATCTTCAAGTGAAAATGGAAAGTTAGAAAGGTTTAAAGTATCATGGCTAAAAAAGTAATCGGATTTATTAAGTTGCAAATTCCAGCTGGAAAAGCAAATCCAGCACCTCCCGTCGGTCCAGCATTGGGTCAGCAGGGTGTAAATATTATGGATTTTTGCAAATCATTTAATGCTGCTACTCAGGATAAAATGGGAGATGTAATTCCCGTAGAAATTACTGTTTATGCAGATCGTAGTTTTACGTTTGTTACAAAAACACCCCCGGCTGCAAGGTTGATTCTTAAGTATGCTAATATTAAAAAAGGATCAGGAGAACCCAATCGAGAAAAAGTTGGGTCTGTCTCTAAATCGGATATTCGTGAAATAGCAGAAATTAAAATGCCTGATTTAAATGCGAATACAATCGAACAGGCTATGGAAATGATCAAAGGGACTTGTGTCTCTATGGGCATAGAGCTCAAGGGTTAAATAATATAATGAATCTTACAAAAAATATGAAAACAGTCGTAGATGGCTATGACAAATTGAAATCCTATTCTCTCTCTGATGCAATTAAAATGGTGCAGGAGATGAAATATACCAAGTTTGATGAAAGTGTGGATTTGGCGTTTAATTTGGATGTTGATCCAAAGCATGCTGAAGAGAATATTCGTGTTACGACTCCTTTGCCTCACGGTACGGGTAAGACAGTTTCTGTTTTAGTGCTAGCCCAAGGTCCAAAAGAAAAAGAAGCTACTGATGCTGGTGCTGACTATGTTGGCAATAAAGAATATCTAACTAAAATTAAAAATGGTTGGACAGACGTTGATAAAATTGTGGCTACACCTGATATGATGGGTGAATTGGGTAAGCTCGGAAAAATTCTTGGACCAAAAGGATTGATGCCTAATCCGAAAAGTGGAACTGTAACGATGGATGTTGTAAAGGCAGTAAAAGATTTAAAAGCAGGCCAGGTTGAACTTCGAGTTGAAAAAACAGGAATCATCCATGTGAGCTGTGGTAAAGTATCTTTTGGAACAGAAAAATTAACCGAAAATATTAAAACTATTTATGATACGATTATGAAAGCACGCCCAGCTTCTGTAAAGGGCCAGTATTTAGAAAAAATGTCTATTTCTTCAACAATGGGTCCTGGAATTCAAATTGACCCTTCATCTATAAAATAAACTTATGCCTAATACAAAAAATATTGATCAAGTAAATGAATTAAAAGAGTCCTTTTCGAAGGCTACAGCAATTTATTTCACTGAGTATCATGGACTAAATGTCGGTGATATTACTAGACTTCGTGGGGAATTTTTTAAAGCCAATGTGGAATTTAAGGTTGCAAAAAATACATTAATTAAACTAGCTGCAGAGCAAAATGATATTAAAGGACTTGACGGAGTATTAAACGGATCTACCGCAATTGCTATTTCGTATGATGAACCAGTTGCGCCGGCTAAAGTAATAAAAGAATTTACTAAAGACAATGATTTACCCACTGTGAAGGGGATTATTTTTGAAGGTAAATTTCTCGCCGGAGAAGAATTCAAAAAGTTAGCTGACATGCCAAATAAGGAAGAATTACTTTCTCAGTTGGTTGCAATGCTTAACAGCCCCTTGCAGAAGTTAGTGTCAACTTTAAACGCACCAATGCAAAATGCGGTCGGTGTATTGAATAGTTTAAAAGAACAAAAATCTTAATCTTAAAAAACCAGTAAGGAGTATTGCAAATGGCAGTTTCTCGCGCAGAAGTTTTATCATATCTTGAAGAGTCAAATATGGTAGAAATTTCAGAACTTATCAGTGAAATTGAAGACAAATTTGGTGTAACCGCAGCAGCCCCTGTTGCCATCGCAGCCGGACCGGCTGCTGGTGACGCAGCTGCAGAAGTGCAAACTGAATTTGACGTAATTCTTAAATCCCCAGGCCAAGCAAAGATCAGTGTGATCAAGGCTGTTCGTGCCATAACAGATTTAGGACTAAAAGAAGCAAAGGAATTAGTTGATTCAGCACCAAAAGCGGTGAAGGAAGGAATCTCTGAATCGGAAGCTAATGACATTAAAGCACAGCTCGAAGAAGCTGGTGCTGAAGTTGAAGTTGCTTAACTTTAAGCAACTTTTACCTTTTATTCTTTCAACACATAAACATCAGGAGGCTTAATTGGGAGCTTCAATGACTATGGATCAATTCGCTGATCGTAAATCTTTTTCAAAGATTCCTGCGTTCGTGGATGTACCTGACCTTCTCTCGATTCAAACTAAGGCTTATCAAACTTTCTTGCAGGAATGGATTCCTCAAGAAGCACGAGAGCAAATCGGATTAGAGGGAGTTTTTAACAATGTTTTTCCAATCGAAGATTCACATCGGAATTACATTTTGGAATACAAGACTTATTACCTAGGTCGACCAAAATACTCACCAGATGAATGTATGGACCGGGGTGTAAATTATTCGGCACCTCTGCGAGTACGTTTAGCGTTGCATATTACAGACGAAAATAATAAAAATGAATTTGCTCAAAGTATAGAACAAGATGTTTACTTTGGCAATATTCCTTATATGACCGACAAAGGTACCTTTATTATTAATGGTGCTGAACGTGTTATTGTCTCCCAGCTTCAAAGGTCGCCAGGTGTATTCTTTGATGAATCGATTCATCCAAATGGAACAAAGCTGTTTCAAGCTAGAATTATTCCGGCGCGTGGATCGTGGGTTGATTTTACAACCGATATTAATGACTGTTTATTCGTTATCATTGATAGACGTAGAAAATTCCCAGTAACTATGTTGTTAAGAGCTTTAGGGTATTCCACAAATGCTGATATATTTAATGCATTTGGTTCCTTGAAGACTATTAATCCCAAAAAAGGCAATATCGATAAATATATTGGCGCAACAATCACTGAAGATGTTGTAAACACTCGTACGGGTGAAATCTTTTTTGAAGGCGGCACTGAACTTACTGTCGAAAATGCTGAAGCTTTAAAAGAAGGTGGTGTTACAAAAATCACCGTCGTGGATGGAAATAAGGACTTTCATTCATTGTTGCTATTAAATACTATTGAAAAAGATCCAACCCGAAGTACAGAAGAAGCTTTGGCGGTTGTCTATCAACTTGTTAGGTCAAGTGAGGCACCAAACTTGGAAACAGCTCAAAAATTTATTGAGCGAATTTTCTTTAGTCCTAAAAAATATGATCTAGGTCAAGTAGGTCGTTATCGTTTGAACCAGCAATTCAATTTAAATGTACCTGTAGAAGATACTGTCTTAACAATGGATGATATTATTCAGGTGATTAACTTTTTAATTGAGATGCGAAAAGGTGAACGTGGTGTTGATGATATTGATCATCTAGGTAATCGACGCGTAAAAACAATTGGTGAACAATTAACAAACCAATTTAGTGTTGCATTAAGTAGAATGATTCGTACAATTCATGATAGAATGAATTTGAGAGAATCTGAGAGTATCACCCCGCAAGATTTAATTAATTCGCGTGTTGTTACAACCGTAATTAGTACTTTTTTCGGTACATCCCAACTTTCGCAATTTGGAGATCAAACTAACCCTTTAGCTGAAATTACTCATAAAAGACGTATTTCTGCACTTGGGCCAGGTGGTTTAACTCGTGAGAGAGCCGGTTTTGAAGTCCGAGATGTACATTATACTCACTATGGCCGCCTATGTCCTATTGAAACTCCTGAAGGTCCAAATATTGGTCTTATATCTTCTTTGGCTATGTTTGCTGAAGTAAACGATCATGGATTTATTGAGTCGCCTTACCGAAAAGTTAGAAAACTAAATAATGATAATTTAGTTACCAATAAGATTGAATACCTTTCGGCGGATGATGAAGATCGGGTTCTTGTTGCGCAAGCCTCAACTAAGCGTAATGATAAAGGTAAGTTAATTGAAGAAAGAATTCGAGCTCGTAATAAAGGTGATTTTCCAATTGTAACTCCAGATGATGTGAATTATGTTGAAGTTTCACCTAACCAAATTTTAAGTGTTGCGGCAGCTCTAATTCCTTTTCTTGAGCATGATGATGCTAATCGAGCTTTAATGGGCTCAAATATGCAACGTCAAGCAGTTCCGTTGATGAAACCACAATCACCAATTGTGGGGACCGGAATTGAAAGAAAAGTTGCAATAGATTCAAGATCTGCAGTTGCTTCACCTGTAAATGGTAGAATCACTTATGCTGATTCTGAACGAATACTCATTAAAAGAAAAGATGTAATGGATTCTTTGGCGCTTTTTGAGGGTGAAAATATTGTTGAAGTGAAATTAAAGAAATATCACCGAACAAATCAAAATACTGTGCATAATCAGCGACCACTTCTTGGTGCTGGTACACAAGTTAAAAAAGGTGATGTTATAGCAGATGGTGCTGCTACTCAACTTGGTGAACTTGCTTTGGGGTCTAATGTTCGTGTTGCTTTTATGCCATGGCGTGGGTACAACTTTGAAGATGCTATTGTCTTAAGTGAGCGCCTTGTAAAAGATGATGTTTTTAGTTCTGTCCATTGTAATGAAGTGGAATTAGAAGTTCGTGATACGAAAAGAGGTCAAGAAGAATTAACACCTGAAATTCCAAATGTAAGTGAAGAATCAACGAAAGATATTGATGAATCAGGTATTATTCGTGTTGGTGCTCGAATTAAAGAAGGCGATATTTTAATTGGGAAGGTAACACCGAAAGGTGGAACTGACCCTACTCCCGAAGAAAAATTGCTTAGAGCAATTTTCGGTGAAAAGGCTGGAGAAGTTAAAGATGCTTCTAAGCGAGCTGAGCCGGGTATTAAAGGTGTAGTTATTAAAACTCAGCTTTTTGAAAAACAAGCCAAAAGAACAAAAAAAGAAGAACGTGAACAGATTCTCCTTTATCGCAAAAGTGCAGGCGAACAGAAAAAACGGCTTAAAGAATCTCGTGATGAGAAATTAACAAATCTCTTAACAGATCAAATTTCAAATGGTATTCGTCAGTTAGGATCGAGTAAAACGTTGATTAAGAAATCTACAAAACTTACTTTGAAACGAATAAATACTTTTGATATGGAGCGATTTGCTCAAGATGAATCTTGGGTAGAAGATATTCTTGTTTGGAAAAAGATTAAATCTGTATGGCGTTCTTTTAGAGAGGAATGGGCTAACATTGAAACTCAACTTGAACGTAAAATATTCAAATTGCGAGTTGGTGATGAATTACAGCCAGGAATCCTTAAACTAGCCAAAGTATTTGTTGCTCAGAAGCGAAAGATTTCTGTAGGTGACAAAATGGCTGGGCGTCATGGAAATAAAGGGATAGTTGCGATTATAGTCCCTGAAGAAGATATGCCTTTCACTGAAGATGGAAAACCGGTAGATATTGTATTAAATCCATTGGGTGTTCCATCTCGAATGAACCTTGGCCAGTTGTATGAAACAATGCTGGGTTGGGTTGGCGACGTTATCGGAACTAAGTTTGCTACGCCTGTCTTTGATGGCGCAACTCCAAAAGAAGTAGCGAAGGAAATGGAAAAAGCAGGATTGCCAGCATCGGGAAAAACTCGATTAATCGACGGTAAAACTGGAGAGTATTTTGACAATCCTATCACAATCGGAATTATCTATATGATGAAATTAAGTCATATGGTTGACGATAAGATGCATGCACGTTCAACGGGTCCTTACTCACTGATTACGCAACAACCATTGGGCGGTAAAGCTCAATTTGGTGGACAGCGTTTAGGTGAAATGGAAGTGTGGGCATTGCAGGCTTATGGTGCAGCGCATACGCTTCATGAGCTTCTTACTGTTAAATCTGATGATGTTGAAGGTAGATCTAAAGTCTATAATTCCATCGTACGTGGCGAACAAATGCCAGAATTTTCATCACCTGAATCTTTCAATGTAATGATCAAAGAATTACAAGGTCTTTGCATTGATGTAGAACTGGATTAATAAGGGGTACTAGCTTTGACTTACATCCAATCAAATAATATTGACACTTCGAAAAAATTTAATTCAATCACTATTGGATTATCGTCTCCAGAAATGATTCTTGCCCGTTCATACGGGGAAGTGTTAAAGCCTGAGACAATAAATTATCGATCATATAAACCTGAAAAAGATGGCCTTTTCTGTGAGAAAATCTTTGGACCGGTAAAAGATTATGAGTGCCATTGTGGTAAATATAAAGGCATTCGTTATCGTGGTATTATTTGCGATCGATGCGGTGTAGAAGTTACACGCAAAAAAGTTCGTCGTGAACGTATGGGACACATTACTATGGCTGTGCCAGTAGTTCATATATGGTATTTGCGTTCTATCCCTAGTAAATTGAGTTATCTTGCTGGAAAAAGCACAAAAGATTTAGAGAGAGTTATTTACTACGAAATGTTTATGATTATTGAGCCGGGTGAAAGTGGTCGTGAACGATTTGAATTAATTGAAGAAGATGAGTATCTAGAGTTAGAAGCACAATTTGGGTACATGGGTGTTTCTGAAGAAGATAGAGATAATGATAATTATTTTATAGCAACCATGGGTGGTGAAGCTATGAATGAAATGTTATCAAAGTTAAACATTATAGAATTAAAAAATGAATTAGTAGATATAGTTAAAACATCTAAATCAAAGCAGAAGAGAGCTGATGCTTTGAAACGATTAAAAGTTGTAAAGTCATTTGTTCCAGACCCTACTAAAAAAAGATTAAACAAACCAGATTGGATGATTGTTTCTATACTACCAGTAATTCCACCAGAATTAAGACCATTAGTTCCATTGGAAGGCGGTAGATTTGCAGCTTCTGACTTAAATGATCTTTATCGACGGATTATTATTCGAAATAATCGTTTGAAGCAATTAATGGAAATTAAAGCTCCCGATGTAATTTTAAGAAATGAAAAAAGAATGCTGCAAGAAGCAGTTGATGCTCTTTTTGATAATAACCGTCGGAAAACTGCAATTCGTAGTGGGTCTCGACGCCCTCTAAAATCGCTTTCTGATATGTTGCGAGGAAAGTCAGGTAGATTTCGTCAAAACTTACTTGGAAAACGTGTTGATTATTCTGGTCGTTCTGTTATTGTTGTAGGTCCTAGCCTAAAGCTTCACGAATGTGGAATGCCAAAAAATATGGCACTAGAGTTATTTAAGCCTCATATGATTCATGAACTTATGGCTCGCGGATATACACAAACACCGAGAAGCGCTAAATTAATGGTTGAAAATCGAGAGCCAGTTGTTTATAAAGTTCTAGAATATGTCGTGCAAGATCATCCAGTGCTACTTAATAGAGCACCAACGCTTCACAGGCTAGGAATTCAAGCATTTCAGCCAGTGTTAATTGAAGGTAAAGCAATTCAGTTGCATCCATTAGTTTGTTCAGCATTTAATGCTGATTTTGATGGAGACCAGATGGCTGTTCATCTTCCTCTTTCATTGGAAGCTCAAATGGAATCCAGAATGCTTATGCTTGCAAGCCATAATATTCTTCACCCTGCTAATGGTCAACCGATTGCCGTGCCATCTCAGGATATGGTTCTTGGATGTTATTATCTTACTTTACCTAAAAAATCAGATAAAGGTGCGGGAAAATTATTTGGATCCATTGAAGAAGGATTGCTTGCTTATGAGAATAAATCTGTAGGACTTCATGCCATTGTAAATGTTCGTCATAACGGTGAATGGATTAAGGATACAACCGTTGGGAGAATTATATTTAATTCAATATTGCCCGCTGGTATGGATTTTGTAAATCAGATTGTAGGTAAGAAAAATTTAACTAAAATTGTTCATAATGCTTATTTAGTTACTGGTAATTATAAAACCGTAATATTCTTAGATCGTTTGAAGGAACTCGGATTTAGTATGGCAACAGTCAGTGGAGTTTCAATTGCAATAAGTGATGTATTAATACCGGACAGAAAAAATGATATAATATCAAATGCTCAAGTTGAAGTTGATGACATTAAATCCAAATTTGATCGACATATCTTAACAGATGGTGAGCGATATAATAAAGTAATTGATATTTGGACGCATGCGACTAATCGTGTCGCTACTTCCATGATGGATTCATTGCGTGAAGATCGTGAAGGATTCAATCCTGTTTATATGATGGCCGATTCAGGCGCACGTGGCTCTCAAGATCAGATTAAGCAGCTAGCTGGAATGCGTGGATTAATGGCGAAACCACAAAAATCAATGAAGGGTGGAGTTGGTGAAATTATTGAATCACCAATTACATCTAATTTTAAAGAAGGTTTATCCGTTTTTGAGTATTTTATTTCAACTCATGGTGCCCGTAAAGGTCTGGCAGATACTGCATTGAAAACTGCTGATGCTGGATATTTAACTCGTAGACTGGTTGATGTTGCACAAGATGTGGTGGTTTATATCACCGATTGTGATACAATTAATGGAGTATTAATTGCCGATTTGAAAGAAGGTGAAGAAATAATTGAACCTTTGTCAGATCGAATTCTTGGCCGAACTATTTTAGATGATTTTATCGTTAAAGGTGAAGTCGTTGTGAAGGCTGGAGCTGTCATTGAAGATAGGGATGCTGAAATTATTGGCGATAGCGGAGTAGAAAATATTCAAATCCGTTCAATTCTTACCTGCGAAGCAAAACGTGGATGTTGTGCTAAGTGTTATGGCTGGGATCTTTCAACTCATCAATTGGTTGATATTGGTACTGCAGTCGGAATTCGTGCTGCGCAAAGTATTGGAGAACCGGGTACGCAGTTAACACTTCGTACATTTCACATTGGTGGTACTGCCACACGTATTATTGAGCAATCTGAAATGGTAACGAAGAGACCTGGAAAAGTTAAGTTCTCTGAAAATTACGATTTTGCTGACACTGTAGATGAAAGTGGCACAAGCGTTCGTCGTTGTATGGTTCGTCATGCCAAATTATTTATAGTTGATAAAGATGGTACTGAGAATGCATCATTTAATGTGCCTTATGGCTCAACTATATTCGTAAATGAAGGCGAAGACATAACTGCAAATACAACAATAATCCAATGGGATCCTTACACGGATATTATTTTAGCACGAGATACAGGATTGGTTTCCTTAAAAGATTTTCATGAAGGTGAGACCTACGCTGTGGAGTCCGTTGAAGGCGGTAAAAAACAAATGGTTGTTGTTGAAGCACGTGATAGAAAATTAAGCCCTCATATTGAAATTATTAATAAAGATGGAAAAATATTAGCTGGAGGAACAATTCTTCCCGTAAAGGCTACTTTAGTTGTCACTGATAGGCAAAAAGTTAATCGTGGACAAACTTTGGTTAAAATTCCGAAGGATGTTGGTAAAACTCGAGATATTACAGGTGGACTTCCACGTGTTGCAGAATTATTTGAAGCGCGTAAACCAGCAAACCCTGCAGTTATGACCGAAATTAATGGAATTGTTAGATATGGGGATACCAAGAGAGGTGTTAGAAAGATTCACGTTTTAGGCGTAGATGGAGAAGAGAGAACATACTCAATTCCTTATGGTAAGCATGTCATTGTTCACGAAGGTGATAATATTAATGCTGGTACCGAATTGTGTGAAGGTGCTATCTCTCCTGCGGATATTTTGCATGTACTTGGACCGTCAGCTGTTGTCGATTATTTAGTTAATGAGATTCAAGAAGTGTATCGACTGCAAGGTGTAAAAATTAACGATAAGCACATTGAAGTTATTGTTGGTCAAATGATGCAAAAAGTTAAGGTAAAAGAGACTGGAGATACCTGGTTCTTAGAGCAAGATCAGATAGCAAAGCGTGAATTTTTTGCGGAAAATGAACGAATTTCAAGTATGGTTATTGTTGGTGAACCTGGAGATTCAGGTTTAGAGCCTGACTCTATGATTGATCGTTCTGAATTTTTAGACATAAATAAAGATCTTAAGGCTGACGGGAAGAAAGTTGCGTCCTATCATAAGCCGAAGCCCGCAACGTTTGAACCTATTTTGATGGGAATTACGCGAGCTTCATTAAATACTGAAAGTTTTATTTCTGCTGCATCATTTCAGGAAACTACACGTGTTTTAACGGATGCTTCAACAGCAGGAAAAACAGATTATTTGCTAGGTCTAAAAGAAAATGTCGCAGTAGGTCGCTTAATTCCAGCTGGAACGGGTACTCCAGGTATAAGAGATGTGCTTGTTGGACATAATATTGACGATGATGCTTCCTTAGAATTAGGTGAAGCATTAGCTTAAAATAATGAAAAAAACTAAAAACAATTATTGCATTTATTTCATTTTCAACCGTAATTTTATAGGCTTAGGATAAAACGATATGCCGACGATAAATCAATTAATAAGAAAAGGCCGGAAGCGAGTTTATAAGAAAACTAGCACACCGGCATTGCAGAGTAACCCGCAAAAGCGTGGAGTCTGTACTCGAGTGTATACCACGACACCTAAAAAACCTAATTCAGCTTTGCGTAAAGTTGCGCGTGTTAGGTTGACAAATGGAATGGAAGTTGCGGCTTACATCCCAGGTGAAGGGCATAACTTGCAAGAACACAGTATTGTTCTTATAGAAGGTGGTCGTGTAAAGGATTTGCCGGGAGTAAGATATCACGTTGTTCGTGGTACGCTTGATACTGCTGGAGTAAGTGATCGAAAAACAAGTCGTTCACGTTATGGAGCTAAAAAGCCTAAATAAAATTATGAGACGTAGAAGACCAGAAAAAAGACAGATATTACCTGATCCAGTATATAATGATATATCGGTTGCGAAGTTTGTAAACTATATCATGAAAAAAGGAAAAAAAGGTATCGCTGAAAATATATTTTACGGTGCAATGGAACTTATTAAAAGTCGCACTAAAACTGATGGATTAAAAATATTTGAAAAAGCTATTGAAAATACATCGCCCTCCGTGGAAGTTAAGTCCCGAAGAGTTGGTGGAGCAACCTATCAAGTTCCTATAGAAGTTCCGAAAAATAGAAGATTTTACTTAGCATCGCATTGGCTTATTAATGCTGCAAGTGGTCGGGCCGGGAAACCGATGTCTGATAAGCTCGCTTCAGAGTTAATTTCAGCTGCAAACGGTGAAGGTGGAGCGATAAAGAAAAAAGATGATACTCATCGTATGGCGGATGCAAATAAAGCCTTTGCGCATTTTAGATAAACTTGGATTTATAAAAGTAAAGTGAAAAAAACAAATTTAGAGCAAGTTAGAAATATTGGTATTATGGCACATATTGATGCGGGTAAGACCACTCTAACTGAGCGCGTTTTATTTTATACAGGTAGAACTCATCGCATAGGTGAGGTGCATGATGGTGCTGCAACGATGGATTGGATGGAACAAGAGCAAGAACGTGGTATTACGATTACATCGGCAGCTACAACATGTATGTGGGAAGATCATCGAATAAATATAATTGATACACCTGGACACGTTGATTTCACCGTAGAAGTAGAAAGGTCTTTAAGGGTTTTGGATGGAGCGGTTGGTGTTTTCTGTGCAGTTGGTGGTGTTGAGCCTCAAAGTGAAACTGTTTGGCGCCAAGCAGATAAGTACGATGTACCGCGAATCGCCTTTGTAAATAAGATGGATCGTGTTGGTGCAGATTTCTTTAATGTTGTAAAAATGATTAAAGATCGCTTGGGTGCGAATCCGTTACCGTTAGTAGTGCCTATTGGTGCTGGCGAAATGTTTACAGGTATAATTGATCTCATGGAGATGAAATCAATTTTGTATAATGATAGTACCATGGGCTCAAGATTTGAATATGGCGATATTCCCACTGACATGCTCGAAGAAGCTGAAAAGTGGCGTCATCATCTTATTGAAGAAACCGCTACTTACGATGAACATTTAATGGAGAAATATCTCGCTGATGAAGAAATCACCGTTGATGAATTGAAAGCAGCTATTCGAAAGGGTTGTCTGGACAATACTTTTATCCCAACTTTGTGTGGTTCGGCTTTTAAAAATAAAGGTGTGCAAAGATTGTTAGATGCGGTTATCAATTTATTACCATCTCCAATGGACGTAGGTGCTATAAACGGGGTGGATCCTGATGATTCTGATTTGGCAATGACGCGTTTACCGAATGATGAAGAACCGTTTAGTGCTCTTGCTTTTAAAATTATGACTGATCCTTTTGTTGGAAAATTGACTTACATGAGGGTTTATTCTGGTCGATTAAATGCTGGTTCTTATGTATATAATCCGTCATCTGGAAAAAGAGAAAGAATTTCCCGTATTTTATTGATGCATTCTAACAAGCGTGAAGAGCGCGATTTTGTTGGAACGGGTGAGATTGTTGCTGCAGTTGGCTTGAAAAAAGTTAAGACTGGGCATACTCTTTGTGATGAGAAAAAGACTATTTTGTTAGAATCAATGGACTTTCCTGAACCTGTGGTCGCAGTTTCTGTAGAGCCTGTTAGTAAAGGTGATCAAGATTTGTTATCGAAGGGATTGCAAAAATTAGGTGAAGAAGATCCTACTTTTCGAGTTTCTACTGATGAAGAAACGGGTCAAACCATCATCGCTGGGATGGGCGAGTTGCATTTAGAGATATTGGTCGATAGGTTGCTTCGTGAGTTTAAAGTCGAAGCTAATATTGGTCAGCCTATGGTTGCATATCGCGAAGCTATCACAAAAGCTGTCTCAGGCGTTGATATGAAATTTGTTAGGCAGTCTGGTGGCCGTGGGCAATATGGCCATGTAGTCATTAATGTAGAACCTAATGAGCCTGGTAAAGGGTATCATTTTGAAAATAAGATTGTAGGTGGAGTTATTCCTCGGGAATATATACCATCGGTTGATGCTGGGATGAAAGAAGCTATTAAGAATGGCGTAATTGCTGGGTATCCCATCGAAGATATTCGTGTTGAATTGATTTTTGGATCTTATCACGATGTAGATAGTAATGAAATGGCATTTAAAATTGCAGGTTCTATGGCAATTCAGGCTGCTTGTAAAAAGGCGTCTCCGAAATTAATGGAACCGATTATGAGTGTTGAAGTAATAGTGCCTGATGAATATTTAGGTGATGTAATGGGTGACCTTAGCTCACGACGTGGAAAGATTGAAGGAATGGAACAGCGTAATAAAGCTCAAGTTGTAAGAGCATTTGTACCTTTAAGTAAAATGTTTGGTTATGTTACGGACCTTCGTTCTATTACTCAGGGTCGAGCTGTTTTTCATATGGAATTCGCGAAGTATCAACAAGTGCCAGCCAGTATCGAAACAGAGATACTTGAAAAAGTGCACGGAAAAGTTTCTAAATAAAAAATATTGTTGGAGTTTAATAATGGCTAAAGAAAAATTTGAAAGAACGAAACCTCACGTGAACATCGGAACGATTGGTCACGTTGATCATGGTAAGACTACGCTGACTGCAGCGATTACAATGGTACAGAGTGCCCGTGGCTTTGCAGAAGCAATGGCTTTTGATAGTATTGATAATGCACCAGAAGAAAGAGAGCGTGGAATAACTATTCAGACGGCTCATGTAGAATATGAGACTGAGAATCGTCACTACGCTCACGTAGATTGTCCAGGTCACGCGGATTATATAAAAAATATGATTACCGGTGCTGCTCAAATGGATGGTGCAATTTTAGTTGTATCTGCAGCGGATGGTCCAATGCCTCAAACTCGCGAGCATGTACTATTAGCTAAGCAGGTGAATGTGCCTTCTATGGTTGTTTTCATGAACAAGACAGATCAAGTCGATGATGAAGAATTAATCGAATTAGTAGAAATGGAACTTCGTGATTTATTAAATGAATATGATTTTCCTGGTGATGATACGCCTATCGTTAAAGGATCTGCATTGAACGCTTTAAATTCTCCTGGTGATGATGCTGCTAATGCATGTATCGTTGAGTTGCTAGATGCGTGTGATAGTTTTATACCTGAGCCGAAACGTGACGTAGATAAGCCATTTTTAATGCCTGTCGAAGATGTTTTTTCAATTACAGGCCGTGGAACAGTTGGTACAGGTCGAATAGAACGTGGTATTGTTAAAGTAGGTGATGAGATTTCTATTTTAGGAATGGGAAAAGATGCAAAGACGACTGTGACTGGTATTGAAATGTTCAGAAAATTATTAGATGAAGGTCGAGCTGGCGATAATGCTGGGTTATTACTTCGTGGCGTAGACAAGGAAGATTTGAGTCGTGGTATGGTTTTGGCAAAGCCAGGCAGTATTACACCTCATACTAATTTTAAAGCCAGTGTTTATATTTTAAAGAAAGAAGAAGGTGGTCGTCACACTCCGTTTTTCAATGGTTATCGTCCTCAGTTTTATTTTCGTACAACAGATGTAACGGGTGTTGTTACTTTGCCGAGTGGAACTGAAATGGTTATGCCTGGAGATAATGTAGAATTTGATGTTGAATTAATCACACCCATCGCTATGGATAGAGAATTACGATTTGCTATTCGTGAAGGTGGACATACGGTTGGTGCAGGTGTTGTTACTGCAATCGCTGAATAATATATCGAAATGGCTAATCAAACTATAAGAATCAGCCTTCGGGCATATGATCACATCTTGTTGGATAAATCAACCGAAAAGATTGTGAAAACGGCAAAGTCAACAAGTGCAATTATTTCGGGTCCTATTCCATTGCCATCAAGGCGATCAGTATATACTGTTTTGCGTTCTCCTCACGTAAATAAAAAATCTAGAGAACAATTCCAAACAAAGATTCACAAACGATTAATTGATATTTTGAATTCCACCCCAAAGACGGTTGAGTCGCTCATGAAGTTGGATTTACCAGCCGGTGTGGACATCGAGATTAAGGTATAGTTATGCGTGGATTAATTGGTAAAAAAATTGGGATGACTCGAATTTTTAACGATCAAGGACACATGGTTCCTGTAACTGTATTGCAAGTAGGACCTTGTACTGTAACGCAGGTAAAGACTGTCGGGAAAGACGGGTATGAAGCTGTTCAGGTAGGATTTGGTGTTCGGAAGGAAAAGCATACCACTAAGCCTTTGCAGGGGCATTTTAATTCTGCAAATGTATCTCCAAAAAAGATTTTAGCTGAGTTCGAAAAGGTATCAGGATTTGAATATAAAACAGGGCAATCTTTTCATGTCGGACTATTCCAGGAAGGTGAATTTGTTAGTGTGTCTGGCACATCTAAAGGTAAAGGATTTGCTGGTGTTATTAAGCGACATAATTTTGCTCGCCAAAAGAAAACTCATGGAACAGGTCATACTGAAAGAGCACCAGGGTCTATTGGTCAAGCTTCAGATCCGTCAAGAGTTTTCCCTGGAATGAAGATGGCTGGGCATCATGGAAATTCAAAAGTAACTGTTGAAAATCTTGAAGTAGTAAAGGTTGATACGGAAAATAACCAATTATTAGTAAAGGGTGCGGTTCCCGGCGCTAAAAACGGAACAATAATAATTACAAAATAACATGAAATTAAACGTACTTAAACTAGACGGAACAACCGCAGAAGCTTTTAAAGCTGATAAAGCTGTTTTTGGAATTGAACCTAATGATGCAGTTATTCGACAAGCAGTTTTGGCTGAAATGACAAATATGCGTCAAGGAACTCACTCCACGAAAAATCGTGCAATGGTTAATGGTGGTGGAAGAAAGCCATTTAAGCAAAAAGGCCGTGGCGGTGCACGTGCGGGTACAATTCGTTCTCCATTATGGCGCGGAGGTGGTACCGTATTTGGTCCAGAACCACATAGCTATCATCACAAATTATCAAAAAAAGTAAGTCGTTTAGCACGTCGTTCTGTCCTGTCGTCAAAAATTGCAGAAGATAAATTGATTGTTGTAGATGAGTTTTCATTATCATCGCATAAGACATCGGATTTTAATTCAATTCTATCTGCACTTAATTTGCAAGATAAAAAAATAACAATATTAGTCACGGGAAGAGATGCAAATTTAGATAAAGCGTCTCGAAATCTTCGAAATGTCTATCTTGTAGATGCTGCAAAAGTTAGCACATATGATATAATAGATTGTGATACTTTGGTGGTTGATAAAGTCAGTATGTCTGTATTAACGGAAATTTTAAAGAAATAATCATGTACTCGAAAATTATAGTAAAACCAATTCTCACCGAAAAAATGGCAATATTGGAAGAGCGTCAAAATAAGTTCGCCTTTCTTGTATCGTCTGATTCTAATAAAACGGAAATTAAAAAAGCGATTGAAGCTAAATTTGATGTCAAGGTAACTAAGGTTGCTACAATGAATCAAATCGGTAAAGAGAAACAAATGACAGTTCGTAGTGGTGGTCGTACAATTCGTACATCCGGAAAACGTGCTGGTTTTAAAAAAGCAATAATAACACTTCAATCTGGTTCAACTATTGACCTAATGCGCGGAGAAGCCACGAGCTAATTATGGGATTAAGACAATTAAAGCCGGTTACCCCGGGTTCAAGATTTGCTTCTCGTCCTGATTTTGCAGATCTTACTACTGACAAACCAGAAAAAAGTTTAACAAGAGCTTTAAGGAAGACTGGTGGAAGGAATAATACGGGACGTATTACAATGCGTCGTCGCGGTGGCGGACATAAACGTCGTTATCGGTTGATTGATTTTAAACGTAATAAATTTGATATTCCTGGAAAAGTTGCAACAATAGAATATGACCCCAATCGTTCCGCATACATTTCTCTAATTCATTATGCTGATGGTGAAAAAAGATATATTTTATCCCCATTAGGTTTGAAGGTTGGAGATCCTATTTTATCAGGAGAGATTGCTCCTCTTAAAGTGGCTAATGCTCTCCAGTTAAAAAATATTCCAACAGGTTTATTTGTTCATAATATTGAAATGGAACCAGGAAAGGGCGGACAAATGGTTCGTTCCGCTGGAGCAGCGGCTCAAATTATGGCCCATGCAGATGGGTTTTGTACATTGAAATTGCCATCAGGTGAAGTTCGGATGGTTCGAGAAAATTGTATGGCTACAATTGGACAAGTGGGTAATAGAACTCATGAAAAAGTTGTTTCAGGTAAGGCGGGTCGTACTAGATGGCTCGGTCGTCGTCCGAAAGTTCGTGGTGTTGCTATGAATCCAGTTGATCACCCAATGGGTGGTGGTGAAGGTAAGTCTTCTGGTGGGCGTCATCCGTCTACACCTTGGGGGAAACCAACTAAAGGGTATAAGACCCGTAAGAAAAATAAAAAATCTAACGCAATGATCGTTAAACGGAGACGATAAGAAATGGCACGATCTCTAAAAAAAGGTCCATTTGTTGATGAAAAACTTTTAAAAAAAGTTCAAAAAATGAATGAAGGTACTAAAAAGAAAGTAATTAAAACATGGTCACGTAGGTCAATGATTACTCCAGAATTTGTAGGACATACTTTAGCAATCCATAATGGAAACAAGTTTATTCCTGTTTTTATTTATGAGAATATGGTAGGGCATAAGTTAGGTGAGTTTTCACCCACTCGTACTTTTAGAATGCATTCAGGTGATCGGAAGAAATAATTATGGAAGCTAAAGCAGTAGCAAGGTATATACATCAATCTCCTCGTAAGATTCGCAAAACACTTAATAGTGTACGTGGGTTGAAAGTAGGGGATGCGCTTAATCAACTTCACTTTTCAAAAGAAAAAGCTGCAGTTGTAATCGAAAAAACACTTCGGTCTGCGGTCGCAAATTTGATGAGTCTTGAAGAAGAGTCAAATATTGATCCAGCAGGCTTAGGTGTAAAAGAAGCATTCGTTGACGGTGGTCCAGTAATGAAGCGTTTTAGAGCTGCCTCAATGGGGCGTGCATCAAGTCTTCGTAGGCCAACCAGTCATGTCACTATCGTCGTAACTGACGAAAATTAAAGAGGTTCTCTTGGGTCAAAAAACACATCCTGTTGGATATCGACTAATCGTTAAGAAAAATTGGAGTTCCAATTGGTTCGCAGCGAAAAATAATTTTGCAAGCGAGTTGGAAGAAGACGTTCGTATTCGTAAATATATTAAACATCGTCTTCCAAATGCTGGGATTTCAAGAGTGGAAATCTCCCGTACGTCTAAAAAAGTTACTATTACTATTCATACTGCCCGACCAGGAATTGTCATTGGTCGTGGAGGTGAAGAAGTAAATCGCTTAAAAAAAGAATTAAGGCAGTTGACGGGTAAAAAAGATGCTCAGATAAATATTTCTGAAGTAAAGCGACCGGAGCTAAATGCAGCTTTAGTTGGATCTAATATTGCTCATCAGTTGAAAAAGAAAATATCATACCGTCGTGTTGTAAATAAAACTATTCAGGCTACAATGAGGATGGGGGCGGAAGGTATTCGTATTAATGTTGCAGGACGTTTAGGTGGAGTAGAGATTGCTAGGAGCGAAAAATTCTCCGATGGTAGTGTTCCTCTTCATACGTTACGTGCTGATATAGATTATGCATTAACAGAAGCGCATACAGCCTATGGAGTTATAGGAATTAAAGTTTGGATTTGTAACGGACAATTTAGTCGATAAGAGAATTTAAATGTTAGAACCGAAAAAAGTTAAATTTAGAAGAGTACATCGTGGAAACCGTCGTGGTATGTCCATGCGTGGAAACTTTGTTGCCTATGGAAGTTATGGGTTAAAAGCACTTGAATCTGGTTGGGTTACAGCCCGACAGATTGAGTCATCTCGAATTGTTATTTCTCGAGTGGTGAAAAAAATTGGAAAATTATGGATTCGAATATTCCCAGATAAGCCAGTTACTTCTCGTCCTGCAGAAACAAGAATGGGTAAAGGTAAGGGTGCATTAGACCATTGGGTTTCTGTTGTTAAGCCCGGGCGAATATTATTTGAAGTTGATGGTGTTACCCGAGAAGAAGCTGAGCATGCTTTTCGTGATGCGGGGCACAAACTTCCTATTAAAACAAAAATTGTAGAACGGAGAAAATTGTAATGAAAGCTGTTCAACTCCGAGAAATGAATGAGTCAGAATTGAAAACGAAATTAAATGATAATCTTGAAGCCTTGCAGAATCTGAAATTTCAACAAGCGCTCCAACAGTTAGAAGATGGAACCTTGATTTCTAAAACAAGAACTGAGATTGCACAAATTAAAACAGTACTAAATGAGTATAAACTTGGAATTCGAGTTGCTCAAGGTAAAAACTAATGAGACCTGAACGTAGACGACAAACATTGGTAGGTGAAGTAGTAAGCACAAAGATGGAGAATACGGTGAATGTAAAAGTGACCCGTGAAATACCTCATCCTATTTATCACAAACGAGTTAAGAGATTTAAGAAATATCTTGCCCATGTGGCGTCAATCAGTCCCAAGGACGGAGATATAGTAAAAATCTCAGCAATAAGACCAATGAGTAAACGTAAACGCTGGCAGGTTAGTGAAATAATTCGTGAATCGGTAAAATTGAGATAATAAAGTGATTCAACAAGAGACAAGATTAAAAGTAGCAGATAATACCGGAGCAAAGGAAATTCTTTGTTTTAAGGTCCTAGGTGGTTCAAGACGGAAATATGCTAGTATTGGCGATCAAATTGTAGTTACGGTGAAAAAAGCTATTCCAGGTGGAATGGTGAAAAAGGGTGAAGTTCATAGAGCAGTTGTGGTGCGTACCCGTAAAGAAGTAAGTCGTCGTGATGGAAGCCGTATTCGTTTTGACGAGAATGCAGCTGTATTATTAAACGCCGCTGGAGAGCCGCGCGGGACTAGAATATTTGGTCCAGTCGCTAGAGAATTGCGCGATGGCGGATATATGAGAATTATATCTATGGCACCGGAGGTTCTTTAAGATGCATGTTAAAAAAGGAATGATCGTTAAGGTTATTAGTGGAAATAATAAAGGTATGGAAGGAAAGATTCTCTATGTCTCCACTCAGAAACAACGTGTTATTGTAGAAGGTGTAAATTTTATGAAAAAAGCAACACGTCCATCTCAGGAAAATCCTGCAGGAGGAATAGTTGAAAAAGAAGCATCGATTCATGTCTCAAATGTGATGGTCGTTCATGATGGGCAAGCAACGCGAATTGGGTATAAAAAATTGGAAGATGGTTCAAAAATACGAATTTCAAAAAAAACTAACCAAGAAATTGAAGTCTAAACATGGCTGAAACAAAGAAACCTAAAAAAGCACCCGCAAAAAAGAAAGCGCCAGCTAAAAAGAAAGTAGTCGTGACTGTGTATTCACCTTCACTTCGCACTTTTTATAAAGATACAATTGTATCGGCAATGAGCGAAAAGTTTAATTATGGCAATGTTATGAAAGTGCCAGTAATCACAAGCATTTCCCTTAACATGGGGCTTGGTGATGCAAAAACCAATTCTAAATATTTAGAAAGTGCGATAGAAGAGTTAACACTCATATCAGGTCAAAAGCCAATTGTCACTAAAGCCAAAAAAGATATATCAAATTTTAAAATTCGAAAAGGGTGGCCTGTAGGATGTAAGGTAACTCTACGATCTAATATGATGTATGAGTTTTTAGAAAGATTAATTTCAATCGCTTTACCGAGAACGAGAGATTTCCGTGGCTTGTCATTTAAGTCATTTGATGGTAGAGGAAATTATAATTTTGGGATTAAAGAGCAAATTATTTTTACTGAAATTAACTATGATAGAATTGAATCTATTCGTGGTTTAAACGTAACTATAACAACATCAGCTAAATCAGATGATGAAGCCTATGAGTTGTTAAAACTCTTTGGACTTCCTTTAAGAGATAAACCAGTAAAACAAGAAGTGGAAGAGGCAGCGTAATGGCCAAGAAATCACAAATTCATAAATCAAAAAAGACAGCGAAATTTTCTACTCGAGAAAAAAGTCGTTGTTTTAAATGCGGTCGTCCTCACGCTTATTTAAGACGTTTTGGACTTTGCCGTATCTGTTTTCGAGAAATGGCGCTAAAAGGTGAAATCCCTGGCGTAACAAAAGCTAGTTGGTAGGAGAAATAATTTATGTCAATGTCTGATCCAATTTCAGATTTTTTAACAAGAATCCGCAACGGTCTATCTGCAAAGAAAAGATGGGTGGATGTTCCAAGCAGTCTTTTGAAAAAACGAATTGCTTTGGTATTAAAAGAAGAAAAATATGTTGAAGATTTCTTTTTTATTGCTGGAGATGGCAATAAAGAAACTATTCGTGTATTTCTAAAATATGATTATAATGGGGAACCGGTAATCGTAAATATAAAACGTATTAGCCGTCCAGGTCTTCGTATTTATGTAGGTGCAGGAGAAGCACCGCGTGTATTAGATGGTCTTGGCATTTCAATATTATCAACTTCCAAAGGTGTTTTGTCTAATAAAAAGGCGAATAAGCTTGGTGTTGGTGGTGAAATTCTTTGTGAGGTTTATTAAATACGATGTCTAGAATAGGAAAAAACCCCGTAATCATACCCGATGGAGTCAAAGTTGAACTTTTAGGTCAATTGGTTAAGGTAACAGGTCCAAAAGGATCACTCGAATTCAATGCACATAAAGATATGAAAATATCTAAAAGTGACAATTCAGTTTTAATTGAAAGGCAATCGGATGAAAGGTTGCTTCGTTCCCTTCATGGTACTACTCGACAAATGATTAATAATATGGTTATTGGAGTATCCGAAGGATATTTTAAAGAACTCGAAATCATTGGTGTTGGATATATAGCAATGGTTCAAGGAAGTAGGCTTCAGCTCCAGTTGGGATATTCCCATGATATATTTTTTGATATGCCGGATGGTATTACTATTACTGCCAATAGAACAGAAGTTAAGGTTGATGGTATTGATAAACAATTAGTTGGTGCAGTTGCTGCGAAAATTCGTTCTTTTAGAAAACCTGAACCATATAAGGGTAAAGGAATTCGTTATAAAGGTGAATTTGTCCGTTCTAAACAAGGTAAAACTGTAGGAGCTAAATAATGGCAAAGCATCGTTCAATCGCTCGTAGAAATGAAAGAAGAAGAAATCGTAGTAAAAAAACTTCTCGTTTACACCCTGGGCGTCCAAGATTGGTGGTTTATAGAAGCTTAAAGCATTTTGAAGCTCAAATCATTAATGATTTCGAAGGTCAGACCCTCGCGTCAGCATCATCTCGAGATAAAGATATAAAGTCTGCTATTAAAAAAGCAGAAAACAAAACAGATATCAGCCGCATTGTAGGTGGAGCTTTGGCTAATAAAGCCAAATCCAATAAAATAGGTCCAGTTGTATTTGATAGAAATGGATATCCCTACCATGGTCGTGTTAAAGCATTTGCAGAAGCCGCTCGTAAGGGTGGTTTAGAATTTTAAGGAGAGTTTGAATTGGCTATAATAAATCCAGCTGAACTTGATTTACAAGAAGAAGCGGTAGTAAAAATTAATCGAACTGCGAAAGTTACATCTCGCGGTAAGCGATTTCGTTTTTCCGCATTAATTGTGGTTGGCGATGGAAAAGGTCACATAGGAGTAGGTTTAGGAAAAGCTAACGAAGTGATTTCTGCGATCAATAAAGGAAAAGATATTGCAAAAAGAAATATCGTTAAAGTTTCCGTAGTGAATGGTACAGTCCCTCACACGATTATTGGCAAACATGGTGCAAGTCGAATTTTATTAAAGCCGGCATCTCCTGGTACTGGAATTATTGCTGGAGCATCTGTACGCGCAGTTATGGAACAAGTTGGTATTCATAATATATTAACCAAACGTCACGGTTCCAAAAATACAATGAACCTTATTCATGCAACCATGGATGCGTTGATGAAAATGAAGGATGCCGTAGCGATTGCTAATAAACGAGGAATTACCATTGGTGAGGTTTTTAACTAATGGCCAAATCTAAAATTTTACGTATTACTCAAATTAAAAGTGGTATTGGGTATAAAATTAAAGCAAAAGCAACTTTGAAAGCCTTGGGTCTTCGTAAGATGCAACAAACTGTTGAACATAAAGATTCTCCCACAATTCGTGGAATGATTAATGTAATCCCATATTTATTAAAGGTTGAAGAAGTATGAAACTAGATTCATTAACACCTGTTCCAGGTTCGACTAAAAATAGAAAACGCGTTGGACGTGGTCACGGATCAGGTTCAAACAAATCTGCCGGACGTGGAGACAAGGGTGCACAACAAAGGTCAGGATTTAAAAGACGTCCATGGTTTGAAGGTGGGCAAATGGCATTAGCTCGTCGTCTTCCAAAGCGTGGTTTTACTAGTATATTCAAAAAAGAATTTCAAATTGTAAATCTAGAAGATATTGAAACTTTAGGCCTTAAAAAAATTGATGCAAATATTCTAAGAAAAAATGGATTGGTTCGCTCAACCATGAAACCAATAAAAATTCTTGGTAATGGAAATTTAACAATTAAAGTAGATATCACAGCAAGTGCTTTTAGTGCAGCAGCAAAATCAAAAATTGAAAAAGCAGACGGAAAAGTAACAGTACAGTGATTGATAAATTTAAAAGTATCTTTGTAATTCCAGAACTTCGTCAAAGAATTCTATTTACAGTTGGAGTTCTTATTATAGTGCGGGTTGGTGCTCATATACCAATTCCTGGCGTAGATGGTGAAGCTCTTGCTGGAGCATTTACAAATCTTCAAAATTCCCTTTTTGGTTTATTTAACACATTTGTTGGTGGTGCATTCCAAAAAGCATCTTTATTCTCTTTAGGTATTATGCCTTATATTTCATCTTCAATTATAATTCAATTGATGGGATCTGTTATTCCATATTTCCAAAGATTGCAAAAGGAAGGAGAGGCTGGTCGTAAAAAAATCACTCAAATTACTAGATATGGAACTGTTTTACTGGGTTCTATGCAATCATATGGAGTTGTAGCAGTTTTTCTTCCAAGTTTAACTGCAAATGGACAGTCTGTAGTCGTTAACCCGGGTATGATGTTTACATTTACGGGTGTAGTTAGTATGATCACAGGAACTCTCTTCTTAATGTGGTTAGGCGAAAGAATTACAGAAAGAGGTATTGGCAATGGAATATCACTTATCATTATGGTTGGAATTATATCTGCTTTTCCAAATGTGATATTAAATGAAATAACACTAGTTCGAGAAGGCGTACGTGGTTTATTGTCGGAGTTCATCTTAGTTGGTGTCATGTTCATGATAATTAGCTTTGTAGTACTGCTAACTCAAGGAACTCGTAAAATACCCGTTCAATATGCAAAGCGTGTTGTTGGGCGAAAAGTATATGGCGGACAGAATACTCATATTCCGATGCGTGTTAATACAGCAGGTGTAATGCCAATTATTTTTGCTCAGTCGATCATGTTTATTCCTAGTACAATATCGACATTTTTAGGAGATAGTCCATTCGCTCAATCTTTAATGAATTGGTTTTCATTTGATCATCCATTTTACTGGGCATTTTTTGGTCTAATGATTATTTTCTTTACCTATTTTTATACAGCAATAGCATTCGACCCTGTTCAAGTTTCTTCTACTATGAAGCAACAAGGTGGATTTATACCAGGGGTTCGTCCAGGGAAAAAAACTGCTGAATATATTGATAATATTTTAACTCGAGTTACATTACCTGGTTCAATTGCACTTGCATTTGTAGCAATATTTCCATACATCTTAATGAAAACAATGAATATTAATTATGATTTAGCATCCTTTTTCGGTGGAACAAGTTTGTTGATTATTGTAGGTGTCGCATTAGACACACTTCAACAAATTGAATCACATTTAATGATGCGCCATTATGATGGATTTTTGACCAAAGGTAAGATTCGTGGAAGGAGACGTGTGTAATGGTTTATACTCGTTCTCCACGTGAAGTAGAAAAAATTGCTCGCAGTTGTCAGATAGTTGCCGACACGTTAATTATGTTAGAACCATATGTTGTTCCTGGTGCTCGTGTATCTGATTTAGATATTAAAGCAGAAGAATTTATTCGCTCTCAAGGTGCTAGACCTGCATTCAAAGGATATATGGGATTTCCATCAACTTTATGTGTTTCGATTGAAGATGCTGTAGTTCATGGAATACCAGATGAAAATATTTTACAAGATGGTCAAATAGTGGGAATTGATTGTGGAGCAGAACTAGATGGTTATTTTGGTGATCATGCTAGGTCATTTGCTATTGGCTCTGTAGATCCTGAAAAGATTAAATTATTGACTACTACTCATGAGTCACTCATGAAAGGAATCGAACAAGCAATTCCTGGTAATCACGTAGGTGATATAGGGTTTGCTGTTCAAACCCATGCAGAAAATAATGGTTTTTCAGTTGTTAGAGAATTAGTTGGACATGGAATCGGTAAAGAACTACATGAAGAGCCACAAATTCCTAATTATGGGCGTGCAAAGCAAGGTTATAAATTACGTGCAGGAATGTGTATTGCTATTGAGCCTATGATAAATGCAGGTGTTAAAGAAGTTTATACAGCGAAAGATGGGTGGACGGTATTAACCCAAGATGGTAAAGCATCAGCTCATTTTGAACATACAATTGCCATTACAGAAAATGGCCCAAAAATTTTAAGTGTTGGAACAAATGGCTAAAGAACAACCAATTACAATTGATGGAGTTATTAAAGAAACATTGCCTGGTGCTATGTTTCGTGTTGAAGTTGAAATCGGTGGAAATGCTCATGAAGTTTTAGCACACGTTAGTGGAAAAATGCGAATGCATTTTATAAAAATTTTACCCGGAGATGTGGTGACATTAGAAATTTCACCTTACGATTTATCCCGGGGGCGTATTACATACAGGCAGAAATAAAATAGAATGAAAGTTCGACCATCAGTAAAGAAAATATGTACTAAGTGCAAGGTCATTAGAAGAAAAGGCGTTGTATTAGTAATTTGTGAAAATCCAAAACATAAACAACGGCAAGGATAAAAGAAACCTATGGCACGTATTGTAGGTGTAGATATTCCAAGGAACAAAAAGGTTCCTTATTCATTGCGGTATATTCACGGCATTGGCTTAACCACAGCATTAAAATTGTGTGAGCAAGCTAAAGTTGATGTGGATTCCCGCGTTCAAGATTTAACAGAAGAGCAAGTAGTTGCACTTCGAGATGCTATTTCCGAACTAGGATTTTTAGTCGAAGGTGAATTGCGGTCACGAACTGCAATGAACATTAAGCGACTAAAGGATGTAGGAGCCTATCGAGGTCTCCGTCATCGCCGAGGTCTTCCTGCAAATGGGCAACGTACAAAAACGAATGCCCGTACGCGCAAAGGGAAGAAACGGACTATCGGTTTAGGTAAAAAGGCAATTTAATAAATAGGAGAATCTATTTTGGCTGATAAAAAACCAAAAAAGAAAAAGAAAAAAGTGGTCGAGCCTCACGGCATGGCCCATATTAAATCAACATTTAATAATACCCATGTTACACTTACTGATATTAATGGAAATGTAATTGTTTGGGAAAAGGCAGGTACATCTGGCTTTAAAGGTTCGCGAAAGAGCACAGCGTATGCCGCAACAATGGCAGCAGATAAAGCAGCACAAGCTGCAATTTCACTGGGTCTTTCTAGCATTGAAGTTGAAGTTAAAGGACCTGGCACAGGTAGAGAATCCGCAATTCGCGCTCTAGCAGTAGCAGGGTTGCAAATCACAAGTATTAGAGATGTGACACCATTACCACATAATGGATGTCGCCCTCCAAAACGTAGACGGGTATAAGGAATAATAATGGCCAAAACAAGAACTGCCAGAGGTAAGCTGGTTAGGAAATTCGGAGAAAATATATTTGGAAATCCTAAATATGATCGGCTCTTAAATCGTAAACCTTATATTCCCGGTCAACATGGTCAGGGTCGTCGCTCAAAATTATCTAATTATGGAATTCAGTTGCATGAAAAACAGAAAATTAAATTCATGTACGGTCTATTGGAAAAACAATTCAAATTAAATTTCGTAAAAGCTGATAAAATGAAAGGTGAAACTGGGACTAATATGCTTCAATTGCTTGAAAGTAGATTAGATAATGTTGTTTACCGTCTAGGATTTGCACCTTCTCGTCCAGCTGCACGACAATTAGTTAGTCATAAACATTTTCTTGTAAATAATAAAGTTGTTAATATACCTTCGTTTATTGTTAAATCTGGAGATGTAATTGAAGTTAGAGAAAAAAGTAAAAAAATGGATCTTATTCTTGAATCCATGCGCAGAATCAAAGGAGATATGGACCTTCCATGGCTACAACTTGATAAAGCAAAAATGCGGGGTACTTTTGTAACTGTCCCTGATAGAGATGAAATGCAACTCACTGTAAATGAGCAGTTAGTTGTGGAATTATATTCTAAATAATTATAATAGGAAAACATTTATGGCTACTAAAGCAATAGAACTAAACGTTGATATAAATCTTGGAAAGAAAAAAGATAATATCGGTACATTTGTTGTCCAACCACTAGAGCGTGGATATGGTACTACTATGGGAAATGCAATGCGTCGTGTATTATTGACAAGCATTCCAGGTGCAGCAATCACTCACGTTAAAATTGATGATGTACAACATGAATTTTCTACCATAAAAGGTATAAAAGAAGATGTTGCTGATATCATTATGAATTTGAAAAAAGTTCGTTTTAAATTGATGGATAACAATCCTGATAAAATATCTTTAACATTAAAAGGCAAGAAAGTTTTCACTGCACAGGATATTCAAGATGCCAGTGATCAATTTGTAATTTTGAATCCTGAAGAATATATTACAGAAATTATTGCTAAAACAAAATTAAACATTGAACTTCGAATTGGCATTGGAAAAGGATATGTACCATCTGAAGAGAATAACTTTCCCAATATGACAGTAGGTACCCTTTCTATGGATAGTATTTTCAATCCAGTTACCAATGTAACTTTTAATGTTCAACCTGTACCTGGTGCAAAAGAACCTATTGAAATATTAACTGTGACTGTATCAACAGACGGTTCAATTACGCCTGATGATGCATTTAGTTATTCAGCTACTTATCTTCGTGAACATTTGAAATTTATTGAAGCAATTTCTAATCCAGCCGTACTAGAAATATCTGATGGAGTTTCAGAAGAAACATTAGCATTACGTAAATTGTTGAACCAAACAATTGACGAAATGGAATTATCTGTACGTAGTTATAATTGTTTACAAGCTGCTGGTATTAAATACATCCATGAAATGGTTAGTAAAGAAGAGAACCAAATGTTGAAATACAAAAACTTTGGAAGAAAATCTTTAACTGAGTTGGTTGAAAAACTAGACACAATGGGACTACATTTTGGAATGGAAATTGACAAAATTATGGCGGAAGAAGGCTAATTCATGAGACATAATAAATCCGGAAGAAAACTTGGTCGTAAAACGGCTCATCGGAAAGCATTAATGTCAAACTTGGCTTCAGCTTTGATTACACATAAAAAAATCAAAACTACTGATGCAAAAGCAAAAGAACTACGTATGTTTATTGAACCATTAGTTACATTTGCAAAGAAAGGAGACATTCACGCTCGTCGACAAGTTTTGAAACGAATTCGACACAAAAATATTGTACGTGAATTATTTGATACGGTTGGACCAGCATTTGAAAATCGTAAAGGCGGTTACACTCGAATCACAAAATTAGGATTTCGTGATAACGATTGCGCACCAATTTCTATTATCGAATTTGTAGATATGGTTAGCGAGTTAGCTCCTCAAGGTGAGACCGATAATTAAGTTCATCCTATTAACTTGATTTATTGAGTGAACCGAAAATGGAACACATTTGGAAGGGCAACAATAGTTGCCCTTCTTTTTTTATCTTCAACTATTCTTTATTCAGAATCTTTCGATGTTCGAGCATTATGGGTGGTTCGAGATCATATTATCACTAAAGAAAAAATAGATAGTATTCTCGAATTTGCTGAAGCGAATAATTATAATCATCTTTTTGTTCAAATACGTGGTCGGGCCGATGCATATTATAGTTCAAGATTGGTTCCACGTTCACACTTACTTTCAACAACAGATTTTGATCCTTTAGGTTATATTTTAAAAAAAGCCCATAAAACTGACATTAAAATTCATGCTTGGTTTAATGTTTATTATCTATGGTCTTCCCCTCAAATACCTTCCCAATCAGATCATTTACTTTTGTCTCATCCAACTTGGGTAGATACAAAGTCACCAGATCCAGTTGATATTGCCAATACATTAGAAAAGATGAGAATAAACAGACAATCTAATGGTGAAGGATTTTATTTAGCTCCCACTCATCCAGAAGTCGATGCACATCTTCAAAATGTAATAACTGAATTATTACAAAATTACCGACTTGATGGAATTCATTTTGATTATATCCGATACCATGATTTAGACTGGGGTATGAATCCAATTGGGCTTAAATATTTTTTAAATTTTAACAAAAGTATGCCAGGATTACCATCTTTAGAATTAATAGAAAAACCGTCATTTTCTGAATACAAAAGACAGGCTATCACTCAGTTCATTAGTAAGGCATCTACCCGCATAAAAGCTTATCAACCGAACTGTATTATTTCTGCAGCGGTGAAACCAAATTTATTACAGGCAAGGAATATATTTGGGCAAGAGTGGGATGTGTGGCTAGCTGGTGGTTATATAGATTGGGCAGTTCCAATGAACTATTCAAAGGATTTGAATAGGTTTGATAAAAATATAAAAATCATGAAAGAAAATCTTCCTGAAAAATATATGGACAGAATTATTATGGGCATTGCAACTTATAATCAATCGGCAAAAAAAGCTGGGAAGAAAATATATCATACGGGCAAAAATGATTTTGGAGGAATTAGTATTTTTTCTTATACTGTATTTAAAGAGGAACCGGCTTACGCTAATAAATTGATCAAATATTTGGAATAAATTATTATTTAAAATTGGAGTTAATCATGTCTCGCATTATACATCCACCTACTGGAACAAAACTCTCTTGTAAAAATTGGCAAATAGAAGCAGCATATCGAATGATTCAACACAATTTGGATCCTGATGTAGCCGAACTTCCTGATGAGCTTATTGTATATGGTGGAAAGGGGAAAGCCGCTCGTAATTGGGATTGTTTTGATTCTATTCTAGAAACCTTAAAAAGATTAGAACCAGATGAAACTTTATTGGTTCAATCAGGAAAACCTGTGGGTGTCGCAAAAACACATACAACATCTCCGCGAATATTAATTGCAAATTCTAATCTAGTTCCGAATTGGGCAAATTGGGAACATTTCAATGATTTAGAAAAACAAGGCCTCATGATGTTTGGCCAAATGACTGCAGGTAGTTGGATTTATATTGGGACTCAAGGAATCTTACAGGGCACCTATGAAACATTTATTGCAGCAGCTAAATCACATTGGAATACAGACTCATTAGCAGGAAAGTTAACCTTAACAGCAGGGCTGGGAGGAATGGGTGGCGCCCAACCTTTGGCTGTATCAATGGCAGGTGGTGTATCCATCACGATTGAAATTGACCCTTGGAGAATTCAAAGACGACTTGAAACAAAATATTTAGATAAATCTACAGAAAGCGTAGATGAAGCTATAGAATGGGCTAAAAAAGCCATGAAAGAGAAAAAAGCACTCTCTATTGGTTTATTAGGAAATGCAGCAGATATAGTGCCTGAATTTGTTAATTATGATATAGTCCCAGATTTAGTTACAGATCAAACATCGGCACATGATGAATTGATAGGATATTTACCGAATCATTTTACGTTTGAAGAAGCCAATGCACTTCGTGAGTCTGATCCGGAAAAATATGTTAAAGAATCTGTTAGAGCTATGGGAGAACATGTTCAGGGAATTCTTGATTTAAAAAGTAAAGGGACCATTGCTTTTGATTATGGGAATAATCTTCGTGCTCAGGCTGAAAAAGCAGGAATTGAAAATGCTTTCGATTATCCCGGATTTGTACCTGCATATATTCGCCCGCTTTTTTGTGAAGGGAAGGGGCCTTTTCGCTGGGTTGCTTTATCTGGCGATCCGGAAGATATTTATAAAACAGACAGAAAAATATTAGAAATGTTTTCAAAGGATGAAGCTTTATGTCGTTGGATAAAGATGGCGCAGGATCAAGTTCAATTCCAAGGGTTGCCTTCTAGGATTTGTTGGCTAGGGTATGGCGATAGAGCCAAATTTGGATTGGCCTTAAATCAAATGGTTAGAAGTGGTGAATTAAGCGCTCCAATCGTTATCGGTCGAGATCATTTGGATTGTGGATCTGTTGCATCTCCAAATCGAGAGACGGAAGCAATGAAAGATGGAACAGATGCTGTGGCGGATTGGCCTTTACTCAATGCAATGGTTAATATTGCTGGTGGCGCAACTTGGGTATCATTTCATCATGGAGGTGGTGTTGGAATGGGATATTCGCTCCATGCTGGCCAAGTAATCGTTGCAGATGGTACAAAAGAAATGGATTCTCGGCTAAAATCAGTTTTAACCAATGACCCGGGAATGGGGATTTTTCGTCATGTAGATGCAGGATATGAAGATGCAATTGATAATGCCAAAAAATGGGATGTTGACATTCCAATGATGGATTAGGAATTATGAAATCTCTTAAGCTAAGAAATATTGGTCAACTGGTTACATATGATTCCATTCAAGGTGAAATGCTTTCACTTAACAATTCAGAAATTGCAATTGAAGGTAATCGTATTGTTGAAATCGGTCAAAACCTAAATGATGCAGATAAAAATATTGATTGTAAGGGAAAATTAGTTTCACCTGGATTTGTTGATTCACATACACACCCTGTATTTTTAGATGGAAGGGAAAATGAATTCACTCTGAGACTTCAAGGCGCTGAATATGAAGAGATTTCAGAAGCTGGTGGTGGAATTATTAATAGTATAAATGGGGTACGGAATTCATCTGAATCTGCTTTAATTTCACGGGTAAAAACCCGAATGGACAGGTTTCTTTCTTTGGGGACAACTACTGTAGAATGTAAAAGCGGATACGGTCTTAATACTGAGTCAGAACTCAAATCACTTAAAGTGATAGATGAAGTTAATAATGCTCATAAAATTGATATGATTTCAACATTTATGGGCGGTCATGCTTTTCCACCTGAATTTGAAAATAATCCGGATGGTTATGTTGATTTAATATGTAATGAAATGATTCCTGCTGTTGCAAAACAGGGTATTGCTAAATTCAATGATGTCTTCTGTGAAGACGGATATTTTACTCTTGAGCAAACACGTAAAATCTTACAAATAGGAAAAAAATTCAAATTGATTCCTCGAGTTCATGCTGATGAATTTAAAAACTCTAATGCCGCAAAATTGTCAGGTGAAACCGGATGTACTTCCGCGGATCATCTCATGGCTGTAAGTGATGAAGGGATTCGGGAGATGGCAGAAAAAGGTGTGATTGCAACTTTACTTCCAGGTACGACTTTCTTTTTAGGCTTGTCTCAATATGCACCTTATCAAAAATTGAAACATGCTGGAGTTAACGTTGCTTTGGCAACGGATTTTAATCCGGGAAGTTGTCATCTTCAATCAATGCCATTCATCATTTCACTATCATGTATTTACATGAAAATGTCAGTATTAGATTCTATTAAAGCATCGACTTTTACTTCAGCCAAAAGTTTGCAGTTAGATAATGAAGTTGGCTCAATTGAACCTGGGAAAAAAGCTGATTTAATTATTTGGGGTATTGAAAATACAACTCAAATCCCGTACTTGGTTTCTGATCATCCAATTCAAATGATACTGAAGAATGGGGAAATTATTAGTTGAGCTATTGTTATTCTTAATTATTTTAATGAAAAACAAAATAAAATAATCTGTATTTACTCCTTGATTCTCGTTTAAAGTACAACGTAAAATACCAGCGAACTATTTGAACAGAACGATGCAATCTAAACGAATTATAATTTTGGCGCTATTTGCGCTTATGATATCTACTGATGGTCTTTGGGCTAATTATGCTTTTAAGAAGAAAGTCAAAACTGTCTGCAAAACTTACCGTGTTACGGTAGAGTCATCCCAATTTTCACTCGGTGAAGATGAATTTTCGATCAATCTTGAAAGTGGTCGGAATAATTTTGAAATGGTAATGCTTGTTGGCTTTGCAGCAGCAGGACATGCAATTGAGCACCAAATTCAAATGGGGAAGACAAATGCTTATACACCTGAAACTGTAATTGTAACAGTTGCAGCTCCAGCTTCAAAAGGTGAAACTAATTTCTTTGTGGCAACGTGCACAAAAAAAATGGCTATTGACTTAGCCAATGGAACGATGGATTCATCTGATTTCATGCAAAAAATAAAAATGGAAATACAATAAGGAGTTTACTATGCCTGACCCTAATTCACTCATGGGACTATTAACACAATACGGAAGAGCAGTTGGTTGGTCTATTACAGCAGCCGTTGGTTTTGCTTTTGGTATTGGAATTGCGTTAAAAGTTTTTGACATGCTATCCACTGAAATTAATGAATGGGAAGAAATTAAAAAAGGGAACATGGGTGTTGCCTTAATTTTTGTTTCTCTAATTGTTATGGTTGGATTGCTCGTTTATAAAGTTATTTAAAATAAGCTTTTACCTATCAATTTAAGAAGCCTTTCCGATTGGAAAGGCTTCTTTGTTTTATAAATAAATCACCTGTCTTAGCCTATTAGGAGTTTTTGTCTAAATAATATGTCTAAAATAACTGTAAATAAAAATACATTACAAAAGGCGCATAAACTGTATTCAAAAGATTCACTAGATCATTATTAATCCATTTTACTCCTGATTTCAAAATAGCTCCTTCCTCTGGAGTCTCTACAATTTTACCCATGGATGTTTCATATTTTGCTTGAAAAATAGCTCCTAAAAAAGAATCAAAAATAGATCCTGTAAAGCCACATATAATTATTCCGTAGATAATGTATGATGGGGTTGGAATCACGTACCAGATTGTTAATCCAATTAAACTGGACCCAAGAAGGGAGCCCAAGATACCAATTCGAGTAATTCCGCCAGATAATCCATGGTCCATTTGTTTGTAATTCAAGATAGAAATTGGTTTTTTAGGGGAAAGCTTCCCAAATTCAGTTCCCCACGTATCAGCCATAGCTGCGGCAATAGATGCAAGAAATAGAAAAAAATTAATTGGGTTTGGATGTAAAAAATCATAAATGCAAATAACTAATGCAATTCCACCATTAGCATAAACTTGTATTATATCTCTTTTAGAATCTTTTGTTCGATAAAATGAAGCACTCTTAATTAATTGACTTAGGATAGATGAAAGGATAAAAAATACTGAAAGTGGCACAAGAAAATGCCAATTACCAATTATTGTAATCAGTATTCCCATAATCAATGCGCCATAATAGCCACTTCGATTTAATGATCTAAAATGATATGCTATAGAAAATAGTAAAATTATTACAAAGATAAATAAGGATGCATTAGATATCGATAGGTTAAATAATCCACTCGATTCAGAAACATTGTTTAAATATCCAATCATAAATAATAGACTTACCAACGGAATGGATATATTATCAGTACCTTTATTACTTGTGATTTCGGCAATCGTAGCGCCTAATCCAGTAAAAACTGCTAATCCCAAAATATAACTATTAGAAAAATCAAAAAAGAAGTGAGCACCCATATAGATTATCATAACTGCAGATGAGAAAAATGCAAGCGTACCTTGAATTGTTTTTTCATCGTTCCATATTTTAAATTTTATAGGCTTGAGGGTTGATTGTCCTACTTGAGCGGCCAGAGGATCTGATATGGCTAATATTCCTAATGAAATAGCTAATAATTCAGAATAGTCCCAGAACCAGATGACAATAACCAAATAAGCTATAGGGAAATAAATTGTTCCATAGGAAACTCTGCTCTGACTATGTATTCCTTTAAACTCGTCTCTATAATAAGCAAATGAGTTTAAGATTATAAATATAATAGCTAAAAGAGCTGGTTGAATATTAGATAAAAAATATAGTGGAGAAAGTGCAAGAGAAATCCCCACAAGAAAATGAACCCATTTTCGAGTTGCTTCTGCAGAAAGAATACCAAACTTCATGGTTATATTGCTTAGGCCAACAAACATGAGTATAGTGGTAAAAAAAGCAGAAAATGTTAACCAATTATTCTCAAAGGGAATCCAGTAAGGGAAAGTCATTCGTTAAATTATCAGTAGTTGAATTAAATGGCAATGATAGAGACCAATATTTTAATTAATTTTCAATGATAAATTTGGGTTATAATTACAATGAAAGTTGCAGTCAATAATTTTGTTCGAAGACAAATTAAAGGTTCAGGGAAAACGTACTCTGAATTTATGGATTTTAATCAAATTGCAAAACATGCTGAATCTCAAATGGAAAATGGATATTATTCAAATGGGTATCGTGACGGCGTCAGAATTATACATATGGGAGATGCCTACGTATCCAAATTTCACTGTCCTTTTGTTAAGCTAAATGAGCATACAAAACTTGTCTCTTCTTTGGTAAGACGACGTCCATTAGAATCAACATATATTCAAACTCAAGCAGTTCATGGTACGCCATTAAAAGCTGGAGCAGTGGATTTAATTTTATATCGACATGATGTTTTAGCAGAGACAAATGAACAATCCACAACAGCTGAGTGGGAATTGATTAGTATTAATGCTATTCCAGAAGGAGTAAAGAAACTACCAATGGGACCTATAACCATGATGCGCAATCAGTTAGAGTTAGAAGGAGGAACTAAGGCATTTTATTCTTCTGAAGAATGGGCGGAATCTGTTAGATTTTGGCAGGAATTTGCATCATTAATTCCCGAAAATGAAATTGGATAAAGATGTTTACTATTCTTCTCTTAATATCTAATTTTTCGGTTGATTGTCGATAAGGTATTTCATTCTTATATTGACATTGAAAAAATTGAGGTAAAATGACAAAAATTATAATGAATATTTCACAGTTTTTACTAACGAGTGTATTGACTGGAATAATTTTCTTATCGAGTATCTATGCTCAGGGTTATACTTTTTCGGGTAGAACTTTCAATGAAGCAGGAAAAAAGATAGGTCCTGTCAGAATTGTAATCTATGATATAGATAAAAAGAAGATTGTTGATATTACAACTCCTAAGAATGGAAAATTTAAGTTTAAGGATATTCCAGATGGTAATTATACTTTAAATCTCTATGGAGATAATGGTTATACAGGATCTGAAAATATTACAATCAGTGGTGCAAATAAAATTGGATTTGAACCCCAATTATCTTCTTCTGATGATCAACCTCAAATAAATTTAAAATATAAAGTTGAAAGTGTCGAAATTAATTGGCGAAAAACTGTTGGAGCTGTTGAATATATTATTTATCGAGATAATGATGAAGTTGGTAAAGTCGCTGAAACAATTTTTATTGATAAAATTCTCTCAGGTAAAACATACGGATATAATGTTGTTGCAGTTATGGGCGATGAATCCACTGGGAAACGGTCTTTAACTGAATATGGTAAAGCCTTATTACCTGCTCCGATTGGTGTGAAAACTGTTGTTAGAAAAAATATTGTAAAGCTTGATTGGGATTCTATAGAAAGTGTATCTGCTTATAAAGTTTATCGTGATAGTGAAATGATAAACACTACATCTGAAAACACATTTACAGATTTTAAATTAAAATATGGCACAGAATTCTCTTATACGATTGCGGCATTAGATCATCAAGGTGATGCAGGAGATCGTTCTCTTCCTGAATTTGCAACCACTCATCAAGAAATGCTAAAACCTGAAAAATTAAAAGCCGAAAGTGGAACCAGCCAAGTTGACCTAACATGGGAAGAAGTTCCTGGGGCAATACAATATCGTATTTATTTAAATGGTGCTTTAGTTGACTCATCTAAAACGTTATTAGCGTCAATATCAACTGAACCAGGTGAAGATAATTGTTTTGCAGTATCCGCTCAAGATAAATACGGATCAGAAGGAGTAAAATCAGATGCTGCTTGTGATAAAAGCGTTTATTCTCCGCCTGATTCAATACAAGGAAATAATCAATTAAGTAAAAATTTGATTAAATGGTCAAAAGTTCCAGGTGCATCATCTTATAATATTTATAGAGATGGTAAATTATTATCAAATACTGCTAAAGATAAATATACTGATGGTGTAATAAAGTGGAATCGTGATTACGAATATCACCTATCATCTTTAACGGATGAAGGAGTGGAAGGGCCAGAATCAAATAAAATAACGGTTAAAGTACCACCTGTATTTGTAATTGAAGGTACACTTATTGCCGAAAGTGGTAATTCTAAAGACATTGATGAAGCAAAAGTTTTCCTATATACAAAAGATGGAAAAATGAAGGATGAATATTCAATCACACGAAACGGACAATTTAGATTTGAGAAAGAGATTGTTACAGGAGAATACACTGTTAAAGCCTATGGCGATGGTAGTGGGAATGGTGGTGAAAGAATAAATGTAAATAATAAAGATTTGAAAGGGTTGAAAATTAGATTATCTACTGAAGGGTTAGTTCCAACTCTTAAAGTTGTTAGAGGTGTGGGACAGCTTACTGCAGAATGGGATGATTTTCCTCAAGTAAAGGCTTATGCCGTTTATAAAAATAATCGTCTTTTATCTACTGTTGTAGGAGAAACATCATTTCTAGATCCGAATGTGGCACCCGGTATTCCCACAACGTATGATGTAAGAACAATAGATGTTTATGATTTAGAAGGACCGAAGTCCAATATCGTTATCGAAAAATCGTCATTTACTCATCCAGCGATGACGCCGTTGATCTTGACAGGTGGATATACAAAAGATGGAAGTGGCCGTGTTATTACGTTAAGTTGGCAAGCAATTGCAGGAGTAGATTCCTATGCATTATATAGAGATGGGAAATTACTCTCAAAACAGTCTGAAACGATTTATGAAGATTCTGATACGAAATATGAGACAACCTACCAGTATGAAATAAATTCCATTGATAAAGATAATATTGAAGGTGTTAATTCCCCAAAACTCCAAGTTTCAACACATATTGAGCTTATTGAACCGGAATTTAAATTAACTCAAATGATTAATGCTGTATCATTGAATTGGCCCTCCTTATCAACTGCAACTAGTTATAAAATATTCAGAAATGGAAGTAATATAGCTGATACGCCAGATACCGTATTTATTGATAATGTCAAATCAGGCGTGGAATATTGTTACTCTGTAACCGCTGAAGATTCATTTAAAACTGTTGGACCTGAAGGCGAAATTAAATGTGGCCGGGGATATTTTGCACCACCTGGCAATTTTGGTGGAGAAGTTATAAGAAATGAAGTATTTTTAAGTTGGACATCTATTCTCGGGGTTTCGGGGTATCGTTTATTTCGAGATGGAGAATTAGTTCATTCAACTCCCGACGGTAGTGAATATTTAGATAAAAGTTTGAGCTATAATACAGAATATCTTTATGAAATTGCGAGCATAGATCAAGACGAAACTGAAAGCCCTAGAATTAAATTCAATATTTTAACCCACGAAGAGGTATTACCAACAGAATTAATTGGTGAGTCTGATTTGGAAAAAATTACATTATTTTGGAAAAAATCAAATTTAATTGCTGAGCATCGTTATCGTATATACCGAGATGGTGAATTATTAGATGAAACTAAAGACACTACTTATCAGGATGTAATTCCAGCTGGACGGTTTTATTGTTATACAATTGGTGTAATTGATCATTATGGAACTGAAAGTCTTAAATCCAATGAAGAATGCCATAAAGTACTCGTTAAATCTCCTACAGATCTTTTAATTACAGGTGACGTAAAACGGGTCATGTTTGATTGGAAAAAAATGATTGGTGCAAATTTCTATAATATCTATACAGTGAATAAAGAATCAGGAGATAAAACTTTTCACACCAAGACAAAACAAAACTTTTATGAGCATAAAGATTTAATTTTTGATACTGAATATTGTTATAAAGTTTCGTCTGTAGATGCTGATGGTGACGAAGGTCCCTTGTCTGATATTCAATGTGGTTGGGTATTACCACCGCCTCACATTACTTTAATTGAAAAACGTTTTGTGGAAGCTTCCGGTAATAATATTTTAGATGGAAGAGAGCACGGATGGATTATTGCAAAAATTGTTAATGATGGACGGAGTCCTGCTAGAGAATTGAAACCTTGGCTAGAACCATTGGATGGTGCGGCTACACCTTCATTAAAGATTGACCCCGTAACAATGATTCCTAAGCTTGATATTGGTGATACTTTAACGATTCATTTCTCCATTTATGCAAAACTTAAAATTGAATCAGGTGAACGAAATTTTAATATTAGAATTGGTGAATATACTGGGTTAGATCTTGAGCCAGAACCGATTACATTTACAACATTGAAGGTACTTTCTCCTAATTTAGTTGTGACTGATTTTGCAATAGATAGCGAATGGGGACAACATTATATTCCAAAGAATGAAACTGTAACGATGTCCGTTCGCATTCAAAATCTTTCGGAAGGCAAATCAGATACTGCTAGTGTACGGTTTCGTAGAGATAGCACTTTCATAGGTCAGGATGAAGATGAATTACATCAATTTGGATTTGTGAATGCTCATGAAGTATTAGATTTTAGTTTCGAAATATTCAGTCGAGAAGATAAGTTTACTGTTTATCTTGATGTATATGATTATTTCGAAACTCGTACAACGTTTCCAATTCATTTGGAAACATTTAAAGATTATAAGGGTGCTGATGAGCTTATTTTGGTGGAAACACCTTATCCTAAAAAACTTTTAGTGGGTGAAGCTGGGATTGAATTGGAATTAACATCAGGGATTCCTACAGCATTTACTGAAAATGGGACAATTGGTATCGTGTTAGGTAATCCTGAATTTTGGAATCCCGATATATTTGGGAAAGCGTCCACAGATGGAAACACAACAATGGTTCGAGAATATTTTCACGATCTTTTTGGATTAGAAGACCATGAAATTATTCCAAGTCAATATTGGTTCTTTAATGATGGCGTTTCTATAAGAGATTTTCAAGCAATATTTGATCCCGATTTAGGCTATATTAGAAAGAAAATTGAATCAAGTTTGGATTATACTGGTAACAAATCCATTGACCTTATTTTATATTATTCTGGAGAAGGGACTACATTCAAGAATGAGAAAGTATTAATACCATTTGATGCGGATACAACGAACGAATATTCTTTCTATTCAGTTAAAGAATTATATCAAAACCTACTTGATCTTCAAAATATCAAAGAGGTTGACCAGATAACTCTTTTTATGGATATAGATTTTAATAATTCAGCCTTCACTCAAACTCTTGTTAGTAAGCCAACAGAAGAAGAAGGGAAAAAGAAGAAGAAGAAAAAGAAAAAGAAAAAAGATAAATCGGAAGAATCAATTGTTGTTTTGCCAAAAGAAATTATGCCACCAAAATCTATAACTGCATTTTATGCTTCTGATATAAATCAAATTACGTATGATCAACCGGGATATAATAATGGGATGTTTACTTATTATCTTCTTCGCGGATTACGTGGTGAAGCAGACAATGGTGACAAAAAAGTAACGATTGCAGAACTTCATGAGTATATTCGTAAAAATGTACAGGATAGTACAGGAAAACTGTATAAAGAAATGCCACAGAGTCCTTTACTTTTTTCATCAAATCCAAATAGAGTATTATACACATTACCTTAAACATAGAGCTCGGTTATTAAATGCAAATGATTAAACACAACACAACCGATTCCAATACATGATTTACAGAATTTCATTAATATTAATGATGGTAACATCTCTTTTTCCTGACTCAGTGACTATAACAGGAACAGTACATAATCCTGCTGGAAAACCAGTCAAAAAAGCAATAATTACGCTTCGAGATATGAAAGATGAAGTCCAAATGGAAGAGAAAACTAATCGAAAAGGAAAATTCATTCTAGAAGATGTTGAACCCGATTTTTATTTTCTTGTCGTTGAGCACGAAGGAGATGGATTAAGGCGTATCAAGCTTAATCCAAAAAAAACTAGGAATATTGATTTAGTATTACAATTAGAACTGACAGGAAAAGATGAACCTGTTATTTCTTATTTATTTGCGAACAAAAACCCAACAGATTTTGATCCAATTCTAGAAGTTAAAGATTTACAAGTATTGCCATCAATTCAACATTTATCAATCACCTGGAAAGATATTAATCAAGCAACATCATATGTTTTATATGAAGATGAAATTGAAATTTATAGAGGAAAGGAAGCTCGATTTGAAAAAGATATTTCACCCGGGAGAGCATATTGTTACACAATTGAAGCTTTGGGAGGCTTTGGGCTAAAGGGTGAGTTGTCTGATCCCGTATGTGAAAGTTCTACAACTTCTATTCCAAGAGATATTAAAATTGATGTTTCTAAAAACATTTTGTCTTTGATTTGGTCACCTGTAGAAGGTGCTTTATCTTATATTATTTATCGAAATGACGAAAAAATTGAGAATACAGATTTAATATCCTTCACAGATACAGATCTCGATTTTGGAACTGAATATTTTTATAAAATATCAGCCCTAGATGCATTAGACAAAGAAAGTCATCCTTCGATAGAAGTAAAAGGAACTACGAGGGAATTTGTAGCGTCACCCATTTTATCGTCTATGAAAAAAGACAATCAAATAATGCTAATATGGAATGAAGTTTCCCAAGCTAAATCTTATAATATTTACCGCGAAGGTGACTTTGTAACATTTTCACAATCTAATTCTTTTTCAGATTCAATGCCGCCTGGTGAGAAACATTGTTACGAAGTGACTACAATAGACGAATTTGGGATAGAAAGTGATAAATCAAATATTCATTGTTCAAAAGTAGCTATTACACAACCAACAGGTGTAACTGCAAGTGGTGATGTGACTTCAATGCATTTAAATTGGAATCTTGTAGAAGGTGCAGTTTATTATAAAGTTTACGAGAAAATTGATAAAGATTCGTTGTTTTTCATCGAAAAAGTGAGATCAAATCAATTCACTGTACGGAACATGGAATATGGAATAGATAAATGTTATCAAATATCAGCTTTAGATGGTGATGGAGAAGAAAGTGAATTGTCATCACCTACCTGTAATGTTGTTTTGTCTGCACCGCACTTTAGTATTGAAAAAATGACTTTACTTGAACCATCGGGTAATAAGTCTATAGATGCACGTGAGTCAGGTTCATTACAGTTTACATTATTTAATGATGGGCAAAGCCCTGTTCATCATGTAATGTGTTCAATCATTTCCCTAAATGAAAATAAAAATCTAATTATTGGAAAACCATTTATATTAGATACACTTGCAGCAGGGAGAATCGAGTTTGTTGAAATCAGTATAGAAGGGGCTTTGAAATTGGAAACAGGTGAAAATGAATTTGAATTTCATCTATATTCGAACGAGAAAATTGAATTAGATGAACCTTATTTATTCAAAGTTGAATCAAAGTCAGCCATTCCACCTCAATTAATTATTTCTGATTTTGCAGTTTCAACCGATTTTGGTACGAATTATATTCCCAAAGATGGTGCGACTGTAACTTTATCGGTCCGAGTTCAGAATGTTGGGGAAGGAGCAACCGAATTTGCAGAAGTACAATTGGTGGAAAATCGATCCTATAAAACACCCGATTTTACAGGGAAGATAAGTTTGCCATCTTTTAATCCAGGTGATTATTATGATATTGAAATTCCATTTCAGGCTCATCAAGACAATATTGCTGTAGATTTCATTTTAACTGATTATTTAGATAATTCCACTTCTCATCGTCTCAATCTTGAAGTCATGAAGCATTATCGTTCACCAAAGGATTTAACTCTACAACTCATTGGCACAGAAGATGTAGTTCATTATCCAGATAAATTAGGCGAAATTGATGTAGACCATCGAATTCCATTTGGACGAAAAAACCTGAATGCCATGGCTATTGTTTTAGCAACTGAACATTATGAAGATTCAAATTATCCGGATTTGGAATATGCTGGACGAGATGGAGATGTTGTGCGTAGATATTTTAATAATGCATTTGGTTTATCCGACTTCCAGCTTTTACCTGCAAAAACATGGCAGATGGATGGCGGACCTACCACAAATGATTTTCGAAATGTATTTGACCCACATCAGGGAGATTTACGAAAAAGAATTTTATCAGCAGATAAATATTCTGGTGTAGAAGAAATGGATATATTTTTATATTATCGTGGGTATGGTGAATGGGTAGATGGAAAGCCACTTCTTATTCCAAAGAATGCTAAAATTACAAGAAATATAACAAAATATCCTCTCGAGCAATTGGTGAAAAATTTATCATTATTATCTGTGTTGGGAAATATTAAAACAATCACTCTGTTCTTAGATATTACTTATACCAATCCTAAAAAATCGACAGGGTCAAATTGGGACTTTCCCGATTTATCTGAAAAAATTTGCATTTTGAGTGCTGCTTCTAACGGGGAAACATCCCAAGTCTATGGAGAGAAAAAGCATAGCCTTTTTACCTATGCATTATTAAAAGGATTCGCTGGAAGTGCTGATGATGGAGATAGTGTTTTGGAATTAGGTGAACTGACGGAATACGTATATAAAGTCGTTCCAGAATATTCAAGGACATTATCAAATGCTACTCGCCAAAATCCATCATTTTTCGGGATGGATCTTAAAAGAACTATTCTTGATTTAAGATAAGGTAAATCAGGATTATCATGATTCAAATTTTTAAAATGAATTATAAATCGTCCATTTTATTTAGCTTTTTATTTTATTATTCCTGTGCTCCATCTATTCCAGATTGGGTAGGAAATCAGCCAACAGATTCTAATTATTGGCATGGAATTGGGATTGCAGAAAAATCTTCATATTCTGACCCTAGAGGTAAAGCACGTGAATTTGCGATCCACGAAGTTACTTCTCAAATTAGGGTGAATATTTCATCTGAAATGAAAATCATGATTAAGGAAACTAATCAATCATTGGATAATGCTACTTCACTCCTCATGAAGTCACGTACTGATTTACTTATTCCTGAAATGGAATTTGTATCCGTTTATAAGACTAAAGATACATTTTACTTTTACGCTCGACTTAATAAAAAGAAATACTACGATGCCATAGCTAGAATGCGGGAGAATGCAACAAATGCAGCATTAGGCTATGTTCGGGATGCTGATGAGAATTTTGGTGTTCAATCATTTGCATTAATTCAAAAAGCTTGGCAGGAAATTTTATCATTTAATGATGAACCTATTCAAGTTTATTATAATAATAAAGAAGTTCACCTTTATTCGTTGATCAAACAAAAAATGGAAGAATACGAACAAAGAATAAAACTAGTGGGTATATTAGATTATCCTAAAATGAAATCTTTTGTGGATCGTGAAAATGTATTAAATATTTCTATAATAGATCAATTTACTCAAGCACCATTAGATGGAATTCCAATATTGATTCAAATGAATAGTGAGAAGTTCACAAGAACATCTAATAGACGAGGAGAAATTACAATTGACATTTTGAGTAATCCGTCAAGTGAATCATTCTCAATTAGATTCCAATTAGATGATTCCGAATTATTTAAGGATTTATCACACCATGCAAATTTGCTTAATATTAAACCTAAATCTAATTCAGTTCGGGTAGATATTTCGCCTGCAAAAGTCGCAATAGAATTTCTAGAGAAAAATATGGGACGACAATTAAAAACGCCCATGATTACGCCTGCTATTAAGGAATATTTTAGTGGGAAAGTTGAATTTGTAAATCGAAATCCGGATATGATTATCAAAATTGATGCCAGTACAATTAAAAAATCTGATCGATCTGGAAAAAACTATCCTTTTTTTACTTACGGTGATGTATCCGTTGTTTTTATGGATACGCGAACAAACAAAGAATTCTTTTCATCTCAGATTTCAAACATTAAGGGTGGAGATTTTGGGTCTCAACAAACTGCAGGAATTCGTGCTTATGAGAAAATGGCAAAACAAATTATTCAAGAATTAAATGAAAAATTATCAAATTAAAATAATGCAGTTAAATAATAGCAAATTATTAACAATGTTTATGCTTACCATTTTGGTTGGGCTGCTTTATGCATGGAAATCATATGAAACTCGGATGATAGAGTCGGCTAAACATCAATTTTCTATATCAGCTCAATCTAATAGTGCAGAAGGCCCCGTAATTACGGCTAGACGGTTACAACTTGAGCAAATGGCAATAGCTGAGAGATCTAAAATAAAAGTGATGGTAGAGCATGATAATTCGCCATTAACTAATACTTATCCAATGATCTTAGATGCCACAGGATCTTACGACCCTGATTTAGGCGACCAGGTTCAGTATAAATGGAAGCAAATTTCTGGACCAAATATAGAATTAAGGCCAGGTCCATTTTCGGCAAAAGTTAGTTTTGAAGGAATTGCTGGTGAATATGAGTTTGAATTAACTGTATCGGATAATTATGGTGCGGAAAATACCATTGTTAAATCAGTTATAATTGAAAGAGAACCCAATGTTCCACCGGTGATTGACATGAAAATCCGACAAGGTTCAGAATTAAAATAAGGAATATTATGATTAAATGGTTTTTTGTATTCCAATTGTTTATTGGATTATGCTTTTGTCAAAACACATTAAGTTTATTACCTTTTGAAGGGAGCGGAGTATCTCGAGAAGTTCAACTAGCTGGATATAATAAATTAGAAACAGTCTTAATTGAATCGGGACGATTTAAAGTAATAGAAAAAGCGAAACGAGATGAGATACTGAAAGAGCAAAAAGATCAATGGTCTGGCTGTTTTGAAGATTCTTGTATTGTTGAAATTGGAAAATTGCTGGGCGCGAATTATCTTATATTGGGTGAAATTATTACCTTAGAAAAATTATATCAAATTAATATTAAAATAATCAACATTGAAAAAGGAATTGTTACAGAAAAGGTTACTAAGGAAACGTTTAAAAATGAATTAGATTTATTGACTGGAGTAGCGATAACAAGCCATTTAATTATTCAAAAAATGGAGCCTAGTTATAAAATACCCGAAAAAACAGAATTGCAAAAAATTGTATCTAAAGTCGAGAATAATGGTCAAAAAGATTCAATAAAAACTGTTTTTGTTGAAAAACCAATTTATGTAGATCGAATAATTGAAAAAGATAATTACCGATATCATCGAAATGCGATCGGCCTTTCAACATCATGGGGATATCCTGGACGCTGGAACTGGAGTTTACGTTTTAATCATTATCCTCTTATGTTAGAATATTCACAAGGATGGATGGGCTCCGGCAAATATCATGAATATGCTTGGGATAAAATTGATAGCCAAGAGTTTAATTCATTTTTAGGTGATGAGAGTTATGGTAATGACACATTCATTTCAGGGCGAGAAATCAGTATTGGATATGGTTGGTGGCAATTTAATAGTTCTGGAGCTAGTATTAATTTTGTTGCTGGTCAGACTGAATATATAGGTACAAATGAATATGTCGATCTTTATGAAAGTAAGGATAATGTTTGGGAATATTTGGGAGCAAATGTTAAAATTTATCGAAATTTATATTATGTAGCTTTTGGATATGTTTTTGGCGACAGGAATTTATTTGAACAAAATCAATTTTATATTCAATTGGGATTTCATTTCACATTGGGCTTCGGTTTTGTTAACTGAATCTATTATCTTACGAATCCACTGTTGGAGAATCTTTCGACTCTGGAACAATTGTAACTATTATTTGGAAAATCTATGAATTTTATAAAAGTGATGAAATATTTTATCCTGGATTATTCGCCACAAAATGCCCCGCAAAAAACACGGGATGCAAGCACACAAAAAACACAAAAGGCTGGTAACAAAGGAGATACAATGAATGATGTATCCATACTTTGTAATTTTATTTTTGTCAACATTTTATCTTTTTTCTTCGTGAAACTTGGCGACCTTCGTGGCTGATGAATTAATGAGGTTAGATTGAAATAAGGAATAATAGTGAAGAATTTAGTGTTAGGAATTGATATTGGGGGAACAAACACAGTCTTTGGATTGGTTGATAAATCCGGCCATATTGTATATAAAGAGGAAATATCAACCTTCGGACAAGAACCGGTAATTAATCTTCTTAATCGGTTGAAAGAAAAAATTGATGTATTTCTGAAAATTAATTCCGATTTAGATCTAATTGGAATTGGTGTGGGAGCGCCCAACGGGAATTATTATACAGGCGTTATACAGGATCCACCCAATATGAGTTGGGGAGACGTAAATATTGTTTCAATGTTAACTGAAAAATTTGCTTGTCATGTTAAACTTACCAATGATGCAAATGCAGCAGCTCTCGGTGAAAAAAAATATGGTCGTGCTAAAAATATGAATGATTTTGTAACTATAACCCTTGGAACGGGATTAGGAAGTGGGATTTTCACAGGAGGCGTTGTTTTATACGGTCATGATAGCACTGCAGGTGAATTAGGACATTTGTCTATTGATCAAAATGGTAGGGATTGTAATTGTGGTTTAAAAGGGTGTTTGGAAATGTATGTTTCTGCCAATGGAATAAAACAAACTGTTTTAAATTTTCAAAATAAATATCCAGATGATTTGTTTTTATCCTCTTTAGATCCGAATTATATTGATGGTAAATTGATTGACATGGCTGTTGACTCTGGTACCGAATCAGCAAAAAGAATTTATGAATACACTGGGGAAAAGTTGGGATTTGGACTTGCTCAAGCTGCATCAATATTATGCCCTGAAGCATATATTTTCTATGGTGGATTTAGCCAGGCGGGGGAACGATTACTTCGCCCAACACGTATTGCATTTGAAAAATATTTAATGCATAATTTGAGAGGAAATATTGAGATAATACAATCGGGGCTACCCCAAGGGCAAGCTGGGATTCTTGGTGCTGCGTCTATTATAGATAATTTTTAATATGTTGAAGAATTTATTAATGAGTAAAAATGGAATAAAAAAATGAAAAATATAATTGTTGCACTTGTCTTGGATGGAGACGAAAAACGTGTTATTGATCATGCTGTTTCTTTTGCCGGAAAATTTAATGCGAATTTAATGGCCGTTCATGTGAATGATATTCATGCTGGCGAAATGTCAATGATGATGGATTCACCCGTGAAGTATAAAGAAGAAGATATTTATAAATTATTTTGCGAATGTGGCTATGAATCAATTGTTAATCAGGTTCAAATTAAATTATTAGCATCTGAAACAATAACATCAGCTATCGCGGATGTTTCCGAAGAAGCAGATCTATTAATTATTGGGCATCGTCATATGAGTACGTTTAAATCCAATTTTATGGATTCTATAGATGAAGGAATTGTAAATTTGGTGAAATGCCCGGTTCTAGTTGTACAAAAATAATGGAAATTTATATTTTTGTTTAATTTTCTATTAGTTAAAATCATTTATGTTTTACAAAAAAGCCCACCTTTTAGGTGGGCTTTTTTTACACTATAAGTAGCGGAGGAGGGACTCGAACCCCCGACACCCGGATTATGATTCCGGTGCTCTAACCAGCTGAGCTACTCCGCCAATTAATTTATAGCAATTAAAATGCTCATTATCTTAAATATCTATTAGATAGCTGAAAATTGCTCGGAAAATTAGGAGGTGAATGGCTTGAAATCCAACGGGATTTAATGATAAAAATTGTAATAAATATTGTTATTTAAGACCCGATTATCACTTGTAATTTCTGCCACTAATTTATTAATAAAGGAGTTAATTATGTATTCTTCGATTGATCAATTTATGGATGTTGTAAAAACAAAAAACCCTGGTGAAACTGAATTTCATCAAGCAGTTCATGAAGTGGTTGAATCTCTTTGGGATTATCTTGAAGACAACCCACATTATTTACATGCGAAGGTATTGGATCGAATGATTGAACCGGAACGAGTAATCTTATTTCGTGTGCCATGGCGGAATGACCGTGGGGAAGTAGAAGTTAATCGTGGATATAGAGTAGAATTCAATTCTGCGATTGGACCTTATAAAGGCGGACTCAGATTCCATCCTTCTGTCAATTTATCGATTTTAAAATTTTTAGGATTTGAACAAGTATTTAAAAATAGCCTGACCACATTACCTATGGGTGGTGGAAAAGGCGGATCAGATTTTGACCCAAAAGGAAAATCAGATAATGAAGTAATGAGTTTCTGTCAAAGTTTTATGACTGAACTTTCTCGTCATATTGGCGCTGATACAGATGTTCCAGCCGGTGATATTGGAGTTGGTGGACGTGAAATTGGTTTTATGTTTGGTCAATATAAACGAATTCGAAATGAATTTACAGGTGTCTTGACAGGAAAAGGACTAAACTGGGGTGGGTCATTGATTCGCCCAGAAGCGACCGGTTATGGGTGTGTATATTTTGCTGAAGAAATGCTAAAACATGTTGGTGATAGTTTTAAAGGGAAAACGGTTGCTATTTCAGGTTCAGGTAACGTGGCTCAATATGCGACTGAAAAAGCAACTGAATTAGGTGCGAAAGTTGTAACTGTGTCAGACTCTGCAGGATCGATTCATGATCCTAATGGAATTGATAATGAAAAACTAGCATGGATTATGGATTTGAAAAATAATCGTCGTGGACGAATCAAAGAATATGCAGATAAATTCGGTGCAACCTATCTAGAAGGTCAACGACCTTGGAGTGTTGCATGTGATATTGCTTTGCCATGCGCAACTCAAAATGAAATAAATGATGAAGATGCAAAAACACTTGTTTCAAACGGCTGTAAAGTTGTGTCAGAAGGTGCAAATATGCCAACTGAACCAGAAGCGGTAGATGTATTTTTGAAAGCTGGAGTCTTATTTGGTCCTGGAAAGGCAGCTAATGCAGGTGGAGTAGCGACAAGTGGATTAGAAATGAGTCAAAATAGTATGCGACTAAATTGGAGTCGAGAAGAAGTTGATGGTAAACTTCATACAATTATGGAAAATATCCACAAAGCATGTGTGACCCATGGTACAGAAGAAGGTGGCGTGAATTATATAAAAGGTGCAAACATTGCAGGATTTATTAAAATTGCTGATTCAATGCTTGACCAAGGTGTTGTATAAATAAAGTTGGTCCAGTCCTTTAGCTTGTCGGATGTGAAAAATTATTCGACAAGCTAAGAGGATTTTTTAAATCCCGCTTGATTCCTCTTCATCCATAATTTCAAGCTCTTCGGGTTCAGGCTTATAAATGAAGCCCTTTCCTGTCGTTCCATCTAATGTAACTAAAAATGGATCTTCAAATCGATACCAATCTACATATGTTTTTGATTGAACTAAATTTTCTTTAGGTAACCAATTCAAGTTTAATATATCAATTCTTCTTTTTGGATCAATAGTGAAATATGCTACATGGAGACTTGTAATATTTTGAAAAAAGTGACTTCCGAATGATGGATCTACAGGCATATCTGTTCGACCAACTTCTATGATTACTTTTGCTTGAGAAATTTGTTGCCACTTGACCGGAATTCCTAACCAAGGATCGGCTGAACCCCATCGACCGGGTCCTGATAAAATATATTTTTCTTTCAATCCAAATTGATTATTTATTTTTTCTACTTCTTTGGCGATTTCAGACGTTTTAGCTGGATCAAATGTTTCGGGTCGAACAACAACAATGTCATAGACTTGATCAATTTTCCCATCGCCTAAAGTTATATTACTCTTGCATATAGGGTCTACATTTTTTGGATTGAATTGAATTGACTTTAGCCCTGTCAATACCATTGGCTTAATCTGAAGTAAACAAAATTCAGGTGTTTCATTTTTTTTCAAGGTGACGGCAAATTCAATTTCAACTGGGCAACCAAGCGCAGCTTTTCCTAGTGTTAACATGCGATTTGAAATTTCGGCTAACGGAATTGAATTCCATTTTAAAATAGGGGCAAAAGAAACAATTCGGGTTCCAATTGTAGCTAAAGAATCTCGAAGTGTATTGTCATCATTCGAAATGACGCTACCTAGCCATTTTAAAGATCCATCTTCTTCTGCAACCTTTAAAGAGAAAGATGAGAGATCATCTTTTGAGTTATTCTTTGAAGACTTAAGAGATAATCCGTAAAACACATTTTGAGAATTTTGTTTGGTAGCTTTAATAGAAAAAAATTGTGGAAGAATAGTTGGATATTTGGGTGAAACACGTAAGCATTTCTCACCATCCACAATTGTTCGTCCAAATCCTAATGCAAGGTACACAACACCTTCATCCCGTTTCATATAAGAGACAGGATAATAGTTGATGCTCTTTAAAACACCACTGAATGTAGGATAAAATCGTTTTTTATCATAAGATTGTCCAACTATTTCTTGTATAATGACTGCCATTTTTTCTTCTTCAATTCTATGAGCTGTTGTATCTAGTAATGATTTGGCTTCACCTTTAAATGTTGAAGCGAAGACTAGTTTTATAGCTGTAATCAATTGATGTAATCTTTTTTTAGTTGACCGTGAATTATTAGGCAACATAATAGTTTCATAAGACCCAGCCAAAGGTTGGTACTGTGAATCTTCTAATAGACTAGAAGATCGTACCGCCAGTGGGCTTTTATTATCCTGGATAAATGTTTCAAGCTTGAGCATGAGGTCAATAGATAGGCGAGCTTTTTTAAATGCTCTTTCTATTTTACTAAAATCGGTATTATTGAGAGCTTTTTCCCATAAATGATTGTCCTTCATAAATTGATCAAATTCATGTGTACCAATAATTGCACAACGAGGTATTCGAATTTTCACACTTTTGAATTCATCATTGATTTCAGATTTGTGAACCATCATTCTTGCGAATGCTAACCCTCGCGCCTTGCCTCCTAATGATCCTCCAGATAAACGAAAAAAGTCGGATTTTTCTTTATTCAATCGAGCAGATGAATAATCTAGTACTCGAGTATCTGACATATTATCATCTGAAAGTAAACAGTCAAGCAAGTATTTCCTAAGTTCATTAACTGATTTGAAATCATTTGTAAAAATTGGACGTAGTTTAGTTGCAAGATTAAATTCAGTTCTAGCGGCAAGCCAATTTGAAAAATGATGTCTTTCAGCATGATAAAGAAGAGACTTATTGGGGATTGTTTCGATTTGAGTTCGAAATTCATTTAATGATTTTGCTCGTCCAACTTCTTTTTTATTGGGAAGGCGAAAAACAAAATCTCCAAAACCAAAATTTTCTGTGATAAATGCTCTAAGGTCAATTAACAGAGTTTTTGAGCCTTTATGTAAAAAGGATGCATTTACTTCTTGGGCCATTTTTTTATTGGCAATTTCGGTAGATTGAAGCATAAAAGGCATTGATGGGTCAATTCCTCTTACCCATTTTGCGAATTTTAATCCCGCTTCGGGATCTTTAATCCCATTTTTTGGAAATCGTACATCTGAGATGACACCAATCATATTATTTTTATATTTTTTAATGAATCGTTGTGCAGTTTCGAAATGAGGGGTTAATAATATTTTAGGACGTCCTCTTAAATGTAAAAGACGTTGTGATTGGCTTAAACTTCTGTCCATTAGATTTTTTGATTGATACATAATTTCTCTATAAATCAAGGGTAATATCACAGAGTACATTCTTGGCGAATCTTCAATGAGTAAAATAGCTCGAACATCACCTTTACCGATATCTTGTTTTGCGTTTCTTCGATCTTCAATATATTTAATAATAGCCGGAAAAACACTGGCATCACCTGACCATACAAATACTCGATTAATCGATTTTGGTGTAATGGTATCAGGAAGTTGTTTTAATTCAGTTTCATCAAATGCTAAAAGAATGACCGGTTTTTTAGGATATATCTCTTTTATAGCTTTCCCTAAAGATATGGGATCTTGATCTTCAATACGTAACATGACTATCACAAGGTCGAATTTCTTTTTAACCATGATTCCCATGGCTTCATGTCCAGTCGTAACGCGTGTAACTCTTGGTGCATAATTGAAATTCATTCCAATATATTCGGTCAGAATTTGTTCAGTAAGGTGTCCATCCTCTTCTAGAATAAATGCATCGTATGGACTTGCAACGAGTAGAATTTCATGGATTCGATGAGACATCAAATCTTGGAAGTTTCTTTTAGAATTGGTTCCGACGAAAAAATCAGGCATGGGTGAAATTACCGCTCCTAATCCATCCCGTCCAAAATGATTTACCTTAATTTAATATTATAATAATAATCTGTTTCAACCTTTGAATGTTTTTTATAACTCCCTTAATTTCTATTCATAATTATGAGTATTTTTACAATAAAATCCCCATCTGTTTCTTTGGGAAATGCTTTTATTAGTTTACTTTTCCCAAATCAGTGTTTAGTCTGTAATAGTGGCGAATTTTACTCTCAAGATCCAATTTGTTCAAGATGTATTAAACTATTGGTTCCTTTAAATATTGAGAATAGAGTAAAAGAATTAACAGTTAAAGATCATATTGATTTTGCATACGCAGGATGGGAATTTGGCGATGAATTAAGAGTTGCAATTCATTCACTTAAGTATGATGAACGTGCTAAAATAGGGTTATTTTTAGGCAAAGAATTAGGCCAATATTTAGGGCTTAATCTTATTCAATCATTGGATGGGCTAATTCCTGTTCCGCTTCACCCGGTTAAATATAGAGAACGCGGTTTTAATCAAGCAGAATGGATTGCCAAAGGTCTAGGTGATAATTGGAATCAACCAGTTTGGAATAATTTGATAAAAAGAGTAAAACATACTGAATCGCAAACAACTCTAAATCGAGACGAACGATTGAATAATATGAAAACAGCATTTCAACTGAATAAAGATGTAAATGGAAAAATAATTGGTATTGTGGATGATGTATTAACTACTGGATCCACTATATCATCTATGGCTAACGTTTTAAAAGACGGTGGGGCAAAACAAATAATTGCTTTAACTGTCACAACACCATTGGATAATAATGATTCGTACCCTAAAAGCATTTGATTTAAAAGGCAAAAACATATTAATACGTGTGGACTTTAATGTGCCGATGAAAAATGGAAAAATTTCCAATAATTTCAGAATTAAGGCTGTACTCCCAACAATAAATACATGTTTAGAAGGTGGAGCATCTGTTGTGCTAATGTCCCATTTGGGAAGACCTTCCGGAAAAGTTGATCCATCATTAAGCTTAATGCCTGTTGGTGAAGAGTTAGCAGGCCTTTTAGAAATGCCAATCAAGTTCTCCGATGATTGTATCTCGAATGATGCAATTGATAATTCATTAAGTCTAAAAGCAGGAGAGGTTCATTTATTGGAAAACCTTCGTTTTCATAATGGTGAAAATTTGAATGATAACTATTTTGCATCCAGATTGGCAAGACATGGGCAAATATTTATTAATGATGCATTTGGTACTGCACACCGATATCATGCGTCAAATGTAGGTGTGGCTTCGCATTTTAAACATGCTGGAATTGGTTGGTTAATGGACAAGGAAATTAATTTTTTAGATCGTTTTATGAAAAAGCCTAATCGTCCTATGACACTAATTTTAGGGGGATCTAAAGTTTCAAGTAAACTGGGACTAATTCATCAGTTTATGGAAAAAGCAGATCATATAATTATTGGTGGAGGAATGGCATTCACTTTTTTAAAAGCGAATGGAAAAGAAGTTGGTGGGTCACTTGTAGATGAAGATTTGATTCCAACAGCAAAACAAATTTTAAATTTGGCAAGGACAAGTCAAGTTCGACTTCATTTACCTGTAGATGTATTTTGCGGAAAATCACCATCTGATACTAATCCGAAAGGAACATTTAAAATTAACGATATTCCAGCTGACCTTATGGGTTTGGATATTGGAATAGATACAATTACTAAATTCAAAGATATTATTAGTTTGTCACAAACGATAGTTTGGAATGGACCATTGGGTGTCTTTGAAGAAAAAGAATATAGCATGGGAACGCGAGAAATAGGTTTTCATCTGGCCAATTGTGTTGATAATGGACAGAAAGTAATAGTTGGAGGTGGAGATACTTCTGCAGCCACTGAAAAATATGGATTGAGTAAATTGATGACCCACGTTTCCACTGGCGGGGGCGCATCATTAGAGTTATTAAGTGGAAATCAATTACCTGCTTTGAAAGCATTGGATTCTTAATATGAAAATTAAACCTATAATTGCTGGAAACTGGAAGATGCATAAGAGCCCATCTGAAGGAAAAACATTTATCAGCTCTATCAAGAATTTGCTTTTGGATTTGAAACATGTATCAGTTATTTTCGCCCCGCCTTTTACAGGGCTTTTTGATATGGATGTTATGCCACCGTTTTATTCCGCGGCACAAAATTGCCATTGGGAAGAAAAAGGAGCTTTCACCGGTGAAATATCTGTTTCTATGATTCAAGATTGTGGAGCAGAGTATGTAATCCTAGGTCATTCGGAACGTCGTCATGTTTTTAGTGAATCTGATAATTGGATTAATAAAAAGGTAAAAGCTGTTTTAGCCGGCGAATTAAAACCAATCTTATGTATTGGGGAGACGCTTGATCAACGGAATGCAATGGAAACAGATTTAGTTTTGAAAAGTCAATTGGAATTAGGCTTGTCAGGTGTTAATTCATTGGAAAATATTGTTATCGCTTATGAACCTGTTTGGGCCATTGGAACAGGTGTTACTGCTGATAAAAATCAAGTTGAATCAGCACATGCAACGGTCAGAAATATTTTAAATGAATTATTTCCAAAATCGGAAAATATTCACGTATTATATGGTGGATCTGTAAATCCTGGGAATGCTGAAGAATTAATTCAGGTTCCAGGGGTAAATGGTTTTTTAATAGGCGGTGCAAGTTTAGATGTTGAATCATTTACATCTATAACCCAAATCGTAGAAAATATTCAATAGAGGAAAATATGACAGGATTTTTAATAGCACTTCACACCTTAGTAAGTTTTTTACTTATTTCAGTAATCTTGATGCAGGCAAGTCAAGGTGGTGGTTTATCAGGTACTTTTGGTGGACAAGCCGCTAGTTCAGTTTTAGGCGGACAAAATGCAGGAAATGTATTAAGTCGAATAACAACATGGCTTGCTACTTTATTTCTTTCTCTGGCTGTCGTTATTAGTATGCTAAGTGGCCCTTCATCAAAAGATACAACTTCAATTGTTAAGCAAGCTGCTGAAGATAGACCAATTGTTCCATCAACAGAACAAATACAACCTAACAGCGATGCAACCTTAGATTTAGGCGGCGATCAATAATCAATTTGCCGAAGTGGTGGAATTGGTAGACACGCATGCTTGAGGGGCATGTGGCCTTAAGGCTGTGCCGGTTCGAGTCCGGCCTTCGGTACTTTTAAAAACCGTTTCTAAATATTAAAATATTATGGAAATGGTTTTTTTTATTTTAAGAAAAATAAGTTCAAAAATATTATAGATATAATAACGTGTATATATCAGAACTAAAAATGCATGGCTTCAAATCTTTTGCCAATAAGGAAGTCATGAAACTTGGCCAAGGAATCACAACAGTCGTGGGTCCAAATGGTTGCGGTAAAACCAATATTGTTGATGCTATTCGGTGGGTATTGGGCGAACAAAAATATAGCGTTCTTCGTAGTGGAAAAATGGAAGATGTGATTTTTAATGGTGCAGACGGAATAAAACCACTCAGCGTTTGTGAAGTTTCTATGACTGTTCATAACAATGCAGGAAAACTTCCTATAGAATATAATGATGTAGAAATTGCCCGCAGAGTTTATCGTAGCGGTGAATCCGAATATTACTTGAATAAAACTCAATGTCGTCTAAAAGATATTCTGGATTTATTTGTAGATACTGGAATGGGGACTGATGCTTATTCTGTGATTGAATTGAAAATGATTGAGCAAATTTTATCTGAATCTGGAGATGATAGAAGAAAAATGTTCGAAGAAGCGGCAGGAATCCATAAATACCGAACGCAACGAAAAACCACATTAAGAAAATTTGAAGCTACCCGCTCTGATCTTGAGCGCATTAAAGATATTATAGCAGAAGTAGAACAAAAAGTAAATAACCTTAGTTTACAGCTAAAAAGATTTAAACGGCATGCTACTTTAACAGAAACTCTAGAATCGAAAGAAATGGATTTGGCTTATCTTCAAGTGCATCGATATCGATCTGTTGTTGCTCCACTTCAGGCAAGGATAAAAGAATTTCGCCACTTGAGAGAATCAAAGACATCAGAGTCATCAGTTCACGAAAAAGAATTAATTCAACTTCAAAGTGCTTACAAAACACAAGAAGCTGATCTAAATGTTATTCAACAAAAAATGTATGAAATGAATAAAAACCGTGAATTATTTCGGAATAAAATATTAGTTTGGGCAGAACAAGGTCGAGGGTCCTTATTGACGATTGATCGTCTTGAGAGAGAAAGAGGTATCAATAATTTAAAAATTGATAGTTTAAAGCAATTAACACTTGATTTTGATAAGGAAATGACTGACTTGGAACCAACAATTGAAGCTCAGTTGAATTCCTACAAAACAGAAAAAGACGCTTTTAATAAAATCGAAAATACCTATAAAACTACAGTTCAAGTATTAGATGACGCTCAAAACGAGCGTTGGAAATTGCAACGTAAATTAGCAGATGATAGATCCTTATTTGATCGAACATATGCCATAGTTGAAGATAAAGAATTATCTGTTGATAAATTAAATGTAAAAGTATCAGAGTTAATAGACGAACAAAAATCACAAGTTTCAAATGAAAAGAAATTGATTGATAATAAAAATAAAGCTCAATCCGATTTACAGATTATTAAAGCAGTCCTTGGGAAAACAGAATCAGAATTGCAAGCATTTCAAGACTCTCGTGACTCTATATCTGAGGAAAGGCATGCCATCTCTGCCCAAATAAAATCACTTAAGGGGCAGCAAGAATTTTATCATGAGTTGGTTGAGTCAAAGGAAGGGTTCCCTGAAGGCACTCGATATGTATTGGAAAATCCAAAACTATTTTCAGGTGTGTTAGGCACAGTAGCAGATATGTTTCAAGTTGATGCCAAATATAGAGATGCATTGGAATCTGGATTAGGTGACTTATCCCACTGTTTAATTGCAATTGATAAAAAAGCGGCTTTGGATACTTTAGTAATCGCAAGAGAATATAAAGCCGGAAACTTCACTATTATTCCATTGGAAGAAGTATCAAAATTAAAAACAGTATTGAAAGAAATACCGAAAAATGAATTAGTGTTAGGTCGCGCATCGGATTTGATTACGACCAGTAAGTTGGTAAATCCTTTGGCTGAATATCTTTTGGGAAATTTATTAATTGTGAATGATTTGAAAAAATCGTTACTCTCCGAAAATTTAAATGGATGGGGATTAGTGGATCAATCTGGGGCTTATTCTGGAAGTGATATGATTTTGAAAAACCGTCAAGTTTCCGAGCATGGGAATTTGATGGGAAGACAGAAAAAATTAAATTTTATTTCAAATGAATTAATAAAACATACCAATAAAGAATCTGATCTGATTGGGAAATATGAAAATGTATTGAAAGAAATTCAGTCTTGCCAATCAAATTTAAAAAACAATCTCCTTGAAATTGAAAAATGCGAAAATATTTCATCAAGTATAGAAACGGATATAATTAGATTTGAATTTCGTCAGACTCAAGTTAGGGATGCAATTCAATCTGCTAAAGTTGAATTGAAAGAAACAGCTGATTTGTTAAAACAATCAAAACATGCATTGAAATCTTTACAACCTGCAATGGATAAAGCACAAAATAAATTAGACTCTTTTCAAGAAAAAGTCGATAAAGCAAATGATGATATGCTTATTGCTAGAAAAAATAGGGATGAATTTCAACAAAAAGTTCAGGACGCTCGTATCAAATTGATTGAGCTGGAAACTCGGCGAGATCAACTTTTTTTTAAAAAAACATCTGGAGATGAATCGAGTAATGAATTAAAAAATCGTCAAAATTCAATAAAAGAAGAAATCAAAGATCTACAGTTACAAAAGAAAAAATTAGATACTGATATTTCTTCAGGCGAAAAAGAATTAGATATATTAAACGCTGAGATTCAAAAACAGCGATCTATCTTAGATTTGAAGCAATCTGTTTTTAGAGAAACCTATCAAAATATTGAAGAAATTCAATCTCGCATTGCATCGGAACAAAGAGATCGTGAACAAATCCTTGAAGAATTAAAAAATTCTGAATTAGAAGCATCGGAAACAAATCAGCGAATAAAATTAATTGAAGAACGAATTCGTGATCGATATAATAAAAAGATCGCAACCGAATTAGTTGTGGATGAATCTGAAGATACGGTAGCAGTCGAAATTGATAAGGTTCAACGGAGTTTGGAAAATATTGGTCCAATTAACATGGCTGTTCAGGGTGAACATGATGAAGAAAATGAACGATTGGAAATATTATCAACTCAAAGAGAAGATCTAATTGAAGCAGAAGAGAATCTTCGAGAGACAATTAGAAAAATTGATAAGGTTGCTAGAAAAAGATTTCAAGAAACTTTTGATTTGATTAAGAAAAATTTTGAAAAATTATTTCAATTATTTTTTGAAGGTGGAACAGCAACATTAAAAATGATAGGTGATCCAGATCCGTTAGAAGCGGATATTGGTATAGAAGCTCAGCCACCAGGTAAAAGGAATACTTCTTTACGCCTTTTGTCCAGTGGCGAAAAAGCATTAACAGCAATTTCACTTCTTTTTTCGATTTATCAAGTTAAACCTAGCCCTTATTGTATTTTAGATGAAGTAGATGCACCTTTGGATGATGTAAATATCCATAAGTTTACAAAAGTACTTGCTAAATTTTCCGATGAAACTCAATTTATCATTGTTACACATAATAAATTAACGATGGAAATTGCTGATTATATGTATGGCGTTACTCAGGAGAAGAAGGGAGTTTCACAGCTTGTTTCTGTGAATTTTAATTAATTTAATTTCAATTATTAATCGTATGATGAAGAATCAAAGTATTATGTATTATTTAATAAATTTAGTTTATAAATATATAAAAATTTTACATTCAAGCTTCTTGGATAAGAAACCAATTAGTTTGTAATTTACTAGGCTCTACACCTAAATAAAATTATGATAAAAAGTATGACAGGATTTGGTCGAGGCTCTTATGGGCAAGAGACCACTAAAATTAACGTTGAAATACGTACAGTAAATTCTCGGTTTCTTGAATTGAAATTACGAGGACTAAATTTAAATCCATCTCTAGAACATAAAATTCGAAAATTGCTTGAATCAACTCTTCAACGTGGAAATGTTCAAGTTCGATTCGAAATTAATTCAGGATCAGATTCGACAAAATTGAGTTTTAATAGAGAACGATTTGAAATTATTCAAGATGTCATTAAAAAGATACATGTAGATTATGGACAACGTATGAGTTTGAGTGATATTATTTCGACAAATGATTTGCTAACTATAGATGAACCTGAAGAACTAAATCAGGGCGAGATTTATAAAGCAGTTGAAATTGCATTGAATCAAGTGTGCGAAATGCGTGAAAAAGAAGGGACGCAAATTCAAAAAGATATTTTAGAAAGAGTTGAAAAATTACAGGTAGCAATAAACTCTGTGGGTGAAATTTCAGATAAGTATAGTTCTGAAAAACAAATTCAAATGCGTAAAAAGATTTCAGAATTATTAGATGGAGAAGCAATTGATGAAAATCGATTAATTCAAGAAGTTGCTTTTTTATCAGAAAGAGCTGATGTCACTGAAGAAATAGTGCGATGTAAAAGTCACTTTTTTCAGTTATCATCCTACATGAGCCAAAATGAGCCAGTAGGAAAGCGGATTAATTTTCTTATTCAGGAAATCGGCCGTGAAGTAAACACAATTGGGTCAAAAAGCCCACAGACAGATGTAACAAATCAGGTCATTGAAATAAAAGCTGAATTAGAAAAGATTAGAGAACAAGTTCAAAATATATTATAATGAAAAATTTGATTACTATTTCAGCTCCCTCGGGATCCGGAAAAACAACACTTTGTAAAGAATTACAAAAAGTGATGCCAGATATAGAATGGTCTGTTTCATATACAACTCGAGAGCAGAGGAGTATTGAATCTAATGGAGAAGATTATAATTTTATTTCCCATGATGAATTCGAAAATTTAATTGTAGCAAAAGAATTAGCAGAATGGGAAAATGTACATGGGTATTATTATGGAACCCAAAAAGTAATATTGGAAAATGCTATTAAGATGGATAAAATAGTTTTAATGGAATTGGATGTTAAAGGTTCGATTCGAATCAAAGAATTATATCCAAAAAACTCTTTTTCAATTTTTATTATTCCGCCAAGCATTTCGCACCTACGTGAAAGATTGAGAAAACGTGGTACAGATTCTGCGAAAAGAATTGAAATTCGATTACAAAGATTTCAGCAAGAGATGGGATACAAAGAAAAATTTGACCATATAATGATTAATGATAATCTAAATATGGCAACACTAGAATTAATAAAAGTCGTTAATGAACAAAAAGAAGGAGTCTTAAATGGGTCTTAAAACAATACCTTTCCGTGAAGTAGAAGATCGTGCTGAAAATATGTACGAAGCCGTAGCTGCTATGTTTGGTCAAGCTCGGAGTGAACTAGAAGATCGAATCTTAAATAGAAAAATTCTAGATCATCAAAACGATGAATTAGATGTATTTGATGAAATCGAAGAACCATCCCCTGAATCCTATGAAGAAAAAGAGAAAGTGACCACTGTGGCCATAGATAAATTTCTTAAGGGTGAAGTTGTTTGGAGAAAAAGCAACACAATCTAAATTGTGTCATCTAGAGATGCAATTCACCAATATTTCCAACAACATCAGGTGTTGTATGGTAATGAATTGTATCTCACCCCTAAATCTGAATCTAATTCAGAAAAGATTAAAATTGAATCAGCTCGTGAATTAGATGACTTTTGTAACTCGATAAAAGAATGTCAAAGTTGCTCTTTAGGGCAAACCAGAACTAATTTTGTTTTTGGTATTGGGGATCCAAATGCCGATTTAATGTTGGTGGGTGAAGCTCCAGACGAAAAAGATGAGTTAAGTGGCGAGCCTTTTGTTGGGCGTGTAGGGAGAATCTTAAATAAGATTCTTATTGCCATAGACAAAAATCGGAGTGATGGAGTTTATATTGTTAATGTTTTAAAATGTAGGACACCAAACAATAGAGATCCACTACCATCAGAAGTCGAGCAATGTGAACCTTTTCTGATAAAACAAATCAATTATATAAAACCAAAGTTGATTGTAGCATTAGGTCGTTTTGCGGGGAAAACATTATTAAAATTAGATGTTCCTTTAAATGAAATGAGAGATAAAACTCATGAATATCTCGATATTCCATTAAGAGTTACTTATCATCCTGCAGCCTTATTGAAAAACTCTAATTTTAAAAAACATGCATGGGAAGATTTTCAATGGATACGAGATTATTTAAAAAACAATTAAAAGATACCTACAAACATGACTGAAGATAAAAATCAAATTCTAAATGTTCAGCCTCATTCAGATGAAGCTGAAGTTGCTGTTCTTGGCTCTATGTTGGCATCTAAAGATGCAGTCAGTACAAGCTTTCAATGGCTCACACCAGATCATTTTTATAAGCCCGGTAATGGAAAAATATTTTCAGTCATGCAAAAATTATTTGATTTGGGTGATCCAATTGATACAGTATCTGTAATAGATCTTCTGAAAAAAAATAAAGATTTAAAATCGGTTGGTGGTGCTTATTACGTAACTGGATTGGTAGAATCAGTGCCTACTGCTGCCCATGCTGAAAGATATTCGAAAATTGTCCTCGAAAAAGCATTATTGAGAAGATTGATTGAATTGTCTCATAACATTGCCAAAGAAGCATACGATGATAGTCAGGAAGTTGGCGAAATTTTGGATAAAGTTGAACAATCTATATTTAGTATTACCCAAAATAGAATTAAGAAAGGATTTGTTCATATAGACCCAATTCTTGTTGAAGCATTTGAACGGTTAGAAAAAATCAGTGAAAACAAAGGGGCTGTTATTGGAGTGCCATCAGGTCTTTTAGATTTAGATGATATTACATCTGGTTTTCAAAATGGTGATTTAGTTATTATTGCTGGGCGCCCTGGGATGGGAAAGACTGCTTTAGCATTATCCATGTTACGTAATGCTGCGTTAGAAGGGAATGTTGGTGTCGGTATGTTTAGTCTTGAGATGGCAAATCACCAGTTGGCCATGCGACTATTATGCGCTGAAGCTCGAGTAGATAGTCATTTTGTAAGAACTGGAAATCTCCCTAAAACTCATTGGAAAAATTTAAGTATTGCTGTGGGGTCTTTAGCCGAAGCACCAATTTATTTAGATGATACGCCTGCATTAACGGTATTAGAATTAAGAGCAAAAGCGCGTAGGCTAAAGGCTAAAAATAATATTGGGATGATTGTTATTGATTATCTCCAGCTTATGGACGGTCCGAAGGGCGTTGAAAGTCGTCAACAAGAAATATCCATTATTTCAAGATCATTAAAAGGATTAGCAAAAGAATTAGATATTCCTGTGATTGCCCTATCTCAATTATCTCGAGCTGTCGAACAAAGGGCGGATAAGCAACCACAACTATCGGACCTTCGAGAAAGTGGAGCTATTGAACAAGATGCTGATGTAGTAATTTTTCTTTATCGGCCGTGGGTTTATAGCCAAGAAGATGAAGACGAAGGAAAAGCGAAAATCATTATTGCAAAACAAAGAAATGGTCCTACGGGGGCCGTTGAAGCTTCATTTATTAGCAAATACGCTCGATTTGAAAATTTATCCCATTCTGAAACACCATTTTAATGGACAACCCCCTTTCAAGATTAGTTCCTAACTTATTCGGGGAATATCCAAACTCATTTATAAAACTTGTTGACATTGTTTCAGCAAACTCTGATTTAGAAAGAGAAGAACTCACTCCACTTCTTTGGAAGGCATATGAATTTGGAGATATTCATCATGAAGGGCAAAAACGTAGATCCGGAAAGCCCTATTACTCTCATTGCGTGTCCGTTGCTCAAAAGTTAGCATCTTGGAAAATGGACACAACGACCATTATTGCTGGTTTGTTGCATGATACGGTTGAAGATACAGATGTAACTGTTGATATGCTACGCAATGAATTTGGAGATGACCTTGCAAATCTAGTCGATGGTGTTACTAAACTCGGGGGTATACAGTTTTCATCTCGAAAGGAAAAACAGGCAGGGAATTTCATGAAAATGCTCCTGTCTGTTGCCAAAGACCTACGTGTAGTTATTATTAAGTTTGCAGATCGACTTCATAATATGGAAACTATTAAGTATATGCCGAAAATAAAGCAGCATCGAATTGCTGTTGAAACGAGAGATGTTTATGTTCCTTTGGCCCATCGATTAGGAATGTTTTCAGTAAAAGCACAATTAGAAGACATTGTATTTAGTATTTTAAATCCTAAGGCATATAAAGATTTGAGTTCTAAAATAAAATCATCCAAAAAACAAAGAGATATATTTATAAACGGATTCATTGGCCCCGTAGATAAAGAATTGAAAAATTATAACATTTCACCTAAAGTATTTGGCCGATCAAAATCCTATGCATCAATTCATGGGAAAATGATTAAACGCGATACAACATTTGAAGAAATATATGATTTATATGCAATCCGAATAATTGTAGATAAAATCGAACAGTGTTATTTAGCATTGGGTATAGTTCATAGTCTTTACAATCCAATTCAGGGTCGTTTTAAAGATTTTATTGCAAACCCAAAATCAAATGGGTACCAGTCGGTTCACACAACTGTTGTAGATCCTAAAGGGAAAAAAATAGAGATCCAAATTCGTACAACTGAAATGGATGAAACCGCAGAAATTGGTGTTGCTAAACACTGGGTATATAAAGGAAATAAATCATCAGATGTTGATAAAAATGTAAAGTGGCTTCGTGAATTATTGGAAATTCTTCAAAATGAGTCTGCGGACCCTAAAGAATTTATGGATTTATTAAAAATTGACCTTTATAAAGAAGAAATTTTTGTATTCACTCCTGCAGGAGATTTGATTCAATTGCCTATCGGTTCATCACCTGTAGATTTTGCTTTTCAAGTTCATACTCAAGTTGGGATGCATTGTATGGGAGCAAAAATAAATCATTCTGTTGTCCCATTAAATACAAAATTGACCAATGGGGATATGGTTGAAATTATTACCAGTAAAAAACAAATGCCTAGTTATGGTTGGCAAAAATTTATTGTAACATCCAAGGCTCGAAACCAAATTAATCGTTATTTGAAAAAAATACAGGACGAGGAGAGCGTTAAGCTTGGAGAAGAGATGTTAACTAAAACGCTTCGTCGAATGAAGATGCTAAAAGATATTGAAGAATTTAGAGACAATTTTCATCGATTTGGGTATTCGGATAAAAATGCATTATTAAAAGCTATCGGTTCTGGCGTAATTACTATTAGAGACATGCTCCTTAAATTGCGTCCACAAGAAGAAGATATTCATAAAAGTACTGAAGAAGAAGAGTCTTCGAAGTTCTTTGATTTTGCAAGATCAAAATCAAAAGGAATAATATTAGATGGAATAGACAATCTGATGGTGAATTTCGGGAAATGTTGTAATCCAATACCCGGTGATGAATTAATTGGATTTATTACACGAGGACGTGGTATAACTGTCCACCAAAGTGCTTGTAAGAGTCTCCCTTTATTGAGTCATGAATCAGATCGATTAATTACTGTGGAATGGAATGTGAAATCATCTGATAATTTTGATGTTCGTCTAAGGGTTGTTGGCCAAGATTATAAAGGCGCATTAAAAGATATGTCTGAGTGTATTTCAAAGCAAAATGTAAATATCGCCAGTGTGGATATCACGGTAAAAGAATCAGTCTCGATTGCGCATTTTATTGTTCAGGTTAATAACAATAGACAGCTTAATCGGCTCATCAGAAAAATGACAAAATTAAAAAATATAGATTACGTAGAAAGAGCAGGCAGATAATGGGAATAAAAACTTTTACAAAAAAAGATATTGTTATGAAAATAGCAGAACGAAGAGAATTGAGTATCCATTCTTCTAAAACACTTGTGGATGATTTTTTTGAAATTATGAGAGATTTTCTTATGGATGAGAGTCCGTATACTCGAATTGAAATTAGGAATTTTGGTGTATTTGAATCCAAACCCACAAAAGCTAAACCTCGAGCACGAAATCCAAAAACTAATGAAGAGATTTTTGTCCCCCCCCATAAAAAAACACGATTTAAGCCAGGGAAAATTTTGAAAGAGTATCTCCGGAAACCAGTCTAAATATATGGGACGATTTCTAGGAGTAGACTATGGTGACAGTCGTATCGGTTTGGCATTATCGGATCCACTTAAAATAATAGCATCTCCCTTTAAAACTATTCGTAATAAAGGAGAAGAAAAATGTATTCAAGAATTCCAGAGCTTAATAGAAGAGAATGAAGTCGAATTAATTGTAGTGGGGTTACCTATTGGAATGAAAGGACAAGATACAACTCAAACAGAAAAAGTAAGAAAATTTGCCGATTTAATTACTCAACTCAACCTACCTGTTCATTTAGAAGATGAACGTCTTTCATCGGTGAGTGCCCAAAAGTCCATGATTCTTCAAAATATTAAAACTGGGCATAACAAAGGTATGATTGACGAACGTGCTGCAGCTATCCTATTGCAGCAATTTATAGATAAACGGAATCGATGAGTTTTATAGGTGGACGCTCTGCTTGGCAATATGCCATTATAAGCGGACTTATTACAGGAATTGCCTATCAACCTTGGCATCTAGGCTTTTTAGCTTGGTTTGGCCTTATTCCCCTTCTTCATGTTTGGGTAACTCATGATGCAAAAGAGAATGCTCGATTTGGGTATTTGTTTGGAATTACCCACAACTTTATCGCATTTTATTGGATTGGATTTAATTCAGGTGCAAGTTTTGGAGTTGTGCTCTTATCTTTAATTGCAGCGGTATTTTATCTTGGCATTTATTGGGCAGCTGCAGGATGGGTAATTGGAAATATAAAATTTATTGGAAAGAGACTCGCTCTTTTTCCATTTCTTATTGTGTCTATGGAATGGATTAGAAGCTTTGGTCCTTTAGGATTTCCATGGGGAAATATAGTTTTATCTCAAATGGATTATTTGCAATTAATCCAATTAATGGAATTCGCAGGAAGCTATGGTGTAACGTTATGGGTTATCACACTCAATGTCATACTTTATATATTATATTTAAACTTTAATTCAAATAAAAAAATAGGAATAATCGTTGGAATATTCTTGGTAGGTCTTTGGTTTGTTGGAAATTCAAGAATAAAAGAATTCTATAATTCTAATGAAAAAATGAGCGTTGCAATTCTTCAACCGAATATTGATCCGAATGCGAAATGGGATTTTAGTAAGAAAAAAGAAACCATTGCTTATATGGATTCACTTCATTCAATTGCTATTAAGCTCAATCCTGACTTTATTATATTTCCAGAAACAGCATTACCTTCATATTTAACCCTAGACGGGCGTGTTCGTAATATGATTCAAACGAAAGTAGATTCATCCAAAATTCCTGTATTAACGGGAACTGTTGATCGAGTTATATCTGGAAATGGGGATAAGCAATATTTTAATAGCACAATGTTTTTAACGCCGAATCATAAATATATTTTATATAATAAATTACACCTTGTTCCTTTTGCTGAGTATATACCTTTATCTGGTCAGTTCCCGTCATTGAAAAATTTGAATTTTGGACAAGGGAACTTTAGTCATGGTACTGAGTACACCGTATTTAAATGGAAAAATACTAAATTTTCCAATTTAATTTGCTATGAATCTAGTATCCCGAAAATTGTAAGAAAATTTATTCAAAATGGTGCAAATTTGATTACAATACAGACCAATGATGGTTGGCTTGGAAAATCGGCAGGGCCATACCAACATTATGATATTGCGAAAATACGCGCTATAGAGAATCGTGTGCCAGTGATTCGATCGGCTAATACGGGAATTTCAGGACTTATACTTGCGAATGGTATTTCTATCAATGAGCAACCTGTGGGTAAAACGGCCGTTTTTACAGTTTCAGTTCCTATCGGTGAAGCAGGAAGTTTTTATAGTCAATATGGTGATGTTTTTGCCTTAATCTGTTTCGTAATTTTCCTACTACTTGGACCCCTTACATGCTTAAGAAAATAATCATAAATCTTTTACTATCATCCGGAATACTATTCGGCGGCTCTTTCAAACTTCATCCAATGGTAAAATCGGCTATTTTACCTGGTTGGGGAGAATCATCAATGCATAATTCAAAACGAGCTCGACTTTTTTTGCTTACCGAAATTTCATTGTTAACAGCTTGGGTGAGTGCATATACAATATCAGGACATCAAGCGAATCAGTACCAGTCTTTTGCTGTAGAACATGCAGGGATAGACTCTCGGGGGAAAGATCATCAATATTGGGTCGATATCGGAAATTATTCATCGATGACAAACCATAATGATGAACATCTTCGATTTCGTGATTTTGAAAGTCTTTACAGCGATATTGATAATTGGAGTTGGGATTCAAATAAAAATCAATCTTCGTTTGAAAATAAACGAATAAAAAGCGACTTAATTGCTTTGACAGGGAAATTTATTATGGGTGGAATTGTAGTGAATCATATTTTGTCTGCCATTGATGCACTTTATTTGACTCGATTGGAAAAGATAGAATCAATGTCATTGGTTCCATTAATCTCTCCAGATGGTTCAACAGCATTAACACTGAAAATCAATTTTAATTATTAATTTTCTTCAATGAAACTATTAGAAATTAACCCAATCACTCGACTTGGGCTTTTCCTTGCATTTTCTATTTCAACTCTTTTATCAACACATATTGGATTGTTAATATTTCATTGTATTGCAACGATATTTCTCTTATTTCAAGAACGAGACCATTGGACAGAATGGAAAAAGGTTACTCGCCCATTTTGGAGATATTTTCCTATAACTGGGTTAATATTTTTTTTTATTTCTTTTTTGGTCTCAAATCGTCCGATTCCAATAATTATTATAGATATATTAATGGCAACAATCCGTTTAATTATTATGGTGAGTGTAATGACGATATACACGATACAATCTAAGACGCATGATATTATTTTGGCGATAAGAAGTATTTGGTATGCCATGGGTTTTCAGTGGCGGTGGGTCGAAGATATCCTTTTATTTTTTGATATGACAATCAGATTTTTTCCAAGTTTTCAAGAAGATTGGATGCAATTGGAAAAATCTCAAAAATCCTTATCTGTCCTACCACCGAATACCTTAAAAGCAAAAGCGATTCAAGTGGCTCATTTTATTCCTGATTTTATAATATTAAATTTAAAAAAAGCTGAATCAATAACTCGTATGATGGAATTACGTGGATATGGAAAATCAATTCCAAGAAGCGTTTATCCATATATTCAATTTTCTGGATTAGATTTTATATGTCTATTCATTTTCCCTTTAACTCTAATAGGAATTCATTCGATTGGGAAGATATAAATTAACAATTCAATACGATGGATCATCCTTTTTTGGGTGGCAACTCCAAAAGAATGAGCGAACAGTACAAGGAGAAATTGAAAAAGGTATTCAAATCATTTCCCAATCTTCAAATAGAATTACGTTACATGGCGCAGGACGCACAGATACTGGTGTACATGCACGTGCTCAAGTTGCCCATGTCGATTTAGAAACTCGATTAAATATCAAAGAATTGAAAAATGCACTAAATGGAAATATCGATAAAGACTGTCGAATTATGGATATAGAAAAAATTCATGATGATTTTCAGGCAAGATTTGATGCTAAGAAACGGTATTACAAATATCAATGTTATGTTGGAGAATCAATATTATATCATAATCAGGCTTGGATCGGTTCAAATTTGAATCTTGATTGTCTCAATGAATTGGCTTCTCAAATTGTGGGTGATCATGATTTTCTTTCCTTCAGCAAGTTTCGTGAAGATATGAAAAATACACGATGTTTGATATATAAATCCGAATGGAAGTCAGAAGGAAAGATGGTAATATTTAGGATAGTAGGAAATCGTTTTTTACACCACATGGTTCGATATTTGGTTGGGTCAATGGTTGCGGTCAATAATGAGCGATTTTCAAAAGACGAATTTTTATCTTTATTGAGGAATCCACAAAAAGATGTTCGTATCTTTAAAGCACCAGCTCAAGGATTAATTCTTGAAAAAGTTGAATATGAATAAGCTATTTTCAATATTATATATTTTTACTCTCCTTTATGGCGATGGAATTTCATCTTCAAGGGAAACCGCGATCACACGTGCTATTAAAAAAGTGGGTCCTTCTGTCGCGAGTATAAATGTGGAGCAACATGTGTCATCTGTATCTTTCGATCCCTTTTTTGGATTTATGTATCCTCGAAATATTTATCCAATGAAAAGTTCAGGAAGCGGAGTTGTAATAAGTCCGGATGGATTTGTTATGACTAATTATCATGTTATTGAAAATGCCGATAAAATTTCCGTAACCTTGTCAGGTGGATCAGAATATGAAGCAGAAATTATCGGTGCTGATATAACGTCTGATCTTGCTCTTTTAAAATTAGAAGGATCTAATTTCCCATATGCTGAATTAGGCAGCTCCGATGATTTACTAATAGGTGAGTGGGTAATTGCATTAGGAAATCCCTTCCAACTCTTTTCAATCAGTAATAAACCATCAGCAAGTGTTGGAATTATATCAGCAACCAATATGGATTTTGGTCGTCTTAAAAATGGGAAAGTATTTCAAGATATGATTCAAACTGATGCTGCAATTAACCATGGAAATTCTGGAGGCCCCCTTGTAAATGCTTTAGGAGAAGTCATTGGAATAAATACATTTATCTATACAGGTTCAGATAATGCTCAAGGGTCTGTAGGAATTGGTTTTGCTATCCCAATAAAATCAGCAAAACGAGTTGCGAAAGAATTAAGAACAACTGGACATGTTGATAGAGGATATTCTACAGGCTTAATGGTTCAATCTGTAACTCAAAGTATTTCTAGGTATTTAAATATCCCATTTGCAAAAGGTGTCATTATTGTAGAAGTTATAGGAGGGGGAGCAGCTGAACGATCAGGATTACTTCCAGGAGATGTGATTCTTACGGCAAATGGTGAACCTGTAAATTTGCCAAATGATATTAGATCAGTTATTTTAGATAATGATCTTCGTTCCGGCGATAAAATCATATTGAAAATTTTTAGAGATGGGGATTATAAAAAAATTAAAATGAAGTTAGGGAAATATAAAGAGAATCCATACAAATGAGACTTGCTCAAGAAGGACGAATTATAGTTTTACCTCTCGCATTAATTACGGCATTGATGATTTGGCTATTTGTTAGAATAGAATTCTCAATGATTATTCCATGGGTTATATTTGGGGTATTGGTATTTTGTTTTAATTTTTTTCGAGATCCAATTAGGAAAATACCTGAGGGTGATAACTTGATAATTTCTCCTGCAGATGGAAAAATAGTGAAAATCACTGACATAATTGATGAAGATGTAGGAGATGCTCAGTTGGTATCAATATTTTTAAATGTATTTAATGTTCATATCAATCGAATGCCTATTGAAGGTACATTTATGACTGTAAATTATAAAACAGGAAAGTTTTTAGCTGCGTTTGATCATAAAGCATCAGATGAAAATGAACAAACAGAAATAACGATTAAGTCTACTATTGGAACTGTTAAAGTAAAACAAATTGCTGGATTAATTGCTCGAAGAATCTTATGCTATGCCAAACCAGCTGAAAAGATGTTGCAGGGAGGTAGGCTTGGTTTTATTCGATTTGGATCAAGAACTGATTTGATTCTTCCCAAACATGTTAAATTATCCGTAGAATTAGGGCAGAAAGTGATTGGGAATGAAACAATCATAGGCACATTTGAATGAAATTTAAATCCAAAAAGAAAAGACAGCCTCCACGGAATTTTATTCCCAATATATTGACTTTGCTTAATATGTTTCTGGGGTTTATATCAATAGGGCTTATTTTAAATGGACATCCAATAAAGGCTGGTGTTTTTATCATTATTGCGGGTGTGTTTGATGTTTTTGATGGTAAAATTGCACGAATGCTGGGTATTTCATCTCGATTTGGAGTTGAGTTTGATTCAATGGCTGATACAGTATCTTTTTGTGTCGTTCCATCCGTTTTAGTATATTCGCTTTATGTTGAAGGATTACCACCATTACTGGGTGGGTTTATTAGCTTTATCCCACTGATGTTTGGCACGATTCGATTGGCTAAATTCAATTTGGACGAAGAACCCGGAAAACCAAAATCCTATACCATAGGGTTAACAACTCCTATAGCAACAATTACTTTGTTCTCATATTTATTTTTCAATCATCAAATAGACGGAGATTTTGGTGATCCACGCACAGCTCTCATGTTAGTTGCAGCTCTTGGTGTCCTCATGGTCAGTCCAATACATTTTGCGAAATTTCCTTTATTATCATTTAAGTCTGGGAGAGCGAATACAACTCTTTTAATTGGTTTCATTATTTCAATGATTAGCCTTGCAATTTGGCAAGGCTATGTATTAATGCCTTTAGTAGCAGTTTATATAGGTTGGAATATTGTTCATTGGCTTGTGAATCCACACAAACATGAATTACCATCAGAATTTGATATCTAACCTATGAGTAAAAGAAATTTATCATTAATCATACTTGGCCTTTTTGTGGGTGCCGCCATTGGGGGTGTATTAGGAAACTTGATGGGGTGGATATTACCTGAGGGCGTTGTGAAGGACTTTTTCTTAACTAGCTTAACCTTTGATCTGGGTGGATTTTCGGGTAATGAAATGGGTGTTCTTATTTTGGATTTGAATATTATTACTTTGAAATTAGGATTAACTATGACATTTAATTTTACGAGTATAATTGGGCTAACATTCGCCTATTATATTTTAAGGTATTTTCGTTAATTTTTTTGGAGGCAACATGATAAATGTTGATGTAAACTAACGTATGTTTAATTTAGGAACAGGCGAACTAATCCTCATCTTCTTGGTGATTTTATTACTCTTCGGTGCAAAACGTTTACCCGAACTAGCCCGTGGGCTTGGCAAAGGAATCAATGAATTCAAGGATGCTGTTGAATCTAGCAAAAAAGAAATCATGGATGCCAAAGAGAGTGCTGAATCACCTATCGAGAAAAAGGACGATCAAGGGTAAATTAGTTTTGGTAGAGATTCCAGAATTTCTACTCATAAATTATTGAGAAACATTTCACCGATTTGTTCGTTCGGGTATCTATTATGAATCGGGATTAAGCCAAACAATTATAAGAAATGGATTTTCAACATCCTTTGTATCTACTTTTATTTGCGATCATTCCTATATTGATTGTTTGGTATCGTACGTCCGGAAAGACAAAAGAAGGCACACTCAGAATTTCATCTTCTACATTCATGTCAGAAGAATTTAAAATAATTGGAATACGAAAGCACAGACTCATCCAATCAATCTATTTGTTTATTCTTCTTTTAACAATTATTGGTATTGCTCGACCGAGATTAATTGATAATCTTCAGGAAACATCTATTAATGTCATAGATATGCTTTTAGTACTAGATATTAGTTCTAGTATGTTAGCGGATGATTTTCCACCGAATAGATTGGAAGCAGTTAAAAAGACAGCTAGCGAATTTATAGATGGAAGAAAAGAAGATAGAATTGGAATTCTTGTTTTTGCGGGAGAATCTTTTATTCAATGCCCACTCACAGTAGATAAAGATGTATTACAATCTCTCATAAATGAAATCTCAATTGCATCAAAAGAACATGATGGAACTGCCATTGGAATGGCGATTGCGAATGGTACAAATCGTCTTCGAAATAGCGATGTAGAAAATAGAGTTATGATTTTATTATCGGATGGAAGTAATAATGCTGGAGAAATTGATCCTAAAACAGCAGCAGAATTAGCTGCTGAATATAATATTAAAATTTATACAATTGGTGCTGGTACAAATCAATCTTACACGCGTATTCCTGGTCGTGGATTAATTCGAAATGAAATAGACGAGGAAACATTAATCCATATCGCAAAGGTGACAGGCGGTAAATTTTTCAGAGCAACAAATGTGGAAGCTTTAGTTTCTATTTATGAAGAAATTGATCAATTAGAAAAGACAGAAATTGAAGTGAGAGAATTCACGCAATATAAAGAAATGTATGGTTGGTTCCTTATTCCAGCATTTTTATTCGGTCTTGGGATGGAAACCACACGCAGATCTATCTTCAGGAGTAAAACCTAATGTCATTTCGATTCAGTTGGGTATTAATATTTTTAGGCCTTCAACTTTTTCTTTGGGCTTTTTGGTATTTTAAGGATATAAAAAGCGATTCAATCTTCCCGCTCGCATCAGAGAAAGTGAAATCGATCATGGGCATAAACTTGGATAAAAATAGAATTCAGTGGCGAAACCGCATCATTTTAATAGGATTAGCATTATTAGCTTTTTCTGCATCAGGGCCACAGATTGGGACCCGAGTTAAACCCATCGAGCGAAGAGGGGTAGATTTAGTAATTGCCTTAGATACATCCACCAGTATGGATGCTGAAGATGTAACGCCATCGCGATTAGCAAAAGCAAAATTTGAATTGGGTCGTCTCATTCGAAAATTAAAAGGTGATCGAGTTGCAATAATTGTATTTGCAGGATCTAGCCATTTATATTTACCACTTACGACCGATTATGAAGCAGCACAACTTTTTTTGAATGAAATTGATACTGATATGATTCCAACACAAGGAACTTCCTTGAGTTCTGCAATGAATACAGCTATGTCTGCATATACGGAAGAGAATGACAAATTTAAGGTCATGCTAATGGTAACAGATGGTGAAGACCATGAAGGTCAAGCTATAGAGTTGGCAGAACAGGCGGCAAAAGTAGGTCTCATGATAAATACTGTGGGTGTTGGATCCGAAATGGGAAGCTTAATTCCTATAAAAGGAAATAATATTAAAACAGCTGAGTACAAAAGAGACCGATCTGGAAAATTGATTACATCAACAATGAATGAAGGTATTTTACGAGATATTGCATCGGCAGGGAATGGATCTTTTTTTTGGTTTGATAATAATCGAGATACACATGAAGATATAGCATTGGCTATTCAGAATATGGAAAAGAAAACTATTTCTACTCACGAATTTTCTGAATATGAAGATCGATATCAATCATTTGCTTTGCTGGCATTTGGCTTTTTAGTTTGGGGATTTGTAATACCAACTCGTCCGAGAAAAAAAACATGATAAAATTTATTTCCCTTATTTTATTTATAGGAACGCTTCAAGGACAAGATAAAGGGAAGAAAGCCTATGATGAAGGCAACTTTGACGATGCACGTATTTATTATGAAAATATACTTAAAAATAGGAAAAAAGATGATGCCGCTCTATTTGGATTAGGTGTAACATCTTATAAGCAAGATGATATGGAAACGGCTGCACGTTCATTGAATAAGGCTATGAATTCAGATAATAAATCTATAGCATCAAAAGCGATGTATAATCTGGGGAATATGTTTCGTGACCAAGAGAAAATGGAAGAAAGTCTATCTTTTTATCGTAAAGCTATTGAGTTGGATCCATCAGATGAAGATGCAAAAGTGAATTATGAAATGGTAAAACAGATGCTGCAGCAGCAAGAACAGGAAAAACAAGATTCAGATCAGGAGAATAAGGACGAAAAGAATCAAGATCAAGACTCAGAAAATCAGGAGAGTGAAAACCAAGATCAAGATTCAAAAAAGCAGGAGAGCGAAAACCAAGATCAAGACTCAGAAAATCAGGATAAGCAAACTCAAAAAGATCAGGAACAAGAAGGAAATAAAGAAGACGAGCAAAAGCAAAACAAAGAAGATCAACAAGGGCAGAATGAAGATCAGGATGAAGAACAAAACCAAGCAGAGCCAAAAGAATCTCAAGAGCAAAAAAGTGACAAAGAAATGCAGGCTGAAGCCATATTGAATGCTTTGAAAGACAAAGAAAAAATTAATCAAAAGCGACAGATTTCAAAAGCTAAATCCCGAAAACTTGAGAAGGATTGGTAATGAGACTCTTTGGACTTACTTTAATTTTATCAATTTCCCTTTCTCAAACAGTACAAATTTCTGTGGACAGGAATAGATTGGAAGAAGGGGAATTAATTACCTTATCAATAGAAGTGAGTGGCAGTAAAGATTTTGCGCAAGTGGATATGAGTCAGATAAAAAAAGATTTTGAAATTTTAAGTGGTCCAGGCCAGCAGACAAATATCCAATGGATTAATGGAAGTATGACAAGTACCAAAACTTTAACATGGACTATCTCGCCCAAGATGAATGGTGCTCTTTCTATTCCCGGTATATATGGAACTGTGGATGGGAAAACATTCCGCGGAAAGCCTATTCAAGTCCATGTTAAAAAAAATTCTGAATCAACCGATAATTCTGTGTTTATTGTTGCAGAAGTGGATAAGGAAAAGGCATATCTTGGAGAGCAGATTACAGTTTCTTTTAAATTATACAAAAATGTAAACATGTCGATTGAACCATTTCAAGTTCCTGAATTTTCGGGGTTTTGGGTAGAAGACCTTTATACGCCTCAGCGAGTGCAATATCGTAATGTGACACTTCAAGGTGTAAAATATCAAGTAGCAAACCTAGGACAAAAGGCATTATTCCCTATTCCATCTACTCAACATATTATTCCACAATTAAAGGTTAAAGCACAAATTGAAATGAAGAAAAAAAATAGAAGAAGAGATCCATTCTTTGATCCGTTTTTTGATTCATTTTTGACTCAAACAAAAACCAAAGTTTTAAATACTGAAAAAATTAAAATAAATATTATACCTTTCCCGGATCCTAAACCATTTGATTTTAGTGGTGCTGTTGGTTCATTTACAATATCAGCTAAAACTGATAGAGATACGGCAAAAGTAAATGAAGGATTCACTTTTACTATTTCTATGGTAGGGACTGGAAATCTCGGACTCTTTTCTATTCCTGAAATAAAATTCCCCGATGCATTGGAAGCATTTCCACCTACGGATAACTTTGAAAAAGATACCTTTCGAGATGATTTGACTGGCACTCAAACTTGGGAATATATATTAATTCCAAGAAGAGCAGGAAACCTAACCATCCCAAGAGTTCAAATGTCTTATTTTGATCCGAAATCTCGACAATGGCAACGTACTCAAACAAATCCTATTGAAATTCCAATATTACCTGGGGATTCAGATTTAACTCACGCATCAGGTCTTACAAAAAGGGAAGTGGAATTATTAGGAGAGGATATTCGTTTTATACATACTAAATCTGTGGAGTTTGTTGGAAATAATAAAGAGAAATCAAAAGTCGCCATTTTCATATATTTAGGTTCAATGTTAATTTTTGTATCACCATTTTTTATTACAAAAATCACAGGTCATCGATTATCAACATCTGAAGGAAGACAAATTAGGGGCGCCCTTAAAACTGGATTAAGAGAGTTGAAAAAGAGTGAAGACGATCTATTTGAAATTGCAAGTCGTGCATTTTATATTTATATGAAAAATAAACTGACGTTGCCGACACATAATTTGGATCCTGCAAGTGTTGAGAGCCATCTTAATAATCGAATTTCAAAAGATTCAATGGTAAATGTTTTAGATTTATTAAAAGCTTGCGATGCAGGAAAATATGCACCAGGAGGCGTTGAGCGTGAAGCCAATATTCTGAACGAAATGGCATCAATAATCAAACAGATTGATCGAGAAATATCTTGAAAAACTTTATAATATTATTTTTGTTCATTTCAATAGGTTTAGCCGATATTTCTGATGAATTATTTTCTCAAGGGAATAATGCGATGATTAATGAAAATTATGAAGATGCAGTTCAAATCTATGAATCCATTTTAGAACTGGGATTTGAAAATCCAAATCTTTATTATAATCTAGGTAATGCATATTATAGGCTACATTATATCGGACAATCAATCTGGGCCTATTCTAATGCCATTAAAATGTCACCAAGGGAATCGGATTTTCATCATAACCTTTCTGTTGCAAAAGCGCGAAAAATAGATCGAATTGATATGCCGGATGCATTTATTTTATTGAAGAAATACCGCGAATTAAAAAATAGATTCATTTTGGAAGAATGGGTTATTTTAGGAAGTTTAGTTTTATTGTTACAAGCATTTTGGTTTTTTGGGCTTCAGTTTGGTTGGATTCGTGGAAATATGAGCCAAACTGTTTTAAGTGGACTTATTGTCTTAACCATCGGAATCCATGTTGTTGCAACCGATAAATATTTTCAAGAGAAAAGAACTCATTCTGGAGTTGTTATTGCTAATGGTGTGGATGCATATTCAGGACCGTTCTATGGCGAAAATACAGTTCTATTCCGTATTAATGAAGGTAGTAATGCTGATATTAATCAGTCTCAAAAGAATTGGGTGGAGATTATTCTCATTGACGGAAAAAGGGGGTGGATTCCATCTGAATCTATCAGGACATTGAAATGAAAACTTTTATATTTATCATAATATTTACGGGGCAACTCCTTGCACAGGATTCCATGTTTTGGTTTGATATGAACACAGTTCTTGATCCAGTACCAAAAACTCCGAAAATTTTGGATAAAATATTTGGCACATCTCAGCTAGGGTTGTTGGATTCATTGAAAAGTGCTCGTGTTAAATCTATTGATGGCTTTCGATTACAAGTTTATGAAACATCAGCCGTCGAAGAAGCTAATCGTAAATTTAAAAAATTTGAAAAAGTTTTAAACGATTCACTTTATTTAGTTTTTGATGCACCTTTGTATAAACTTCATTATGGAAATTTTGTCACCAAAAAAGATGCTGAAACCCAAAAAGTAAATTTAAAACGAAAAGGGTATAAAAATGTTTGGATTGTTCGTAGCCGAATCGAACAATTAGATTTTTTGATCGAATAATCTAATTCAAATTTATATTTTATCTCCTTTGGTGTCATTTAGCAACTTCTGTATTTTCAGTTCAACATAAAAAGGGAAATCATGGCAGGACATAGTAAGTGGGCAAATATAAAACATCGAAAGGGCGCTCAAGACGCCAAGCGCGGAAAAATATTTACAAAAATAATAAAAGAGATTACAGTTGCAGCTCGGCTAGGTGGTGGTGATCTTGACGCTAATCCAAGATTAAGAAAAGCGGTCTCCAACGGGAAATCTAATAATTTACCAATTGATAATATTACAAGGGCCATTAAAAAAGGGACAGGTGAATTAGAAGGTGTTGCCTACGAAGAAATGACTTACGAAGGATATGGGCCGGGTGGAGTTGCAATTATTATGGACATCATTACAGATAATAAGAATCGTACAGTAGCAGAAGTTCGACATTTACTTTCTAAATATGGTGGAAATTTGGGTGAAACTGGAAGTGTTGCATGGATATTTGATAAAAAAGGTCAAATTATATTAGATAGTCAATCAGGTGCAGAAGAAATTGTGTTTGAAGCGGCATTAGAAGCTGGAGCAGAAGATTTTGAAGCCGAAGATGGATTCTATACCATTATAACTGAACCTGCTATTTTAATGACAGTGAGAGATTCCCTTGAAAAATCTGGGTATGAAATTCGATCAGCAGAAATTGAATTGGTTCCGAAAACATTCCAGATACTTGAAGGGAAAGAAGCTCAGTCTGCGCTCATGCTTTTGGATTCTTTAGAAGATAATGATGATATTAATAAGTTATATTCCAATTTTGATGTAGATGAAGAAACATTGTTGCAAGATTGATATATGCGTATCCTAGGAGTTGATCCCGGATTAGGTATTACAGGTTTTAGTATTTTAGATACAAAGCGGAATCAAACGCATTTATCTGCTTATGGAACTATTAAACCAAAGGCTAAAGATAGTTTACCCAAACGTCTCAATTATTTATTTGAAGAAATGAATAAGATTTTAGATCAGTTTTTACCCGATGTAATGGCAATTGAAGATGCTTTTTATAGTAAAAATGTTAAATCTGCTATGACCTTAGGACAGGCAAGGGGATCTTTAATTATTGCAGCTGCCCAAGCAGATATTCCTATTTATGAATTCGCTCCAAGAAAAGTAAAAATGTCTGTTTGCGGGAATGGGGCAGCTTCTAAGGAGCAAGTTTCCTACATGGTAACCCAAATATTAAAACTTAAAGAACCACCAAAACCACTTGATATATCCGATGCGATGGCGGTTGGGCTCTGTTACATAAACCAGGCAAAATTCTTATGATTGATCAACTGAAAGGTATAGTAGAACAAAAAACGCTTAATTACGCAGTCTTATTTGTGAATGGTGTTGGCTATAAGTTAACCATGTCCATTAACGGTTTAGATTCTCTTCCATCCAAAGGGAAAGAAGCGCATGTATTAACTTATCTTCATGTACGTGAAGATATATTAAACCTGTATGGATTCGCCAATGAGAAGGAACGGAACGCATTTCATTTATTAGTTTCTATTAGTGGAATTGGACCAAAACTTGGTTTAACAATTTTATCTGGGATTGACCCAAGCAGATTAAAGGATCGTGTGATTGCAGGAGATATTGCAGCGTTAACTTCTGTCTCGGGTGTTGGTGCAAAAACTGCAAAACGAATTATTGTAGAATTAAAAGAAAAATTTATTAAAACAAATGATGATTCGTTGGGGTTTGATGAAGAGTCTGGGGCAGAATCTTCTTTATTCAAAGATGTAGTTAATGCGCTCACTTCACTTGGATATAAGGTTAATCATGCTAAAAGAGCCTGTGAAGCATTGGATAAAAAAGGGGAATTGAAGGGTGAATTGGAAACAGTAATCAAAAAAGCTCTTCAACAACTCATATCTTAGTGAGAAAAAAACAAACAACTTAATTTGAATAACAAATATGATTGAAAAAAAAACACCTATATACAATCGACATATGCAATTAGGTGGGCATATTGTGAATTTTGGTGGATATTTATTACCGACTCATTATTCAGGGATTAATCTTGAACATCATGCAGTAAGAACCGATGCTGGTTTATTCGATGTGAGCCATATGGGTGAGTTTATTATTTCAGGGGCCGATGCTGAAAAATTTCTTCAAAAAATGACAGTAAATGATATTTCAATGTTATCGTATGGTCAGGCACAATATTCAGTCATGTGTTATGACGATGGTGGCATTGTTGACGATTTATTGATTTATAAAAAAGAAAATCATTTTATGTTGGTCGTAAATGCGTCCAATTTAAAAAAAGACTTGGATTGGTTGAACTCTCATATAGAAGGAAATGTTCAAATAAAAGATGTTAGTGAACAAATCGGATTATTAGCACTCCAAGGTCCCCAGTCTCGAGCTATCCTCCAAAAACTTACAGATTCAAATTTAAATAATCTCCAATTCTACAATTTTGAAGATGGAAAAGTCTTAGGGAAAGAAGCGTTGATTTCTAGAACAGGTTACACGGGAGAAATGGGTTTTGAACTATATGCCAAGATAGAAAATATTCTTGAATTGTGGGATGCACTCATGGATATCGGAAGCGACAAAAAAATAATTGCTTGTGGATTAGGATGTAGAGATACATTGAGAATGGAAATGAAGTATTGTTTATATGGCAATGATATCAATAAAAGAACAAATCCATTTGAAGCCGGATTGGCTTGGATTACAAAATTAAATAAAGATAATTTTATAGGAAAAAAATCATTATTAAAAGCAAAGGAATCTATCAAACGAAAATTAGTTGCTATATCCATGACAGAACGTGCTATTCCGCGAAATGGGTGTCCAGTTATGCTGGACGGTGAAATCATTGGAGAAATCACCAGTGGAACCATGAGCCCAACACTCCAAAAAGGAATTGGAATCGCATATATAAACATTCCATATAATAAAGTAGGAACAGAATTGTTGATAGATATTCGAGGGAAAATGAAAACAGCAATCGTAGTAAAACCACCGTTTTATAAGGCGGGAACTGTTTTAGACTAAACAAATAATAAGGAGAATAACCATGAAAAATATCAAAATGTTAAGTGGACTTATCGTAATCTTATTTGTGAGCGTTGCTACGCTTCAAATGAGTTATAATTCAACTGATTCGCGCGTAGAGTTCGAAGAATATTTAGCCAATCATCCCTTTAATCAACGGGAGCATTTAACGCCAAAACAATGGAAAAAGAAACTTGTTAAAAAAGACAGACCCGATTTGGCTTGGGAACAGGATTTTTTAATGACAATGGACCCTGCGATCAAAACCGTTCCAAAAGAACGTTTATTTGAAGCTTATCAATATGCAGAAGAACTTAGAGCGTCAATGCCAGTAAATAGAGATGCAAGTTGGACGGAACATGGCCCCAGTAATGTGGCGGGTCGTTCACGAGCAATGATGTTTGACCCTAATGATTTTGAAAATAAGAAATTTTGGGCAGGATCTGTTTCTGGTGGATTATGGTTTACGGACGATATTACAGTAAGTAATCCAACTTGGATAGCTGTAGATGGTTTTTGGGAAAATATAGCTATATCAACTATGGCTTATGACCCATCTAACACACTAGTATTTTATGTGGGTACTGGCGAAGGCTGGGGAAATGGTGGCGCAGTTCAAGGAAACGGAATATTCAAAACTGAAGATGGTGGAAATTCTTGGACTCAACTATCAAGCACCATGGGTGATGATACTTTTGATTTTATACAAAAAATTGTTGTAGATGAAAATGGAAATATATTTGCAGCCACTCGCCCTGGGTATTGGTGGGGTGGAAATGGTGGAATTTATAAATCATCTGATGGAGGAAATAGTTGGGCTCAAGTATTAACCGGAAGTACAGATTATCCAAAAGGTGCAGATATTGAAATAGCTGCTGATGGCGCACTTTATGCATCTTTAGGGATTTTTTCAACGGATGGTCTTTTTAAAAGTGTTAATAATGGCGAAACTTGGTCTCAATTAAATTCAGAATCAAATGGATTTCCTAGTGATTTTGAACGTATTGAAATCGCATGTGCACCTTCTGATGCGAATATTGTATATGCTCTTTGTGCTGGTGGATCTGGTTCTAGTGATATGTTGGGTTTTGTCCGTTCTGATGACGGTGGCTCTTCATGGACAAATGTAACGATGCCTTTAAATGAAGATGAGAATCATTTTACACGAGGACAATCTTGGTATGATTTGATTGCAATTGTCCATCCATCGGACGCCCAAACTGTTTATGTCGGTGGTATTGATTTACATAAGACAACCGATGGTGGTTCTATATGGAATATGGTATCTCATTGGTATGGTGGATTTGATTTACCTGAAGTTCATGCTGATCAGCATGCTATGGCTTTTCGCCCAGGTGATTCTGAGTATGTTGTTTTTGGAAATGATGGTGGTATTCATGTGACAGAAGATGGTGGTAGTACTTTTAGTCATAGAAATAATGGATATAATGTGACTCAATTTTATTCAGTTGCCATGCATCCAACTGATGAAACTAGTTATTTTTTAGCTGGAGCTCAGGATAATGGTACTCAACAATTTGTAGATGCAAGTGGCATTGTAGCCACTAATGAAGTAACTGGAGGTGATGGTGCATTTTGCTTTATTGACCAAATAAATCCGAATTATCAAATCACATCGTATGTGTATAATGCCTATTATTTAAGTACGGATGGTGGAAATGAATTTTGGGGAATAACATCCGGGCAAAGTGGTCGTTTTATTAACCCAACTGATTACGATAGTGATGCAAATATATTGTATACTGCTTATGATAATACATCAATTTGGGCTGTCACTATTCCTCAGGATGGAAGTGATATATCCGAAATAACCATTACGATGGATGATCTAGGAGATATTGCATCTCATCTTAGAGTCTCTGAGTTTACAGATCATACTCTATTTGTAGGTACGGGAGCAGGTCGTGTATTTAAAATGACAAATGCAACAGATTCTGAACCAACTATTTTAGATATTACAGGTTCAGGTTTTCCAAATGGTTACGTTTCCTGTATAGAAATAGGAGAATCAGAAGACCAACTTTTAGTTACTTTTTCTAATTATGGCGTTTCTTCCGTTTGGGAAACATTAGATGGTGGATCTACATGGGCGCAAAAAGAAGGTAATCTTCCCGATATGCCTATTCGGTGGGCTGTGTATAACCCAACGAATCGGAATGAAGTCCTTTTAGCGACAGAACTGGGAGTTTGGAATAGCATTGATTTTAATTCTTCTGCACCAAGTTGGTTGCCATCAAACACGGGCTTAGCTAATGTAAGAACTGATATGTTTCAAATTCGTGCTGATAATCTAGTCGCTGCCGCAACACATGGACGAGGGTTGTTCACAAGTGATGGTTTTCAAAAAATTCCGGTTGCATCTTTTAGCACAGATGCTATTTCTATTAGTATGAGCTCTGACACGACGAGTGAAGAATCATTTACTATTTCCAATATAGGAGAAGAAGGATCTGTTTTGAATTATCAAATTGGACTTGAGTTTTTCAATTTATTAACAGATACAAATCTATCTGAAACTTTTGATGGTGAAAATATTCCTGCTGAATGGACTTTATCTACAAATACCGTAGGTTGGCAGTTTGGTACTACAAGTGGAAGTTATTTTAATCCGCCAGACAATGGTGGTGGTAATTATGCGTTTGTAAATGATGATGCAAATGGACAGGGAAGTGATGGTAGTGCAGACTATTTAATTATGCCATTATTGAATTTATCAAATGCTGGATCTGCAACGTTGAAATTTTCATCTTATCTTCCTCCTGAACAATTTAATATAACCCATCATGGCTCAGTTGAAGTTTCAGTAAATGGAACAGATTGGAATTCAATATTTTCGGCGCCAAATGGGGCTAATTGGTCTGATGTTGAAATTGATTTGTCCATTTATGTTGGACAATCAATTTATTTACGATTTCATTCAGATGATAGTGGAGCTTGGGCGTATGGTTGGGCTATTGATAATATTCTAATAGAAACGACATCAGCATGGGTTTCAGTCAATCCTTTTTTTGGCTTTATAGAAGCAAATGCTTCAGAAACTATAATTACTACATTTAATTCAAGTGGTTTACCCGGTGATATTTATACCGCAAATATGCTTGTGACACATACAGCTGGTGTAGACACAATTGTTGTTACGATGGATTTATCTGGATCCGTCGGTATAGACGAAGGTGGTTATATTCCTGATGCTTTTGCATTACATCAGAATTTTCCAAATCCGTTTAACCCGATGACGACATTACGTTATGAATTACCAGAACAGACATTTGTAAATATTACCATTTATGATATGCTTGGAAAAAAAGTAAAAACATTGGTGAATCAAACACAGGGCGCAGGAACTAAAACTCTAAAATGGAATGCTACCAATAATTATGGTAAATCTGTTAGTGCTGGCATGTATTTAATTACTTTACATGCTGGAGATTATAAGAAGAATATTAAAATCACATTGTTGAAGTAAGTTTATTAAACGTCTAAAAAGCTTACTCATTGACTATACTCAATGAGTAGGCTTTTTGTTTTTTTAATCGATTGATTAAATATATCCTGTATTAGATCCATGATTTATAACACTTAAACTCATCTTGAATTACTCATTGTTCACTGAGATACCATAGGGTAATTTTCCTGACTAATATCTCCTAAATAATGCGTTTTAAATCCATATTAATTTTTATCATTTTGGTTGTCCAAAATTTACCGGCACAATCAGACATGTCAATGCAAGGTGCATTTGGTGCCGTTACTATTGATGGAAAAATTTGGAATCAAATAGCTTTGCGACCTATTTTGCCCTTCGGAAAACTCTCAATTGCATTAGACCTTGTATTTTATATTGACCAAGATGGAAATATTCATAAAGACGAATGGGATTTTTCCACAGGTGAAAAAGTTAAAAACACATTGATTGATAAAATTTATTATATAAAATATGGGAATCGTTGGGGTGGTAATTATTTTAAAATTGGCGCGTTGGATAATGTAACAATGGGATATGGAATTTTAATTAGTCAATACACTAATACATTACTTTATCCACAAGTTAGAAAAGTTGGGATGGAATTTGTGGCTAGAACCATGGGCGTCAAAGTGTATGGATTCACAAACGATTTTAAAGAGAATTTAGGTGTAAGTGGATTTAGAGTTTCTGCACCAATTGCGAATGGTTTTACAGGAGGCATTTCTTGGGCAGGAGACCGAAATCAATACCTTGGATTACGTGATTCTGATGGTGATGGTCGTCCTGATCTTGTAGATGATTTCCCCAATGATAAAATATTTTGGCTTGATACTGATGGTGATGGATTGGCAGATAGTGATGAATTTGAATGGGATATTGATGGTGATGGAATTACGGACACGATTGATAGTCGAATTCCAGGATGGACATCAGATGAAGTTATTATTCTTGATCATGATATTCAAACAAAGCCTGATCCTCTTAATGTGAATGAAGAATCTGAAGATATTAATTCTTTTGCATTAGATGTAGGTCGAAATATTCTTCGTGATGGTCCAATTACCTTAGATATTTATGCTCAATATGCAACATTACTAGGCAAAACAATAAATCCAATAAATGGAGAGAAAGAATCGGTTGAGTATGGAATTATTCCCTTTGGTTTATCTGCAGGACTTGGCCCAGCTCGATTTAATTTTGAATTTAGAATGGTACCAAAAGGAAAATTTGAATTTGGATATTTCAATCGATCTTATGAAATTGAAAGAGCGACATTTTTAAGTAATTCACAAAATCAAGGGAACTTGGTTACAAAGGCAAGTAAGTTGGGAATATTTGGAAAACAGAATGGATTTTACTCTTCATTAAACATAGATCTTGGAAGTTTATTTGATGCCGGATTTTCCTATCAAAATTTAATAGGGGATCAATTTAATTCCTTAACTAATACTTTTGAAAGAACTGATAATCAAAGTTTTACTGCAATTTTAAAACTTACAAAACCAATAAGTAAGATTAATAAAGCATCCTGGTTTTATCAACAAAGAAATGTACCAAACCCATTTGATTTTGAATATTCTGAATCTACTATAATGGGGTATAATGCAGGGCTTAAATTAGGAAATGGCATGGTATTAACTTATATTTTCCGACGAACATTTCAAGATTTGAATGGTGACGGAGATGTTAAAGATGATGGCGAAACCATTAACATGACTGGTATTGAAACCAGTTTTTCATTTTAAAATAATTTACTCAACATGATGACATCTATCGAAATCAGACAATCTTTTATTGATTTTTTCAAAACGAAAGAACATCAGTTTATTCGTAGTTCACCTGTGGTGCCAAATGATGATCCAACTCTTCTTTTTACTAATGCTGGGATGAATCAATTTAAACCGATTTTTTTAAATCATATTACTCCGGAAAATTCCCGTGCTGTTAATAGTCAAAAATGTATTCGTGTTTCAGGAAAACATAATGATTTAGAAGAAGTGGGAGTTGATGCATTTCATCATACGTTTTTTGAAATGTTAGGAAATTGGTCTTTTGGAGATTATTACAAAAAAGAAGCAATTCAGTGGGCATGGGAACTTTTTACGGAAGTTTGGAAACTGGATAAAAACCGTCTTTGGGCGACTGTTTACGAAGATGATGATGAAGCATTTGATCTTTGGACTGAAATAACTGATATTTCTCCAGATCGTGTTCTCAGGTGCGGGAAAAAAGACAATTTTTGGGAGATGGGTGAAACAGGGCCATGTGGCCCATGTTCAGAAATCCATTATTATGTAGGAGACGATCCGGAAAACCAAGATGCTCGTGGTGTGAATAACACAGATGAATACTGGGAATTATGGAATCTTGTGTTTATTCAAAATAATCGTATTGATGAAAACACCTTAGAAAATCTACCGGCAAAACATGTGGATACTGGGGCAGGTTTAGAGCGGATTGTTGCCGTTATCCAAGGAAAGAAAAGTAATTATGATTCCGATTTGTTTTTACCAATCATCCATAAAATTGAATCCCTTTCCGATCTATCTTACGAAGAAGATCCAATCCCCTTTCGTGTTATTGCTGATCATATCCGAATGTTATGTTTTTCAATTGCAGATGGAGCATTACCTTCGAATGAAGGCCGGGGATATGTTTTAAGACGTATTTTAAGGCGGGCAGCTCGATTCGGACGAACAATAGGGCTCACCGATCCTTTTTTATTTAACCTTGTACCCACAATTGGAAATCTTATGGGTAGTATTTATTCAGAATTGCAAGAAAAGCAATCTCATATAGAAAAAGTGATCCGAGCAGAAGAAATATCATTTAACCAAACTTTGGATAGAGGTATTAATCATTTTGATAAAATTATTTCTAAACTAAATGGAAATATAATTGGGGGTGCTGATGCGTTCAAACTTTACGATACTTATGGATTCCCTTTAGATTTAACGCAACTCATGGCAAGAGAAAGAGATTTTGCAGTAGATATAGATGGTTTTAATTCGGCCATGGCTGAACAGAAAAAAAGAGCAAAAGATGCGGGGAAGTTCAAATTGGGTTCCGATTCAATAGATTGGGTTATCATCTCTGAAGGTACTGACTCAACTTTCTTAGGATATGAAACTTTAGAATCAAAATCTAAAATACGCCGATATGCAGTTCAGGGAGACACTATTCTTCTTGTGTTGGACCAAACACCATTTTATGCTGAATCAGGTGGGCAAGTTGGAGATACGGGAAGCATAACTGGGCAAGGCGTTATCCTAACAGTTTTAGATGTTAAAAAAGAAAATAATTCTTTTATCCACATTTGTAATGGTGAAATATCTGATTCTGGTGTTATTAATTGTCAAGTAGATATATTTCGTCGTTATTCAATAAGGAATAATCATACTGCAACTCATTTAATGCATATAGCATTAAAAACCATTTTAGGAGACCATGTAAATCAAGCTGGATCACTGGTTCATCCTGATTATTTAAGATTTGATATCACTCATTTTGAAAAAATTACAGCAGATGAGATTATTGCGATTGAAAAAATGGTGAATGAACAAATATTATTCAATACAGAATTAGCTATATCAGTGAAAAGTTTTGATGATGCAAAATCGGAAGGAGCGGAAGCACTATTTGGTGAGAAATATGGTGAGGTAGTTCGTGTTATCAAGATTGGTGATTATTCAATAGAACTTTGTGGCGGAACTCATGTAACGCGAACTGGAGATATTGGTTCTTTTAAAATTATTGAAGAATCGTCGTTAGCATCTGGAGTGCGTAGAATTGTAGCAGTGACAGGAAGTAAATCAGTGGAAGAAATGCAATCAAACTCAGCCATAATTTCATCTTTGCAACAGTCTCTAAGTGTTTCACCAATGGAAATGCTTGAAAGAGTTAAGGGATTATTAGCTGAAAAGAAACACCTTGAAAAAAAGCTTAAACAGAAAAAGTCAAGTGCATCGTTAGATATCGATCTATTAGCAGATGCATCTACTGTTGATAAATATCAAGTTATAGTAAAAAAAGTTTCTACAGAGTCTATCGATGAATTGAAAGAATATGGCGATCAACTTTTTCAAAAACTATCCACTGGAATTGGAATTTTATTTATGCAAGGTGAAGAAAAACCATCTGCGGTTATTGTGGTGTCAAAAGATTTGAATTCTTCTGGGATTTTAGCCGGAAATCTTGCTAAGGAAATAGGTAGTTTTATGGGTGGCGGTGGTGGTGGAAAACCACATCTTGCAACGGCAGGCGGAAAAGATAACTCATCTGTTGATTCAGCGATGTCTAAAACTTTAAAATTGATTACTGAAAAATTAAAAGGTTAAATAAAAATGCAATACAGTCAAGATGGTAAAGATTTTTTTGTTTACATAGAAAAGAATGAAAAGGTTATGACAAATCTTGCGAAGTTTTGCTTGGACCACAATATTGTAAATGGAAAAATATCAGGAATTGGCGCAGTTAAATTAACTGAAATTGGTGTATTTGATACTGAAAACAAAAAGTATATTCGCAAGTCATTTGATGATGTTCTTGAATTATTAAGCTTTGAAGGGAATGTAACATTGAAAGATGGAATTCCTTTTGTTCATACACACATTGTATTATCGAATCAAGAAATGCAAACAATTGGTGGTCATTTATTTGAAACAACCATTGCCGCAGTTGGTGAATTTTTTATCCGGAAATTCGAAGGAACAGCATATCGGAAACTAAATGATGACGTTGGGCTCCCTTGTATTTGTTTAGAGAAAAGAAGTTAAAAATTATGAAAAAAATTATACATACACCAGATGCTCCTGCAGCAATAGGAACTTATAACCAGGCAATTCAGATTGAAGGCTTTATTTATACATCTGGACAGGTCGGAATTAATCCCATAACAGGAAAGCTGGTTGAAGGTGGTATCAAATCAGAAACGTTTCGTGCATTGCAAAATATTGATGCAATTTTACGTGCAGCAGGTATTGATAAATCTCATATTGTGAAATTGACAGTTTTTATGACCGACCTTAGAGGATTCAATTATGTAAATGAATCTTTTAACTCTTTTTTTGGTGGTGTGGAATATCCAGCCCGTTCGACAGTAGAAGTTTCGGGTTTACCTTTAGGTGCCAAAGTTGAAATAGAATGTGTGGCTTTTGTTTAGGAGAATGAGATTACATTATTTATTGCTGATTGTCATCATGTGTGGTCTAATTTTTGGTCAAGATTTAGAGACCCAAAAAATAAAGAAACCAAAGGTAGCATTCTATTATTCTTTGATCCCTGGCATGGGACAGGTTTATAACGAGAAATGGATTAAATCTGCAGTGATTTTGGGACTTGAACTTTCGGCTTATAATTCATGGGGAAATAATAAAACTATTTATGATAATTTTGAAAGTAGAGATTATCCTTTAAAAAAACATCGTTATCTTGAAAAACGAAACAAATATGCTTGGTGGATTGGTATAATTTATGTTTATGGCATGATTGATGCTGTGGTCGATTCACATTTACATAAATTTTATCAAGTTATGAATCATTCATTAGAAGTTGATAAAAAGGAAAAGGAATAATATGCAAAAGAGAGAACATTGGGGATCCAAAATGGGCTTTATATTAGCCGCATCTGGCTCAGCCGTTGGATTAGGTAATATTTGGAAATATCCTCATATGGCAGGTGAAAATGGTGGAGCAGCTTTCACAATTGTTTATTTAATTTGTATCCTTGTGGTTGGTCTTCCACTTGTAATCGGCGAATTTGTAATTGGTCGAAAAACTCAATTGAGTCCGGTAGGTGCATTTGAAAGTATTGCACCAAAATCTAATTGGAAATGGGTTGGGATGTTGGGTGTCGCATCAGCTTTTGTCATTCTTGCATTTTACGGAGTTGTTGGCGGATGGACCCTTAGATATGCCTTTCTATCATTGGTGGGTGGATTTTCAGAACTGGCAGGAAATCCAGAATTAGCAGGTGAGCAATTCAATACTTTTATATCAAATTCGATTAATCCTATTTTTTGGCAAATAATCTTTATGGGATTTACAATGATTGTCATTGTTCAAGGGGTAAAAGGTGGCATTGAAAAATGGACAAAGGTTATGATGCCTGCAATTTTCATTATTTTAGTGTTACTCATGATTCGTGGGCTCACACTTCCGAATGGTACCAAGGCCTTAGAATTTTTATTTCAGCCCAAATTTGAAGATTTAACTGCATCTAGTATCGTCCTAGCGCTAGGCCATGCTTTTTTTACATTGAGTTTAGGGATGGGAACCATGATAACTTATGGAAGCTATTTGCGTAACGATCAGAATTTATTATCATCTGCTTTGTGGATTATCTTTTTAGATACCTTAATTGCTATGATGGCTGGCGTTGCAATTTTTGCAACTGTATTTGCAATGGGAGCTGATCCAGGAGCTGGACCTGGTTTAATTTTTGTAGTCCTTCCTACAATATTCCCTAATATTGCTGGGGGTGCTCTATGGGGAACTCTATTCTTTTTTCTCCTTTTTATGGCTGCCCTAACATCGGCGATATCAATTCTTGAAGTAATTACAGCTTACTTTATTGACCAAAAGAAATGGAGTAGAGAAAAAGCGACATTTTTATTTGGAACTGTTGTAACAATCGTAGGCATATTTTGTTCAATGTCTATGGGGGCTTTTAACGATTTTAATAATATCTTCAACATTTCATTTTTTGATTTCCTTGATTATTTATCTTCAAAATACATGCTACCCATTGGTGGAATGTTAACTGCAATTTTCATTTTGTATAAATGGGGAATTTCAAATTTTATAGCTGATATGGTTTTAGGAATGGAAAACCCGAAAATAAATCATACAATAATTCGTATTCTTTTTGCAGTATCCGCAAGTGTTGTTGGATTCATTATTCTTAATGAAGTTATTGCGAATTTAACGGGAACTCCCATCATAGGATAATTTATGCTTGTAGAACGTTTCTTTCCGTCCAATTCTTCTAATTATCAAAAATTCAAAAGCTTTTTTAACCGGCTTGGTGATACACTTGATGAAAAGGATATTATTCAACTTTTTACAATATGGACATTTACAGTATCAGGGTTTGTTTTGGATGTGGGATTGAATGACCGATTTGTATATTGGGAATGGAGTGGTTGGCTATTAGGAAGTATCAAATTAGGATTTGTTACCGCTATCTTTTTGATGATTTTAAAACCGAAAGAAATTTGGGTTGCGGGAAATAAACGAATGAGTCTAAATGAGTTCTGGACACACTTAGGGATAGTTATTCTCTTTTTAATTATTGGATGGATTAATTTGGATAGTTCTTTTAATGAACTGATAAAACTAATTCCTTATGCATTGGCATTTATAGCAGGATTAACTATTTTTCAATTTATTGTAGAGTATGATCAAACTAAAGGGGAGTGGTATAATTTAAACTGGGAGAAAAAAGAATTATTTTTAGGGTCATCAGCAACTCTCTTATTTATTTCGATTCTTCTTGGCTTTTATTTTGATGATCCAATTATTAGCACGGCAAGTATAATTTCCCTACCATTTCCTGTGATTGCATTATTATGGTCAAGTCATGTTCGACATTTACAGCGAGCAAGATTTTATCCATTATTTATTTTAGCAATGTTATTGTGTGTGAGAGCGCCATGGTTCTTCATTCCATTAGCAGGATTATTTTATATGTTACGTACCGTCAATTATTTTAGATATGGAATCGTTCATCCGTCCTTTGGCGTTGATCTCCCTGAAGATCTTTAATAATGTATGATGTAATAATTGTTGGTGCCGGTCCAGCTGGGACTACGGCAGCATTATATGCTCATCGATTAGGACTTAAATGTATTTTGTTGGATAAAACTGAATTTCCTCGAGATAAGATATGTGGCGATGCATTATCAGGAAAAACGGTTCGAATATTACGAGAATTAAACCTTTTAGATGAAATTGGCAATTTAGATGGATCAGAGATTAATCGTATCACATTTGGGAGTCCAAAAAACAAACAATTTGATGTATACCTAAATGGGGAAAAAAATAATAAAAATATAACAAAGGGATTTGTAATTCCTCGGAAAATATTTGATAATTTTTTGTTTGAAAAAGCAGATAAAGTTACGGATACACGACAAGGATTTTCGGTCACAGATGTGATGATGGAAAATGAGCAAGTTGTTGGAATCATTGGAAAAACAAAGGATGGTGCTGAAGAAAAATTTCGTGCACCTATCGTTTTGGGTTGTGATGGGGCTAACTCGATTGTGGCTAGAAAACTGGGTCTTTATGAAATGGATATGGAAAACACATCCGTTGCAATTCGATGCTATTATGAAGGTGTAAAAGGGTTAACAGATCAGATTGAATTGCATTTTGTGGATGAAGTCATTCCAGGCTATTTTTGGTTATTTCCGGCAGGAAATGGAAAAGCAAATATCGGAATTGGATTGAGTAAAAGTTACATGAAAAAAGAGAAACGCACTCTTCGAGAAATCATGAATGAAGTTACTCAATCTGAATATTTTAAAGAGCGATTTTCGGAAGCAAAACAATTAGAAAAACCAGTAGGGTGGAATTTACCTTTAGGTAGTATTCATCGGGAAAATTATGGAAATGGATTTATGTTGCTTGGTGATGCTGCTGGTTTAGTGGACCCGTTTACAGGTGAAGGAATTGGCAATGCAATGGTATCAGGAAAATATGCAATAGACGTGGCTTTAAAATGTAAAAAATCAGGTGACTATTCAAACACTGCAATTGCAGAATATGATGAATTACTTTGGGCTGAAATTGGAAAAGAATTAAGAACAAGTACTAAGTTACAAAGCCTTGCCCGGTCTAGATTTCTATTAAATTTTGTAATCAATCGAGCTTCTCGAAATGAAGAAGTACAAAATATAATTTCGGGTATGTTATCGCATGAGATCCCTAAAGATGAATTATATGGCCCTTTGTTTTACATCAAAATATTATTTTCATAAATGGATTTTTAATGGATAGAAAAGAACTACTTAAAACACTCAACTTATCACGATTCGTTGCTTTTGATTTTGAAACAACAGGACTTGATACTAATCATGATAAAATTATAGAGATTGCTGCTCTACGGTTTGAAGATGGTATCATTACAGATCGCTTTGTAGAATTAGTAAATCCTGAGAGACCTATTTCAAGAATGATTACTGATATTACAGGTATTTCAAATAAAATGGTACGTAATGCGCCCATAGAAGAGTCTATAATTGATGATTTCCTGTACTTCTTAGGTGACGATCCATTGGTTGCACATAATATACATTTTGATGAACAATTTTTATCTCAACTTTGTTCTCGTTTAGGTAGGCCAATGGGAAACCATACGCTCTATGATACCCTTCAATTAGCTCGAAGTTTATATTTTGATCAACCCGTTTTTAACTTAGGTGCTTTGTCGGAATTTTTCGGCTTATCTGCAAAAGGATCTCATCGTGCAGAAAAAGACACGGAAAATACTGGGCTAATCTTTTTAGAAATGCTTGATGAATTAGCAAGCTACTCCTTAGAAACCATCTCGAAAGTGATTGCGCTAATGAAAGGGGCAGATATTCCAAACCAACAATTATATATAGATTATGGCAATGAGTTAACGCGACGGGGAGATTTGAAATCGGGATTAACTCCTTTCAAGAAAAAGCATGATTTCAAATGGAATACATTTCGGTGCGATGGAACAAATAATATTAATCAAATAAAGGCTGAAGATGTTTTTGGTGCTGAAGGTTTATTGAAAAATATACACCCAAATTTTGAGAATAGACCAAATCAAACTAAATATGCAGCACTTTCTGAAAATATATTAACTCAAGAGAAAAACATTGGAGTCATTGAAGCAGGTACTGGACTTGGAAAATCTATGGCTTATCTTTTTGGAGCATTCAAAAATTCGCCAAATGTAGAGAATGAAGGTCCTACGATTGTTGCATGTCATACAAAGCATCTCCAAGATCAACTCTTTTATAAAGATCTTCCTCAATTAGCTCAAACTTTAGATGTTCCAATTAAGGCAGTTATGATGAAGGGGCGTAGAAATTATATCTGTAAAACACGGTTTGATTGGTTAATTTCAGATTCTAAAACTTTAGATCCGATGGATATAGAAGCATTAATTCCAATATTAATCTGGATGAAATGGACCAAGACTGGTGACTTATCCGAGTGTTCTGGCTTTTTTAACGCAAGGCGAACTTGGCTTAAAGCAGCTTTTTGTAGTGAGCCTGGATTCTGTACAGGAGAAGTGTGTAAACGTCACCAAGGGTGCTATTATGGAAAATTGAAAGCTGCTATTTATAGTGCACATATTATTGTAGTAAATCATTCACTATTAATGACTGATGCAGCTCAGCCGGGTTTTTTACCTGATTTTAATTCTGTCATTGTTGATGAAGCGCATAATCTTATCAAATCTGCATATGATCAATTCAAGACTGGATGGAGTGAACAAGGCACATCTTATTTATTACAATCAGTTGATCCATCTTATCCACGTTCAGCTCGTTGGAATAATATATTAACTAAGATAGCTGAAATGTATCCGGATATTGGAAATCTCAGAGATAACCTTAAAGATACTGTTAAGCAATCTCAAAAAAATCTAAAAGATTTCATGATAGCTTTGGCTGATGATAATCATAATCGATTTACACCTGCGAAAGCATATCAAGATAAACCAATATTAGGACATCTTGAAAAAGTCTATACGGCTATTAATATAGAACTCTTTGATATGAAAGATGGCCTTGAAAATATTCATAAAAACGTGGACAAAATTCGAAAAGCAGTTTTAGAAATAGATCCATCTCGAACTGATTATCCAGTTTTACACTCTGTATTTGATCGTGGACTTGAAATAATTAGCGGCCTTATGAATTCGATAGTGAGATTAACAGAGAATCAAAATAGTGATTGGGTCTATTGGATGGAAGGTGAATATAGAAGCCCAAATACATCGAAAGAAAAATTAGTTATATCGCTTCATGCATCACTGGTTGATGTTTCAGAAACATTAACGAGTCAATTTTTTCAGAGATTTGATCATTGCTTATTAACATCAGCTACATTGAAAATTAATAACTCATTTGATTACTTTTTACAGCGAATTGGATTATCTGATTCTGACAATATAATAACAAAAGATTTTTTAAGTCCATTCTTATATAATGAGCAAGTTACGTACCATCAATATGGTGGAATCCGCGAAATTTCCAATGACCCAAGTATGATTGGTGACTTGGTATACCATTTGCATAATACCATAGGTAAAAGGATTATGGTATTATTCACTTCAAGGAAAGCATTAACAGATACTGCTCGCTACTTAAAAGACAAACCAGGAGGAAGAGATTTACCATTATTTGCGCAGATCCGAGGAGCATCTAGACCTGGGATTATTAAAGGAATGCATCAACATTCCAATGGTATTCTTTTTGGAACAAACAGTTTTTGGGAAGGCGTTGATCTTCCGGGAGATTTATTAGAAATTTTAATTTTGGTGAAATTACCTTTTGATGTCCCATCTGAACCATTAGTTAAATCCTATTCAGAATTTGTCACTAGAAGTGGAGGCAATAGTTTTATGGAGTTTTCCCTTCCTGAATGTGCTATTCGGTTTCGTCAGGGATTTGGACGGCTAATTCGAACAAGCTATGATTCTGGGAAATTTATTTGTCTTGATAATCGGATTGTTACAAAGCGATATGGAAATATCTTTGCTCGTTCACTTCCGGTCGAAATGACACCCTTTTCTGAGATGGATTCAATTCGATAAATCATCTTGGGAAATATTGGGGATTGAAACATAATCACAATAAATAAATTCTCTTAGTTTAGTATCGAAAATACTAGCTGCAATTTTTTCATCAATCGGTTTATGACCTAAATTTATAGATAAAATATATCTATTATTAAGATTGAGAAATGCTTCTGTAAACTTTTTATATGCAATAAGTGGAAAGAAATATTTTTCACCGTCCAAAGTTGTAATATAATTGGGTCGACTACTAAAATCGGTTCCAAAGAAATCAACATTGTTTACGCGGATGGAAGTAGTATAACCGGATAATCTTTTACTTAATCGTTTCTCAAATGTAATTGTGCCGAGCCCAATTTCCCATTGGTCGACCATTTTCTTTTTATCACCCGTTGCAATTAACAATTTAGCTGTTTCTCCTATTTGATGAACGGAATGAATATGTCGAACTCCTTTAATCTTCTGATAAAAAAGGTGAGTTTTACATTCATTCTTTGTTGCAACAATCAATTTCGCTGATGCCGTAGCATATTCTCCAATGATAATCATTCCATTCGTTTCAACAATGCTCTCAGTTCGAGCGCCATTAAAATCAGTTGGTAATTTTAAAAGATAGTTTGTTTTGTATTTTTCTATGATATTGTTTCTAGAAAGGAAAAAAGGATCATTATTTAATTGAGAAATGAGAAGTTTTGCTTGTTGAATAATTGCATCATCCCCTAGAACAATTTTAGAAGGATTGTAGCGTATAATACACCAAAAGGACCAAAGCGATTCAATGAGTCGCCCTTCTTGGATGAGTAAACTAAAAGCCCGTACTAAATAATATGGATTCTTGGACTTTTTAAATTCAGAGATATATTCTGCGATATACATTCTTTTAAGTTACTTTTAATAATTGAATTTCAATCGAACAATCTTTGGATTGAAATGGAACATTTTCATAAGTTAGTTGATGGAAAATCTACGTATTTCACCAAAGACATTAACCTATCGGGATTTCTCACCATTTTTTAACGGTCCTATTCGCGTCAAGCTTACAAAAGAATCTCTCCTTAATATAAAAGAATCAAATAAACGGCTTCTATTACAAATCTCTGAAGGAAAAACCATCTATGGAGTCAATACCGGATTTGGAAATTTAAGCCATATTAAAATTGCTCCAAAAGATCAAAAAAATCTCCAATTAAATTTAGTTAGAAGTCATGCTTCTGGTGTTGGTAAACCACTTGAACTTGGAATAGTTCGTACAATTTTCGTTTTAAAGTTATTAACCTATGTTAAAGGATATAGTGGAATTCGCCTTGAAGTAGCTGAGAAAATTGTTCAATTCCTAAATAAGGATATTTTACCAGTTATACCTGAAAAAGGGTCAGTGGGTGCAAGCGGAGATTTAGCACCATTAGGGCATATGGCATTATCACTTATTGGTGAAGGAAATGTCTTTTTTAATGGTAAGAAAATGACAACAAAAACTGCCCTGAAAAAAGCCAACATCAACCCATTAAAACTTCAAGCAAAAGAAGGGTTAAGTTTAATAAATGGAACTCAAGTATCTACTGCAATTAGTATTAAAACATTATTAGACGGGGAAGCTCTATTAAAAATGGCAGATATTGCGGGTGCATTATCTGTTGAGAATAGTTTTGCAAGCAGAAAGGTATTTCATAAAGCCGTACACTCTATTAAAGAACATCCAGGGCAACAACTATCTGCCAGGAACGTGTATCGTCTCTTAAAAGGCAGCAAAATAGTCCAATCTCATACGAATTGCGGTCTTGTTCAGGATCCGTATAGTTTTCGTTGTATTCCTCATATTCATGGGGCCTGCCGAGATTCATTTTCAAGCGCGGCCAAAATCATTAATAATGAAATAAATAGCGTGAGTGATAATCCTTTAGTTTTGAAAAATGGTGAAATAGTTAGTTCAGGCCATTTTCATGGAGAACATTTGGCACAAGCAATGGATATTCTTGGCATAGCTTTTTCTGAACTAGGTGCAATTTCTGAAAGACGATCTCATTATTTCATGAAAGGTTCAGAAGGAAAATTTCCACCATTTGTTGCCAAATCGCCCGGTGTTGAATCCGGCTACATGATTGCACATGTAACTGCATCAGCTTTGGCATCTGAAAATAAAACACTAGCTCACCCTGCAAGTGTGGACTCTTTACCTACATCGGGTGGTCAAGAAGATCTTGTAAGTATGGCACCCTGGGCAGGACAAAAATTATTACAAATCCAAAAAAACTTGAGATATATAATTGCAATCGAAATGTTAATTGCTGGTGCTGCAAATCAAATAGCTTCTTCGAATATTAAATCCGGAAAAGGGACGAGTCCTGTAATAGAAATTCTCCAATCTATTTGTAATTATAACATTGGTGATCGTGTCCTTTCACAGGAGATTGAATTAATATCCGAAAAAATTCTGAATAATGACTTTATTAACGAAATTATTAAAAATAACAAATTGGAGTAGCTGTGACGAATCGCCCCCCATTTAAACAAGCATTTACTTTTGATGATATTCTTCTTGTTCCTCAGGCATCTTCAGTTTTGCCACGAGATGTTGAACTTATCACTCGATTAACAAAAAATATTAGTTTAAATATTCCCATTCTAAGTGCTGCGATGGATACAGTAACAGAAGAAGAAATGGCAATTGCTATAGCTCGAACCGGTGGACTTGGTATTATTCATAAAAACTTATCTATTGAAGACCAAGCTAAAATGGTAGATAGAGTCAAACGTTCTGAAAGTGGTATGATTTTGAATCCGGTAACTGTCAGCGCAGACTCAACTATTGGATCAGCCAAAAAAATCATGTCTCAATTTAAAATTAGCGGATTACCTGTTGTAGTAGATGACCGTTTGGTGGGAATATTGACAAATCGAGATATACGATTTGAAACTGATAATTCTCTCAAAATATCGGAACGAATGACAACTGAAAATTTAATTACAGTTCCGACAGGTACATCCCTTGAGAAAGCTAAAAATATTCTTCAAGAACATCGAATTGAAAAGTTGCTTGTTGTTGATAATGACGGGAATCTTACCGGGCTAATTACAGTTAAAGATATCCAGAAAAAAGAAGATTATCCCATTGCATGTAAAGATGAAAATGGACGACTTCGAGTGGGAGCGGCCATAGGAGTTTCAAATGATGCTATTGATCGTGCAGGTGCTCTCGCGGATGTGGAAGTAGATGTACTTGTTATCGATACTGCACATGGGCATTCAAAAGGTGTATTGAATTCAATATCTAATATTAAAAAAATGTATTCTCATTTAGAAATTATTGCAGGAAATGTATCAACAGGCGATGGAACAAAAGCATTAATCGACGCAGGAGTCGATTGTGTAAAAGTAGGTATAGGTGCGGGAGCAAGTTGTACCACTCGTGTTATTGCTGGTGTTGGCGTTCCACAATTAACAGCAATCATGGATGCTGTTGATTCTGCTAGAAAATTTAATATTCCAATTATTGCGGATGGTGGACTTCGTTATAGTGGTGATGTTGCTAAAGCGTTAGCAGCAGGCGCAGATTCAGTGATGCTAGGTAGTTTACTTGCGGGAATGGATGAGAGTCCAGGAGAAGCGATTCTCTATGAAGGTAGACAATATAAATCCTATCGTGGAATGGGATCTATGGGTGCAATGAATAGAGGTAGTGGTGATCGATATTTTCAAGAAGGAGCTGAAGCAGCTAAACTTGTCCCTGAAGGAATAGAAGGAATGGTGCCTTATAGAGGTCCAGTCAGAAATACTATCCACCAACTCATGGGCGGAGTTCGTTCTTCAATGGGATATTGTGGATGCAAAACAATTGCTGAATTTGGAGAACAATCTAATTTTGTCCAAATAACAGCTGCGGGTATAAAAGAAAACCACCCACATGAAGTCAGAATTGTTAAGGAAGCCCCTAACTATCAGATTTCAGATGGGCGTTAGATGAATCGTTTAACTTAGAGAATTAAGGTGACGAGTTATTTGTGCCTTCCGACGTGAACCTGTATTCTTATGAATAAGATTCTTACTCACAGCTTTATCAATAATACTGACAGTATTGCTATAAACTTTATTAGCATCTTCTTTAGTAGTTGTTGATAATACTTTTTTAATATTTGTGCGAAGACGAGACATGCTATCGATATTTCTAGCACGTCTTTTAATATCTTGTCTTTCTCGTTTAATTTGTTGTGGATGTCTATCCATTGAATAAAATTCCCTTTAATTTTAGGCGGGGAAGTTAGTAATTACAACTTAAGTATGTCAAGTAATGTGAGATGTAATTGTAAGAATTAATTTTGATAAAGAAATGAATAAACTAAACTAAATCTAAAGTGTTTAACCTTGAAAATATGTTAGATATAAATTTTGAATACTAATCAGTCAATGGTATTTTTTTAGTATGAAGAAGATCGAACTATTGCAATCTCTTACTCTTTTTTGGGATTTGGATGAAAAAGAGTTGGGGCGCATTTCAAAAAAAATGGTTTCTGCACATTATAATTCAGGACAAGTAATTGTACTCGAAGCATCTGAAGGTGACCATTGTTTTTTTGTAACAAAAGGAAATGTTAAGATTACTCGTATGAGTAATGACGGTCGAGAAGTTATTCTTTCTATTTTAAATGATGGCGATTTTTTTGGTGAAATGTCTCTTCTCGATGGAGAGTTTCGTTCAGCAAATGTAATTGCTTTAGATGATACAGATGTTTTAACATTAAATAGAAAAGATTTTTTAGCAGTATTGAGTGAATATCCCAAAATCGCAATTCAGCTCTTAAAAGAAATGGCACATCGATTACGTATAAGTGATAGGCAAATTGCTAGTCTATCCTTGAGTGATGCAGAAAAACGAATCGCATTATGTATTCTTCGTATTGCAGATGAACAAGGTGTTATAAAAAAGGGGCAGGTCAATATTCCAAAAGCACCCATTCAGCAAAACATTGCAAATATGTCTGGTACATCAAGAGAAACGGTATCTCGAGCATTAAAATTGCTTGAAAAACAAGGATATGTTGAAAGGAATGGTAGAGAGCTTATTATCCAAAATTATAATCAGTTTGTCAAAGAGTTTGATTCTTAAATGTCTATTTCACTGATTTCAGGAATATTAGAAAATGATACCAATTCTATCTCAAAAGCAATTACGCTTATTGAGAATGATAAAGAGATTTCAGATTCATTTTTTAATACTCTTCATGAAAAGTCATCCAAAGCTATTAGAATTGGAATCACTGGTCCACCAGGCGCAGGAAAAAGCACATTAACAAACGAGTTGATCGACACTTGTCTTGCAAATCATTTGAGTGTAGGCGTTATTGCGGTTGATCCTACAAGCCCCTTTTCTGGAGGCGCTCTTCTTGGCGATCGAGTTAGAATGAATAAATATCTATGGGATAATAGAGTTTTTATTCGAAGCATGGGGAGTCATGGTGATTTGGGTGGATTAGCAAGGAAAACTCAAGAAGCAGGTGACGTTTTAGCGGCCAGCGGAAAAGACATTGTCTTTTTTGAAACGGTGGGTGTAGGGCAAGGCGAGCATGATGTCATTAAGACAACAGACTTAACAATAGTAATTTTAGTACCTGAATCGGGAGATGAAATACAATTAATGAAAGCTGGTCTAATCGAAATTGCCGATTTATTTGTGATAAATAAATCAGATCGCGAAGGTGCGAATAGACTTTCTTCTTTATTGAAAAATATCCTTCATACGTTTTCAGTTCGAAAGGAAATTGAACCACCTGTTTTTAATACAATTGCAAATCAGAGTGAGGGTGTTGTGGAACTCTACTTGGGAATTCAAAATCAAATAAATACTATGAAGGAAATGGGACTTTTTGATAAACGTCGATTAAATCGATATCGCAACCGAGTTTCAGACCTTATTCGGGAACGATTAGAAACTAAATTTTGGACCAAAGAAAATAAAATATTTTTAGATCAAACTACTTTATCATTAACTGCAATTAAGTCTGCACCAATTATGATTGCAAAACAATTATTAGAAGGTTCTTCTCATGAGTCAATCTAAAAAGAAAGATAACAGCATGGGATTCCTGGACCATTTGGAAGAACTCAGATGGCGACTCGTAAAATCCTTTTTAGCTATTGTCATTGGATCAGCTCTTTCATTTGGTTATATCGATTTTATTTTAGAGGTTCTACTTAAACCAACTAAAAACACTACAAATCCAATAAATCTTCAAGTTTTATCTGTACAGGGTATGTTTTTAATAAAGTGGTTTATATCATTCATATCCGGATTTATCATATCTTTACCGATTTTGATTTATCAATTTTGGCAGTTTGTTGCACCGGGTCTTAAAATCAAAGAAAAAAAATATGCAATCCCAGTTGTATTTTTTGCATTTTCATCATTTATCACTGGTGTTTCCTTTGGTTATTTTATAATTATTCCATTTTCGTTAGAGTTTTTTAGCGGAATTAGTTCAGGACATGTGGAAAATAATTTTTCTATTCAATATTATTTTAGTTTTTTAACTTGGTTAATGTTAGGTGCCGGATTGATTTTTCAATTACCGGTAGTTTCATTATTATTATCTGCAATTGGTTTATTAACACCTCCATTTATGCGACATTATCGACGACACTCTATTATCGTTATAATGATATTATCATCATTTATTACTCCTCCGGATCCTGTTTCTATGCTTATTATGGCATTTCCACTTGTGTTGCTCTATGAGTTAAGTATTGGAATATCTTGGATGGTTACTCGTAAAAAACAAGATTGAAACCATCTGCGTTTCTTCGGTAATTTTAATATATGATACATAAAGATTTGGTTACATTAAAACAGATTACGGCTCCAATTTTGGATGATATTAAAATCTTCCAACAAGAATTCGAAAATGCACTAAAGTCTGAAGTCCGGCTCATCAATTCCATTTCCAAATATATGGTACGGAATCGAGGAAAAAATATTCGTCCAATTCTCACAATTCTCTCAGCACGATTATGTGGTGAACCGACTTTAAATAGTTATAGAGCTGCAGCCATGATGGAATTGTTACACATTGCAACTTTAATTCATGATGATGTCGTGGATGATGCAACACTTCGACGTGGAAAACCGTCTATCAATAAAGTGTGGAAAAATAAAATATCTGTATTAATGGGTGATTTTATTTTAAGCAAAGCTCTTATTAATATGATTGGTATTAGAGATTTTGACGCATTAGAAAAAATTTCGAATACAGCCGAAAAATTAAGTGCTGGAGAAATTCTGCAAATTGAAAAGAGTATAACAAAATCCATGACGGAAGATGTTTATTTTGATATGATTAATCAAAAAACAGCATCCTTAATTGCAACTAGTTGTGAATTAGGTGCAATCACCACAACTAAAAAGGATCAGGATAGGTCTGCTACTTTCAAGTATGGTGATAATCTTGGTATGGCTTTTCAAATAAAAGATGATTTGTTTGATTTGTTAGGGAAAGAAAGCGATACTGGTAAGAATAGTGGAACTGATGTGAAAAAGAATATGATGACGCTTCCGTTAATTTTTTCCTACGCAAACATGACAAGATTAGAGAATCGACAATTGAAAAAACTGATGGGACTTAAAAATAAAACACGAAAAAATCTTATCGATATTCGTGGAATGGTTTCAGTTGCTGGTGGGTTCGATTATGCACGGAAAAAATTGGATGATTTTTCTAATAATGCACTTGATGCGATTGCAATTTATCCCAATTCTCCTGTAAAACAATCCTTGTCTGATTTAGTTGCTTTTAACGCTTACCGAGTGAAATAAAGTTATGGTATTCGATCAGAAAATTCTGATCATTCGATTTAGTGCAATTGGAGATATTATTCTTGCTACATCTCCGCTTAAAACAATTCGCAATGCATTTCCCAAAGCCCAAATCACTTTTTTAACCTCTGCTCATTTTGCACCACTTTTAGAGTATCATCCAGACATAGATCGACTAATTCCATTTGGTGTTAATTCATCAGCTTTAGATTTGTGGGGCTTTGCAAAATATATTATAAAACAAAATTATTCTCACATATTTGACTTACACAATTCCTTACGATCTAATATAATAACATCGAGAACTAATTCTCCAATTCATCAATTAAAAAAGCCTCGTTGGAACCGATTTATGTTATTCCGTTTCCATGTTAACAAGTTTTCTACTGATTTTTCTACTTTAAAAATGTATCATGAACATTTGGGGGATATCTGGAAAATTGGTGAAGATATTCCAAAAACATATTTAAAAGTAAGTCAAAATGAAAAAAAATACGCTCTGGAAACAATGAATGAAAAAGAATTTATGTCAATTGTTCCCGGAGCTGCTTGGCATCAAAAGCAATGGTCTGCTGAAAAGTATGTTGAATTAATAAATCAAATCGGAAAACCCGTTGTTATCCTTGGTAGTAAAAAGGATAAAATTTGTTTTAAAATTGCAAACAAAACACCATTAGCAAAAAATTTAGCAGGGAAAACATCTTTGCGACAAGCCTTAGCTATTTTATCGAATTCGTATCATGTAATAGGGAGTGACACTGGATTAACTCATGCAGCAGAAGCATTAGATATTTCTGTTTCAATGATACTTGGACCTACGTCCCAGGAAACTGGAGCAGCAGCTCATTTGAGTAAATCAAATATTATTGAATCTAATCTTTGGTGTCGTCCATGTTCACAGAATGGAAAACGACCCTGTTATCGGAAAACTCAACTTTGCATGGAATCAATTTCTGTTTCAGATGTTATTCAAACCCTCCCAAATGGATAATCGATGAAACTCATTTGGGTTCTAATATATAATGTAGTTTTTTACCCTTTGTTATTCGTAGTTGGGTGTTTATTTAGTTTATTAAATAACAAGTTTAGAAAAGGCGTATTCGGACGATTCCAATCAATTTCTAAGTTGACAAACTATTTTAAAACAATAGATCAGACTAAAGATATTTATTGGTTTCATGCCGCAAGTTTGGGCGAATTTTATCAAGTAAAGCCTGTGATTGATGGATTAAAGGAAGTTTCCACAAACAATATTACTATTTTGAGTTTTTCATCCCCATCGGGATTTGAAAATGCAAAAAGTAATAGTATTGATTTCAAATTTTATATGCCATTTGATTTTCCTTGGAGCGTAAATAGAGCTCTAAAGATTATAGCTCCCAAAAAAATTATTTTTGCTTCTTATGATATTTGGCCAAATATGGTTTGGATGGCAAATCGAATGGATATTCATACTAACATATTTTCTGCACGAGTTAAAGATGGATCAATAAAGTTAAAACCTGTGTTTATGAGTTTTTATAAATCTATTTATCAATCACTTTCAACGATTTATACTGTTGCAGACAAAGACTATAAACGAATAAAAAAGATTATTGGTGTTTCTGATAAACCTATTTTACGTTCATTAGGAAATCCGCGTTATGATATGGTTATGAAAACGGTGGATGATTTTACTCAAGTTCATCAGCAATCAGTTTTACTAAGACAAAAAAGAATTATCATTGGGAGTGCTCACAGCGAAGATGATGAAAATTTCATTCCAGTTTTGTCACAAATCATGAAAGACAATCCAGACTATAAGGTTTTGTATGCTCCACATGAACCGGGTGAAACTGAAATAAGTAGAATTCAATCATTATTTAAAAAACATGGATTTGAGTCAAGTATATTTCAAAAAAAGGACTCATTCAAATTACCAGATGAACGCGTTATTGTTTTGGGAATTGTTGGTGTTTTATCCAAACTATATTGGCAAGGGCAAATAGCTTATGTGGGTGGTGGGTTCTCAACAGGAATTCATAATGTGATGGAACCTGCAATTGCGCGGTTGCCTGTTCTTTTTGGTCCAAACTATCAACATGCACATGAAGCAGAAGAATTGTTAGAAAATTCAGGAGGATTTTGCATTAATACCAGAGATGAGTTTAATGTTGTTATGAATCAATTAATCTCTGAAAAAGAATATTATTTGAAAACAAGTTTTGTTGCAACAGAAGTAATCCATAATAATTTAGGCTCTTCAACCCGAATCATACGGAGTCTCATTCGTGACTGATTTTCAGTTTTCTATTATTTTTGACAAGTTCCAGGCAGATGAACAAATTATAAATATTTCTCCTGAAATTCATATTGTCTATGGTGAAAGTGGTGTTGGAAAAAGTGATTTTCTTTCATGCATAAATAGTGAATCGCATTCGCATTTGAATAATTTCAAGATTAAATCAAAAATATCAGGTTTAAATATTTATAGAATATATCAAAATCCTGATCATCAAATTATTGGAAAGACGGTAAGAAGTGAGTTGTCATTTACCGGTGAATGTGAAGGCAAATCCATTGAAGAATTAAAAAAGCTTATTGAATTAGGATTTGAAAAATTACCAAAATCAATTGAAGCAACTATTAATCCAGCATTATTGTCAGGCGGAGAAAAAGAATTATTGAATTTGACAACGGCACTCCAAATGAATCCTGATATTTTATTGATTGATGACGGGTTATCATTCTTATCATTAGAAAATAAAAAAATGGCATTAAACTGGTTAAATGATTGGTGTAATAACTCGAGTGCAATTATTATTTGGACAACATCTGAGAAGAAAGATCTTGAGCTAGGATATAAAAATTGGTTCTTGGGTTTGGATTCCTTTGCCACAATTGAAAATTCATCGTCTAATTCGTACGATTTAATTCAAATACCTGACGGTGATCTTTCTTTAGATTTTTCCCATGTATCATTTAATTATGAAAGCTCCCGACAAATTTATTCAGATTTTTCTATTTCGTTAAAAAATGCTCGTTCTATTGGTATTTCGGGAGGGAATGGATCGGGGAAAACAACCTTTGCTGCTCTATGTTTTGCATATTTAAAGCCCATAAGTGGGCAAGTCTCACTAATATTAGGGGAAAATTCAAATCTTAAAATTGGATATGTAGATCAATTTCCAGAACATTTAATTCAATTAAAAACACCTGCCGAATTTCTTGATACTTTGAATCAAAATGGTATTTTTGATTCTCAACTAAATAATACGTTCAAAAAAAGATTAACTCGATTTGGTATTCAATGGGAGCAAGTTGAATTTATACAAGGTATAAACTTACCTTGGTCGGTTTTGCGTATGATTCTTATTGTTGTACTTTGCCACAGTAAATTTGATATAATTATTTTAGATGAACCTACATTTGGATTGGGTTGGAATCAGCGTGTAATTTTGCGTTCATTTTTACGAGAATGTATGACGAAAATGCATTTTATAATTGTTTCTCATGATGATCTATTTATTCAATCAACGTGTGATCAAATTATTAATTTAGATTTACAAAATCAGGTGGAAAAAAAGTTTGAAACAGAAAAAGAATCTTAAAGATCGAATTATTGGGGATCCAACTCGGGTTCTCACCTTTGCCAATATAATTAGTATGTTGAGAGCATTGTCAGCGATACCTATAATTTATACAATGGCTACTCCAGAATGGCATTGGCTTACAGCTATTTTAATATTTTTGGCAGTATTATCGGATGCTTTAGATGGGTACTTTGCTAGAAGGGCACATGAAGTGACACATTTTGGGAAATGGTTAGATCCTTTAGCTGATTTTGTCGTCATTATAGCAATTGTTCTGTATTTAGTCTTAGCAGGAGAATTCCCAGTTTGGTTTTTTGCTTTTTATTTACTTAGACATACAATTATTGCTGCACTTTCTCTTTATTGCCTAAACTATGGTTATATGATCCTACAAGCAAATTGGTGGGGGAAATGGGCAACAGGAATGACCACTTTAGGCGTATTTCTACACATATTTAATTTTCAGGCGTTACCGTGGTTAAAAATGGGGTCTCTTTATATTGCGACAGTATTATTAACTATTAGCGCTTTACAATATTTTTACCAGTTTTATAATTCCATTCGGACTAATCATGTTAAGTAAACTTTTTAAAGCACTTTCAAAATCTAGAACTGCTATTGCCAATGCTTTCAGTCAAATTACGGGAAAAAATATAACCCCAGAATCATTGGATAATTTGGAAGAGCAACTATTGAGCGCAGATTTGGGGTATGTCACTGTTGAATCAATTATCAATATGCTGAAAAATCTCTCCAAATCAGATTTTATAGAAAATGTAAAAAAACACCTAATATCTCTATTGCCACCAGAATTTTCGCCTAAGCCATTTCAAAGGCCTACTATTTTAATGATTGTTGGTGTGAATGGAACTGGCAAAACAACAACATCAGCAAAACTGGCATATTTATATAAAAAACTGGGTCAAAAAGTTACTTTGGTTGCAGCTGATACTTATAGAGCTGCGGCGGTGGATCAATTAAAGGTTTGGGGAAATCGTGTTGGATGTCATCTTGTTTGTAATGATAAAACGTCCGAACCGACTTCTGTTTTATTCGATGGTATTGTTTCGGCCAAATCAAATAAAAGTGATGTTATTATTGTAGATACTGCTGGCCGTTTACATACTTATTCAAATTTGATGGGAGAATTAGCGAAAATGTATCGAGTTGTCGAAAATAGATTCCCTGAATATAATTTAAAATCCTTGATTACTATGGATGCGAGTTTGGGGCAAAATTCAGTTATTCAAGCTAAAGAATTTGGAAAACATGTTAAACTTGATTCTGCGATTCTTACCAAATTAGATGGGACGGCTAGAGGTGGAATTGTTTTTCCATTATTTCAAGAATTGAAAATTCCAGTAGAATTCATAGGGGTTGGAGAAGAATTAGATGATTTGAATTTGTTTAATCCTGAAGAATATGTAGATGGCTTGTTAGGAATAAGCCAAGATGATTAGTTAATTTATTCTTTCATTTAGATTGTATAATCAAAAAACCCGGAAAATTGAAATTTGGGTTGGAAAGAATAGAATGATTATAAATACGCCTTAACGCCCAAACATTCAAACTCATTTTCCTTGTAACTTCCTGCCCAAATTATGAACAAAAATAAAACATTAAACCTTATCAGCCTTGGCTGCGCAAAAAATCTTGTGGATTCTGAAATACTGTTAGGTGGTCTTAAAAAGAACAATGTAAGTATTACCCAGAATCCTGAAGACGCAGATACTATAGTTGTGAATACCTGTGGTTTCCTCGACATTGCCAGAGAAGAGTCTATTGATACCATTCTTCAAGCGGCAGAATTAAAGAAATCAGGATCTTTAAAAGAATTAGTTATTATGGGATGTTTAACAGAGCGTTATCCCGAAGAATTGAAAAAAGAGATTCCTGAAGTTGATCAAATATTTGGGAGCAATGATCATCGACAGATTGTATCTTTTCTTACGGGAAAAGATTTTGCAAAAGACGATCCTTTATTTTTCAGGTCTCTTATGACGCCTAATCATTATGCATATTTGAAAATTGCGGAAGGATGTGATAATGGATGCTCTTTCTGTAGTATCCCTTTGATGCGTGGTCTTCAAAAAAGTCGAACAATACCTGCAATTATGGATGAAGCGGAACGTTTGGTTGCTAAGGGTACAAAAGAGTTATTGGTGATTGCACAAGATTCTACATCTTACGGATGGGATTTGGAGAAAAAAGTATATTTAAGTGATTTACTTCGAGAATTAAATACCATTAATAATTTAGAATGGATTCGAGTTCATTATGCACATCCAGCCCACTTATCTCAACGAATTATTGATGCAATGGCTGAATGTAATAAAGTATGTAACTATATCGATATGCCAATTCAACATGCTGCTGATAATGTTCTAAAATCTATGAAACGAGGATTAGGACAAGATGGAATCCGAAATAGGATTCATCGTTTACGTGAAGCAATCCCAGGGATTGCGATTCGTACAACATTAATTGTTGGATATCCGGGTGAAACTGAAGACGATTATAATTCACTCCGAGATTTTGTTGAAGAAATCAAATTTGACCGTCTTGGCATTTTTACTTATTCTGAAGAAGAAGGTACCAGTGCTGCTTATTTGGACGATAATATTAGTAGACAAGTCAAAGATGATCGGAAAAATTCGCTTCAAGAAATTCAGCTTGAAATCAACTTAGATCGAAATGAATCCTTTATAGGGAAAACATTAAAAGTATTGGTTGACCAAAGTGGGAAAGATAACAGTGTCGGGAGAACAGAATATGATTCTCCGGAAATTGACAATATTGTTCATATTAAGGAAAAAGTCGAAAAAGGATCTTTTGTTAATGTGAAAATTGAATCTGTTAATGAATATGAGTTGATTGGAAAAGTCGTCAAATCAATCAATTAATCATTCTATAAATATTCTCTCTATAACCAACCCTTTTTGCTCTGTAGCTTCTGCTAATGAATACAATCCACATCCGTAACTTTTGTATTATTGCCCATATTGATCATGGGAAATCCACTTTAGCTGATCGTTTATTGGAAGAAACAAATACCGTTTCTAAAAAGAAGATGAAAGCACAAGTCTTAGACAGTATGGATTTGGAGCGAGAAAGGGGCATCACCATTAAAAGTCACCCAATTCGAATGGAATATAAGCACAGTGATGGAGTGACTTATATTTTAAATTTAATTGATACACCAGGCCATGTAGATTTCTCGTATGAAGTGTCTAGATCTTTGGCTGCATGTGAAGGTGCATTACTTCTCGTAGATGCTGCGCAAGGCGTAGAAGCACAAACTGTTTCAAATACCTATCTTGCAATAGAAAATGATTTAACCCTTATTCCAATTATTAATAAGGTTGATTTACCATCTGCAATGGTGGATGATGTAAAAATTCAAATGATGGAATTAATTGGCTGTGATGAAAATGAAATCATTGAAGCTAGTTCAAAAAGTGGTATTGGTATTTCTGAAATTTTTGATGCAATTATTAATCGAATTGACCCACCCAAAGATAATTCAGGCGAAAAAACACGCGCACTTATTTTTGATTCTATGTATGATAATTATAGAGGTGCAATTCCTTACGTTCGGGTATTCGATGGTGTAATAAAACCTGGCATGACTGCGAAATTCTTTGCGCATGATAAAGAATATGAAATCACTGAAACGGGTCATTTTGTTTTAGATAAAATAAAAACAAATGAACTTCGTGCAGGTGATGTGGGTTATGTTGTTGCTAGTATTCGGGATATGGGACATATCGAGCCTGGAGATACAATTACTGTTAAAGATAATAAAGCAGAAGAAAGACTGCCCGGTTATAAAAAAATTAAACCGATGGTTTTTTCAGGACTTTATCCGGCGGATGCGGATGATTACGATCAATTGAGACAAGCATTGGAAAAACTTCAGCTTAATGATGCATCGTTGGAATTTTCACCGGAAACAAGTGAAGCATTGGGTTTTGGATTTCGTTGTGGATTTTTAGGGTTACTTCATATGGAAATAATCCAAGAAAGATTAGAGAGAGAATTCAATTTGGGGCTTGTCACAACCACACCGAATGTTATTTATCAAGTCATATTGCGAAGCGGTGAAAAAGTTCAAGTTGATACGCCTGCAAAACTACCGCCTTTTGGTGATATTGAATCTATTTTGGAACCAATCGTAGCTGCTGAAATTCTAACACCAAAAAAATATATTGGTGCCATCATGACTTTATGCCAAAAAAAGCGCGGAGTTTATAAAACGACCCAATATTTATCTCCAGAAAAAGCACAACTTATTTATGACCTTCCTTTAGGCGAAATTATATTTGATTTTTATGATAAACTAAAATCAATTTCCAGTGGATATGCATCTTTTGATTATGAATTTAAGGAATTTGAAAAAGGGACTCTTCAAAAATTAGATATTTTAATCCATAGTGAATCAGTGGATGCTTTATCAACAATTTGCCATTCAGATGATGCGTACCATCGTGGAGTTGCTTTATGTAGTAAGCTGAAAGAATTAATCCCACGACAAATGTTTGAAGTGGCAATACAAGCCGCCTTAAATAATAGAATTATTGCAAGAACCACCATTAGAGCTATTAAGAAAAATGTAACTGCAAAATGTTATGGTGGAGATATTTCTCGGAAACGGAAGCTTTGGGAAAAACAGAAGAAGGGTAAGAAGCGTATGAAAATGATTGGTAAGGTGGAAGTGCCTCAAGAAGCTCTTTTAGCTGTGTTACAAATAGATTCAGACTAGATAAATGAATTCTTACTGGCAATCGACCCGCTCTCCGCTTTATAGTTTCCTTTTTGCCATCCCACTTTTTCTTTTTTACGAAGTTGGGATTTTTCTTACAACCACAAATGATATGTTTGTTCTTAGAAATGGGGCAGATGCATTGATGCGACAAATCCTTTCCAGTTTGGGGGTGAGTGGATTATACTGGATGGGTGGCTTATTTTTTATTGGATTTATTGTTGCTTTTATTTTACAGCGAAAATATTGGGCAGAAACAAAAATTCATGGAGATTACCTACTCTTGATGATGGGTGAAAGTTTAGTTTGGGCAATCTTGATTTATTATTTTATGTCAAATGTTTCTTTATTACTTATGAATCCAACAGGTTCTTTGCTAATTCAACGAGCAACTCTTGCAATTGGGGCAGGGATTTATGAAGAATTTTTCTTTCGAGTTTTATTAATTGCAGGTATTTCAGCTCTTTTAGGTTTTATTTTTCAATGGTCTGAAAAAATGAAAAATTGGATGGCAATGGTCATTGCTGCCGGTATTTTTTCATCTTTTCATTTTATTGGCGACTATGGTGACTTTTTTACATTTAAAATATTTATGATTCGATTCTTAGCCGGCATAGCTCTTGGAACTCTTTATTTTATGCGAGGATTTGGAATAACTGCCTGGTCTCATGCAATTTATGATTTAATAGTGCTTACACAAATGACAACACAAAAATAGGTAAAACCTTCTTAAATTTTATGATGAAAATATCTACAATTACTCTACTTTTGATTGGAGTCGTCTCATTAAAGGGAGACTTAAAACATGGACGAATGTCAATTATTCCAGAATACGACCAAAACCTGGTTACAATTCTTTTTAGCGGGCATAGATTAGACTCGGAATCAACTGTTCCATTTCAATTCACGGTTCCAGATGATGTTGATTCTGTTTCTTTTATTCAAAACAAGTCTGGAGGGGAGTTGGATTTTATCCAAATTCCAACTCAATTAATCAATAATCAAAAGTGGGTAGAAGTATCATCAACGCTCCCTGAATTTGCATTTATGATTAATTCAACAGAATTTAATGAACCAGGAAATCGTCATTTTGAATATAATCTTATTTTTTCTGAAAAAATTATAGAGTTTAATCTTGAGATTATGGAACCATTGGCTGCAGAAAATTTCACTTATGATGGCTTTGATGGTGAAACATCAAAGGATGCTCATGGTCAAACTACTCATTTGGTTCAATGGACAAATATTTCAGCAAATGATGCTAAATCAATATCTCTATCGTATCTTAATGCCCGTGGTCTTTCAACTAAAAGTGTTCTTGCAGAGCTAATGGGACGTTCTCAAAAAGAGATGCGCCCTACAATGCCAGTCGAAAAAGTAAAACGACATAAACTTTATATTTGGGAACCCTTAATCGCTTTGTCAGTTGTATCGGTACTCATTATAATTATCCTTTTAAATGTCAAAAATAAAAACGAATCCAATATGAATTGTTCAAATTGTGGCAGTAAAATTAAATCATCAGGTAAGTTTTGTCCGAATTGTGGAGGACAACTTTAGTGTTTCCAATTCTATTTGAAATAGGTCCAATAACAATTTACTCATTTGGGTTCATGTTGGTCGTTGCTTTTTATACGACATATTTTTTATTGAATCATGATTTAAGGCAAAAAGGGTATGCCGAAACGCTTGCTTCTGATATGATATTCTGGGGTGCTGTGGGTGGTGTGCTTGGTTCAAAAATATATTATTTATTAGAAAACTTAGGTCAAGTTATTGATGATCCAGTTGGAATGATTTTCAGTGGATCCGGATTAGTTTTTTTGGGCGGTTTGATGGGCGGAACATTGGCGGTAACCATTGTAATAAGAAAAAATAATTTACATTGGTTTACAATTGCGGACATGGTTGCCCCGCTTTTAATCTTGGGCTACGGTATAGGTAGAATAGGATGCTTTCTTGTTGGAGATGACTATGGAATTCCCACGCATTTACCTTGGGCTGTTTCATTCCCCAATGGTTTACCACCAAGTACGTCGCAAATATTTTCAGCATATTATCCTTGGATTGATATTTCAGGGTTTGAGTATGGTGTATTACCGGTTCATCCAACTCAATTATATGAATTTTCAGCCGCATTAATCATATTCTATTTTTTGTGGAATAAAAGAAATGATGTCAAAATTGCTGGAAGTCTATTTTTTACTTATTTGATATTAGCCGGCTTAGAGAGATTTTTGATTGAATTTATTCGTACGAATGATAAATATCTTTTTAATATTTTTTCTGGATCTCAAGTTATTTCTGTAATAATGATTATTATTGGTACTTATTTTCTTCTAAATCCTGTTTCAATTGATGAAAAAAACACTGATTAATCGTCTTGTTTTCTTTTTCGGCTTTTTTACCTTATTATGGGGACAGGTTACCCTATCCATTGCAGAATATCGTCCCTTTCCAGACAAAATAGCACTATTAAATATCCAACCAACTAAAGTTGGATGGTCTATTGCGAATAAGTTTCTTTTATTAGATGCTAATCAAAGAGAACTCATAGAATTAGGACTTTTTGGTGATGTTACTCTAGCTAGTGGTATTAGTTCAAATTCAAGGTCATTTGGTGAATTATCATGGTTAGGGGTTTCACCTAAGGGAATTGAAGTTGTAGATCGTCTTGAGAATGAAGTGTCGATTTTAGATTATCGTTTAAATCATGTCTTAAGCACTGAACTAGAACCTCGCATTTTTCCCGAAAAATGCGCTATAGATTCCTGGGGGAGATTATTTCTTTTTTCTCGCACGTATAACGCAATATTTGTACTTGAGCATAAACAATTAAATAAAAAACCGTTTATAGATTTAACACGTGAGTTTTCACAATCAGTTTGTGTTTTAGATTTAGAAGTTGATCAAGATGGTAATCTTTTATTATTAGACTGTAGTGGAATGGTTCATGTGTTTAATAGATTGGGGAAAATTCAATTTCATTATCCATCAAAAATTGATAACGCAGAATTTTTAGTTCCTGTAAGAAATCGTCTTTTTGTTTTTAATACTCTAGGAGAAGGAATATCAATCAATACTGATGAACGTGTTTCTATTCCAGGTGCAAGTGTTCCTGTGTTGGATATGGTATCTATGAATAGATCGATTGCTGTACTTGCAAAAGATCATATCCTAGTCTTGGATGTCAAATAGAAATCTGCGTCGGATATTTTTTAATATATTATTTCCCTGTCTTTCAATTGCACAGGTTTCTTCTGCTCTAGATACGGTTTCCCATTTTCATGACAATAATATTGTAGAATTAAGTCATCCGTTTATTCTTGAATCATCAATAGTCATATCTCAGAATGCTCATCAAATTCAATTTCGTATAATTGATGCTATAGAAGGCAGAATCTACTTAAAGGAGTTTGATAATAAATCATCTCTGATAATTAAATACGATTATCTAACAAATAAACTTCCAATCTCTTTTGGCCCCAAATGGAAAATGCTTCCGCCTTTAAATGAAATAAATATTGAAGAAAAAGAGCCCCTGAATCCATTAAATAATAAAATAAAAAATAAAAATTCAGAATTATTTACATCTGGAAATATTTATCGAAATTTAACAGTCTCGCCTTTAGGTGGATCAGATTTTACTGGTGGACTCCAAATGCAACTTACTGGAAAACTAACAGAAAATATTAGTGTGAGTGGCGTTCTAACTGATCAAGATTTACCAATTCAGCCAGAAGGCGTTACGAGAAATCTGGATGAATTAGATAAAGTTTATGTTACTGTAAATCATCCTAATTATAAAGTAGAAGCTGGAGATATTTTATATAAGCATAGCGATATTAATAGAAAGCTTGTTGGCTTAAAGAATAACTTTAATATTAACAGCTGGAGTGGGTCGGGCGTATATGGCGGATCAAAAGGTACATTTTCATCTTTAGAAATGAAAGGAAGAGATAGGGATCAAGGTCCCTACCTTTTAAGGGGTAATACGGAAAATAGAAATATTATTATATTGTCTGGAACAGAAAAAATTTGGTTGGATGGTATAGAATTAATTCGTGGATTAAACCATGATTATACAATTGATTATTCATTAGGTGAAATTAGATTTACACCCAAAAACCTTATCCATTCAGATTCTGATATATTTGTTGAATTTGAGTATTCTGACTTTCAATTCACTACGGGATTTACTGGTGGAACAATGAAAAAGAAAATTGGAAAATCGTCCTTTCTGGATTTTGGGTTTTACAAAGAATCGGATCAATACCAAAAGAGTGATTGGAATCAGGAGTTATTAGACTCTTTAACGTCTTCTGGGGAAAATGCTATTCGAATAAGTACTGTCGTAGAAAATGAAGATGGCGATTATATTATTGCCGGGAGACGATATGAATATTCTCCAGGATTAGATAGTAAGCAACATTATTCTGTCGTATTTGAATATGATACCAATGGATCCTATATCCGAAAAATATCTAATTCGGGACGAATTTATTATCAATTTAGTGATTTATCAAGTACAGCTGTAGATAGGTATAGCCCTTTTAGAATCATCAACGCCCCAAAAAGCCATTTGTATGGATTTGTTGGTGGGAATACTAGGCTTGGGAAACATCTCTCGTTAAAAACGAAATTTGTTCAAACTGGGCTAGATAATAATTCTATTAATTTATCCACTTCACCTGAACCTGGATATTCTCATGAAATTGGATTAAACCTTGATTCTCTTGAATTTGGTCCTGTTAATTGGTCAATTTCTATATCAGATTGGAAAAGGAGCCAATCATATACACCACTAGGACAAGAAAATGACGTAATGCAGAATCGATTATGGAATCTGGATTCATCCATAATAAGCGGAATCAGAATCTCTAAATTAAATTCAACATTTAGATTGAAGGAAATTGGGAAAACAGATGTAGAAATAAGTCAGTTAACTATGCCAGGCAGTGAAAGAAGCCGTGGTCAAATTAGACAATCTATTGTACATCCTTTATTCGATAAATCTTTTGCAAATTATCTTAGGGTGCAAAAAGAAATCGGAACTTTTATAAAACAAGAAGGACGGTTCCAAATTAATTATAAAAGTATCAGTCCATTTGTTAGGTATATCAGCGAAGAAGAATCAATGAATTCTCACTTTGAAAATTTAGGAGGTGGGCTCAATATTAAATTGAATAATAAGTTATTTGAATCAGGCATTGGCGTGAGAGATGACAAAGTATGGTTATCAACATCTTCATGGGAAAATTTATCGCAGGACTTTATTGGGTTTTTCAATTATAGATTTAATTCATCAAATGGATTTAAGCAGAATATTATTTACCAAAAACGAATTAAATCAACAAATAATAGTGGGTCTTCTTATGATTATACATTAGCTAAAGTCAAATTGTCGTATCAAAAATCAACAAAACCGATTCAATGGGAAATTGAGTTTAAAACGGAAGAATCATTCTCGGAAGAACGTGCAATTGTTTATGATTCAGTTGGAGCTGGATTAGGACAATTTCGATATGATCCAATTTTTAACACGTATGTTTCCGACCCAAATGGTGCATTTATTTCGTATCGAGTCCTTACCGGAAAACGAAATCCCAATACAGTTTTTGATGGATTGCAAAAATTTGAAGTGGATTTAGGAAAAATAAACGGATTTCCAAATCTTTTGTTTCGTGGAAATTTTAAATTTGATTATCGTGGACGTTCTCTAACTATGGAGCGCATCATTCAACCCACACTTATAGATACAATGGTATCCCTTTCCAACTTTAATTCTCGACTAGAAATTATATATTCTGGAAAACGACGCATTGGAGCATGGATAGAAAATCAACAGTTTTTTAATGGATTAGATCCACGAGGAAATGATCTTAATAAAAAACAGGAATTTGGATTTGATTTTGATTACTCATTTACAAAAAACTCTCAGTTTACGAATAAAGGATCTATTCGAACAAAGTTAGTTGAGTCCAGTATTTCATCCCTTCGAAACAGGGAAGTAAACGGTTGGTGGAATGAATCAACAATAAAAGTTCGAATGAATAGTTCAATCGATATTGATTTTGGAATGATAGGTGGATTTGATAGGGGAATTCAGCAAGAAGGGAATTTTCAAGCAAATGCACTTGGATTTAAAATTGATGGACGATTGTTTTTCAAGAAAACAGGACGGATTCAAACAGGGCTTTCTTGGGTAAAATCTGAAGAAATGAACAATGCATCATTTCTTCCACCTGAAGCATTAAATGGATTTCCAATTGGATCCAGCTTTCGTTCAAATACAAGAATTCAATATTTTATTAATCAATCTGTGTCTATGATATTTTCCTTAAATACAATTGATGATAAACGGTATAATAATTTCATGACGTTTCAAGGAGAAATACGTGCGCATTTCTAATTGGATTCTCTATTTACTCACGGCATTATTGTATGGACAAAATACTCAAATCAATTCACTGAATTCAAATGTTATTGATGATTCACTTTTAACTATTTTAAGTCGTGAACCTGAATTATCAGTTGAATACAAACTCACTTCATTTTCCGAGAAACCTAACAGGTCTAATTATAAAAGAATTCATAAAGATAAATTAATAGATTCTTTAATTGTAACGGGCTTACATGAATTAAATCCAAAACTAGTAAATAGATTTTCTTCCCTATTTCTTAAGACACCAATTGGCACTGAATTTATGATATTGGGTGAATCACTTCAGAAGCAGTACAGTTTTTTATATCAAATACCAAGTTTTGAATTTGGGTTGACTAAAAAAGAGCAGCTTGTTGGGCGGATACATTTTTCGCCAAAGTTTGAGAGTCATTTTTCTGGATTGTTTGGTATGAGCCAAATTGAAAATAAATGGAATGTGACGGGGGAAATGGATTTACATTTGGAAAATTTGTTTCAAACTGCTGGTATATTTGAACTTATGTGGAAACGGACGGATTCCTTATCACAATTAATTGATTTTGAAGTTATGGATCCACATCCATTGGGATGGGATTTTGGAATTGATTTTAAATATCATCACGAAGTTGTAGGTGGTTTATATTCTGTGATTGAAAAAAAATCGTTACTCCAATTTTATTCTTTATGGCTAAATCAGTTTAATGTTGGATATATAAATGGACGAACAGTTCCAACATTAAAAGGCAAAGAGAATAGGTATGAAAATGTTTCATATAAAGCATTCGCATTTTCTACAAAAAAAGATACGAGAAATAATCGGTTTTTACCAAATAAGGGAATGCTTATGACCACTGAACTCGATTTTGGAATGGAAGATAAAACTAGATTTATGAAGGGGCAGTATGAATTTCAATATTATTATCCTGTCAATTCTAAAATACATGGTCAAATAAAGTTTCAAGGAAAAGGAATTAATAATTTTGATAAATCTATACCCAAAAGTCGATATTTGCATTACGGTGGGTCTTCGACAATTCGTGGATTCAAGGAACAAATATTTTCTTCCCCACAATATCAGATCACAAGTTTAGAAATTGGCTATCAAGCAAATCCAACGTTTGAAGGAAATATGTTTTTAGACGCTTCATTGGAGAAATTTAACTCACAATTAAAGTATGGATATGGCATTGGTATAATTCAAATAAATAAACAAACGCGAATTCAGCTGCAATACGCTATCAAAGATTTGAATCGTTTTTTTGATGGGAAGCTCCATATAAAATGGGTTTCAAGGTTGTAGATTTAATTATGATTCTAGCTTAATTTTTAGAATGAATATTTTGAAGAAATTACCATTTTTAATTTTTATCATTTTTCTTGTTTTTCTATCGAGTTGTGATTTAAAAAGGGAAGCGTTAGGCTCTGACAATGATATTCGAGTCATTTGTTCGGAAATTGACAAACCCATTATTCAAAAATATTTGAAGTCAATTTTCACAGACACTCTTTTCAATCCCGAACCTGAACCATATTACCATCTAAAATTTTCTGATATTTCGACTTATAATGCTTTGAAGGAACAATCCCAAGTTATTGTCGGTGCGGTATTACGCGATCCTGGTAATGCTGGGTATCAATTAATGAAAAAGATTTTACCCCAAGACCAGTTTGAGTCTATGGAAATGGATGATCCTATAATTTTGGCTAAAAATGTTCATGCAAATAAGCAATTATTCATGATAATTAATGCCAGTACCAAAGATCAATTGATGGCTACGGTTCCTTCTAAAAAGAATTTTATTCGAAAACAATTTTTCGATCAATTTGAAGATAGACAAAGTCGTTATATTTTTGGAGATGATCGAAATAAATTATTGGAAGATTCTCTAAATACAGAATTTGGGTGGTCTATAAAAATTCCATGGGGATGGCAAAGGCTTCGAGCGGGACCTGATTCTAAATTTGTTTGGCTTGGAAAAGAAATGCCATTTCAGTGGATTGGTATAAGTTGGGAAAATGGGAAATTGGTAGATGATGAATTACGTGCAGGTGACTTTATTTGGAGTTGGCCAAAAGCTCATTATGGCAATATTCAATTTCACGAATATAAGTTTGATTTAAAAAAGATATCCTTCGGCAATACAAATGCTTATCGAGCAAACGGGATTTGGGAAACAATTGAGCTAAAAGAATCAAAAGGTGGTCCATTTCGTTCTTATGTTTTTTATGATGAAAAAAATGATAGAACCTATCATTTAAATTATTTAATTCACCATCCGGGTAATGAAAAAACTTTATTCATGCGACAAATGGATTTAATTGTAAAAACGTTTACAGTTTCAAAATGAGAATATTAATAACAGGGGCTTTTGGACAATTAGGTTCAGCAGTTAGTAAGGCAATGATGGATAGCCATGACGTAATTCGTACCGGAAGATTTATTCCCAAAGGTGAATATGGAATAACTTTAGATATTCAAAATAAAATTTTGTTACAAAATGTAGTAGATGTGATTCAACCAGATATTATTATTAACCTAGCTGCTATGACGAGTGTGGATGGATGTGAACTGAATCCAGATTTAGCAAAGGAAATTAATATTGCTGGTGTACAACATATTTGTGAAAGTTTTGATGGCAAAATTATTCATTTTTCAACAGACTATGTTTTTGATGGAGAAAATGGTCCTTACACAGAAAGTGATTTAGTTAATCCTATTTCTGTTTATGGTGAAACTAAATTATCATCAGAACGTATTTTACTGTATCATAATCCAAATCACTTGGTTATTCGTGGAAATGTGATTTATGATGATTCTCCTACCACAAAAGCGAGTTTTTTGAATTGGGTTGTAAAATCATTAGAAAAAAATGAAGAAATAACAGTTGTGACTGATCAAATTAATAATCCAACCTGGACAGAATCTATGGCAGATATTACATCTCTTTGTATTGAGAAGAACCTTTCAGGAATTGTTCATTGGGGTGACTCAAATCAATTAACTCGATTTGATTTTGCTGTCAAAATCGCAGAAAAATATGAATTAGATAAAAAATTGATTAAACCTATCACAACTGAAAAATTAACACAACTGGCACAAAGACCTTTGAAATCAGGATTGAAATCTGATAAGTTGATTGACACATTAGGCGTCATTCAACCATCAATTGATGATTGTTTGAATGCTATTTTAAAAAGAAATAAAATATGAAAACATTAATTATATCACCAACGTATAATGAAGCGAAAAATATTGAAACGCTTGTAAACCAAATATTGGGTCCAAATCCTGAATATCATTTACTTGTTGTTGATGATAGTTCTCCAGATGGTACTGCCGAAATAGTAAAAAAATTACAAAAACAGTATCCAACTTTGCACCTAGAAGAACGACCCGGAAAGGCAGGATTGGGCACAGCATATTTATTTGGATTTCAATGGGCGTTGGATCATGATTATGAAGCAGTTGTTCAAATGGATGCGGATTTATCACATGATCCCAAAGATGTACCACGTCTTATCGGTGAATTAAAAAATCACGACCTTGTTATTGGTAGTCGTTATGTGGATGGAGTGAGTGTGGTCAATTGGCCAATCAGAAGATTGATTCTTAGTTACGGTGCCAATATGTATTCTAGAATAGTTACAGGAATGCCTATTAATGATGGAACGGGTGGATTTAAAGCTTGGCGGAGTTCTACCCTTGAAAAAATTCAATTAAAAAAAGTTAGATCTCAAGGATACTCCTTTCAAATCGAAATGAATTTCCGAGCATGGCGACGAGATGCCCGAATAAAAGAAGAACCAATCATATTTTTTGATAGAACGGTGGGTGAATCAAAAATGTCATCTTCTATTATGTATGAAGCAATTTGGATGGTATGGCGTCTTCGTATTTGGAAAATTTTTGGTTGGATATAAATGAGAGCATCCATTTGCATTGTAAATTTAAATGCAAAAAAGCATTTGGATTCATGTCTTAATTCTTTGGAAAGTGCCATGGGGAATATTCCATTTGAAACAATTGTAGTTGATAATAATTCTTATGATGGTTCTGTTAAATTAATAGAAAAAAAATATACTGAAGTTATCTGTATTAAAAATGGAAGAAATGAAGGGTACACTCGTGCTATGAATATGGCACTTTTAAAGGCTAAGGGTGATTATAGAATTCTTCTTAACCCTGATGCCACTTGTGAAGAAGGATCTTTATCTAAAATAATTCAGGTTATGGAATCTGACTTATCAATTGGAATCTGTGGTCCAAAAGTAGTGAATGAAGATGGATCTTTCCAAAAATCGTGCCGTCGAGGCATACCTCGTCCTCAAGCAGTCTTTTCATATTTTCTTGGCTTGGCAAATAGATATCCAACTGATGAAAGATTTACAGGATATCAATTAAATCATTTAGATGAAGATGAGACGAATGAAGTGGATGCAGTCTCGGGGTCATGTTCTGTAATTCGGGAAAAACTAATCAATGATATTGGACTGTTGGATGAACGATATTTTGCATATCAAGAAGATTCTGATTATTGTTTTCGGGCAAAAGAAAATGGGTGGAAAATTCTTTATTATCCAAAGTCTATCATTAATCATATCGGAGGGGCTGGTGGCGCGGGTTCGATTCCTTTTTTAGCAATATTTGAATGGCATCGATCATATTATCGCTTATTCCGCAAACATTTTGCCCAGGATTATAATCCTTTATTTAATCTTTTTTATTCTATTGTAATGCTTGGCAAATTAATTTTTGCTCAAGGCAAACATTTACTAGTTCGATAAATGGAAAATATTGCTCAACTTGAATTTGTAATGCTATTGCTTATAGGGAGTATTTTCCTTGCAATAGGTTTGTCGTGGATTACCATAAAAATTGCACCAAGTGTTGGTTTAATGGATATTCCAGGAAGCGCAGAGCATAAGAGTCATCTAAAACCTATTCCATTGGTTGGCGGGATTGTTTTGATGGACACATTAATCGTAATGATTTTACTCACAGGAATGTGGAATGACCCTGGCGTTTGGGCAATTTTTGTATCAGGTTTAATCATTGGAGTTTTAGGAATTTTGGATGATATAGTTCATTTATCAGTATCATCAAAATTATTAGGCCAAATCTTTGCAGCAATTGTATTGATTTATTTAGGCGTACAAGTAAAATTCTTTGAATCTCCTGAATTTTTTATTCATTTAGCCAGTCCATGGGATAATTATTTTAATTTAGGTTTTACAATTCTATGGTTAGTCACGGTGACCAATTCCTTTAATTTTATCGATAGCATGGATGGTTTAGCAGTCGGACTTTCTGGATTGTCAGCCGGATTTTTTCTTTTAATTTCCTTAGCCACGGGTCAATCTGAACTCATTTTTTTATGCACGGTAATTTTAGGAATCTGTATCGCGCTTTATTTTTTCAATTCTCGACCAGCTAGTTTATTTTTAGGTGATTCAGGCGCTCAATCTTTGGGGTTTATTTTGGCTTCAATTGCTATTATTTATGATCCAAAAATTGGGGAACAAGCTTCATCTTGGTTTGTACCTATACTAATTTTTTTCATCCCATTATTTGATATGGCGTTGGTTGTCTTTTCGCGAGTTAAGAGAGGTCGAAAAATCCATAAAGCTTCTCGAGACCATACTTATCATCGATTGGAACAACTTGGATTTCCTATCCATCATGCAGTATTAATGATGCATGGTGCATCACTCATTTTAAGTATTGTAGGATTTTTATGTTTAAATTTGCCTGCCCTTTTTGCGAATTTTATCTTTGCCCTTATAATTTTATTAGGCATTGCAGTCTATATTGAATTGGATAAAAACTACCTTTAAAATAAAAAGTAAAATTTATGTTGAAATATTATCTTGATTTTGAAAAGCCAATTAAAGAATTAGATACACAGATTCTTGAATTAGAGATGGAGACGACTCCATCAAAAACGGATAGTATATTATTGGAAAAACTAAAAGCTAAACGATTAATCAAGATGGAGAAAATCTATTCTAAATTATCTCGGTGGCAACGTGTTCAATTGGCTCGACATCCAAAACGTCCTTATTCATTAGATTATATTAAATACTTTTCACCTGAATTTATAGAATTGCACGGGGATAGGTATTTTATGGATGATCCTGCCGTCGTAACTGGAATAGGCAAACTGGGTGATAAAAAAGTAGTGTATGTTGGCCAACAAAAAGGACGAAATACTAAAGAAAATTTGTATCGAAATTTTGGGATGATGCGTCCGGAAGGTTATCGAAAAGCGTTACGAATTATGAAACTTGCCGAAAAGTTTAATCTACCCATCATAACACTCATTGATACAATTGGTGCTTACCCTGGGATTGGCGCAGAAGAACGTGGACAAGGGGAAGCTATTGCACGAAATTTAATGGAAATGTCAGGATTAAGTGTTCCAATACTTAGTGTTGTAATTGGTGAAGGTGCAAGCGGCGGTGCTTTAGGCATTGCTGTCTGTGATAAAATGTTGATGTTAGAAAATACATGGTTTTCAGTTATTAGTCCTGAAGGATGTGCTTCAATTTTATACCATGATGCTAAAAAAGCGGAAGTTGCAGCTGAATCTCTAAAACCAACACCAAAAGATTTAGTGGAATTAGGCATTTGTGATAGGATTATTAAAGAACCTAATGGGGGTGCCCATAGAGATTTTGAAGCATCAGCAAGTGAATTGAAAAAAGTTTTATTAGAAGAATTGGACTTGGTTTCAAATAATGACCCAAGTGATTTCCTTGAGAATCGAGTAAGAAAATATGACAAATTAGGATATTATCAGGAAACTGCATGATTAAATATTCCCATCCGGTGAAAGTCTATTATAAGGATATTGATCAAATGGGTATTGTATATTATTCTCGGTATTTTGAATTTTTTGAAGAAGCTAGAACAGAAATGCTATTATCGATAGGTTTGGATTATGCAAAAGTGGAGGATCAAGGTGCAATGCTTCCTGTAATTGAAGCTCATGCCGAATATAAAAAAGGTGCAATATTTGGTCAAAATATTATAATTCATACTCAGATTGATGAATTGCCTAAAGTTAGAATGAAATTTAAATATTCGGTTGTTTCAGAAAATACTGATGAACTATTAATGACAGGGCATACTGTTCATGCATTTACAGATTTAAAAGGGAGACCGATTCGAATCCCTAAGTATATTTACTCTATTCTTAAAGATAAAATGAATGTCAATAAATTATTATAAAAATGTTTACGTTATTTATTAATTAAGTAAACTGCAACACCAGCAAAAGCACCTCCTATTATTGTAGAAAAGTGGATAGGCTCACCTAAGAATATCAATGCGAAAATTACCGCTGTAATAGGAACCATAAATATATAAGAGCTAGCTTTTTTAGGACCCATCACAGTGGTAGCTTTAAAATAAGTTGACGTACCAAATGCCATGGCAACTGTAGATAAAATCATCATATTTAGCCAAAATATCCAATCAAATGAAAAGATAGAAAATAAATCAATTCCATTTGTAAGAAAAAAACTGAAAAATATTGAGCAGAAATAGCACCAAAATGTAAAGGTTATGAAAGAGATACTGCCTTTTCCGTGTGCGATAACATTTGTAAGCCCCGCCCAAGAAAACGATGCCAATATAAAATACATATTCCCAGATTGAAAAAACATTTCTAAATTTAATTCCCAAGTACGAATGAGAATTAAACCGCCTAGTATTCCGAATAATAATCCTACAATGTCCTTTCGATATAAAAAGCTACTGAAGAACCCAGCTGAAACTATTGTTGTAAAGATAGGGTTAAATGTTGGGACTAGCACACCGCCTATGCCTGCAAATCCTAATTGAGTTCCTTTAAAATAAAAAAAGTTGTAGGAAGTAATACATAAAGCACCGAGAATCACTTTAAGGTAACTATCTTTAGAGACTTTAAACGAATGTTTTGAAAAAAATACAACAGGAGCAAAAGATAGCATGGCAAAAAAGAAACGCCAAAACATCATTAACGATGGGCTGCCATAATCTCCAAGAATTTTAGCATTTGTCCATGAGAGTCCCCATGTTGCCATGGCTAAAACCATTTGAATAGTTAATAGGAATTTTTTTGAGTTTAATTTGTCTTTCATAAAAGTGTAATAATGAATTTAGTATTATTAGATAAAATAGGATACTCAAAAAATCAAAAAAAATGAAAAAAATGAAAATAATAAAAATAATTTTAAAATTCATTCCTAGGATTAATATTATGAAACGCAATGACTTATTGTTAAAATCAATTAACTAATACGGAGCTAATTATGTATAAAACTCAATTTTTACGTTTACTATTCTTGCCACTAATTGTTGGGTTGCTTATCAATTGTGGTTCTTCAGCTGGACCCGATTTAAGTCCTGAACCGTCCAGGAAAATTATGTCAAATATTCCAGATTGGTTTATGACAACACCTAGCAAAGATGGTTTTCGATATGAAACTGCAACGGCAACAAGCCAGGATTTACAATTGGCGATAAATAAAGCCACTTTGGATGCAGCTAGTCGACTTGCAGCGACTATTAACTCTGAGATGGAAGGCTATACAAAACGAGTACAGGAAGAAACCGGATTAGGAAATGAATCTGATTTACTTGATAGATATTCACAGACTCAAAGTCAAATTATTGCTACCGCACTTCAGGATTATACGGTTCCAAAAAAACAAACTATGGAAGAAAAATCTAATAATAAGGATATTTTCCGTGCTTATATACTTTTGGAATGGGATGAAGGTGCAGCAAATAAACGTCTCCTTAATAAAATTAAAGCAGATAAAGAAGTTTATAATGCAATACGTGCTTCTGATTTATTGAAAGAGATGGAATCGAAAGTCGAAGCTTATCGTAATAGAAATTAAGTCTTAGCTTTTTTTAAACTATTATGGAAAAACTCCTGTTAGTATAGAGCTTTTTCAATAACTCTAATCATGTTTTGATATTCTTTTTCTTCAAAAAGTCGAGTCAGAAAAATAATATTCCCTGTTGTATCAATAACAACATTTCGGGTTACACCAGATTCTTTATTTGCATATAACCCGAAAATATCAGCATTTGGATCTAATGCAAGTGGATAAGTTATTCCAACATCATTTTTAAATTTTAAAACGGTTTCTAAGGGCTCATCTCGATCAATACCAATGAGAATCAGCCCGTTATCTTTATATTTTCGCCATAGATCCTTTTCTAAATGTGGCATCTCTAACCGACATACAGAACACCAACTTGCTGTGAATTGTAGGACGACAATCTTTCCGCGGAAATCAGATAATTTGGTTTGAGTCCCGTCAGAAAATTTCATATTAAAATCGGGAGCTAAGTCACCGACGTTTACATAAAACCCGCGATCTTCAGCACCCACAAAAACTGAAAAAAGTAAAACATAAAATAGTTTCATTCTAACTTAGCTTAAATCCCTGTTCAATCATCCATGCATCATTGGGGAATTTGGTCATGTAATTGCGGATACCATCAGGTAGTAGCACCAGACATTTTTGCCCTTTTCCTAACTGGGTTGCAGTTTGAAGTGCTGCAATCATTGCTGTGCCAGACGAGCCTCCACATAGAAAACCTTCTTCTCGAATTAATCTCCGAGCCATTAAAAATGATTCTTCGTCTTTTGTTTTTACATATTCGTCTATTAGAGAATTATCTAAGACATCAGGGAAAAAGTCATATCCAATACCTTCTACAAGATAAGATGAGACTTCAGTGCCACCACCTAAAATAGATCCAACAGGGTCGGCACCAATAATTTTTATTCCAGGGATTTCTTCTTTCAGTCTTTTTGCAACACCAGATATTGTTCCACCTGTTCCAACGCCCATTACAACCATTTGCAGGTCTGTTCCAAAATCATCAAGAATCTCTTGAGCTGTGCCATCATAATGTGCATTTGGATTTGATGGATTTTCATATTGATCTAATATATGAGAATTTGAAATTTCGCCATTTAGTTTTTTGGCAACACCAATATGACTATTTGGATCATCAAATGCTGCTTCGGTTGGTGTACGAATGATTTCAGCCCCTAATGCTTCTAAAGAGATTTGCTTCTCTTGACTCATTTTTTCGGGCATTGTTATAATGCATCGATAGCCTTTTACGGCGGCAGCAAGTGCAATTCCTTGTCCAGTATTCCCGGATGTGGGTTCAATCAAAGTATCACCAGGTTTAATTCTCCCTGACTTTTCAGCATCTTCTACCATACGCCATCCAATACGATCTTTTACAGAACCGCCTGGATTAAAGTATTCACACTTTACGAATAAATCACAATCCAATTCCTGACCGATTTTATTTAAACGAACTATTGGTGTATTTCCAATTGTTTCTAAAATTGAGTTGTAAATCATAAAAATATTCCTTTAAAAAGTTCTCTTATTAAGTAAAATGTCTTCAATAAATTACAGGTCTCAATTCAGACATAACACATTAAACATCATTGATTAATACATCTAAAAAATTAACAGGGCCATTTCTCATTGATCTCCGAAATAAATTTCAAGAGATAGCAGGGGAAGACCAATTAATTGACCGTACTGAATTTCAAAACGGGCTTGATATTTCTAATGAGAATATATCGAATCGATTATTTGATATATTCGATAAAGATAAAAGTGGTTTTATTGATATTTCAGAGTTTATGAACACAATTGAGATGATTGTTAGTGGAAGCAAACAAGATAAAATAAAATTTGCTTTTAATGTCCATGATTTGGATAATAGCGGGTTTATAGATCGTTCAGAATTAAAAGTATTAATTGAACAAAGCTTTTTTGAGAATAATTTAGATTATGATGAATTCCAATTGGAATTGCTTGTAAACGAATTTTTCAAACGAGCGGATACAGATAAAAGTGGAACACTTGATTTTGGCGAATTTTTAGATATTGCCCATGCATTTCCAGATTTTATATCTGGTTTCGCTGTTAATCCTATTAATTGGCTTATTCCCGATCGGTATGAAAAAGGTTTGCATGAAAAATCTACTCAAGGTAGGAGAAAGTTGAAGAGTAGCATTCAAGTTCAAGACATAGGCATTTTTCAATGGTTGCTAATTCCGCGGTTAATCTTTCTGTATAATATTTTAATGAATCGACAGAAAAATAGAAATTTTGTTCATTTAAAGGCGATTCATTTATTACCATCTAAAATTCTTGAAATTACTATTGCCACTCCTGATGGATTTGAGTTTACACCTGGAGATTATGTTTATGTTAATTGTTTACAAATCTCGAAAATGGAATGGTATCCATTTAATATTATCAACCATTTAGATGAAGGTGATTTAATACTACATGTACAGTCAAATAATCAATGGACTGATAAATTATATCATGAAACTGTAGAAGGATTATTGAAAAATGAAGAATTAAATTGGAATATGCGTATAGATGGTCCCTATGGTTCATCTAGTCGTGAAATTTTGGAAACGGAACATGCTATATTAGTTGGTGCAGGAGTTGGGATTTCTAGAATGGCACCGATTTTACAAGACATAGCCATTCGCTTACAAGAAAATCCATCTTCGGTGAATGTGAAGCGAATTGATTTGTATTGGCTTAATAGTGACGATCATTATTTTGAGTGGTTTACAAAATTACTTGATGAAATTGAATCTAAAAGTGAGTCATCCTTTTTCAATTATCATATTCATTTTATAGATAAACAACCAGATGAAATAAAAGAAAAAATGATGTTTATTTCAACAAATGTAATGGAACGAGAAACCAATGTGACCTTAATTGATAATCTTTGGGGTAAATCGAAGTTTGGACTTCCGGATTGGAATCAAGAATTAAAAGAATTACAAAATAACCATTCTGAATTAGATTCAGCTTTATTTTATAGTGGACCGAATCAATATAAAAAAGCCATTTTATTAGGGTGTAAAAATCAAAAAATAACTTTTAAACAAGGACAATTTTAATGGATTTATTAAAGAATAAAGTTGCTATTATTACTGGCGGTGGTCGAGGAATTGGAAAGGCGACAGTTGAGCAATTTATAAATGAAGGGGCTCGGGTTATTATTGCAGATTATGATGAAGAGTCGGGTCATAATACGGCCAAAGAAATGGGTGCTGAATTTGTTAAAACTGATATTAGCAAAGAAGCCAGCGTCACTGAATTATTTAATTTTGTTTTTACAAAGTTTGACCGATTAGATATTTTGGTGAATAATGCCGGGATTCTATCTGATTCTACATTGAAAAAACTCGAATCTGATCAATTTGATGCTGTAATTAATGTGAATCTCCGTGGCGTATATCTATGTGGAAAAGCTGCTTCCGAAATTATGATAGAACAAGGCAGTGGTGTTATTTTGAATGCATCTTCCGTGGTTGCTCATAATGGGAATTTTGGACAAACAAATTATGTTGCAAGTAAGGCAGGTGTGATAGGAATGACAAAAGTATGGGCAAGAGAATTAGGGAAAAATGGTATTCGCGTAAATGCAGTCGCGCCTGGATTTATTCAAACAGATATGACTGCAGGTATGCCAGAGAAAATTATTCATATGATGGGTGAAAAAGTGCCATTAAAAAGATGGGGAACGCCAGAAGATGTTGCAAATGCTTATACGTTTCTTGCCAGTGATGAAGCCAGCTATATTAGCGGTACTGTGCTAAATGTGGATGGTGGCGTCGTTGTTTAATAAATGCTTTAAATGGGAAGGTAAAGAATGAAATTATTAATCGTATCAGCGACAAAAGGGAATAACCACATTTTGGCTGAGAAAATAGCCGAATTACTTAATGTGGACTATGAAATAATAAGTTTAGAAGATTACTCATTACCATTATTCGTTCCAGGCGGTGAAAAAGCGGATGAAGGAATTACATTAGATTTAGTTTCGAAATTTGAAAATGCAGACGGATTTGTTTTTTGTATCCCTGAGTATAATGCTGGTATGCCGCCTATTTTAACAAATGCCATTACTTGGATTACAGTTTCAACAAAAAACTGGCGTGGTGCATTTAGTGATAAAAAAGCATTAATTGCAACTCATAGTGGCGGTCCGGCTTTTAATCTTCTCTCAACATTTCAAGATCAATTAGAGTATATGGGCTGTACCGTACATCATCGAAAAATATCGGTACACGGAAATGCAAAATTCAATATGGAATCTGTAGAACGAATTTTAAATAGTTTTGTTAAATTATTTTAATAGCTGTTCGATGTTTGAGATTGTCGAAGTCGTAATATAAACAAAATAAGGTCAGCCAATTGGCTGACCTTATTTTTAGTATGGTAGGTTGATTAATTAATTTTAATCATTCTTTCTTTGGGAAGAATAACTTCATGTTTTGGAAGTTCAATTGTTAGAATTCCATTTTTAAAAGTAGCGCTAATTTCATCTTCATTTACTGTTTCGGGTAAATGAAATGTTCTTGAGAATAAACCATTTTGTCTTTCACGATAGTGATATTTAGCTGTGTCTTCCTCGGATTCTATTTTTCTTTCACCCGAAATGCTGAGAATACTTTCAGTGATATTTATTCCGACTTCTTTTTTAGTAAGTCCTGGAATATCTGCTGTTAAAGTAAATGAGTTGTCGGACTCCTTTATGTCTATAGCTGGTGACCAGTTTGTTTCTGAACGAACAGGGAATTTCCAATCATTTTCGAAAACATTACTGATCATTTTATCCATATCATTATAAATTGAAGCAGGTCTTGGTGTCCATTTGATTAAAGTCATTTTTGACTCCTTTTTGGTTTGTTATTGAAATCGACTTACTTCGGCAAAAAAAATGCCAATCATTAATGGACATTCATTTTTACAGACTGATTGCAAATGTGGCATAAATGAACCGAATTTGCAATATTTGATATGTCTATATGGCGCAATTCTGCGACAGATAGGTTAGTGGTGCTTGGTTAAGAATTATGAAGTATGCTAATCGTGTTGATGTCGCTTTAACCCCGAAAAAAACGCGGGATGCAAGCACATGGTTAAAGCAATCCAATATTTTAATCTTTAACCACCAAATCCTCAACACAGGATGAACCAATTTTCCTAAGTCGAAAAATGTAGATCAAACCATGTATTGAAAAAGATATCTGTTCGAGAGTAATTTCTGAGTCTATGGAATTGGGGAAAATTATTTAAATGTCAACATTAGCACTCTTTGGTGGAAGTCCAATCAGAACGAAGCCATTTCCAACCTGGCCACAATCATCAGAAATGATTCGTGAGCATCTTCTTCATACATTAGAAAATGAACAATGGGGAATAGGTAGTAAAACAATATCAGAGTTTGATCGAAAATTCGCAAGCTATCATGATGCAAAATATTGTATTTCTGTTAATAGTGGAACCACAGCACTTTGGGTTGCTTTGAAAGCGGCAGATGTAAAAGCGGGTGATGAAGTAATTATTCCTGCGTACACATTTATTGCAACCGCTACTGCTGTTTTAATGGCAAATGCTGTCCCCGTCTTTGCGGATATTGATATTAATACAGGTAATATGGATCCAAATGATATAGAGCATAGAATTACGAGTAAAACAAAAGTAATTCTTCCTGTTCATATTGCAGGATCCCCAATTGATTTAAATGCAATAAATAATTTAGCAAAGAAACATAATATAGTTGTAATAGAAGATGCAGCACAGGCTCATGGTGCAACATATGGTGATAAAAAAATAGGTGCACTTGGCCAGGCTGGAATATTCAGTTTTCAATCATCCAAAAATATGAGCGCTGGAGAAGGTGGTGCTATTATTACAAATGATGAATCTTTTGCCGATGCTTGTTTTTCATATCACAATTGCGGACGAATCAGAAATGGAGAATGGTATAACCATCATCGTTTAGGATCTAATTTTCGCATGAGTGCCTTTAATGCAGCCATATTAATTCCGCAATTAGATTCATTGGCAGCTCAAATGGAGCTTCGTGATAAAAATAGGAATATTTTAGATATATTTTTAGACAAGATTGATGGTTTAAGACCAATGGCAATGAGTGCAGGTGCTACTCGATCTGCAAACCATTTATATATTTGTAAATATGATGAATCTAAATTTGATGGTATCTCCCGAGAAATATTTTTTAAAGCTATGCAAGCAGAAGGGATTTATACATATCAAGGGTATAAACCTCTGTATAAGGAGCCATTGTTTATAACAAATGAAAATGAATACCCATGGTTAAAAGATCTAGATTATAAATCTTTAAATCTTGTCAATACAGAAAAGTTATCAAATAAAGAATCAGTTTGGCTGACTCACAATCATCTATTGGGAGATGAAGAAGATATTCAAGATATCATGGATGCATTTGAAAAAGTAACAACCGAAATGCAGAGTGACCCCAAATCTTTTTTAGAATTTACTTTAAAATAAAATGAGAGAATAAAATGAAGTTAGATATCAATATGAAACAATTATTAAGCGCTGTGGATGTACCTGCTCAATGGGTTGGACTTCGAGAAGTTTATGAAGCGCACACACCTAGAATGATTCGGGATGGCGTTCCTGTAGCGAATGGCAGAGCATTTACTCATGGAATAATGGTTGAAGTGTTAGTTAATGGTCAATTTGGATATTATGGTACACCAAACATGACGTCTGAAGGAATTGCTTCAGCGGCAAAAAAAGCCTATCAACAAGCGGAAATTGCATCTCATCATGCTAACCATCAATTTGATGAATCAGCGCGCCCTTCTCATATTGGTTCGTATGCTTCGCCCTTTACTAAGGACAGAGAATCTTTATCTGCGGGGAATTTGAATGACATTCTATTAGAAGCGTACAATCATCTTAAAGTTTCAAATAAAATTGTGAGTGCTTCTTCTTTATGTCAAGTGATTGAATCATCATTTCGATTCGTAAGCTCCAATGGAAGCGATATTAATCAAGAATTTCTCATGTTTGAATTTGATTTAAGTGCTACCGCTGCAGATGGTACAAATCAACAAACACGTACATTTGGTGGAATGCGAGGAACGTGCAAACAGATGGGAATGGAATATTTTGACAAATATGAAATCCTTGCTAATGCGAATCGGATCGGAGAACAAGCGATTGAATTATTAACGGCGGATGATTGTCCTACAGGAGAAATGGATGCTGTGATTGCACCGGATCAAATGATGCTTCAAATCCATGAAAGTATTGGTCATGCATTGGAAGTGGACAGAATTTTGGGCGATGAACGAAATTATGCAGGGTGGAGTTTTGTAAAATTAGAAGATTTTGGGAAACTACAATATGGTTCTAAACTCATGAATATAACATTTGATCCAACATTGGAATCAGAATTTGCTTCTTATGCTTACGATGATGGTGGATTGAAAGCAAGTAAAGAGCATTTAATAAAAGACGGATTATTGGTTCGTGGCTTGGGTGGACAAGAAAGTCAGATTAGATCGGGATTAAATGGAGTTGCAAATTTTCGAGCCAGTAATTGGAATAGAGCCCCCATTGATCGAATGGCGAATATTAATCTAGAACCGGGCAATAGTTCATTTGATGATTTGATTTCTCAGGTAGAGTATGGCGTTTACATGGAAAGTAATAAATCATGGTCCATTGATGACTATCGAAACAAGTTTCAGTTTGGTTGTGAATATGGAAAATTAATTGAGAATGGGAAAATGACAAAAACGGTGAAAAATCCAAATTATCGTGGAATTTCTAATCCATTTTGGCGAAGTTTAAAAGGGGTGGGTAATGTGGATACATTTGGTATTTATGGAACACCTAATTGTGGCAAAGGTGAACCGAATCAAGTGATTCGAGTTGGCCATGCATCTCCAACGTGTTTATTTGAAAATATCCAAGTTTTTGGAGGAGTTTAATCATGGAACAAATATTTAATCAATTAAGTGAATCACTCTTTTCTGAACTAAATAATGGTGAAAACTTGATTCTGTCATTCGACGGAGAAAAAAGTCAGTTTATTCGTTTCAATCATGCAAAAGTTAGGCAAACAGGATTGGTGGACGATGCTGATTTGGGGCTCAAATTTATTTCTAATAATAGAAGTGTACATGGTGGTTTTACGGTTTCTGGAAATTTTGATATCGATATTGCTCGTGGAAAATCAGAAATAATTCGGATGCGTTTAGAAGCACAAGAAATACCTGAAGATCCATTTGTTGTCTTTCCAAAAAATGCAGGGTCGAGTCATGAAATTAAATTGGCAAATAGCCTTCCATTTGAAAATGCAATTGATGCGTTATTACCAGCTATGTCTGGGATGGATTTTGTTGGTATTTGGGCCAATGGAAATATGTTTCGTGGAAATGCAAATAACCTAGGACAAAAACATTGGTTTGAAACAGAATCTTTTAGCTTAGATTATTCTTTGGTAACACCAGAACATCAAATGGTAAAAGGGTCCTTTGCAGGAAATGATTGGAATCAAGGTGAATATGAATCGTATGTAAAACGATCTCGTGGAAAGTTATCTCTCATGGAAAGAAAACCCGTAAAAATTGATACAGGTAAGTATAGAACATGGTTTGAATCAGCTGCTGTGTCCGATTTTTTAGGAATGTTTTCTTGGAATGGAATTTCTGAAGCATCTCTTCGACAAGGCTGTAGTGGATTTGGTCGCATGCGACATGATGATATTCGGTTGTCACCTAAATTTTCAGTGATTGAAGATTTTTCACCAGGGTTTTGTCCAAAATTCAATTCCAATGGAGAAGTTTCAACAGAGAAATTATCGTTAATTGAAAATGGTGAATTGAAAAACACCTTGGTCAGTTCCAGATCGGCGAAGGAATACGGTGTTGAATCAAACAATGCTGAATCTGGCGAATATTTGAGATCACCTTATATGGCATCAGGAAATTTGAATCAGAACAATGTTATTGGTGAAATTGGAAAAGGACTTTATCTTTCAAATATTCATTATTTGAATTGGAGTGACAATGCTGGTGGGCGGATTACTGGTTTAACTCGCTATGCCTGTTTCTGGGTTGAAAATGGTGAAATAGTTGCACCTATTGAAACCATGAGATTCGATGATTCTTTCTACAATTTCTTCGGAGAAAGACTACTTGAAGTTGAAGATAAATCTAGTGTAAATCCCGAAGTTGAGACTTATGGTGGACGATCATTAGGTGCCACTACTTGTCCTGGTATTCTTGTGGATGATTTTTCATTGACATTATAAAATTATATTCCACAAAAATCATATAATAAGTTTAAAAGGAAAATAAATAGATAATGGATTATTTTGGTATCATAGTATTTGTATTGGGTGCTTGCGTAGGTGGGGGAGCCGTTTGGTTTGTTTCTCAAAAGCAAATGGAATCTATTCAAGATAGTCAGGCACAATTAAAAGATGCTTTTGGAAATCTTTCCAAGGAAGCGTTGGATGCGAATTTAGATTCATTTTTAAAATTAGCGGAATCCAAATTTTCTGATCTTGTTGGAAAATCAGGTGAGCAGTTAGGAAAGAAAAAGGAATTAATCGATTCAACTTTGAAAGAAATGAAATCGGATTTGAAAAGCCTTTCTAACAATACCATTGCATTGAAATCACAAATGGAAGAATCCAGAAAAAGTGTGGGTGAACTTTCGGATACAACATCTCAGTTAAGACAAATTTTATCAAGCTCACAAGCTCGGGGTCAATGGGGTGAGCGAATGGTAAAGGATATTCTTGATTTTATTGGTCTCGTTGAAGGTATCAATTATTCAGAACAATCTCAGGTTACCGATGGAACAGAGCGACCAGATTTTACTTTTTTTCTTCCTGATGATAAATCATTAAATATGGATGTGAAATTTCCTTTAGCACATTATGAAAAATATATAGCAGCTGATAATGAATTGGAAAAAGATTCGGAGAAGAAAGCATTTTTGAGAGATGTACGGAATCGGGTTAAAGAAGTGGCAAAACGTTCTTATATTAATCCTGAAGGCGGAACTGTGGATTATGTTTTATTATTTATTCCGAATGAAAGTATTTATGCTTTTTTAAATCAGGAAGACATTGATCTTATTGATTTTTCGTTGGAAAATAAAATTCTACTTTGTTCTCCCATAACCTTATACGCTGTTTTATCATTAATTCGCCAAGC
>Ga0233440_1000041_pt1 | contig 170441 bp, 170 predicted proteins | sample SI_123_September_5_FD_182791 | JGI IMG/M metagenome (GOLD analysis project Ga0233440, IMG submission 182791) | Seawater microbial communities from Saanich Inlet, British Columbia, Canada - SI_123_September2016_120_MG | ecosystem: Environmental > Aquatic > Marine > Inlet | place: Canada... | reverse complement strand
CACTTAACATATTCCAATCCCAATCTTTACGTGGGTTTGCTTCCACTATTTCCCACGTGATTGAAGGATTTGCACTTAAATAACCCCAATCCCAAGGTTTATCTGGGTTTGCTTCCACTATTTCCCAAGTAGTATTTGGATTTTTGCTCAATTCACACCAATCTGCATTTATTTTATTAGAAACAAATTTAAACCAATATTGATTCCAATTTTCCATTTTTGATTAATTTACTTTAATATTTGTATTAATTAATAATAATGATTATTGTTAATAAGTAATTGATTGTTTTCATTTTTTTTATTTATGTTGCAAAACATAAACAATTTAAATATTTAAATATTTAGTATAATATAATTAATGAACAAGAACAATAAAGATATTGGATTATTACGATTGAATGATTTGAATGATAAAATAAAGCATTTGGACCGAAAAATAGATATATTGATAGATAATGTAAAATATAATAATATAAAATTAATTGAGATACATGATGAATTTTTCAATAATAATAATACATCACCAAATATAAAAAGAAATATAACTCCAATTAGGTCACCAGATAAAAAATATAAAAGGAAAAGTGATAATACCATTTACGAAACAAGTAAATCCAAATTATATCCAAGTAAAAATTATGACAATTATGATGACAATTATGATGATAATTATGATGATAATAACATTTCAAGTGAAGAAAATTCGCCTAGATATCCAAACTCTCAACTATTACCTACAAAGGCAGACAAAACCTATTTAGGGGTTCCTAAATATAAATCTATAATGAATTTGAATACTTATTTACCAGATATAAATAGAAACAAAAAAAGCAAAAACAAAAAAAATATGATATCACGACGTTCTTTTGATTCTTTGAATTCTTATGGTTCTTAAAAAAATATATTTAATTTATATTTTTATAAAAATGGATAATAAATAATAAATAACTAATAATATAGTAATATGGCAGGAGGATTATTGAATTTAATATCAGAAGGAAATCCAAATATAATTTTAAATGGGAATCCATCAAAGACATTTTGGAAAGCAAAATACGCAAAATATACAAATTTTGGGAAGCAAAATTTTCGCATTGATCACGAAGGTTCTCCTTCTTTGAGGATAAACGAAGAATCAACATTTACATTTAAAATAAAACGGTATGCTGAATTATTAATGGATACATATATCGCAATCAATTTACCTAATATTTGGTCTCCTATTATGCAACCGAAAGAAATAACCGACGAAAATGATAACACATTTACAACAACATGGGCACCATATGAATTCAAATGGATTGATTATTTGGGAGCACAAATGATTAAAAAAATAAGCATTACTTGTGGAAATCAAGTATTACAAGAATATACAGGTCAATACATATTAGCAATGGCCCAAAGAGATTTCAATAAACAAAAATTGGAATTATTTGAAAGAATGATTGGACATGTTCCCGAATTAAATGACCCAGCAAACGCAGGAGCACACGTAAATACATATCCTAGTTGTTATCATACTGAAAATATATTAGGAGTCCAACCTTCAATTATGGGTAGAACTATTTATGTTCCTTTAAGTTCTTGGTTTACACTAAAACCTCAAAATGCTTTGCCGTTAATTTCACTACAATATAATGAAATATCAATAAGTGTCACATTAAGACCTATAAATCAATTATTTAGAATTCGTGATGTCGATGATTATGAAAATAATTTTCCTTATGTGTCGCCAAATTTGAATCGTAATACAATGCAATTTTATCGTTTTTTACAAACCCCTCCAGATATAAGTTTAAATGTTGATTCTTATTCAGACAAAAGAATGCTATGGAATGCGGATGTTCATTTAAATTGTACGTATGCTTTTTTATCAGACGATGAAGCACTAATATTTTCCAAAAACGAACAGAAATACTTAATTACTCAACCATTTGAACGTGATTTTTTGAATGTAACAGGCAATAATAAAATAGAATTAGATTCTTTAGGAATGGTAAAAAGTTGGATGTTTTTTTTCAGGAGAAGTGACGTCAATTTGCGGAATGAATGGTCTAATTATACAAATTGGCCTTATAATTATATACCATTTGATTCTTATCCTGCAATTGAAGAATTAGGATACTATTATAACAGCAACAATACAAATATTGGACCTGGAATAAACATTGATAAAACTTTAACTAACTTATTTATTAATCCTGTTTACAACCCGATGAATAAAAAAACTATTTTTAACAATATGGGAATATTGATGGACGGTCAATATCGCGAAAATGTTTTATCAGCAGGTGTATTTAATTATATTGAAAAATATACAAGAACTGCTGGAAACGCACCAGATGGGTTATATTGTTATAACTTTTGTTTAGATACTTCACCTTATAATTTACAACCATCTGGGGCAATTAATATGTCAAAATTCAATAGTATTGAATTAGAATTTTCAACCATTGAACCTCCATTGAGTCCTTTCGCAAAAGTTCAAACAATTTGTGATGGAGATGGTAATATTATTGGAATTAACAAACCAACATGGGGAATTTATGAATATAATTATGATTTGGTATTATTTGAAGAAAAGGTTAATTTAATTACATTTGTTGGAGGAAATGTCAGTGTATTATTCGCAAATTAGAAATAAAGAAGCAATATATAATATCTAAAATAATTATATAATATATATTACTATGAATTTAGATAAAGTTAATAAACCAAATTTTCAGATGAACGAGGAACAAAGACGGAATTTGCAAAATGTCAAAAACAACGCAACTCAAAAAATAAATCAAGGAACCTCTTTTGTTGATAGTAATTTATTAAGCAAATTCAAAAATAAAAATTTCAATGGTGAAAAAATAAAAGAAATAGGTATTTTTGATACTATAAAAAATGTTGTTTCTGAAGTGGTTGATTATTTTATTGAGTATATTCCAGAGTTTTCTATAAAAATAGGTGTTATGATTATTGCGGTTATTATTTATTTTTCATTAGGTGGTGGTATGTTATATATTTGCAAAATATCGCAAACAAATTTTTTACCGGTGTTTAGTGATTGTTTTCCTTATTCAGATACAAAAATTGATTTGAAAGATATAACAACTAATATATTTACTCAAACAGTTAACGATGAAAAAGTTTCTATGAATTTAAAATTTAAATTTGAAGATAACAATAAAAATATTTTATTGGACGCCATAAGAAAATATAAAACTTCAAACAAAGCGAATGTTGTGCTTGTTTACTTACTTTCAATTGTCAATGCTATGTTCAGTTTTAATTATAATTTCATCAATACTGTTTTTAATAATTTAAATGGTTTAAATGATTTGATTGTGATTATATTGTCACCAATTATATACATTTTATGTTTTATTTTCCTATTCTTTTCAAATAATTTTTACTTTGTCTTTTTATGGTTTTACAAAATGACCTGGTTTTTCAAAAAGAACCAAAATTGTGGAAAAGGTAAGAAAAAAGCAAAATGGGTTCCTGTTGAAATTATGTATAATCCTACTGATTTCTTTCTTGGGAGTATTTTAACAATGTTTGCTTGTATGTTTTCCATTGGTGTATTTGTTAGTTTATTTATTAATCCATTATTTTCTGTTCCTACCATTACAATGGTTTATTCCATGTTTTCATCTATGATGTTTAAAGGTGAAATTAAAGATAAATCTGTTAATATTTTTACTATAATCAAGTATGTTTTTAAATATTACAAATTGTCAATGTTTTTATTATTGGCTTTATTCACTATATTTAGATCTAATATATCAGAAAGATTATTTAAAATATATGAAGAATATAATGAAAAAAAAACTACTATGTTGGGACGTTTTGGAGATAATTTGATGAAAATGAATAAAGATGTCAATAAAATGAATGATTTTTCAAATAAAATAGATATTTTAAATGTAAGAGATAGAGTTGATGTAATTGGTATAGATAAAACAATGGATGATAATACAAGAAAATTAAAAAATCAAATTAATACTATTAAAAGAAAAAATAGAAAACTCACAAATACGCAAAATAAAATTGCTGATAAATTAGAAGATGCGTATAATGTTAATACACCTTTTACCATTGTGGTGTTATGTATTTTATTTTCAATTATTTCTTCATTCGGCTTGTTTCAAATTAAAGACTATAGTATGTTTAGTCCAATGGTTGAATTTGAAACAAATGATGTAGAATGTGATGGTGAAAATGATGAAGATGAAGGGGGTCATACAGCTATATATAAAACATATATGATGGGCAGGTCTATTTTGAATTCTTATAAAAGTGCTGTAAAAGAAAAACAAAAAATAAAAAATCCTATTCCAGAAAATGAAGCATCGAAAGAATTTTATAGCGTTCTTAAAGATGAGTCCTTAAAAGAATATGCTAGAGCTGAAGAAGGAAACCCGAAACCAGAAAAAGGAAGTGTTGACTCAAGTCTAGATACCAATGCGAAACCAGATACCAATGCAAAACCAGATACCAATTCGAAACCAGATGCCAATGCGAAACCAGATGCCAACAAATCAAAACCTAAAAAGAAATAATTTTAATATAACCATATTTAATAATTTAAAGTTTTTCCATTTAAACACAAAAAGATACATTTTATCATAAATGGGAAAACAAGGTAAAAAAATAAAATTTCCAAAGAAACCATTTGTAAGCGTGTGTATGCCTACATATAACCGAAGACCTTTTATACCATATATAATAAAATCATTTGAAAATCAAACATATCCTCAGGATAAAATGGAGCTCATTATTATTGATGATGGAAAAGACAAAATTGAAGATTTGGTTTCCCATTTGCCTTATGTAAAATATTTTAAATTTGACAAAAAAATGACTCTAGGGAAAAAACGAAATTTGTCACACGAGTATTCAAAAGGTGATGTTATTTTATATATGGATGATGATGATTATTATCCACCAGAAAGAGTATCACATGCTATTGAAACCATGCATAAAAATCCAAAAGTATTATGCGTAGGTTCTAGTCAGCTTTATATTTACTTCAATGATCGAAAAAAAATGTATTCATTTGGACCATATGGACCTAAACACGCAACAGCCGCCACATTTGCCTTTAAAAAAGAACTTTTAAAACAAACATCTTTCAGTAATCATGCATCTCTTGCTGAAGAAAAGGCTTTTTTGAAAGATTACACTATTCCTTTTGCTCAATTAGACCCAATGAAAACTATTTTAGTTTTTGCTCATGAACAAAATACATTTGATAAGCGCGAACTTTTAAAAAATCCTTCACCTATTATTAAAGAAACCGAAATTGTTCCAAAAGATTTTATAAAAGATGAAGAAATCCATCATTTTTTTACGAATGAAATAGACGCTAAATTGGAAAACTATAGTTATGGAAAGATAAAAAATAAACCAGATGTTGTAAAACAAACCAAAGAAATATTTATAAAAAGAGAAAAAATGCAAGCTGAAAGAATGGAAGAAATGAGAAAGCAACAAGAGTTCCAACAAATCATCCATACTATTAAACATCACACCGATGTCAAATAAGTAGCAATTATCAAATAACAAATAACAAATAACAAATAATTTATAATAATATGTTGTAAAAACAATTACAAAATATTATTGATATTACTCTTTCTAAAATATATTAAATCTCAATCTCAATCTCAATCATTCATGTTCTTTTTCAATAAATAATGTATCGATATAGCGAAAAATCCGGTCAACTTCTAATTTATTTATATCACATATATCTTCTAATTTATTATAATAATCAGCATCGTGTAGTTCTTTATTTTTTAATTTATAAAAAAATGCCATCATATCTTTTTTATCCATTTGTAATTTTTGACACATTTTATTTAAAAAAACCGAATTATTATATTCAGTAGAATATTTCGTCAAAACTTTTGTAAATCGTATTTCTTTCACTGTATCGTTTTTATCTACAATGTTATCATCATGAAATATCATATTGTTGTAACACGATTTTATTAATGAACTCATTTCATTAAATTCCCAAATCTGTTTTTGAAATGTTATACGGTCAATATAATCAGATAAGCAAATATTTTCCAATTGTTTTCTATAACACTCAATTGCCTTCAATTTATCGTTTTTATGCTTTTTGTTGATAAAATCTATAATATTTTCATGCCATAACAGTCCAACACTAGTTCTATCTGTATCATTTATTATAATATTATGTGATCCAATATTGTATTTATTTAAAATCATTTTTTTTACTGTTTCTTTCGTATCATCACTATATGAAGACATTTGAATATTATTATCTTTCACAAACTTTAAAAATAAATAATTATTTGTTTTGTATATATTTAAAAAGTATTTCAATTTATGTAAATTATTTTTAGAATAACGAATTATATAATCTAAATGCTCTAGTAAAATACAAGGATAAATCTTCAATATAATTTCTTTCATTTGTTCATCACTTGGTATATTTAATTGAATAACATGACACACTTTCATAAGTTCTTTAATTTTCTTATCAATATGACAGTTTCCAATACATATTATGGGTGAATTTATCGTACATTCTGACTTTTGTTTTTTAGTTTTCTTTGGACGTATTATCTTAATCAATGTATTAATTCCACCCTTGTCGCCATTGTTCATACCATCTATTTCATCCATTAGAATTACATTTTTTTTAATTATATTTTGTAACAAATTGTAAATATTTTTGTTTGAAAATTTATCTTTGGCAATATTCTCTATTACATTTGTATTTCTTATATTACCAGCGTCATAATTGATTACATCATAATCTAAATTATTCAAAATTTGTTTCGCAAAATAAGTTTTCCCGATTCCCGTTTCACCATAAATATAAATACCACCTACTCGCTGATAATCATCAGGATTGCTTTCAAATTTCACTATAATATCTTTTATTTCAGTTATATATTTTTCCCTATTTAGCAATTTATTTATATCTATATCTTCCATAATTAGTTTAATTGATATATTATAATTGACATTTTCATTTTATGTTATAATTTATCAAATAATATTAATTTAAATCTATTAAAATCTATTAAAATCTATTAAAATCTATTATTTGAGTAATAAATTTAAAAGTTTAAGAACAATCCATACTGACACCGTAACTTAATCCTTCCCAGGAAATTTCGTTTTCTTTTGCCCATTTATACTTATCACAACTGGTTTTTTGTGTTACATCCAGATATTCTTCATTTGTTGTTGATTTACATTTATCAGTTGTCGCATCATACACCCAATAATCAGGACATTTTGCCACACTAGGCGGCCATTTTTTGTTATTTTTAACAAGGGTAAAATAAATCATAATATAAGCTGCTATTAATAAAACAATCGCAATTCCCAATACAATTATTTGATATAATTCCATATTTTCTTATAAAATAAATACATATTTTTTTTTTATAAGAATGTAATATAAATGAATAGTTTAAACAATGGACGAGTAAATTTAAATGCACCTAATACTTCTAAATTATTTGAAATGTACGATAAAATTCCTTCTAAAGAACATGTCTCATTTAGAAATCCAACTACTGGTATTTGGGAAAACTCACCATTATCAGGCGCTTTTTTTTCAAAAGAAAATATGAAAATCCTTCAAAATGGAATTCGCGCTGGTGTTTACCAAAAATCAGGGGAAACGCAAATAATTGGCGAACAAGATTATGATACTTTAAAAATAATAATGCGAAGTATCTTCCTCGAAAACGCTAAAAATGCTCCCAATAATATAAAAGGACAAATTCAAGAACTCAATCAAATTGTTATGAATTATTGTATTGACCAAATTATGATTGAACTTAAAGGATATATGATATATTTAAAAGATATTACTACTATGCATGTTCCTATTGACCTACCTAAAATGTCTAATGTAAAACACAAGGATTTACAAATGAAAAACTGGTTTTAGGTATCTAATTGTAATATAATTTTATTTGTCAAAAATTCGCCTCTTGTTGGTATTCCTTCGATACAAATAAAAGCCAAATCTAGATCCAATATTTCCAAATATTTTTCATATTTTTTATCTATTGTTAGTGTTATATATAAATTAGTTCTATAACTCATTAAAACATTATCAAATATGATTTCATTATTCACATTATCTAAATTCAAAAAGAATTCCAAATGATTTAAGTTAACTTCTATATTTGAATCTATATTTGAATTACAAAATTTTTGTAATTTGTTATTTATTTTTATCCTAAATAAACCATCACAACATACACAATTTGTTTCTTCAATTTTGTATTTTACATCAATTTTTTGGAAGTCATATGTTTTAGAATAGTATTTGGTTTTTATATTATAAAATGCTCCTGTCATATATGTTTTATAAGTGTTTTTCATATAAGTATAAAATAACTTGTTTAACGATTGTGATGCCAATATTTGAAGTGGGTTAATTTGAATAGGTTTATTTATAAAAAACAGTATATATTTTTCTTTATTATTATCTTGTAAAATATATTCTTTGCTATTATTTTTATAGTCCTCGTAATCAGGTAATTTGTAATCACAAATTTCGTAATTTTCTTGAAACCAATTAGGACAATAATTTATATAACTTATAGAACACTTATCATAATCACTATTGCAATAAAATTTGCCTTTGCGATAATAATTAGGATGATGGTCAAAATTTATTTCATAAAATGGTGTTTTATTCTGTTGTTTTGGAACATTTACAAGTAAATCAATATCTTCAAATATATAACCTTGTATTTTAATTTTATAAAAAGAAAACACATTACTCAAAAACAAAAAGTGATTTTCTTTTGTAAAAAAGCGAGAAGTGGGAAACTGTATTTCGTATTTCATATATTCATCTTCATGTTCAAAACAAAGTATTTCATTTTTACCCCTTTGATAAAAGATTTGATTCCCAATTTCTATTTTTATATAATTGATAAATACTGAATTTACATTGTTACAATCTTCGTAATAAACTCTGGCTTCAATATTGGTTATATAATGGAAGTCATTTTTAATTAAATTTAAATCAAATGTATTGGGAATAATATATTCTTTACAAACTTCTTTTTTCTTTTCATTTGATAATATGTATGAAAAATATTTATTTATACATATCATTGTTAATATTTATAGTTTTCCCTTTAAATATTTTGTTTTCAGGTTTATTATATAAACTCACACAAGTTCCACAATGGTCTTCATTTGATAAATCTATTTTTAGATTTGTATGTTTATCTAAATGCCATCGCCCAAGAGGAACCTTATTTGAAGTTCTAAAAAAATTGCGAATGATACCTACGAATTTGTATTGATTAGTCATTTTATTTTTACTCTATTATGTATAATAATAAAATTATTTTTATATTCTATTTTTATATTTTATTATTACCATATTAGTCTTCATTTTCTAAATGCTTAATAGACAACAAATGGCGACTAAAATCATATCTAGTTCTAGTTGAATAAGAACAACTATAACAAAACAAATCTGAAGACATCTTAAATATACTTATATAAAATAATTTATGTTTAAATTAAATTCCGCAAAAGGAAATGGGTTTCCAATTGCGGAATTTATTTTGTATTGTGTTTTATTTTTCTTCGTCTAATATAGACCATAAAAAATAAATAAGTATTAGTTTTGAAAAAGGTTTCCAAATGCGTTTCCAAATGCGTTCGTATATTTTAAAAATATAATTCACATCATATTATCATAACAAATTATAAAAATGAAAAAATATTTTGTGACTGAAATTCCGCAAAAGGAAACCCTAAAAATGTCCAAAAAAATGTCCAAAAATGACCAAAATTTGAGGCAACTTTTGCATTTTTTTTTAAAAATATTATGGTCTCAGTCGAGTTTTTCCATTTTGCAATTTACAGCATTATGGTGTCATTTCATTTTTTCCATTTTTTTTACTTTATTTTTTCAAAAAGTATTTTAGGTTTTCATTTTTGGACATTTTTAAAATGTCCATTTTCAAGAATTTCTGAAAAGTCTTGAAATAAAGTGTTTTTTGTGACTGAAAATATTTTGGGATTTTATTGAAAAATGTGGTGAGTGAAAACAGTCGTATATTAAGAAAATGTAAAAAAATAATTTTCTATGTAGTATAATTATAAGTTATAATATTAAATAAGTTATAATTCAATGTGTATAATATTTATTTATTAATGACAAGTTTATTTTTGATGATTTTTGTTTTAGTTTTTGTCTTTTTTGGTGTTTCTTTATAATCGCCTTGCATAAGTTTATTTCGTTGTTCTTTATATTTCGCATATTCGGTTTCCAAATCGTTCAATTCTTGAAGCCACATTTGATTAACAGTTGTTGCTTGAATCTTTTCCAGCACTTGAAGTTTATTTTCGTGTTCTTTGTTAATCTTTTCCACATTTTCTTCGGTAACACTATCCATTGCCATTTTAACCAAATATTTGAAATCATTATCACCATCAATAATATCATATTGTTTATCAGTAAGCATCTGATTAACTTCATCCTTTTTCTTCCTTCGTAAATCAATAGTGCCTTCCAAATTTTCATTAATATAACGGGCTTTGTTACTCAACAATATAAGTTCCTTTTTAATCGCGTTTATCAAATACGTCTTACGCGTATCATATAAATCCAATCGTGTTTTAAAATAGTCATCAATAATTTCACGCACATTGTTATATTTTTTCAATTTATCATTGGCATCAAATAGATGCATATTTGAATTAGTGTTTGTGGTATATAACTTCAACAATTTTTCCAAACCGTTACATCCATTTTCATCTACATTAGATTCTAAATCAGCAATCACATTTTTATGGAAGGTAATAACGAATTCAACATTTGTATCTTTGCTTAAGTCATCATAATCTTTTACAGTAGCACTGGATTTCTTTTTATTATCAGATTTTGTATCCATAAGATTTTCCAAATGTTCTTTAAATGATTCAGTCCAATGACCGATAGGAAGTTCAGACACTCTAATTTTATCACCAGTTAATTTCTCATATACACCCTTAATGAGGAATTTAACTTCGCTAATTGGAGTGATTGTTCCTGTAAAACCTTCATAATAAGGAACAAATGGAGCATCAAATTCTTGAAACAGAAGTTTGCTTCTCAAACAATCAATAATTTGATTCACATTATAACACATAACATCAGTGCTGAATCCAGTCCCAATTCCTTTTGAACCATTTACAATAATCATAGGGATAATAGGGGCGTAAAATATGGGTTCAACAAGAGTTCCATCATCATCCAAATAAGTCAAAATATTGTCATCCGCTTCAGGATAAATATGACGGGTAATAGAGTTCAAAAGGGTAAAGATATATCTTTCAGAAGCACTATCTTTTCCACCCTGAAGACGAGTTCCAAATTGACCGTTAGGAAGAAACAAATTGATATTATTAGAGCCGACAAAGTTTTGTGCTAATCCAACAATAGCAGAATTTAAACTGGCTTCACCGTGATGATATCCAGAATGTTCGGAAACATATCCACTAAATTGAGCTACTTTTATTTCTGAAGTTAGACGCTTTTTAAATGCCGAATAGAGGATTTTACGCAAACTTATTTTCAATCCGTCCATCAAATTGGGAATACTTCTGTCGCAATCATATTTAGAGAAGTGAATAAATTCGCGGTCAATAAATTCTTCGTAAGAAACAAGAGGTTTATTGGTATCCATATAACTTTGTCGGTCATATTTTTCTAACCAATCCTTTCTATCATCTGAACGCTTTTTGTTGAAAACTAAATCAATCTTATCATCTGAATCTGTTTCGTTATATTCAAACCCAACAATCTTTTTGTGTTCGAAATATTCGCGAAATTCTTTACCTGTGCTGGTTCCAAGACCCTTGTAATATTTTATTTTCCATCCATTGGAATCATTTTCTTCTTTCCATTGGGTGTATTCACCATCATTATAGAAGTTCAATTCGGAATTTCCTTTTTTCGCTTTTAGGATAGGAGTATTCATAAATCCAATAAATCCAGGTATTTCAACAAGAGAAGGCCATTCATGTTGAAACAAATTAATACCTAGACCCTTAATATGACTACCATCTAAATCCTGATCGGTCATAAATAGGACTTTACTGTAACGCAAATTGGAGTGTATCGCATTCAAATCCGCATATTTTTTGCCTTTTTCAAGACCCATAATTTTCTTCAATTCTGAAATTTCTTTATTTTCAACAATTTTCTTGGTGGTCTCTCCACGAACATTGAGAATTTTCCCCTTCATTGGATATACACCAATCACATTACGGTCATCTGATGACAATCCTGATAAAATACCAGCCTTTGCTGAATCACCTTCACAACAAATAAGCGTGCAATCACACGATTTAGCAGTTCCAGCCCAGTTGGCATCAGTGAGTTTAGGAATTCCGCGGATGGATTTGGATTTATTTCCATCAGTTTTTTTGGCAGCCTTTGTTTCTTTTATTTCAGTTAAAGCACACGCCGCATCCATAACACCCAGTTTGGCAATTTTTTCAATAAACTTATCACTGACTTCACATTTGGACCCAAATTTAGATACTGGAGTATTCATATAATCCTTCGTTTGACTGTCAAAAGCTGGATTTTCAATATCGCAGCGAATAAAGAGCATTAGTTGTTCCTTAATAGAGTTGACATTAACCCGAACCTTTCTTTTCTTTTCAATATAATCAACCAATTTGCGTGTAATTTGGTTCAAAATATATTCCACATGTTTGCCACCTTTGGATGTATGAATGCCGTTAACGAAACTCATTTGACAAAATTCGTTTGTAGGTGTTAAGCAAACGATATATTCCCATCGGTCACTAAATGATTCATGAATACGTGTTGTGGTAGATTTGTCACCAATATACATATCAACATATTGCGGGAATGTTTTAATGGAAATTAATGAAGAATTGCACTTAACCTTGACATTTTTGTCAGTAATCGCAGCAACATCGTAAATTCTTTTCTTCAATAATGCGACGAAATCTGGAGACAAACCCGAAAGACCAAAACGAGCATAATCAGGTTTGAATGAAATCTTTGTGTAAGGTTTTGATTTACACTTGGTTATTTTAGGTGGACAAATTTCGTCTAAATTGGACTTAAATTCTTGTGTATATTTTAGACCCCTAATATGGTCGATAGTTTCAATTGAACCCTCTGAAGACCAAATGAGAACCAATTTGAAACCAAATCCGTTTTTACCACCGACAATTTTCTTTTCATCTTTGTTGTAATTAGTAGAAGTTCTTAAGTGACCGAAAATAAGTTCAGGGATCCAAATATTGTATTCAGGGTGTTGGGCAACATCAATTCCATTGCCGTCATTTAACATAACAATGGTTCCATCATCTTCAATAGTGATGTCAATATTCGTCACTGGAATACAATTAGCTTGTCCGTTGTCAATAAATTGTTTCATACGAATGACGTGGTCACGACAATTTACAATACCCTCATCAAAGAGTTTAAATAAACCAGGAATATAATTGATTTCCTTTTGGAAAATTTTACCGGTTCCTTCATCCAAAATCCACAAATCAGAATCAATTTGTTCTATTGAACCAATATAAGTATCAGGGTTGTCCAAAATATGTTGTTTATCGGTTTTTTGTTGGTATTTAGTGGACAACTCATCATTTTCTTGTGTATTGGAAATTGATGTTGTAGTGGAGGATTTCTTGGAAGGCATATTAGTTAGACTTGTAAAGATATACTTAAATAATAATGTAAAAATAATATTACAAATTTGAATCATTTTTTTTGGAAAATAAACATAAAAACAAAATTTTACAATTTATATTTTAAAAAAAAGTAAATAGTTATTATAAACAAATGAAAAAACGAACACCCCACTTAGATAATTTAGAGAAATGTCACTGTAATAATAAAGATACAATAGATAAATCAAATTTTACATCAATTGATACACATAGTAGTGAAACCGGTAGTCAATTATTGGCGAGAAGAGTGCGTATGAATAAATATACAACACAATATGTTTATACATTTAGAGATACAGAAAGACCAATTGTTCCCCCACGGAACAAATTTTAGGAAAGAATAAATAATAAAGGTAAATTTTTTTTTTCTTCTGTTATTTTATAAAATGGCTGTTACTAAATTTAAACGCGTTCATGGGAAATATCTTATCCAGGGTAAAAAGTATGACCAATTGGTTGGTTCTCGTGCACAAGTTTGGCATCAAACTGCTTACAAAACGAGCGGTGATTTAACCAGAGATAAATTGCATCACAACAAGTCTGGACGCATTGTTTCAAAGAAGAAGCATTTTACAGCAAAGAAAGAAAACAGACTTGTAAAGGCAGGATATAAGACGAAAAAAGGACACTTTGGATTTATTAAAAATGGTAAAATGTCGTCCAATAAAAAGAAAACTCGTAAGGGAAAGGGTAGTCGTAAGGGAAAGGGTACTCGTAAGAAATAATAAATTGGTTATAAACCACATTAGAAAAAGAAAATGGATAAATAAATAATTTTTATAAAATATTTTTAAAAATTATTTGAAACCCATTTTCCCAAAATCTTTGAAAGAACTACCAGCTTTTTTTAAATGTTTTTTCATATTCTTAATTCGTTTTTTGAAGTTTCCAGTAAAATTAAAACATTTTTCTTTATAAAAAAGGTTATTAATACCAAAAAAAGAACCAATTGAGGACAATATATAAAAATGAAAATCGATAAACCAATTCATGAATTTTAAAAAATAGTTAACTATTGTTTCAGGATAAAAACGCCCAAATATCTTTTTTAGTATTTTTTTAATAATAGGTAAAATAATTGTCTGTATAACTTCATCTTTCAGTTTAATAACAATCCAAATGATGTAAGAAATAAGACAAGTTGGAATTTGTACGATTTGTTGTAAAAAATCACAAATAAGTAAACCAATTTGAGCAAACATAAGTCCAATATATTTAAAAGCATCCTTAATCGGTTTTACAATTCCATTTTTTAGTCCCTTTATAACATTAGCAACAAGTTTAGTAATTTTTTTAATAATGTTTTTGACACCTGATATAGTTTTTTTAATTGGTTTAGTAGATTGTGTTATTGCGACTTTTACTTGATTTTTCAAAGTTTTTTCAATAGGTTTAATAACTTTTGTTACTTGTTTTACAACTTGTTTTGTAACAGCTTTCTTAATTTTTCGTCCTATATTACCTTCTTTAATAATATTTTTTTCATTTTCATACTTCAAATATGTAAAATATATTACAAGAACAATAATAATAACCGATAATATCATATTTAGTTTTATATTTTGTGATTTCATAAAATTATAATATTATTATATGAATATATTATTTTTATTAAATAATAACATTTCAATTTAAAGATAAATAATAAATCTAGTTATAATGAGTAATTATGATATCAATTCAAACAATGATATTTTGAATATAAAAACCGTCCAAATATCTCCATTTAGAACATTAATGACAGCATTAAAAGATATATTATTGGAAACAAATATTGATTTTACACCCAATGGAATTCGTATAATCAATATGGACAAATCACATACAGTTTTGGCGCATATGAACCTAGCAGCCGAGAATTTTGAGTATTTTCAATGTAAAAAAAATAAAATCACAATCGGAGTCAATATGTTTCATTTATTTAAATTAATCAATTCTATAGATAATGACGATACATTGACAATATATATAGACAATAATGATTACAATGATGGAATTGTCTCCTATTTATCGCTAAAATTTGAAAACAATGATATCAAACAATGTCAAACCCGAAAGTTAAGAACAATTGAACCAGACCATGACGAATTAAATTACCCGGATGTTACATTTTCGTCTGTAATTAACTTACCGTCAAGTGATTTTCAAAAAATTGTGCGAGATTTGGCAGCATTATCAGACAAATTAGAAATCAAATCAGTTGGGAATGAATTGATATTTAAATGTGAAGGTAATTTTGCTGAAGCTGAAATTCATCGTGCTGAATCAGATGGTGGAATGGACTTTATAAAAAAGCAAGGTAGTAATAAAATCATTCAAGGTATATTTTCATTGAAGAATTTGGGATATTTTATAAAATGCACGAACTTGTGTAGTCAAATTGAGATATATTTAGAAAATGATTTGCCGCTAGTTGTGAAATACAATGTGGCTGATTTAGGTGAAATTCAATTGTGCTTATCACCTCTTCCAATGTAAGTAAGTATATAGCGTAATAATAATATTAATTTTAAAATATATTATTATTTATATAAATGAATTATTATAGCGATTATTTAACTTCCAAAAGTAGATCGAAATGTGCTATTATTTCAAATACGATTATTGGACCAACAGGACCACCTGGCGTAGAAGGACGACAAGGACCAACAGGATATATAGGACCAACAGGATATATAGGACCAACAGGACCGAAAGGTTGTAGAGGACCTCAAGGATTACCCGGAAAAAGTGTATGGAAAGAAAACGCCTCTTCAGAATATTTAGGTACAACCTACAACGGAATAAATTATTGTGATAATGTAATAGTAAATAAATCAATTATTTTAGATAATAGTTTAAATAATGTATGTAATTGTGACAATGTGCATGATGGAATTGGGATGATTGACATGAGTAATGGAGAGATTGGTGTTCATGGAGACAGTGTTTCATTAAATGTGAATAGCGATAGCGGTTTCCTTCATTTAAATGGTGTTTCTTTAATAAAGGAGGAGGAAAATAAACTATATTTGAAAATAAATGGTTCCTATTATTCAATAAGTATTGAACCAGTATTGTAATACTAATAAATATTTAAGTTGCGAATATAAAATAATAACTAAATAGTATATAAAATGGCATTTACCAGATTTAAGTATGATGATTCCAGAACAATGAAAGAATTACAACAATCAACAGACCAAGGAAGATGGATATTAAATGTGCCTGGAAATGGAACCAAACCACATTATATGGAAGACCCTCATATTAGAATACAAAAATGGGGAGGTAATTTGATGACAAATCATATAGATATAGAAAATTCATTAAGAGGAATAACTATGAATAATAATAGAGATTATTTAGACCAAAGTCATTATAAGAAACACGTAAAGCAAAGTGATAAGATATATTATCCAAAAAATAGTGATTTATATGTGGACCAATCTAGGAGCACTGACCCAGCGTGGGAATATAGAAATATGGAAATAAATAATTGGTTAGAGCCATTACCTAATGTTGAACCGGTTCAAATGATTCCACATCAATCACATCAAATAAATTCCCGAAATTTAGAGAAAGATACCTACGAGCAGAAAAGTAGATTTTAGACAATAATAAACAATATATTATAAAATATAATAAGATATATTATATAATATATACTATGGAAATAGGAATACCATTATTAGCATTAGGTGGAATGTATATCATAGCAAATAAAGATAATGTCAATAAAAATCAGAATCAGAATCAGAACCAAGTCAATAAAATAACAAAAAAAGTAGAAGGGTTTGACAATTATCCTTCCAAATCAACATTAATGGATGACAATTATAAACAAGCGCAAAATCAAGAAAGTGCAAAATATATTCAATCACAAAAACCAGAACAAGTGCAAACAAACGATTATATATTATCTAATAATGGGTTAGACAAAGAGTTATTTCAACATAATAATATGATTCCTTTTAATGGTGGCAAGGTTCGTGGAGGTGTATTTGATTATAATGGTCATGAATCCGTTTTAGATAATAAAGTCGGGAGTGGAAGTATGGCGATAAGAAAACAAGAACAAGCACCTTTATTCAAACCGGAAGACAATATGAATTTAAATTATGGTTCTCAAAATAATACAGATTTTATGCAATCACGAATGAATCCAGGCACAATGAAGACCAATTTGAAGCCATTTGAAAGTGAAATGGTCGGACCAGGATTAGATCAAGGATACAGTGCGAGTGGGACAAATGGATTTAATTCCGGAATGGAAGCTCGTGATAAATGGAGACCATATACGGTTGATGAAATGAGAGTCAAAACGAATCCCAAAATAGAATACGAATTATCAGGACATGAAGGTCCAGCATATTCACATATCAAGACGTCATCAACCAAAGAAAGTTTAGGTAGATTTGAGAAAAATAGACCCGATACATATTATGAAAGTGGTCAAGACAGATGGTTAACCACAACTAGTTCCGAAAAGGCAACAACGTATCGTTCCGAACAGCAAATGGGTAATGTAAAACGAGGGGATAAAGATACAAATTACAAAGGTCATGCTATTTCAGATAAAAAGGGACCATATTCGCAACAACATTTTGAGCAAACAAAGCGTCAACAATTAGAGACAAATGGTGTAACAAATTCAACTGCTACTGGAAAGGGACCGAATGCTGAACATGTGTTGCCATTAAAAAGTCACACAAATTACACGAATAATCGTTCTTCAACACAACATAATTTACCTTTAGGAGGAATTGGAGGCGCATTTGGTGCCGTAGTAGCACCCATAGTAGATTTATTCAAACCCACATTGAAGGAAGAAGTAATTGGAAATATTAGGGTATATGGTGACGCGAAACCTTCAGTATCAAGTAATTATGTAATTGATTATAATGATAAAACAAAAACAACCAATAAAGAAACAACAATATATTCACCTTCATTTAATATAAATAATCAAGGTGAAGCCAGTTATGTGAATACACATTTGCCTACAAATGTAAATCATCGTAACGAGACGTGTACTGATTATACGGGTGGAGCTACATCTAGTTATGGTATGATGGATTATAATAGCGCATATATTCAAACGAATAATGAAAAGAAGTCATCAACTATCCATAACAGAATGAATCAAGGTGGAACGCAAATGTTAAATCATAATATGAGTATGAGATTGGCAAATAAGGATTCAAATATGATGCAAAATAGAGTGAATGCTCCTCATATGTCAAACTATCAAACACCATCTATTCAACAACACGGAATATCCAAATATTCGCGTGAGGGACCCGACATGAGTCAATCAAGATTAGATGGAGACTTATTGAAAGGGTTCAGAGAAAATCCATACACTCATTCATTGTCTAGTCATGCATAATCATTTTATTTCAACATTAGTAAATTTTATTTCAACATTAGTAAATAATCATTAATAATATTTGAGATTTTCTGACAAACATTTAAGAAATAAATTTTTTAAAATGATTATATTTTTTAAAATGATTCCAAATATATATTTAACATCAACTTAAAGATTACAAGTAAATATATGGAAAGAATGTTTAGCGAATTATCATTAGAATTAACCAAGTCAGTTGATAAACAACAAAAAAAAAATAATGGTATTTATTTTACCCCAATTGGAACAGTGTATAAAACATTACAATGTTTAAAACCATATATGGAAAATATAAAAAATATATTAGAACCATCTTGTGGTTCAGGGGAATACATTAACGGATTAACATCATTGTATAGTGATTTAGAGTTAGATTGTATTGAATTTTATAAACCAATTTATGATTCAATAAAATCATTTGAAGAAACAGTAAAGGATTCAAAAATATCAATTTACAATGAGAATTATTTATTATCAACAACTATAGAAGGAAAAAAATACGACTTAATTATTGGAAATCCACCATTTTTCGTTATGAAGAAAACAGATGTAGACCGCAAGTATTGGGATTTTTTTGACGGAAGACCTAATATCTTCATTTTGTTTATATTATGTTCATTGGAAAAACTAGAAGAAGGAGGAATAATAAGTTTTATACTACCCAATAATTTCTTGAATTGTTTATATTATGATAAAACAAGGAAGCATATTGCGGAAAATTGCAGTCTAATAATGATAGACGAGTGTAGCGATGATTTTATTGAGACAAAACAAGAAACAATAATATTCATCATTCAAAATAAGGTTCCAAATAAAAATGAAAATTCAAAATACATTTTACAGCAAAACGGGTATACAATATTTGGAATGGATTCAAACATAAGTTGTCTGAATAATTTGTATAACAATTCTAGCACCCTTGCGAAAATGAATTTTAGTGTGAATGTTGGGAATGTTGTATGGAACCAATGTAAAGATATATTAACACATGATAAAAGTGAAACCTTATTAATATATAGTTCAGATATTAAAAACAATAAATTACAAATAAAAAAATATAACAATGAAGAGAAAAAAAATTATATAAAAAAACCCGGAAATAGCAGTCCATTGTTGGTAATAAATAGAGGATATGGAAAGGGTGAATATAAATTTGAATATTGTTTAATTGAAGGTGGGTTTGAATATTTAATTGAGAATCATTTAATCTGTATAAGATACAATGGTGAAGTGAATAATGACGAATTGATAAATATATATAAAAATATAATACAATCACTTGAAAATGAAAAAACGAAACAGTTTATAAACTTGTATTTTGGGAATAATGCGATTAATACAAGCGAGTTATGTAATATATTACCTATTTACAAAAAATAAAAATAATATATTGTATGATAAATGATATATGATATATGATATGATATGATATATTATAATTTCAATAATAATTTACTTACCAATATTTTTAATCCAATTTAAAGCGTGTAATTCACTTTTTTTTTGTATTTATGTTCAAAATAATTTGTATAAAACTTCCCTCCTGATTTATTTATTGGGTAATACTTATTCGAAAAAGATGACAACATTGTAAATGATATATAAATGTAATACATAGAATATTGTTTTACTTATTAATTCAAAAACAAAGTTGAAAATATAATATAACGAATTAATCGTTTAAAAATATGAATAACAATATACTAATTAACTAGTATTGTATATGGAAAAAATTGCTATTCATAAAGAAATCTATAAAAAATTAAATCATTTTATAGAAATTAACAAAATACCAAATATACTATTTCACGGGAAATATGGATGTGGTAAGAAAACGATAGTTAATGATTTTATTAACAAAATATATAACAACAATTATACAAAAGATTTGGTAATGTTTGTCAATTGTTCGCACGGGAAAGGTATAAAATTTATACGCGATGAATTAAAGTTCTTTGCGAAAACAATCGTACAAAATAATGAAGGCAATGTGAATTTCAAAACAATCGTACTATCTAATGTGGATAAACTTACAATGGATGCTCAATCCGCATTAAGAAGATGTATTGAATTATTCAGTTATAGTACTCGTTTTTTTGTAGTTGCTGAAGATAAGTATAAACTAATGAAACCAATATTGTCTCGCTTTTGTGAATTATATGTTCCAGAACCGATTTATCAAGGTAAAATTATTAATTTAAATAGTTATTTATTAGAAAAAACGTACAAGACAAAAAGTTATAAAACAAGTAGAATGACATGGTTCAAAAAAGAATTACAAAAATTATTCAATATTTCAACGGAAAATATGACGTTGGAATTAATTTCAGAAAAGAGTGTATTCTTTTATGAAAAAGGATATAATTCTATAGAAATGATGGATGTCATAAAAAATATGGAACACGATAAAAATATTATTGAAATCTATTTGTGTCATAACAAGATGAGAAAAGAAGTAAGGAATGAAAAAATATTAATGTTAATGATAATGAATTGTATATTTTTACAAAAAAATAATAATGATATAAATAATTTATCATTTTTATAATTTAATACTAATGAGTTCAAAAAATAAAATAATTTAGGAAATAAAATGTATAAATGGACGATTTCAACCTAAAATCCTTGAGTACATCAAAAAATGAGTGGGCTAGTCGTTTAATTAATATTTTATCACCATGTGTTGTTGAAGGATACAAATCAATTTTAAAAGAATCAATTAAATTATGTAAAAATAATAATGAATCAGAAAAATACTTGATGACTTTTCAAAATTTAATTTCAAGAATACCAAAATGGAATGCGAGTATTATCGAAGAAGAAAAAAATAGAATAGTAGAGAAATCAAATTGCAATTATTTGGAAGATTTAGTTACTTGTATTCACATAATTCAATTAAAAACATTGACTGCTATGAGAGTTGGTAATAAACAAAAAAAAATTGATATTGATATACCTAAAATTGAAGATTTTATACATAAAATTTACATCAATTCCGCGCGCAAGTTATATCAAAATGTTTATTTATTTGAAAAATTTATTCCGCCATTACAAATACAAAAGAACAATCGTGAATTAGAAATAATTATAAATGAATGTATATTGAATACAATTCGTGAAAATATCCCTGTAGACAACATATTGCGAGTTTATTTAGATGAAACGATTGAAGAAGAAATTGAGGAAGATATTAAAGAAGAAGTTATTGTGAAAGCATTGCCTGAAAATATCAAAGATGAAGACCCTATAAAAGAAAATCTTTATATTACGAAGGATGATGAAGCAGATAAAAATGATATCGATGTATCACGTTTACCAAAGGAAGATGTAATAATTCCAGATATAGATAATTTGGATGAAGAGAACCAATTATTATCATTTAATGATACAGATTTTGTGAAAGATTCTAATGATGTGGAACATAATATTGTAGCACCAAAAGATATAGACACATTAGAAAAAATAAGCGAAATACGAAATAACCAACGTAAGGATGATGAAGGTGATGACAGTGATGATGAAAAATTAAAAATTTCTAATGTAGAAATAAACTTGGATGATTTAGACATTCATTCATTAAATGAGCCTTCAATACAATTGAAGAACGACGACAATTTAGATGTTGAGATTTTAGAGTAAAATAAGTAATTCGTAAAATATAAGATAAAATTTCAGTCTTATATTTTATAATATATAAATGGAAAATATTTTTATAATAGCATCTCTCATTTCTTTCTTTTACATTATTGTAAAGTTCATTGAAATGCGATTTATAGAAAAGGATAATAAACCTTTAAAAGTGCTAATCAAAGACACACTTGTTGTTTATTTATGTGTCTTATTAGGAAACTTTATTGTAGAGCAAATTAATCCTGCTCTATTAGGTGAAGATGTAACAAATACGGTGACCCAAGTATTTACAGACAATCCTGGGTTTTAAATTTGCTGTTGTTGTTGTTGTTGCTGTTGTTGTTGTTGTTGTTGTTGCTGTTGCTGTTGCTGTTGCTGTTGCTGTTTTATATAATCATATGCTTCAAAAATATCATCAAAATAAGTAACATATTGGTATGCAGAATTGTATAGAGGAAAACTAGTTCTGTATATATTTTTGCATTTTTTAGGATATTCAATTATTTCATAAAAACTAGTTTCATTCCCATTTTCACTATAATAGTAAACAGTTTTATATTCACACATATTATTTATTATTTATATTTAATATAATATATAATTTTATCTTTAAGATGATATTTAAAACAAATAAAATAAAAAAGGTTAAAAAATGATATAAGTCAAGTAGTCGAGCAATATTAAATCATACTAGGAATTTCATCAATATTAGTTAGCATATCTTTTGATTTCACATTGCCTTCAAATAAATATTGTTTGAAACAGTCTCTTTCTAATTGTGCTTCAGGTGTGTGATAATGTACACATCGTGTTATCATTTTATATAATTTAAATTCCGGATATCTATCTTGTCCGTTGCTTTTATACAACATATTCATTCCTTTGTCATCTAGACACCATTCAATTATTAATTTTCTTACATAATCGACAGATTTAACATTTGTTTCATTTAAAAATTTAGTTGTTTGGCTAACATCATCTACTAAATAATCAAAAATAGAGCATCCCAGACGACATAAATCAAAACTCATATTCGGTTCAATACGAGGTTTTTTTTGATTAAAAAATGGTTCACAATTATATTGTCCGTATGCGTCTCCATCTTTCTCATAACTATCGCTACAAAATATTTTTTTATCAAAAGTGTAAATACTTCTTCCAAAATCTATTATTTTAAAAATCTTTCCAAAAGTAGGCACTTTATAAGTATTTTGGTTATAAATATAGTAAACATATTTGGCTTCGGTATAATTAAACATAACATTTTTTGTATGTAAATCATTGTGTGTAAAATTAAATGCTTTTTGATAAACTAATAATATCATAATAATTTGCATAAGAGAAGCATACCATTCTTCAGGGGTCATTTCATCTTCCATTATCAAATCATCAAAAGTATAATCACACGCTTCCATACAAATCACGTGGACAGGAAATTTAGGAATATTTGCGATAATTTCTTCTTCTGACATACTACTATAACTTGTATTTGAGTCTGTATTAGAATTAGCATTTGAATTTGTCGGCGACTTTATTTCTTCAATAGAAATATCATCTTTATTATTTTCACATTCTTCTTCAGTGTGTGAAGAATTTGAAGAACAACTAGAATCATCTGATAAACACTTTAATCTTTTAGAATTACTTTTATAATCCATTTCGTTTATATCAATAGACAAGGACTTTAAATCATTTAAATCAAGTAATTTCATATTGCTTAATTCATCATTATTATCATTATTGCTTAATTCATCATTATTGCTGTTGTCAATATTGTTGTTGTCAATATTGCTGTTGTCAATATTGTTGTTGTCATTATCAAAGATATTGTCGTACATATCATTTTCAAATGATTTTATAGAAGAAAGTGTAATATTATTCTCTATTTTAATTGGTTTAAGTGTATTGGATGTATCTTCAAAAAAATCATCAAAATTTGGAATATTATAAAGTTTTCCGTGGTTTTCCAAGAAAAAATTAGAATCTTCCAGCATATCTAAATCATCAAAAATATTAATTTTGTAATCGTTTTTTATGCTATTGAATGAACCATAAAATTTTGTAGAATTTAGAAAATTATAACTTTCACTTAAGTGGCTAGATAAAAATGAAAAAAATCCATCAACATATGAAGAATTATTTGTGTCGTTCATTTTATTATAAATTATATTATCTGGTATTTTTTCATCTGTTAAAGAAGGTAATGTAAATAAATATTCATCATTGTGATTATATTTCCCAATAAGATATTTATAAGGATTAATTAATGGAGCAATTTTAAAAAATACATCTTTAAATTTTTTCTTGTTACTTACAGAACTTTTGAGGCAGCAATTATAAATATTAATTAAACAATCTTCGGATTCATTGTCAGATTCATTGTCAGATTCATTGTCAGATTCATTGTCAGATTCATTGTCAGATTCATTGTCAAATTTTGTTTTATTATCAGATTTTGTTTTATTATCAGAATCAGAATCAGAATCAGAATCAGAATCAGAATCATTTTCAAAAATTTCGTGTAAATGCCATTTGTGATTGAGATTTATGGTATCAAAATTAGTATTGTTTAAAGAAAAAAATCTTGTATAAAGTGGGTTATAATTAGAAGTATCTATTAAGTTTAACTTTTTGATTTCATTTAAATTACTAAATAATTTTGTATTTTTCCTTTTGATATAATCAATCTTTAACATTATTAGGAAATTGATATATATTTAAATTACATTTTTAACTTAAATAATAATTTGTAAAAAGTATTTATTTGTATAATGCGGTAATTAATTGTTAATTAAATCTATTATAATATAAAAAATATAATGGCCAGTCTAGAATTAAAAAAATTTGATATGAAAAGTATAAGTTTTAAAGCAAGTGAAGCAAAAGGACCTGTCATTGTTTTAATTGGAAAGCGTGATACTGGTAAATCGTTTTTAGTCAGAGATTTACTATACTACCATCAAGAAATTCCGATTGGTACTGTTATATCAGGAACAGAAGAAGGAAATGGATTTTATGGCAGTATGATTCCTAAATTATTTATTCATAATGAATATAATACAGCAATTATTGAAAACATTTTGAAGCGTCAAAGAACAGTATTAAAACAAGTAAAAAGGGAAATAGAAACTTATAAAAAAAGTTCAATTGACCCAAGAGCATTTGTAATATTGGATGATTGTTTATTTGATAGTTCTTGGTCTCGTGATAAAATGATGCGTTTATTATTCATGAATGGTCGTCATTGGAAAGTAATGTTAGTCATTACAATGCAATATCCTCTTGGAGTGCCACCTATTTTGCGAACAAATATTGATTATGTATTTATATTGCGTGAAAATTATATTGCAAATAGGAAGCGAATATACGAAAATTACGCTGGTATGTTTCCTACTTTTGAATCCTTTTGTCAAGTAATGGATCAATGTACTGAAAATTATGAATGTTTAGTAATAAACAATAATTCAAAATCAAATAAATTACAGGATCAAGTATATTGGTATAAAGCAGAATCACACAATAGTTTCAAATTGGGTTCTAAAGAGTTTTGGGATTTATCAAAAGATTTGAAAGATAATGATGATGAAGATGAAGCATACGACCCAAATAAGATGAAAAAGAAAAATAGCGGTCCTCGTATAAGTGTAAAAAAATCTAAATGGTAAATAATATAAATTTTATTCTTAAATTATATTATTTTAAATTTTTTGTTACTTTTTACAAATATTTCTTTAATTCGAATTAATTTTCAATTTTTATTTTTTATTTTTCTTCTTCTTTTTATTTTTATTAGTTGATGGTTTATTTGAAACATCATCTTTGACTTCAGATTCTGTTTCAATCATAACAGAATCCGATTCCACATCATCTTTTTCTTGCGTTGTCTCTTTCATTTTACTTCTAATTTCACTTAACCCACCATCACTCAAATTCATAACAACATTATCACCTTCAAACAATTCTTTTTGAATATCTGATACACTAACCTCAGCATTTTTAGTCAATTCTGTTTCTTGAGTATTGAGATTATTAACATTCACAAGGTTACCTTGTTCGTCAATAGTTTGGGTAACTTGAGTTCCATATTTTTCAGCATTTTTCTTATTTTCTTCAATAGCCTTTTGCTTTGAATCTTTAACATGTTTTTCAAATTCATTCTTTGCTGAAGTTTCGTTTACAGTTTTTTCATGCATTAATTGATTCAATTCATCTTCCATATGCTCCACACGACCAGTCTTATAAGAATCGGGGTCCCAAGGCATCCACATACCAACTGGTCCAACATACACATCATGATTAGGGTCTAATTCTCGCAAAATTTTGCATCTTAATTCAGCTTCTTCCATTGAAGGGAAACTACCTCTAATCTTTACACCACGTGTAGAAGGTTGAAATCCGTGAATCTTGTTAAACTTCTCCAACATTTTTTCTTCATTGTTATCAATATATGTTTTAAAATCATCATACATACTGCTTTTATAAATAATTTCTTTTTCGTCATTAACGAACTCCTTAAAATCAGTCATAAGTTCATCAGAAACAATATTATGTTTATAAGCAACAAAGTTCATAAATTGGATAAATTTATCCATAGATTTATTGATATCCCATTGTTTTAAAAACTCATCAAAAAAGAATAAATCCTTTTGTTTAACAATTTTTTCGGGAGAAAGAAAAGATACACAACAAAATTTTTGTCCGCTTATTGATTTATCTTCGTCCAATAAATCGACATATTTAGAATTTTCTTTACCGTCAACAATTTTCTTCTGGTATTTAGAACTTTTTCTCGCTTTAGGCATTTATATAAAAATATAAATTATCTTTAAGTATTAAAACGAATATTTTATAATTATACAACAAATTATAAAAATATTCTAAAAACATACTAAAATAAACATATTCTAAAATAAACATATTCTAAATTAGAAATGTTATGTTTGTTAATAAAAACAATTTGAATATATTGAAGTTTTTTTCTTTTTAAATTATATAGAAATGAACAGTTTAGTAAATTTATCAGAACTCGTCAAGAGAATGGTTAAATATTTAGTTGAAGGATTAATGGTCGCTATTGCCGCATATGCTATTCCCAAGCGCTCTTTAAATTTAGAGGAAATTATGCTTATTGCTTTGACTGCTGCTGCTACCTTCAGTATTCTTGATACATACGTTCCAAGCATGGGTGCCACTGCTCGCTCTGGTGCCGGTTTCGGTATTGGAGCTAACTTGGTTAAATTCCCTGGTGGATTTTAAGTATTTCAGAATCGTATCCTAAAATATAATTTTTATTTTATAAAATATAAAAACTATTCAAAAGTATTTTTATATTTTAATTATGTCATCAGTTAAACATTTAATTATATCAGGAGGAGGACCCTTAATATTTCAATCAATGGGAATAATCCAACATTTAGAAAAAAATAATTTATTTAAAAGGTCAAATATAAAATCTATTTACGGAACATCCTCAGGAGCAATTGTTGGATTATTTATATGTTTAGGATATCAGTGGGAAGTTATAAATAAATTTATGATAGAAAGACCTTGGGAAAATTTATATTACATTGGCACAGAACAAATGTATAATGGATTTAAACAATGTGGTTTTTATAATCGTGAGATTTTTGTAAAATCTTATAAATCATTATTTGATGCAAAAGATATATCAATTGATGTTACAATGAAAGAATTTTATGAACTTACTAACATTGATTATCATTTGATAACTTATGAAGTAAATAATTTGCAAATGGAAGATATATCGCACGAAACATATCCAGATATTAAAGTAATTGATGCGATTCATATGACGTCTTGTTTGCCTATTTTTTTCACACCTGTTTTTTTAGAAAATAAATGCTTTATTGATGGTGGAATCGTATTAAATTATCCGTTGAAATTGTGTATAGATAAATATAAAAATAAAGAAGAAATGTTAGGCATAAAACATCAATACACTAATGATAAAGCAAATAAAAATATAACAACAGAAATGGGAATATTTGAGTATTTTTTAAATATATTTTATAAATTAGTGAATAATATATCGAAGCAAAGTTGTAATAATATTGAGGAACAATCAAATTTAAAACATGAAATTATATGTTATGAAAAATATATGACATTAAATTTAATTATTACAAGTTTAAAAAACTCTGAAAAAAGAAAAGAGTTATTAGAAAATGGAATACAAATAGTAAATCAATATTGTCAACAATTAGAAGATAAAGAAGAAATAAAATTAGAGAACGGTGACTAAGAATTGTTCTATATTTTCAAATTTAGCTTTAGCATCAAATTCAATAACTTGGTCGTCTTTAATCATTTTAATTGTTGGATAACCTTCAACATTATATTTATTAATCATATTTTCAATTTCTACAGTTTCTTTGGTGCAATCAACATCAATAAAATTAATATTGAAACCATTTACACTATTTTCACTATATTTGTCGACAATTTTTTCCCATTCAGGAATTGCCGCAAGTGAATACGGACACCAAGTTGTGTAAAAAAAATATAATGTAGCCGATTTGGAACCACCTTGTGATTCGGATGAAGATGACACGATTTCATTATTCTCTTCATATTGACTTGAAGATGTTTTATGAGAATTGATATATTTATATAGGAATACACCTGCAACTATTAATATAACAAAAACAAATGCGAAAATGATTTTCTTTTTTTTATCATTTAATAACCCTTGAATAAATTCCATAATTATATTATATATTAAGAATATTAATATAATTAAACCTTTTAACGAATTTAAAACTTTAACTTGTCAAAATAATACTAAATAACAAAAAAATAAATTACAGAAAATGAAAAATAAATTACAGAAAATGAAAAATAAATTCCTGTAAATGAAAAATAAATTCCTGTAAATGAATAATAAATTCCTGTAAATGAATAATAAATTCCTGTAAATGAAAAATAAATATATATTATATAATAATGCCAAAGAATACGCGTAAAAATAAGAAATTAAAAAGCAAAACTTGTAAAAAACGAGTATTCACAAAAAAACATTATAATGCTGGTGATGGTATGTTAACAAGTGTTTGGGGTCCAGCAATGTGGCATTATTTACACGCAATGAGTTTTAATTATCCTGTTAAACCAACTATTAAAGAAAAGAAAGACTTTAAAAAATTCATTTTGAGTCTTCAAGACGTATTACCTTGTAAATATTGTAGAATCAATTTGAAAAATAATTTTAAACAATACCCATTACAAAGTTGTCATATGAAAAATCGTGAATCATTTTCAAAATACGTATATAATTTACACGAAATAGTAAATAAAATGTTAGATAAACATTCTAATTTAACATATTCAGATGTAAGAGAAAGATACGAACATTTTAGATCAAGGTGTACGAAGAATGATTCACCTAAAGTGATAAAACTAAATATTACAAAAAAACGGAAAAAAAATAAAGAAAAAGGATGCACTGAACCTTTATACGGAAAAAAAGCAAAATGTGTTATAAATATTGTTCCTCAAGATAATAAATCAAATAATATGATAATTAATAAAGATTGTATAAAAAGAGTTGATATAAATTAAACAATACTATTAAAATTATCAGTATATTTATCCCTTTCATTTTTCTTTTCAACATCAATAATTGTTTTTGAATGGTTTATTTTTGAGTTATTTTCTTGTACTGATGTATGCGATATTTTTCTATATTGATAATTTTTAAGATGTTTATATGTATAATCAAAATTATTTCCTTGTAAAATAAATGTTTGTTGATTTTGCAAATGTATCATTTCATTTTCAATAGTATTGAGTAAATTATCAGGATATTTTGAACCCATTTTTTCAGGCCATAAAACATTATCTAAATCTCTGCTTTGAGGTATTACTTTTCTTAAAATGCGATAAATGGATACGTGTTCATCATATATCATAATTAAATTGGCTACATCATTTGAAAAATGCATTTCAACGAAATTGTTTTTTATTAATTCCTGATTTTCATTATGTATATTTAATATTTCAGTATCTAGCCCCCAAAAAATTTTCATATACAAATTTTTTTCATTAGTAGTAGTATTGTTTTGGTTTTCCTTAAAAAATAATAAAATGCGTTGAAATATTAAATTCTCTCTTTTTAAATTTGAATAAAATGGGTAAAAGAAATTTTTCAATTTATTTTCAATTGCTTTTAATTTTCTTGTTTTCCTTCCTTCTTTTGCCTTTTCAATTCTATCTACAAAATATTTTCCCAAATATCCAATAGCAGCGCAAATTGGTGGTGCAACGATAATAAATAGTTCATTAGTCATATTGTATTATTATATAAATAATCTTTTATTTATGTTATTTATATTAATTTTATTTATATTTATTTATATTTTTTTTTTTACATTCCAAAAGTAGAAAAACTATTTAATACCGGGCGAGGTAAATCCCCATTACTATGACTATACTTACATTGGAAAGCTGAATCAGGAGAACGACCACAAGGAGCACAAGGAGGACACCTAACATTGTCATTTTTTGGTTCGTGTTTAGGAATTCCATGTGTTTTTCTATAAGCTTCTTCATATTTGGTTAGTGGTTTAGATTCAGATTCAGATTCAGATTTAGATTTAGATTCTAATAAAGATTTAATTTTATCTAATAAGTTTTGTTCTTCTTTTTTTATATCCGTTTCCTTATCCGTATCATTATTGTTATTTTCATTAGGTAAAAGGTTATTATAAACCGTCCAATTATTTAAATCATCCATTAAGTAAGGATTTTTTGTTTTAACATGAGGAACCACTTTTGATTTTAGTATGTAATTATGATTTGTTGAATAATTGGATGTATTGGTATTATCAAAATGAGATAATAATTCATCATATGATGTATGGTCGTTATTCGTTATATGCGAATCATCATTAGGTTCATACTGATTTGATGTAAAAAGTCGTTTTCCGTTTTTATATAAACGTAGTGCTGTTGCTTCCCCCCCTTGAATAATTAATTGAATTTTAGATGTAGAAGCAGTAGTGTAATATTCTTTTGTATTTCCAAATTCGTTTTGAGTATTAGTTGGATTTCCATATACTTCAGTACCCGAACCATTAGAATATTTCATTGTTAATGTTAGAGTTTCTTCATCAGTTGTATCATTAATGGAAGCAACAATATAATCGTCATTATCATTAGATTGACTATAAAATACGCGACCGTCCAATAATTTAATATTATCTGTTGTTGTTGTTGTTGTTGTTGTTGTTGATTCATCGTCCTCTTCATCGTCCTCTTCACCATCTGTGGTGGTTTCATCTACTTCCTCTTCTGACGACGATGGAGTAATAGGGGCTTCACCAGTTATTCCCATATTTGCATTTCCTTCAACAATATCAAATAAACAAATTGATAAAAACAATATTGAAGTTATAATAAATACAATTGTCGCACTTTTTAGTTTCATTATTATAAAGTATATTGTGAAAAAAATGATATAAAACTGATATAAAAGTTAATTAATAAAAACAAATAATAGTATGTTAAAAATAAGCAAAAATGAAGACCCTTGTGTCATTGAAATTGGGACTGATGAAGTCGGAAGAGGTCCATTATTTGGCAGAGTTTATACTGCGAGTGTTATTTTACCTAAAGACATTAAACTATTTGACCATAGTAAAATGAAAGATAGCAAAAAATTTCATTCAAAGAAAAAAATAAAAGCAGTTGCTGATTATATAAAAGAAAATGCGATTGCTTGGTCCGTAAATTATGAATCAGAAGATGTAATAGATGATATTAATATTTTACAAGCCACACAAAAATCAATGCACAAATCTATAATGAAAACACGAGAAAACTTTATAAATTTAGCAAAAGAGAATCAAATAGAAAATTATAAAATTGAACTTCTTGTAGATGGTAATTATTTCAATCCGGTAACATTTTTAAATGAAACAAAAACAAAGTTGGAATGTATTCCACATTCATGTGTAAAAGGAGGTGATAATGTTTATAGTTGTATTGCGGCTGCATCTATTCTTGCTAAAGTAGAAAGAGATAAATATATAGATGATTTATGTGAAAAACATCCAGAACTAATAGAGCATTATAACATTCATTCAAATAAAGGATATGGCGCAAAGGTTCATATAGAAGGCATAAATAAATATGGAATAACACGGTGGCATAGAAAAACTTTTGGAATTTGTAAGCAATATATCTAGATTTAAAAAAAATGAATGAAATAAATATTAAGCATTTAAGATACAACTGTAATAAAGATATAGCAACTAAATTAGTAAAGTAAATGGACCAATCAATTATTGTATTTGATACAGAAACCACAGGGTTACCTAGAAGCAAAATCATCAATTCGGAAACATTACACTTGTGGCCACACGTAGTTCAATTTAGTTATGTAATGTATAATGTAGGACAAATGAAAATGGAAAAGGTCAAAGATGTGGTTGTAAAAATTCCTGAAACTATTGTCATGAGTGAAGAAACAATGAATATACACAAAATTACCAATGAACAGACACAAGGCTCGCCTTTTACAATTGAAGATGTTTTAAATGAATTTATTGAAGATATAAGTTGTAACAATGTGACAGCTATTGTCGGTCACAATATATCATTTGATATGAATATGTTAAAAATAGAGTTGTTGAGATTAATTCAAAATAATGACATTATTGATAAATCGATATACAAAAAAATGTTTTACGAAGTGAATTACACCAATAAAACATATTGCACAATGAAAAAGAGTATTGATTTATGTCAAATACCATTGAGAAGAAAAGATGGAACCGTATATTATAAATATCCCAAATTGATTGAACTTTATAAAAAAATATTTGATGAAGAGCCGAACAATCTACATAATTCCTTAAATGATGTATTGGTTACGTTACGATGTTATTATATGATGGTTTTCAAGGAAGACTTATTAAAGGTAGATGAAAGCACATTTAAACTTCTGTTTGAAATAAAAGTTAACAATATGGAAGTTGTTTATAAATAATATAATGTAATCATATTATTTAATATATATTAAATAATGCGTATTTGTTTATTTTAATTTTATTATTATTTTTTTCTTTTTTAATTTAATCACATTCTTTGTATTATATTAAACTCAAATTTTTATTTGTTTCTATCCTTGCTGTATTTGTTGTAAATAATTAATTAACTAATATTAAAAATAGAGTTTAATATTAATAAATGTTAGAAGAATACTCTGTAAGAAGTAGTGACGCTACAATTGATATTGTATATAGCGAATTTAGTGGTAGTATTCGTGATAGTGAATTAATAATAAATAATTCTAAATTATTATGCAATAATGAGACAACAAATAACAATGAAATAAATAATGTTATGTCAAAAACATTTTATAAAAAGAAATTTATATTTTGTAGTATAGTTTTGTTTATATTGGTGTTAATATTGTTATATCTATATTTTAATTAAGCCGAACACATTTCACAAACATCATCATCATTATCATTATCATTGTTCATACTATTTGTTTTTTTTTCAGGTTCAATAGTAAATTGTTGTGCTTGATGTTTTCCCTTTCTTCGCAAATAATACATTCCAGTTTTCAAACCTTTCTTCCAAGCGTAAAAATGCATATTTGTCAAGCTACTATATGTAGGGTCTTCTTGCCATAAATTGAGACTTTGACTTTGACATATATACGCACCTCTATCTGCTGACATATCAATTACATGTTTCATAGGAATTTCCCAAACAATTTTATACTTTTCCTTTAAGTGTGACGACAGAAAATCCAATTGTTGAACGCTTCCTTTATTAGAAATGATACTGTTTTTAATATTTTCATTCCAATGACCTAATTGGATTAATTCTTTAATCAAATATTTATTTATAACAATAAATTCACCAGCAAGTGTTCTACGAGAATATAAATTGCTTGTAAAAGGTTCAAAGCATTCATTAAATCCTAAAATTTGTGAAGTGCTTGCGGTAGGCATAGGCGCTATAAGAAGTGAATTTATCACACCATATTTCATTATTTTTTCCCTTAATGAATTCCAATCATATCTATCACTTGGTGTAACATTCCACATATCAAATTGAAAAACACCTTGCGACAATGGCGAATCTTTAAAAGACGAATAAGCTCCCATTGAAAAATCTAATTTATTCAATTCGGAAATCGCAATTGAATTTTCATAAATTTCTCTTGAATTTTCATAACTTTTTTCCATTGCTCCGTGATACATAGTTTCAAATATTTTCTTGTTAATTTCTTTAGCTTCATCGCTGGTAAAAGCCACATCCATAAGAATAAATGTATCTGCTAATCCTTGGACGCCAATGCCAATTGGACGGTGTTTAAAATTGCTGTTTTGTGTTTTTTCGGTAGGATAAAAATTGACATCAATGACGCGATTTAAATTATTACAAACAACTTTAGAAACTTCGTGTAACTTATTATAGTCAAATTCTTTGGTTTCTTCATTAACAAACATAGGAAGAGCAATGGATGCCAAATTACACACAGCTGTTTCATTTTCGTTAGAAAATTCCATAATTTCACAACATAAATTAGAACTCTTTATAGTGCCAAGATTTTTCTGATTGGATTTTTTATTTGCTGCATCTTTATAAAGTAAGTAAGGTGTCCCAGTTTCCATTTGTGCGTCTAAAATTTTAAACCATAATTGGCGTGCTTTCATTGTTTTACGAGCAAAACCACTAGATTCAAATTTTTCAAACAATGTTTTGAATTCGTCGCCGTATACGTCACTTAATCCTTTTGCTTCATTAGGACAAAACAGGGACCAATCTGAATCAGATTTAATGCGTTCCATAAACAAATCTGACATCCACAAGGCATAAAACAAATCACGTGCTTTCAATTCTTCGTCACCGTGATTCTTTTTCATTTCTAAAAAATCTTCAATGTCTGCATGCCAAGGTTCCAAATAAATGGCAAAACTTCCATTACGTCTCCCGCCACCTTGGTCAACGTACCTAGCAGTATTATTAAAAACACGAAGCATAGGAACAATACCATTTGACGTCCCATTTGTTCCTATAATACGAGTACCTTTGGCGCGAATATTATGAATATGAAGACCGATACCTCCTGCCCATTTAGATATTTTTGCGCAATCACCAAGCGTTCCATAAATACCGTTAATACTATCTTCTTCCATAGCAATCAAATAGCAACTTGATAATTGTGGTCTCAATGTTCCGGCATTAAATAATGTAGGTGTTGCATGAGTAAAATATTTTTGAGACATTAAATTATACGTTTCCTTTACAAGTTCAAAATTATTTTGATTTTGAGTGTTACAATGAATACCAATAGCAACTCTCATCCACATATGCTGGATTCTTTCTACAATGGTTCCATTTATACGAAACAAATAAGCGCGCTCCAAAGTTTTAAATCCAAAATAATCAATTAAATAATCCCGATTGTAGTCAATAATTTCTTCAATTTCGCTCTTATACATTTTTACAAAATCCATAACATTATTGGAAATAAGTGGTGCTGGATTCCCTTCAAAGTCTTTATAGCTAACCAATTTTTTTACACATTGAAACATTGAGAATGGTGTATTTTTTTGATGATTGGAAACGCAAATTCGTGAGGCCAACGTGCTATAGTCATAGTGTTGTGTAGATAAAGAGGCACATTGTTCTGCGGCAAGTTCATCAATTTTACTAGTTTCAATTTTATCATACAATTGGTCAATAACTTTAATGGTCAAAGAAGAATAATTTAATTGTATACCTACTTCATTCCCAATTTTTTTAATACGAGATAAAATCTTATCAAAAGATACATTTTCTGTTTTTCCATTTCTTTTTGTTACTCGCATTTCTTCTGTAAAGTAACTCATAATATATTATAATATCTTATAAATTATTTTTAATATTGTTTCGTTAAATATATTAAAAAATTGAAATAAATATTATTACTTAAATATAACTTACAATTGGAGACTAATCAAGACATAAACATTGAAAAAATATGGAACCGAATCAAGACATAAACATTGAAAAAAATATAAATACCATAGACACTGATACAAATATAAATACCATAAACATTGAAAAAAATATAAATACCATAGACACTGATACAAATATAAATACCATAAACATTGAAAAAAATATAAATACCATAAACATTGAAAAAAATATAAATACCATAGACACTGATACAAATATAAATACCATAGACACTGATACAAATAAAATCCAAAAATCTAACACTGAAAAAGTTGAACTATTATTCAAACCTAATAGTGAAGGAATATCTGATTTTGTAAGCACAGAAGAATTTAAAAAATATGATTTAAAGTGGTCTTCTAATGGAAACTGTCGTAATGGATCATATTTTGGTGTAAGAAAATATAAATGGGATGTAAAAAGAGGAAAAGGACAAAAGGTAATTGCTTTAAAATTAAATGGAATGAATAATAATAAAATTTATAATTCATTACATCCTATAGGTAATCATATTAGAAAGTATTTTAAAGAAAACATGTTTGAATATGGATGTGTAAATTGTGGAACACACAGTGAATTATGTATAGATCACAAAAATGACTTGTATAATGATGAAAATGTATTAATTGTAAATAGACAAGAAATATCTGACTTTCAATATTTGTGTAATCATTGCAATATAGTAAAAAGAGAGGTTTGTAAAAAAACTAAGGAAACAGGTAAAAGATATGGTGCGACAAATATAAAAAAACTGAAATGTTATAATATTGATTTTATTGTAGGAGATGAAACATTTGACTTAACAAATCCAAATGCAATGGTTGGAACATATTGGTATGATCCGGTTGCTTTTATAGAACATATTCACAAATCGTTTTTGGATAATAAATAGTAATTTTATAGAATGGATAATTAAGAAATGATTTTCATAATTTGTTCATAATAATTGGTTTCTATTTCACAGCCTTTAAAATGACGTTCCGTATTTTTGCATGCGATTGCTGTAGTGCCTGCTCCCAAAAATGTATCTAATACAATGTCACCTTCATTTGAATGTTTTCGTATCAATTCTTCAAAAAGAGGCAAACTTTTTTGTGTTGGATGAAAACGATTTTTTCCACCTTGTAAAGGAAATGAATAAATACCATTATCATATTTGCTGTTGAATGTTGGTTTAGAAACTTTAATACCAATTAATGCAACTTCACGACAATTGGTCAAATAATTTATTTTAGAATTTAATGGTTGTGGATTTGTTTTTATCCATTCTATGAACCGAATTTGTTTAAATTTATTCCTTTCCATTATATCTTTTAAGTAAGATATTTTCCATATATCGAAGAACATAATAAGTGTCCCTCCGTTTCTTAATTTTTTATAGTATTCTTGAATAAATAACTCAAGAGTTTCTAATGTAAAATCTCTATCCCATTCCCCATAATCCGTTTTTACACAATATTTTTTTCCATAAATAGTGCCATATTTAAGAAAATTATTACGTTTTTCATTATTCACTATATTATGTTGTGCTTTATATGCTTCCCATTCTTCATCAGTCTTCACAGATGATATACTATTTTCTTCGTTTGCCTTAACTTCATTATAATGTTTATTCATACCGGTTTCTTTAGAAATAATATAAGGTGGGTCTGTTAATATTAAATCAATTGAATTATCTTGAATATAAGACAAATATTCAAGTCCTTCAATATTTTGAATATCAATATTTGAGTTCATTTTAATTATGTATTGTTACTAGTTTATATTTAATATTATATTTAATAATATGTTTCATTTTTTTAATAAACAAAATCCTTCAATAGATGTTTGTTTTTGTGTTTCTTTTTGAATTTCTAATTCAATTTCTAACTCGGCATCTTTTTTTGTTGCCTTTTTTTGTGGTAATCTATGCGCGTGTCCTTCTACTCTTTCATTCAGTATTATGTTCCAAATATTTCCCAATTGAACTATATTATTATCAAACCATGAACGATTTCTCTCTACTAATATACAACTATATGTATCTAATTTCCAGTAAATTGTTTTAATCCAAGTCATATTTTCTTCTACGTTTTCAATATGTTCTTCAATCCACTTTTCAGATTCTTCTTCATTTAAACCCAATGGTTGATACAAATAATGAGGTACAGGCGTTCCATTACTAAAATATAATATTACACCTTTTGTGTTTATATTGTCTAATTTATAATCATTTTCGCTTTCATATTCAACAAATTTAGTTTCTAAAAAATCACAATAATCTAAATCACAAACTTCCATTTGAAGCTGCATTTGAATCCAATATTCTTTCTTTGGAATTCCATTAATTACACGACTTACAACATTTTTGATTTCCAACATTCTTCCAAAAAGAGGCGAATTTTGTTTGATATTGATTCCATCAGGAGAAGCACCAATAAAATTATAGTTATCATGTTGGATACATCCAAAATCTTCTACTGTGGTATTATATTTTGCTTCATAAAGCATTACGGAAAGAGGTTCATATTTTTGTCCGTGATGTAAGGGTGAATTTATATTAACCGATTTTACAATTTCTGGGTTTTCTGGGTCAATTTGTTTTAAAGGTTGGCATTTTTCGCAAATCAAACTATTTTGAGCGGATTGTGTGCCAAATGCTTTATGTGCGTTACTTGCTGTCAATAAATTATGACGAAATTTATACCAATTATTTGTTCTTTGTTCTGGTTGTGGTTTAGACCTCAAATAGTCAATATGTGCTTCCATTTTATTTACAAAATTTGAATCCATTTTAAAATCAACCTCAATGACAAAATTGTTTTTATTAGATTCAGATTCTAGTTCGTTATCAATATGAGAATGTTTTACACTAAACATTGAATTGTATAAATCAAATGAAAAATCAATTAATTCATGTTCTTCAATATATTTTTCATAATCTAAAAACAAGACATAATTATCATATTTAATGTCTTCAAGTATAATATCAACCATTTCATAAATTTCGTCAATTATAATTTCGTCAATATCGTAACAAGAAAGCAAAGATGGATTTTCTTTGACATAATCATAAATAAGTGATAAAATGACCTCAATAATATCATTTAAAACGTTTTCATTATAATCGTCATCATAGTTTTCATTATTACTTTTTATTAAAGAAGACCCATCCATTTCTTCCAAATCTTCATAATCAAAATTTAAATTATAATACATTACTTATTATAATTTATAAAAATATATTTAATATAGTTTTACATATAATCATTTTAACCAATCAAATCAGTTTCATTTTTAGATGAAACTGTCTTGGATTTTTTTGGACCAAGAGATTTTAATGTAGAAACACGTTTGTCATTATTTTTTAGTGTAAAGTGTTTTTTAGATTTAATATAAAATAGTCCAGGAATATCTTTAATGATTCCAGTTGTTTTATCATATGTAACATCTTTAATTCGTTGAATTTTTTTCTTATCTAAACAGTCTTTCAAAAATATAACAAGTAAATTCTCTTCTTCTATGCTAATATCATTTTTGATTTTATAATCTTCAACAAATTTTTCAAGTTTGGTCAGTTTATTCGTTTTATTAAGTTTGCACCAAGGTTCATTTTGAATATCTTCTTTTTTGTCTAAAATAGAATTAAGTGTGTGTTTAGTAGTATTTTTCTTATTATCAACCAAATTGCTATTATTAGCAATATTTTTGTATTTCATTTCATTACGATTGATTTTATTTGTACGCACTTCTTCGTCATTTTTATTTTGTTCATCCATTTAAATATATAAGCCAAGATATTTCTAACTTGTTTTATTAAATTATATATTTGTGGATTATCTTTTAAATCTTTTTATAATTATTATTTTAAATGTCAAAAGAAAAGAAAATAATTAATATATCCGGACAAAATAATCGGTATCAAATGAAAAAGGTGACAAAGGTTAATGAAGGTAAACCTATTAAAAAAACGAATGTATCAACAACGTGGAAATTTGACAGGAAATATTTTAAACATGAAGAACAGATTTTACTTATAAGAGACCTTTCTAATTTGGAAGTAGATGAAGTTATAAAGAAACAAATTACTAGCAAAATTTACAGTTATAAACAACAAGATATGAAAAAGAAAAATTACGACAGAACTAGTGAAAATTACAAAGATTTAATTGATTTTGATACAATCATTAAAGAAATGATTACTTGTGATTTGAAATGTCATTATTGTCTTGAAGAAATGTTAATTTTATACGAAAATGTAAGAGATAATAGTCAGTGGACGGTGGATCGGATAAACAATGATATTGGACATATTAAAGAAAATTTCAATTTAGTATGTTTAAAATGTAATTTAAAACGAAGAAGACAAAATGACGAAAAATATTTATTTTCAAGTCAACTTTCTATCCATAAATTGGAAAAATAAAATAACTACACTTTATAAAATAATTTTGATTTTAATTAGATAAAATTGTTTAATTAAAATAAAAGAATAAGTAAAGTATTCCATATGAAATATAATTGGACTTGGTCGTATGGTGAAAAGCAACAACAATCCAAGCGGGATACAGATAAGTCAGCATTAATTAAACTAAACGATGAAAAGACTGAAAGTATAAAAAACGCACATTCAATATCATTAAACCATGATGAAAATACGTGGGATATGATGACGATGTTAAATAATAAAGAAGAATATAAAAATAACAGGGAAGATTTAAATTTCAAAGTATCCGACAGACAAATGATGCAGCAAATAGGAAATAATCCGTTTTTAGAAAATAATTACCACAATGATATAGCAAATCATAATGTGTTTTTGATACCAAAAAATGCTAAATAATATATTAAAATTTTAAAAGATTTGAATATATTATTTACTTCAAATTAGAAAGACACATAGTGTAAAGAACCCGGTTGGCAAAATAAGAAATAAATGTGCTCAATAAAAGAGAAATGGAATTAACTAAATAATCTGCCTTTACTTTTTTAAAATTTTTTATAACATATGCTAAAAAACCTAAAGAAGACAAAGCAAACATAATAAAAAATACAACAGAAACATAGTAGAAATACAAACAATATTCAGACTTGAGGTTCAAAGGACCAAAATAAGATTCCATAAAATTATTCATTTTATTATTATATAATGTATCAATATTTTATTTTAAATAATATGTTGTAAAAACAATATATTATGTAAAATATAAAATATAAAATGATGTGTTATTTAAATTATTAATCTATTTAAGTATTTAAAGAAAACGCAACTTAAAATGTAAAAATGAACTTATCATCTAAATACGTTTCTCAAAACGACTTGTTATTGAATAAATTAATGGATTATTATAAAAAAGATTCAGATAAGTTAGATAAAATGTTGAAAATTATTACAGGTGAAACAAAAATTTCTCTGCGAATTGTAGACTGGTTTGCTACAAATTATGCTAAAAAATATTACACTTTATATCTTGTAAATGATAAACGTTTTAAAGTTTATTTAGATTACAAACTAAAATTGAAGGCTTACTCTAAAAAGCGGTTTGATCCTTTTTGTCGTTGGGATAGAATTAATATTCCTTATAAAAATGGAACAAGTATTGAGACAACTATCGGTCAATTAAATTTTTTTAAATGGGCCATTGAAAATAAAGTAATTGACTTTATTGAAGAACATTATGAAGAAATAGAACGTGACCAAACAAATCGTAATAGTACGTCTAAACGCAAGGATAAAGATTTAAATATAACTGACAATAAAACGCGAAAAAAGCGCGAAGAATTATCCGTTTCAGCAATTAAAAGTGTCAAAAAAGAAGAAGTTGAAATTGTTGTTAAATTTAGTTAATTAAAATCCAAAGTAGCGCACAAAACTTATACCAATTATCACAAACACACCTATAGCAATGAAACCTACAAAAACAATTGGATTCATTATAGAAATATTATCTAAATATGTTTAAATAATATTTAAAATTACAATTATTTTTAATAAATAATTCAAGCACAATTTTCATAACATTCTCTACAACAAGGGATATAATTATCTGACCCTATTAATACTTGTGATTTTTCATTTGTTACACGTTTTGAAAACAATCCTTTTTTTCCTGTTTTGCATAAGCCACATAAAGAATGAAGTTTATAGATATTATCGCATAAAGGAATAAGGTCCAGTATATTTCCAAATTTGTTTCTTTGAAAATCACCATCTAGTCCAAAAACATAAATCTTTTTTTGTTGTTGAAGCATTGTTCTTACAAAATCAACTAAATCCGTAAAAAATTGCCCTTCATTAATAAGAATAACTTCACTTGAATGTAACACAGATTCATCAATATCAAATAACAAAGATGTTTTTACACAAGGTATCATATTTTTATCGTGAGATGAAAGCATAGTATCACTATAACGATTATCGGAAATATGATTAACTGGTAAAACTGTAATATTACAATAAGAATATTTTTTATAAAGTTCAATCAATTTTGACGTTTTTCCTGAAAACATAGGTCCAATATTGATTTCTAAATATGCGCTATTGTTTAGTTCCATTTTATACTTACTATAAATTAAAGATACCTTATATTTAATATATTGTGACAAATTATTATTTTATTATTTTATTTTTTATTATTATTATTATTATTTTTTATTATTTATTATTATTATTTATTATTATTTATTATTATTTATTATTATTATTTATTATTATTATTTATTATTATTTATTATTATATTATTTATTCAAAAATTTTATATTAAAGATATTTTGTTTTGTTTTTATTAAAGTAAAATGGCAAACAGAGTAGAACAAATGGAATTAATCCAAAAAGAAGGATTAGAATTATTTAAAAAGAAAAATGCTGACTATGGTGACGCATTTGCAAAATACGGAATTATTGGAGTTCTAATGCGAATTGAAGACAAAATTCAGCGTTCATTATCTATTACAAATAATGGTGTTAATTTAGTCAAAGATGAAAACATTCGTGATACTTTATTAGATTTACATAATTATGCCGCAATGGGACTTATGTTGTTAGATAAAGAATAAGCAATTTGTTTTACACAATATAAAATAACAATATTATATAATTATGGAACCTAGTGATTTAAAATTATATAACCGAACAAAAAAACAAATTTACAAAAGAATTCCGAAACATTCTGCGTATAGAAAGAAGTATAAAAAATAAAAAATGATTATCTTTTATTTGTTTGTTTCAAAATAAAATTATAATTTAAATTAACCAAATGAAATCATCTCAATATATTAAGGTATTTATTGAAAACGCAGATAATTTAAAAAAAACAAATGAAAATATATTATTTGTTATAAAAGAATCAATTTATCCTGGTTTGTTATATAGAATACGAGGATTGGTTCTTTTATGTACTGGTTACGAAGTAAACGAACAATATGAACCAGTAATGTACTTCTTTATGTTATTAAAAGGTAATATAAAAAATGTCATTCAAAGTAAAAATATTACTCAAACAAATTTAGTATTAATCAACAACAACGAAAACGAAAATAATTATAAACAATTATTTAGGATTTACAACACATAACTTATAAAATTTAAAAATATATCTATTATAGAAAGAAATGAATCCGCTTTTCATTATATGTATTTTTATTCGTTTATCTATAGTTTATCTTACATTTATTTTGGGTATTAAATATCCGGATTTATTACAACCTATCGGTTTAATGTTTGCTTTGATGTCATTAGCATTTTTTGTAATAGAAATTTTAAAAATGAAACCATATGGTGCTTTTGGTAATAAAGTATGGTGGAACCGTTATATACATTCTTTATTTTTTGCTTTATTTGCTTATTTGGCATTTCAACAAAATAAAAAGGCCTATATTGTTTTGCTTGTTGATGTGTTATTTGGAATTTTTCATTATATTCATAATTATACCAAATAACAATAAAAACAAAATAAATATCATTTTAATAATATAAATATAAAGCATAAATATTTATATTATGGGTAACAATCAGTCTATAAAAAAAATAAATTTTGAAGACGTTCAATATGTTATAAAAAATAATGAAATGTTTATGCTGATAAATACTCTTCCTCCGGCAGAACAAAAATGTTTAATTTACAACACATCTGACATTAATAAAGAAGAAGAATTAATCAATCAATTTATAAAATTAGGAAATTATAATGTAAAATTAATTGTTTATGGAAAAAATAGCAATGATGAAAAAATATTTACTAAAGAAGAACAACTGCGTAAATTAGGATTTCATAATACTTTTATTTATACTGGTGGATTATTTGAATGGTTAATGTTACAAGATATATATGACTCGACAGAATTTCCCACCACAAGTAGTGAATTAGATATACTAAAATACAAACCAAATAAGATATTAAATTTGAAATATATCGAATTTTAATTATGGTAAATCAAATTAAAGATTTCATTTTATACTAATATAATTATAAAATGAAACCACTATTAATTGTAGAATCTCCTTCCAAGTGTGCTACAATTGAAAAATATTTAGCATCAAAAGATATAAAGTGTGTTGCCTCGTTCGGACATATTCGTGAAATAAAATCACTCAAAGATATTGATATTGACAATAATTTCAAGACCAATTTCACACCAATTGCATGTAAAAATACTCAAATACAGATACTAAAAAAGTCAATTAAAGCATGTTCTGAAGTCATATTAGCGACAGATAATGACCGCGAAGGAGAAGCAATTGCTTGGCACATTTGTCAACAATTTCATCTTAATATTCATACAACAAAGCGTATTATATTTAATGAAATTACACAAAAATGTCTTATTAAAGCATATGAAAATCCAGTAAGATTAAATATGAATTTAGTAAACGCTCAAATGGCTCGTCAAATTATGGATTTTTTGGTTGGTTTCAGAGTTTCACCACTTTTATGGAAATTAGGAAACAAAAAATTGTCTGCTGGTCGCTGTCAGACACCTGCTTTACGTCTTATTTGTGAAAATGATGATGAAGGTGAAAATAAATATATAGAAAAATCTTATAAGGTTACAGGGTATTTTACCGCACACAATATTCCTTTCACATTAAATAAATCGTTTTCCAAATTGGAAGGCGAATTGGAAGTCTATTTCGACCAAGTAAAAGAACAAAACAATTACAATTACAATTATTCTATAAAACGAACCAATATATCACCTCCATCACCCTTTTCGACATCTACTATTCAGCAAATGGCTAGTAACCAATTACACTATTCCCCAAAAGAAACAATGTCTTTATGTCAAAAACTTTATGAAAAAGGATTGATTACCTATATGCGAACTGAATCAACCACTTATAGTTCTGAATTTATAAAATTAACACATAACTTTATTGAAACCAAATTTGGTCATAAATATGTAAATACAGAACAAAAATCTCAAGAAGACCAAGAAACCGCACACGAAGCAATAAGAGTAACCGATATAACAAAAGTAAATGTATCCGATATGAAATTGGAGAAAAAAGAAGAAACAATGTATACGTTTATTTGGAATAATACTATTGAAAGTTGTATGAGTAATGCTACTTATGATGTTTTAAATGCTAAATTGGATGACGCGTTTTGTAACTATTATTATTCCTATAAATGTGATAAACCTGTATTTCTTGGTTGGCAAATTATAAAAAATAATATTTCTGATAATTTTTACGATTATTTATCCCGACTAAAAAAAGGTAGTAAATTAAATTTAAAAAAAGCTGTCGCTAATGTTTCAATTGGAAATCAAACTTTACATTACAGTGAAGCCAAATTAGTTTCAACTTTGGAAAAAAAAGGTATCGGCAGACCTTCTACGTTTGCCTCTATTGTAGATAAAATTCAAGAACGAAAATATGTGAAAAAAGGAAACATTATAGGAAATAAAATAAAATGTGATGTTTATGAATTAGATTTACAAGAACAATCTATAAATATTAATATTATTGAAAAGGAAATCGAAATTGGAAACGAAAAGAACAAACTCATTCTGAACCCATTAGGTAAAATAGTTAATAATTATTTACAAGAAAATTTTCAAGAACTATTTGATTATGATTACACAAATAAAATGGAAAATGATTTAGATGAGGTCGCAAATGGAAATCAAAATTGCAACCATGTTTGTTTTGAATGCAATAACAAAATTGAGCGTTATTTAAAATCTATGAAATCAGAACAATTTGAATATAAATTTGATGATAATCATAGTGTCATTTTTGCTAAATATGGACCTGTTGTGAAATGTATTGATGAAACTAAATCTAAAAAAAATAGTGTTTCATTCAAAAAAATTAAAGAAGATATTGACTTTGATAAATTACAACAAGGTGAATATTTATTAGAAGAAATATTAGAAGATAATAGTGATACTACAAGCAATAAAAATGAAAAAGATTTGGGAATTTATAAAGAAAAAACGGTAGTTATAAAGAAGGGTAAATTTGGATTATATGCTGTATATGGAACCAAAAATGTTTCATTAAAAAGTTTCGGAAATCGTCCAATAGAAAACATTTCTTTAGATGAAGTTATTCCTATTTTACAAGGAAAAACTGAAAACACTGTTCGTGAAATAAGTGAAAATATTTATATTCATAAAGGCAAAACACCAAAATTTCCTGACTATATTTTTTACAAAACAAAGAAAATGAAAAAACCTATTTTTTATTCATTAGATGGTTGTGATTTTGACTATATCACTTTCGACATTGATAAACTAAAAGAGTGGATAAAAAATACACACGGATTATTGTGTTAAATTAAACAAATAAAATAAATGGAACTAACGTTTTGTTTCTTGGGCATATTTTCTTTTTCATTTATGGGATACATTTTTACATACAAAATCATTATGAATATTTATAAACTTGAAAACATTAATCAATCATAATGAATTCAATTGTAAACGAATATTCAAATCGACCAAATGACACTAATTCGCCATTATGATATCTCAATTTGAAGTTTAATTTACTTAATCGACTTCTCTTGTCAACTGCCATACAATAATTCGTATTTGTATCAAAATATTGCGACATTGGGGTGCTAGGAATTGGAATTTTAGCAAGAGCAGAACGCACACGACTATTTGTTGAGGTATTCGTCAATGTATATTCATTCATTTCATAAGGGGACGTTTCATCAATACAATTTAACCCAGCGCATTCTAAATAAAAATAAGAGGGTCCAAATAAATTGATTTTTTCTTTTGGTTCTATAAAATGAACCTTTACATCATTTCCATATGAAGGCAACCAATAACCATCTTCTCCTTCCATATGATAAAAACGAGGTAATAAATCGATTTGTTCTATTGAAGTATCATCTGTCATATTAAGACCTAAATGTGCTGACAATCCCCAATTATTAAATTCTTTATACTTCCGTTCTTGTAAATAAGATTTCTCAAATAAAGATGAATTTGTCATTGTAAACCCATCTTTTCTATTTCCTATCATTATTTTTTGTTTTACATCATCATAAGCAAACACAAAATCATTATATTTTTGTTTTTTAATGGATTCCAATGATGTAGCAAATTGGAAATTAATTGAATTATTAATTGGTTTATTGATTTGAAAATAGTTTATAATTTTATTTGTTACTGCTTCATTAAATTTATTGGTTAATTCATTTGCCATTTGTTGAGGATTATAAAACCCTTCTGAAATTTCAACACTATATTCATAATCTTTATTGTAAAACAAAGCAATATATATATCTTCATTTAAATGGTTAAATATAGATGTGGTTTGTGGATTAAATGGGTTGTTAATTTTGAATTTTATAATTGTATTTTGAAGAGATTTTGAAAAAGTGTTGTAATTTGATGGAAATGTCCAATCTAATAAACGAATTGCTTTTACATCCATAATATCATTAGGTAAATCTATTGAAAATGTAGACGAACTAGGATACTTTAACATATCTCTATCTTCGGAGTGAATACTTACATATTTCTTAATTGATTTCATAAATATATTTATAATAATATTATATTTAAACTTCTTTTTTTTGAAAACAATATTATAATTTATATTTTATATTTTATATTATAATCTTATATAAAGTAAAGTATGACTTCAAAAGGCAGTTATAACAAATCTTTTATAAAAGAGTATAATACCAAAGGAAATAATACCAAAGGAAATAATCAAAATTTATGGAAAACAATTGATAATTCTAAAATAACTTTAAAAGATTCAAAGAAAGATTTATATTTGGAAAGTGATATTATTGTTAAAGGAACTATACAAAATCCATCCGATCTTAATTTGAAAACAAATATACATAATATTACAAATGAAGAAACCAAATTAATAAGTGATTTACATCCTGTAACATATGAGTATATTGGAGATGAAAATAAACGAGGTCATTACGGATTAATAGCCCAAGATGTTGAAGAATATTATCCTAATTTAGTAAGAAATGATTTGTTTTATAATTATAAATCGGTTAATTATATCGAATTGATTCCTCTTTTAATCTCCAAAATACAACATATGGAAAAAGAAATAGAATGTTTAAAAACAAAACAAAATATATAAAAATACCAAATACCAAATACTAAATACCAAATACCAAATACTAAATACCAAATACCAAATACTAAATACCAAAATATATTATAATCTATATTTATTATAATATAATTCTAGTAATGTTGAGAAAAGGTTTAATTTTACTAAATATTGTCATTTTATTGTTGTCTTTATGCTTTTTATTAATGGGTGGTTTATTTCAATGTTCTACTTCATACACTGGTAAATTTTATGGAAATATTGCTAGTGCAACTTCAATGATATTTATGATATTTGTCTATTTATTAAGTATTCCTGCCAAAAATAATGGTAAATTTCCCTTATCAGAATTTTATATATTTTTACCAGTAATTATTACTATATTATCTATTTTGCTTACAACTTATAACATCAAAAAACACCAAAAGGATATCATGTCTAACAAATCTAATATAAATTATTATTTATATAATGGTCTGTATGTGTTATCTCTTGGGTTTATAATAATATTTCAAATATTCAATTTAATAATGAACCATTTCTACAATTTCTATAAATCAAATATATTAAAGTATATTCTCTTTTTTTTTACAATTGTAAATGCGTTATTTTCATATTTGTCGCATCATTATATAAATTTTTAATTATGTGATTTATTTTGTCTCATTTTGTCTCATTTTGTCTCATTTTATGTGTTCTTTCAGATAATAATATTTATACGACAACCCATATGAATTTTCTGTTTCCCATATTCCTGACATTTTCAACATTATTTTGCAACTATTCAAATTATTTTTATAATTTAATTTTAAAAACCCTTTCATTAACTCATTATAAATATTGCATGTTAATCTTTTATTCTTTATTTCTACTACCTTCAATATTTTTTCTTCTAATTGTTTAATATTATTCAATAATACACTATTTTTCTCCACATTTATCATTAATCTGTTATTAAATGAATTATTATAATTAGATTCAATAATATCATCTATGTTTAATAATGTATAGATTCCATTAAAACTACATAATGGTGTAGAATAATAAATGCGTGTAAATTTTCCATTTTCTAATATACGATTATTAATTGTATTTCCCAAGAATATATATTTGAAATAAAGATTTTTATAATGATTTGGTTCTTCGTTTGAAATATTTATGTTTATTAAATAATACATTAATATATTATATAATTAATGATTAAATTGATTTCAATTAATATATTTATAATAATATAATTAAGTATTGTATTAAACAATATAACACGTTATATAATATATGAAATTTTATGATACATCATATGAAGATTATATAAAGAATGTCACTTCTTATAATTTACATCCACAATTAACGAAACATTATGATAAATTCCCACAAGATATACATAAATTAAAAAATATAATCTTATTTGGTCCACCAGGAACAGGAAAATACAGTCAATGTTTATATATTATAAAAAAATATAGTCCTAGTTCTTTGAAATATGAAAAAAAGGCAAATGTTTTATATAACAAAGAACCATTTTTCTTCAAAATAAGTGATATCCATTTTGAAATAGATATGTCCTTATTAGGTTGCAACTCTAAACAACTTTGGCATGAAATATATATGCTTATTATTGATATCATTTCAACAAAACAACATAAATCTGGTATTATTGTATGTAAAAATTTCCATAAAATTAATAACGAATTGTTGGAAATATTTTATAGTTATATGCAATCCAATAATTATTCTCATTTAAATATTACCTTTTTTATTATTACAGATGAATATAGTTTTATTAATGATAATATATCAAACTCTTGTAATACCATAAGTATATCACGACCTTCTAAAACACAATATAACAAAATCATATTTAATAATTTTATTCTTCACGAAAATGAAAATGACAAGAACAATAAGAATGAAAATAGAGAGACACAAAATGATTTTATAAAATTAAATCAAAATGTTAAAACTTTGAATATCTCAAATATTAAAAATATTCATAATAACAAACCTTCTTATAAACTGCTGTGCGATAAAATTTTATCACATATTCTGAATTACAATGAAATCAACTTATTATATTTTCGGGAAATAATGTATGAAATTCTAATTTTTGAAATGAATATTTATTCTGTTATATGGTACATATTACAATCTTTAATTAACGAAGAAAAAAAAATAAACTCTGAAAATATCTCCAAAACGATGATTAAAACCTTTGAATTTTTAAAGTATTATAATAATAATTATCGTCCTATTTTTCATTTAGAAAATTATTTTCTGTTTTTATGTCAACAAATTGCGGATAAATCGTAAAAACTTATTTTACACTATATAATATTAAAATGATTTTATTGATAATATTATATAAATATGAACTGGGAACAAGCAACTAAAATTATTGGTGTCAATGACATACCTATTAGCGATTTAAATCTTACTATTATAAAACGATATTATCATAAATTATCTCTATTACATCATCCAGATAAAAACAATAATACTGAAGAAGCAAAAATAAAATTTCAAGAAATAAATGAAGCATATTCGTATTTAAATGAAGTATATTATTATGACAATGACAATGACCAAGATGATGAAAATTTGTTTTATGAAAATAATTCAAATAATTCAAATAATTCAAATAATTCATTTACATTTTCCTACTTTTTAAAAATATTTATCAACTCTTTGTTTGAAAAAAAATATTCTGATGCTGTTTATAAAGTTGTTAACGATATTCTTAATAACTATAAATCCATTTCTATTAAAATATTTGATGGTCTTGAAAAAGAAAATTGTTTGATGATTTATACATTTATTATGAAATACAAAAATTTACTTCATTTGAGTCAAAATATTATAGACCAAATTCGTCTCATCATTTTAAAAAAATATGACAATGTATCTTGTTATACTTTAAATCCAAAAATTAATGATCTATTTGAAAACAATGTTTATAAATTATGTATTAAAGAAGAAATATATATTGTTCCTTTATGGCACAATGAACTTCATTTTTCAACTAATGATAACCAAGAACTTATTGTGTTATGTAATCCTACTTTGCCTGATAATATGTCCATTGATGAAAATAATAATATCATTATTGATTTTGATATAAGCTTCACCAATGTTATTCAGTTGTTACAAAAGGATGCTAATTTTGAAATAGAATTAGATTCTAATAGAAAAATAAATATTGAATTATCCAATTTATTTTTAAAGAAAAAACAACAATATACTGTATTTGGCGCAGGAATTTCTACTATTAAAGATGATATATATGATGTTGAAGTCAAATCGGATATTATTTTGAATATTGGTATGAATTAAGTATTTAAATATTAAATATATAAATAAAAAAATAGTCTATATAATTATTTACATAGACTATTTTGTTTTATTTCGTTTTATTTTGTTTTATTTTGTTTTATTTTGTTTTATTTTATTTTTTATTTGTTTTGTTTATTTTATTTTTATAATAATCACTTCTTCTTCTTCACAACACGCTTCTTCTTTACTGGTTCAGGAGCAATAACTTCATCTTCCTTTTCATCTTCCTTCTCTTGCTCCTTTTCATCTTCTTGCTCTTGCTCCTTCTCTTGCTCCGTAATAGAATAGCCATCCTCAACATTCTTTTCATCCTCATCGTCACTATCTTCTACAATAGTTGTTACCACCACATCACTTTCTACGGTTTCCTCCTCTGGCGTAGGCATTGACTTTAACTTTTCCTTATCTGATGACTTGATATTCAACAAACATATTCCTTCAATAGATTGCTTTGGCTTCTGAACGATTGCTTGCTTCAAATTCCAAGTGATTGAAACCTTACCATTTACAAACCACAGTCCTCCACATTGTAGCAAACAAATGACGCGTGTCTTGGACTTTAAGAAATCCAATGGACTTGCTCCTTCCGTCTTCCCCTTTACATACAATGGATTTCCATCTTCGTCATAAATCTCTGACTGCCAAACACCACTCCAACAAGGCACCTTTACCGTCAATGTTGGTGGCTTATTGTAATCAATCTCTTGCGTTCCCTTCACCTTTGGATGTCTCAACATTACATTAAACTTCTCATCCATTACTTCAGGACTGTTAATTGTCTTTCCAAACCACTCCTTGGAATATGTAATTGCCGAATTCTTTACAGATTGCTCCAACTCCTTCATTGAATTCAAGAAAGCATCCAAATCATCATTGGAATACTCTGGTGTTGGAAACTGTAGCGACATTGAAAACTTCCCTGTAGGAATCTTTTGTTGGTCCATTCCCTCTTGAGCTCCCCAAGTAAGGATTAGAGGGGTAGAAATACATAAAGATTCCTTCATATACTTGTTATACAAATTTACTACCTTACCACCCTTGGCATATGCCTTGGGAGCAGAATAAGAGAATACACTGGTGTCCATTTGGGTTCCGTCAATAATTGCTTGGCTCATCTTGCTTTTATTATATTATACTTTATACTATAGATTAATCTTTAAATCATTTTTTTAATTTATTGTTTCTAAACTGTAAAATATAAAATGATTTAAAGAATGTCACCAGTTATGGTGTCATTTATAAATATAATTTGGAATAATTTATATCACCTGAATATAAGAAATATAACGCTATATTTGCGAAAATATGTAAACATATATGCAAAAATGTGCTTGTTTTTAAATATCCATTTGTGAATAATAACCAATTAGTTGGATAACACATAAGGGCTAAAATATTAAACAAATTGTGAGACTTTCCATTTTCGGCATAAAATGAAACATATGTGTTAATTATTATTGAAACAAATACAAACATTATATCTATATATCTTCTTAAACAATTTGATTCTGGATTCTTCCAATAATTGATTCCCAATATAAAAACACCAAATGGTATTATTGATAAAAAATAATGATTTTTATGAATCGCATACACTCCAGATACAATAGAAAGCCAACATATATACCATATATATTGTGAACAATACAAAGGACATATTAAATTATCTTCTTCACAATCCATAATATATTTGGATATTTTTTTATAATTTACAAACATAATGGTTAAAGTTTTGATACAACCATTATTTTTCCAATTATTATACAAATATGAAACAAAAAATGTAACATATTGGTTGTAAATTTGTCTTCTACTGTTTGCCATGATGTAAAATAAAATATTCCACAATTTATAGCATCCAATAATCCAAATAATACTATTATATATGATTTTACATTCATACAAGAAGTGACAACATAAAATGTAAAGGATAATCTACTTTAATATATATCTAATTTTGTGCTTTTATTTGTCTTCCTATATTGCAACCAATTGTGACATGATATTAACGCAGCAAATACAGTAACAATACTATGTAAATACATTTTATTTTGATACGCAATATACGCTGGAAGAAGAAACAATATCGACGAAAATACTAAAATATTATCATTTTCAACATTTTGTTTTATAAATGTCACTACATCATACATTTATAAAACGCTACATTTGGTTTTACTTATTCATACTTATTTTTCACAATATAAATTTATAAAAATAATTCAAAGATTTAATTCTATTATAATATAAAATACAAATATGAGTAAACCATTATACGAATTATATCATATTCCTTCTAAAGAACTTGATGAAGTTAAAAGCATACAAAATAAATTAAATATCACAAAGAAAAAACAAAAAATGACTGATGAAGAAATGAAAATTCCTTGTAAAAACACATTATACTATTTTGAAATCACCAATTATTCATTACATCAATTAAAACGAATTGTCAAACATTATAATTTAAAATTGTCTGGAAACAAAAAAGATTTGATTAATCGCATTAAAAATTATTTAATGGTCGATAAATATGTTTTATTATTACAGCGATTTACACGAGGTTATTTACAAAGGTCTTATAATTGGCTACACGGTCCAGCATATTTAAAAAGAGATTTATGCACGAATGATAGTGATTTTTATTCATTAGACCCTTTAAGTGAAATACCTTTCCATCAGTTTTTCAGTTTTAAAGACGATGATGGTTTCATTTATGGTTTCGAATTATCTTCTATTTATCATTTATTTAAAGAAAACAATTATTTTGATGTTGAAAATCCATATAATCGCAAAATGATGAACAATGGAGTATTTATGAAAATATGTCATATTGTCAGTTTAAGTAAATTGTTGAATTTCAAAATCAATTTGTACATTGAAAAAGATATCCCTGAAATAAGTTTAGAAAAAGCATTACAATTAAGGTCTCTAGAACTATTTCAATACATTAACCGACTTGGAAATTACAGTTCAAATGAATGGTTTTTATCTTTACCCAAAGTAAAACTTATTAGATTTTTACGAGAACTAGAAGATATTTGGGATTATAGAGCAAATATCACATCTCAAAATAAAATGCGAATTTGCCCTCCAACTGGTAATCCATTTTTAGGAATAAATGTGTTGAATTTGAGATTTATAGACGACCTTTTAAAATTAAAAATTATCGTTTTGAATATAATGGAAAATTTTATTTACGCCGCAAGAGATGAAACTTATCAAAATCTTGGTGCTATGTATGTTTTAGGAGCTTTGACTATTGTAAATGAAAATGCCGCAAGTGATTTGCCTTGGTTATATGAATCATTTTCTGTTGTCGCAAACGATTCGGATTCGGATTCCAATTAAATTATTTTTCCAATTTCCAATTTTTATCATATTTTTATAAATATTTTTGTAATTAAATTAAATATTTTCAATTAATTTAATTTAGACCCATTATCATTTAGTATAAATAATAAATAAATATATTTATGCGTAAAACTACTTAAAAAGTTTATGTTTAGATATAGTATAATACAATGGCAAAGACAAAGGCAAAGACTACTACTACTCCCACTACTACTCCCGCTACTGAACCCAAGGCAACCAAGAAGGCAACCAAGAAGGCCGCTCCCAAGAAGGATGAAGCACCTGTTGTTGTCCCTGAAGTCACCAACGAGGTTGTTGAGACCCCAGTTGTTTCTGCTTCCGTTGATGATGCTGCCAGTCTATCCGCTCAAATGTCCGAGTTGATGACTACTTTCCAACGCTTGAGCACCGAGGCTCGTTCTGCTGTCACAAAGCTTCGTGTTCTTGATAAGCAATACCAAAGAACTATTCGTGTCGCCCAAAAGAGCAGCAATAAGAAGCGCAAGAACTCTGGCGCACCCCGTGCCCCTTCTGGTTTCGTTAAGCCCACCCTTATTTCAAAGGAGTTGGCTTCCTTCTTGAATAAGCCTCACGGTACCGAAATGGCCCGCACTGAAGTCACCAAGGAGATTAACTGCTACATCCGTGCTAACCAACTCCAAGACAAGAAGAACGGTCGCATTATCCTACCCGACACCAAGCTTACCAACCTTTTGAAGATTGGGAAGGGTGAAGAGCTCACTTACTTTAACCTTCAAAAGTATATGAGCCCTCATTTCGCCAAGATGGGTAACAAGACTGCTCCTACCACCACCGCTTAATTGACTTTAAATTATTTTATAAATAATAATAATAATACACTATTATGAAATGAATATTGATTATATAATAATCACCCTTTGGTCGCATAGCTCAGTTGGTTAGAGCATTCGGCTGTTAACCGAAAGGTCGCAGGTTCGACCCCTGCTGTGACCGACTTTATAAATAATATATCAAATTTGATTTATTATTTATTATTTATTCTTTACTTATGTTTCAAATACTTATTTAATGCTTTCTAGTTTTGCTCTTTCTTTTACCCTTTCTTCGCCTATTCTTCGTCTTCTTCGCCTTCCTCTTTACCTTTCTCGTTTTCTTCTTCTTTGTCTTCCTTCTGCGACGACGTGATTTGCCTCCTTCATATCCTCCTTGTCCATCTCTATATACTTGTGCAGATAATGGAAGGTTTTCCAATGCTTTATCTCTGTCATAACCTTCTGCATTACGAGCTATATAATCTAAAAGTGAAGGAGGCATATTGTTTTTTAAAAAAGAAAACTTATCAAAATCAGCATTATCTTCAGTATTAGGACCAATATTAATTAAGTAATGTTGTTTTGGATCCTTAAGATTATTATTCCATTCTGCAATAATTTCTTGCATTTCTTCAATACTTGGATTCTTATATTTAATTGTTCGAATTGAATTATGTTTCTCAGTCGCACTCATAATCTTTATAAAATAACATTAGAAAATAAAATCAAATAAATCCATTTGGATCCAATTATTTTTATAATTCAAATTCAAATTGGAAAACAACGAAATTGCTAAATCAGAATTATGTTTTTCTTTTATAAAAACGCAAAATGCTTCAACTGTTTCTAAATTATGACCAAATTGTAATATATTTTCTTTATTTTCATAATTACAAAAAGATATCATTTCGTTAAAGTGACTAAACAACAAAGATTTAATCACAAAATACGCAAGGACATTTGTTTTTTCTTTGTAATTTGTTTTTTGATTAATCAGCATTTCATAATTTATATCTTGAAAAGCCAAAATTTGATTCATAGTTAACGCACAATGTACGCGATGATAGTTAACCAATTGTTCTAAAGTTCTACAAAATTTGTTATAATTGGTCCTTAAATTAGGATTATCTAAATAAACAAAAAACATTGAATTCAATAATTCGGCCCAAAATTCCGTATAACTTTCAAACAATAAAATATCCACATTAACATTAAATATGTCTCTCATATGACGATTAACAGTATTCAAAGTTTCATCCAAATGTGAAAAATCCAACCCAAAGCAATGAAATGTTTCGTGAATAAACACCTTGAACCATTCTTCTTGTCTGTAAATAACGATTTCTGAATTAGGGCGACAAGTGCGTGTAAAAGCACTATTAACATGTCTCCAATCAATAATTTCTCCTTTATTTGGCAAATGTTTTTTCAAAGGGGTCATATAAAGGTAAATTGACAACTCTTGGGAACATTTATGAGACGAATAATGAGATAAAATATGAAGCCACATTAGCATTTTTTCAATAACCAAATGATTATCAATATTTGAATGTAATGTGTTGCCAATATAGACATTAACTTTGCGTCCATTTGTCACAAATGTGTAGCAATTTTGTTTAATAATATTGTTTCTAATGTAAGAAATAATTTCAAATGGGAAATCCGAATCATTAAAATCGGATGGATAAATGATATTGTTTTGAGTGTAATTTGTTTCTTTTATAAAATCATTATTTTTAGGGAAATGTGAAAAGAGTTGGTTATATTTTTTGAAGGATTGTTGAATAATATTATACAAACTTTTCAAAGCAATTTTGGTATTTCTTTGGAAAGAATATTTCAATAAATGTTTGTAATTTTTATCAATAAAGAAGAATTTATGAATCGTTTGTTGAGTGAGTTTCATATAATATATAACTATTATTCAATTACAAAGAAATAAAATACTTAATTTAATTAAGGTTTAGGGGAAAGTCCATAAAAATATATATAAATATGTCTAAATCTACATTATTGAGAAAACCAAATTCACCCAATTCGGAAATCAAAGTATTGCTAATGAATTACATAACAAACACAAATCCAGAAATAAAAGTAAAAATACCTCATAATACAGTAGAGATATTAAAAATTTTAATAAAAAATGCATCAAATGAGTTTGACAACATATCAAGCAACCTTCAAAAAATAATAGAAGACAATAAAATTGATTTCAAAGACATTCCTGAATTTATACTATTAGTTGAAAATATTTACATATTAATTGTAAGACATCGGAAGAAATTAGCACCATTTAGTGGGGAAACATTAGCAATGACAGCAGGAGATATTTTGAAAATAATTATCAACCTATTGTTAGAAATGGAGCATTTTAGTTTGAATAATTTTATAAATGCTGACCTTAACGGGAGTAGTGTAGAAGATGAGAATGATATAAATAATAATGAAAAACAAGGACTAATAGAAAACTCAAATAAAATCATCGATGTGTGTGTAAAATTGATATTAATTCCGATAAATAATGATTGTAAAATTGATAGAAAAATATTAAGTTGTTGTTGTTGAATGACATAAAAAGAGAAAAATAAAATGTTTTATAATATTAATTTTAAAAATATTATAAAAAAAAACGAAAATGAAAACGATTAATTCATAATTAAGTTAAATAATTTGTTTGTATAAATCATCACGAATTTGCATTAATTCTGTAAACACAATATTTGGATTAGCTTTAACCCAATGTGTTAATTTAGCATTTTTCGTTGCCATGAGCAGTTGTTTTAAATCTTCATTTTGAGTGAATTTTGCCTTTTGTGCTGCGTGCATTTCTTTACTATAGTTAAAATCCGGATCCATAAGAATAGAAGTGGGTCGAATAAGTTTTCCCTTAAATTTTCCAGATTTTTCACCAGCACTTTTAGACATAGCAGGGTCTCTAGATAATTCTGTACCAGAATCTAATGAGAATGTCAAGTAGAAATCAGGATTATTTTTCTTAAATTTAGCACCTTGATAATAATGTTCAACAGAGAGCCATTTCCGGTTATCTAATATGAATTCTTGAGGCCAAGAATTGGATAATTTATTGCGCCATTTTTCAATAGCGTGCAATTCACTAAACATTTTAATTTTATCATCTGGAATTGTTTCACCACCACTACCTTTACCTGGAAGTGGAGGTTTTTTCAAAGTGGAACGTAAATTAAACGCAAAAACGATTTCATCATCAAATAAATTACCATTAATTGTATTTGTATAAACATTTTCAATAACAGGTTTGTTGCGAATATTAGGCAAACTATTTTGAAGAGAAATAAAATCAGGAATGTATGAAAATGGACCAGAATTTTTTTCCAAACATTTAGATATTACTAACATTTTAATGTCATAAGGGATTTCATTGAACTTAAATAACGATTTATTTTTATAATTTACAAGTTTATAATGATTTCCAGTGTATTCAAGAATAATGTAAAATTCAGGCATAAAGACATCACTTCTCAATAAAGATGTATTAATTTGACCGCAATTCAGAATCATATCGCAACTATTTGAATTATTAAATTCTTCACTGGAAAGCAAAATTAATTTAATGTTTAAAATGGGTTCCATAGTAGAAACAGCCCAATCATCCGCCCAATAATCAGGTTTCATTAATTTCGCTTTCAGTTTTTCAATACTATTCACTCCTTTCATAAATTTATATTCGTTCAATAAAGAAATAGCCATTTTGACTTCATTCGCGAGGCGCTGTTTTTCTGATTTTAATTTTGTTGCTTCAGCGGAGAGTTTTCGTTTTTCATCGATATTAAGAGTATTTTTAAAAGTTTCAGCAACGCGTTTTATATTTTCATTTACTTTTTTAAGGACATCTTTATTTTCTTTGGCTTCAATACTTGTTTGTAAAAATAGTTCGCTATATGTTTGAAACATGTCTTGGGTAACTTCTTCTGATAATCGTTTTCTCAATTTTAATACAGTAGTGGTTTGACCAATTGAAGCAAAAGCGTCTCTAATTGTGGCAAAAAAACAATCACCATTACCCTCAACATCTTGAATGGTATATAATTTATTTTTTAAACATTTTTGAATCCATAAATCGCTTTCATTGAAATGATATTTATCTGTAATATCTTTTGCGTCTTCTTTACTTTCTTCCACAATCAATTCTATTTCAGGTGGTGCATCACTTGCCAATGTAAAAAGGTTTTGTCTTTCAGTAGGTATTTTATAAATTTTACTTGAAACCACTTTAGATTTATAATTTAAAGACGATTTTTGGTCGTCATCATCTTCGTCATCTTTATAATCATAATCATTCATTTGAAATTCTGGTTTCAAACGCATATCATTGAGCATTTGTTTATTAACAAAGGAAAAAATAAGTGCGTCATCAAAATTATCAATTATTAGTTCATTATCGTCAGAATACATAGATACGAATTGGTTTGATTCAATTTCATAGACACCAATTTGAATAACTTTATTTTCTTTATTGACTAAATAAATAGGATAATAGATAATATCATCATCTTCAAAATCTTTATTGGGGGATCCAATAGCAATGACAATTTCAATATCTTGGACTTCAATTTGATACAATTCAAGTGTTTTTTTGATATCAATTTGAGGGATTGTTTTTAATTCTGGGTAGTTTATTCTTTTATTTATTTTTGATACTACCATATTATAATAGTCTTTATAATTTATGTTTATATAATATTTAAACGAAACAAATTTAAAATGTTTTATAAAATTAGATAAACATTTGCATTTGTTATGTGCGGTTTCTATAATATATGTCAAAAACATTTTACTTTACAAAATAATTCATTTTTTTATTCAACTATGAAATATAGTCATTATTTTGACATTATTGAAAATAATTGAAAATTAAAAAATATTTCTTTTTATAGCAGCTGCTTTCATTATATTGCGAAACAATTTTTTATTTGCTTTATCAATATCTAATTTTCCTCCAAATGCTTCGTAAGCAATCTTACCATATTCGTCGTGTTCTTTTGATTTTGTATCGGTTAAACAATGTGGATATTTTTTTTGGTAGTCATTTTGAAGTGCGATTGTATTTATTCTAGAAATATCGGTAGCAATTCTGGTTAAATGATTTTTTTGGTCGTTTTCTTTTTTCCAAGAATTTTTATCTCGTATATAAATTGTTTCACGCTTAAGATCGCTACAGTGTAACGGTCGTTGTGAAATATCTAATTCTTCCAGATTTTTTATAAATAAATCAGACATCCCTTCTACATACCCATTTTTCCCCAAATTTTTCAAATCCTCTATAGTTACTTGAATAGAATCAATAAATTCGTCTAAATTCATTGCGTCTTTACACGTTTCGTTTAAAAAAAATTGCAAATTAAATGTATTGTTTTGTGTACTTATATTGTTTGTTATATTGGATGGCTGTTGCTGTTGCATAGTTACTATGGTGTCTCTAAATTCTTTGCTCTCTTCTACTAGAGTTTTTACTAGTCCTGTCAATAAAGAAACTTCAAGTTTACTATCTTCTTTTAAAACATTATAGTCACATCTTTTTTTATGCTTCCATAATCCGTTTCTACATTTGTATTTTCTTCCACAAGAACAATAATATTGTTCGTCATCACTTTCATCACTTTCATCACTTTCATCATTATACAATTCAATGTGTTTTAAAGTTGTTTCATGTCGATTAAAATCATATTTATTATTTGTTGAATAATTACATTTTTTACATGCATATTTCATTTTCTATAATAAAACAATACATTATCTTTATATTATTATCAGAAGTATTGCGTTTTTTTTGTTTCCAAATGTTTCCAAAAACGCATTTTGTCTTAAATGTATAAATATTATCATATTCAGTAACAATATTATTTATATTTTACAATTATGCTGTAAATAAAAATGCGTTTTTGGAAACATTTTGGAAACGCAAATAAATGTCCAAAAATTAAGCAATTTTGAGGCGATTTTCCAAAAAAGTTTATGCTAACAACCTGTTTTTTCCATTTTTCAATTGAGAGCATTATGGTTTCGTTTTCATTTTTCCATTTTTTTAACTTTATTTTCCCAAAAGTATTTTAGGTTTCCATTTTTGGACATTTATAAATGTCCAAAAATGAGTATTCCTGAAAAGTCTTGAAATAAAGTGTTTTTTGTGACTGAAAATATTTTAGGTTTTTATTGATAATAGTTGTTAGTGATTAAGGTATGAAAATAAGAAATGCGTAATGCGTTTTTTTTGTTTCCAAATGTTTCCAAAAAACGCATTTTGTCTTAAATGTATAAATATTATCATATTCAGTAACATTATTATTTCTACTTTACAATTATGCTGTAAATAAAAATGCGTTTTTGGAAACACTAAAAACGCAATTTTGAATTAATCATTGGCCAACGGATTAATGATTTGTGACTGAAAATATTTTAGAATTTTGTTGAGAATATATGTGAGTTATTAAGGTATAAAAATAAGAAATGCGTAATGCGTTTTTTTTGTTTCCAAATGTTTCCAAAAACGCATTTTGTCTTAAATGTATAAATATTATCATATTCAGTAACAATATTATTTCTACTTTACAATTATGCTGTAAATAAAAATGCGTTTTTGGAAACATTTTTGGAAACGCAAATAAATGTCCAAAAATGTCAAAAAATTGAGGCGATTTTGAAATTTTTGTGAAAAAAATTATCGTCACAACCTGTTTTTTCTATTTTTCAATTGAGAGCATTATGGTTTCATTTCATTTTTCTTACTTTTTTAACTTTATTTTCCAAAAAGATTTTTAGGTTTTCATTTTTGGACATTTATAAATGTCCAAAAATGAGTATTCCTGAAAAGTCTTGAAATAAAGTGTTTTTTTGTGACTGAAAATATTTTAGGATTTTATTGGGAAAAATGATGAGCGAAAAAGGTAAGTAAAATAAATAAATAATAATATATATTATTTTACGTAATAAATGTTATTTTACGTAATAAATGTTGTAAAAATAAATAAATGTTGTAATAAAAATATAAAATAATATTAAAACTTTATTTGAAAATAATATTAAAACTTTATTAGCAAATAATATTATTCAGAAATGAAACCAATTATCGGTATTGCATGTATTTCAAATAATCAAACAATTGGAAATAAAAATGGCGAATTAATTTACCAAATGAATTATGATATGAAGCATTTCCAAAAAACAACTATAACCACAAAGGACAAAAATAAAAAAAATGCTGTTTTAATGGGAAATAGTACATATAAAAGTATGGGGAAACCATTGAAAAATCGTATTAATTATGTTATTACAAATAATTGTGTTTTAAAATCTGACACTGAAGATTTATATTATTACAATAATGTTTTGACGTGTTTAATGGAAATACAATCAAATGAAACCATTGAAACAATTTATATCATAGGTGGTGCCACTATTTATCAATTTTGTTTAGAACATCATTTATACGATGAACTTATACTATCCTACGTACATTCACCTGTAAATAGCACTGGTGATGTATATTTTCCAAATATTGATTTCTATAAGTATTATATTGACAAAAAAAGTAATTTCATAAATGTTTTTGATAAAAAATCAGAAAAAAATCAAATTTATACCATTTATTATTTAAAAAAATACGATCATGTTTGTCAAGATTTTATAAAAACAATGACTTATTGATTAATAACATTTATAAGATTAATACAATAAATTATTTTTTATACTTAAATTATTGTATGTATAGATACTTGATAGGATTTAGTTTAGGGATATGGGTTGGAACATATTATAATTGCAAACCAATTATCAATAAGGTAAAAGATGAAGTAATAAAAAATTTACCAAAAGAAAAAGATTAATAATATAGATTTAATTACATAACTTATGACCGTATACATTCTTTTTTAAATGTGTTTCAGTTTTTACATATTCAACAAGTCCATAATTTTGAATTTTGTTTTATTTGTAAAACTTTTGAAGACAGATATGTTTGATTTAGCTAAATAGTTTAAATAATCGTTGACAGACATTGCGTTTTTAATAGTGTAATTAGAATAATCATATGTATCATCGAATAAAAGACAAATATTTTCACATATTTCATTTGCTTCATTTTTCATATTATCTGAATTCAAAAATTCATCCAATTTACACAATAATGACACCAAGAAGTTATTGATTAATTCACGCGACACAACATTATTTTTCATTAAATTCACTAAGAACGCACTCAATGAACGGCGTCTTTCATTTGCTTTATTCATATCACAAAACCCTTCATAATTATCATTTGCATCAACATAATCCAATTCATTAAAGGTCTCAATATAAACATCACAATTTTCTCTTAATGTGTCATTCATAAACTCATATTTCGATGCTAAATCGCAGTACAATTTGGCGTATGTTTCAGAATAAAATCTATTGCTAGATGCTAATTCAAAAATCACACATCCAATATTTTTGTAGTTTTCATTTTCATTTTCATCTTCATTTTCCAAGTCATCAATAATTTTTACAATATTATTAAATATGTCGTCAAAATTGTTGTTGCTCAACTTATTCAAATGTAAGCGAACATCATCCGCATTTTTCTTTAATCCAACAGATTTCTCGATTTTTGTTGTTTTGAATACTGATTTTTTTGTCCATTCTTCATTAACCTTTTTTCTTCTGGTCGGCTTTGTTTTTTTATCCTTTTCAAAATTGCGTTTTGTAAACACAGGAGTTTTTACGTAATTTGGTGATCCAACTTGACTTGATAAATTATTAATAATATCTAATATATCATCAGGAATATTATATTCAATTCCGGATTGAATCAAATTTTGTGTTTCGCTTAAAGTGTATTTCATATTTATATCTATATTTATATATTTTTACTTATATATTTAAATCATTTTTTCTTTTAAATAACAATAATCGTTTTTCATATCAACAACATTTATTTATTCATTTTATTTAATAATTTTATAAGATATATATTTTTATAAAATATTTTAAAAACTTACTCATAAGTTGTCTCATTTTTAATTTTACTTTTAAATAATATAATTTTAATAATAAACTTAAATACAATTTTATAATAAATATAATATAAATGGAAAAAGACAATCAAGAAAAAGATACCCAAGAAAAAGATACCCAAGAAAAAGACAATTCAGAATTTAATATAAAAACGTGGGACGATTTGGATATTAATGAAGCTATTTTGCGAGGCATTCATAGTATGGGTTTTGAAAATCCTAGCCCTATTCAACAGTGTGCGATTAAACCTATATCTATGGGTAGGGATATTGTGGCCCAAGCTCAATCTGGAACAGGGAAAACAGCCACATTTGCTATTGGGGCCCTATCTAGAATTGACGCTACTTTAAAAAAGACCCAAGTCATTATTTTATCCCCAACAAAAGAACTTACAGTTCAAACGGCTACTGTTGTGGAAAAGTTGGGTAGTATGATACAAGGTTTAACAGTTGAAACAATGTATGGAGGTATGAACCCAGCAGGTAATTCATCTAATAGTTTTCTCAATACAAGTAAACCACATATTATTTGCGGATGTCCTGGAAAAATTAATGATATGTTGAGAAGGAATGTTATAAATACAAGTTATATCAAGCTGATTATTATGGACGAAGTGGATGAAATGTTGTCAACCGGTTTCAAAGAGCAAGTATATAGTATGTTTCAATTTATGAATGAAGATATTCAAATCGCATTATTTAGCGCAACAATGCCTCCAAATATACACGATATTGTAAATAGAATTGTTCGTGATCCTGTGAGAATTTTGGTGAAAAGTGATATGCTTACTCTTGAAGGTATAAGACAATTTTATGTTGCAGTAGATGACGACGCACAAAAATATGAAACATTGAAGCATATTTTTTCTTTTTTGTCAATGTCACAATCTATTATTTATTGTAATAGTGTACAGCGAGTTTGTGATTTAAAAGATGCAATGACACAGGATAATTTCCCTGTTTGCTGTATTCATAGAAATATGTCAAAACAAGAAAGATTTGATTCTTTTGCTGATTTTAAGAATGGAAAGTGTCGTGTGTTGATTTCTACTAATGTTACTTCTCGTGGTATTGATATTCAACAAGTTAGTGCTGTTATTAATTTTGATGTGCCTCACTGTATTGATAATTATTTGCATCGTATTGGTCGCAGTGGGCGATGGGGTAGAAAAGGTGTTGGTATTAATTTTGTAACAAGGAGAGATATAGACCAGTTGCGTAGAATAGAACAACATTATAACTCACAAATTAATGAAATGCCACAAGATTTGACTTTTTTACAATCTTTCTAACTACCTTAAACATTCTAACTACCTTAAACAAATAAAAAATAAAATATAAAATATAAAAAAATAAAATATAAAAAAATAAAATATAAAAAAATAAAATATAAAAAAATAAAATAAATTTATTTCGTTAAATTTAAATAGATATTAAAACCAATTATATTAATATCTATTTATGTCTAGTGATACTGATTATATCAGCAAATTAGAATCAGTAAACAACTTTTTCAAAATTCCAATGTATTACAATACAAAAAAGAAATCAATAAATTCAAATATAACACAGGATTTAGAACTATTAGAAACAATTGATTCTTCTTGTGTTCCAATTTATGATTATTTTGTTTTTAACAAAGATACAGATACAGATGAAACTACAGAACAAAAAAATGTTGTAAATTCAAAAATATTAGAACAAATTTCAGAGCAATATACCACAGATGTTGATTATTTAAAAGACCAACAAAAATTATTGAAAAAATATCAATCCTTACCAAAAAAACAATCTAGTAATAAATTTTATATTGATTTGTTTGATGAAATAAAATTAAACTCAAGTTTTAAAGACAAATATGGGTTTATAGATTGGGATATGTTTGAATATCTAAATCGGTCCCAAATATTTTTAACTGGATTGAGTCTTTACAATATCATTTCTCCTTTAATTTCATTATTAATTCCTATATTTATTGTAATTATTCCTTTTTTAATAATTAAACTAAAAGGTTATCAAGTTACTATAACCGAATATATTAAAATACTTAAAACACTTGCATCCAATAATTCAATTTTTAAACTTTTTACCAATTTTAATAGTGTAGATAGCACTCAAAAAATATATTTATTAGTGTCTGCTGGATTTTATATATTTTCTATTTATCAAAATGTTATTTCTTGCTTTAAATTCCACGAAAATATGAAAAAAATTCATAATTACTTTGAAAAATTTTCGGATTATTTAGACTACACAAAGAATAATATAATAAATTTCTTATCGTTTTCCGATTCATTACCTAGTTTGTTCCAATTTAATGAAATATTGAAATCCAAATTGAAATACATTGAAACTTTATATAAACGAATCATTTGTATAAGCAAATATGATTTCAGTAATTATAAGAAAATAAGCGAATTAGGATATGTAATGAAGTTATTTTATGAAATATACCAAGACGATGATATTAATGAAATACTTTTATATTCTATTGGTTTTAATGCTTACAGTGAAATTGTTGATAATATTTCACATAATTTAAAGAATAAATATATCAATTGTGTAAATTTACAAGACAAAAACATTATGCCAAACGAAAAGAATAATAAAAAGAGAAAAAGAAACAAAGAAACACAAAAATATATTGTAAAAAATAATTTCAATGGTTGCTATTACGCTTCTTTAAAATATAAAAACCATGTCAAGAATGATGTAAAATTACATAAAAATTTCATTATTACTGGTCCAAATGCTTCAGGCAAAACAACCATTTTGAAAACGACATTGATTAATATTATTTTCAGTCAACAATTCGGATGTGGTTTTTTTAAAACAGGCAATTTAGTTCCATATGATAATTTACATTGTTATTTAAATATTCCAGATACTTCTGGACGCGATAGTTTATTTCAAGCAGAAGCTAGACGCTGTAAAGAAATATTAGACGCAATAGAAAAAACAAATGAAACACACTTTTGCGTTTTTGATGAACTTTATTCTGGCACTAATCCTGAAGAAGCAGAAGAAAGCGCAACTTCGTTTATGAAATTTTTATGTAAAAATAAAAATGTATCTTGTATGCTTACAACACATTTTGCGAAAATTTGCACCAGTTTAGCAACAAATAAGAAAATAAAAAATAGCCAAATGAAGACTATTTTTGAGAATAATAATTTGGTTTATAATTATAAACTTATTGATGGAATATCTACAATCAAAGGTGGTATGACTATATTGAAAAATATGGACTATCCAGATGAAATAACAAAAAAATAAAATAATTTAGTTCGTTAGTTTAAACAAAAATTAATATAACGAATTATTAAATGAACCAAGTTAAAGATATATTTAATACCCAATTTTTTGTTATTTTAGGAGTTGTTTTATTGATTGTTACTTGTTTAGTTTTATATATTGAACAAAAGTTTAAAGCATACGATCATAAAATGAGTTCTATGTTGAGTCTTGTGTCTTCGTTAGCAGAAGAAATGGATATTTTTAAGAATAAAAGTAATTTTAGTGGAGGTCTACCCGCAATGCAAACTGAAATTAATGATTTAAATAAAAATTTAGAAGAGAGCAAACTTATTGATGTATCTGATGATGAAGATGATTCCGATGATGATGATGATTCCGATGATGATGATGATTCCGAATCAGAAACAGATTCAGAAACAGATTCAGAATCAGTTGATGATTTAAATCATCCTAAAATTGTAAATACTATGGATTTAGGAACCAGTGAAAACGAAATAATCACAATAACAAAATTGGAAGATTTACAATCAAATAACATTGTTGAATTAGATGGGTCAATTATTGAAGAACTTAATGATAGAGTAGGAAAATATGATTTAGAAGAGTTGGACAATATGGAAGAATTGGATGATTTGGATAATTCTGTTGATTTAGATGATTTAGATGATTTAGATGATGATGAAACAAATGTGGTTGAGGAACTTGACGATATAGAGGAAACAAATGTGGTTGAGGAACTTGACGATATAGAGGAAACAAATGTGGTTGAGGAACTTGACGATATAGAGGAAACAAATGTGGTTGAAGAACTTGACGATATAGATGAAACAAATGTGGTTGAAGAACTTGACGATATAGAGGAAATTAACAATGATTTGATTGATTACAATAAATTATCAGTAGCAAAACTCAAAGAAATCGCATTGGATAAAAATTTGATTTCAAATACAAGCAATAAATTGAAAAAAATAGAGTTGTTAAAAATGCTTGAAGATAATTAAATTATATTCACACGATAATAAATATTAAATTTATATAAAATAAATAATTATATTATATAAATGAATAATCAACAAGACTTTTTTATTTATGATTATAACAATTATAATGAAAATTCTTCAATTGTGAGAAATAAATCTAAATCTAATTGGAACTTGAGGAAAACCCTTCAAAATCAAGAACTAGAACTTTTAAAGCATAAGGGTCCTTCCCAAACACCTAATACACCACATATTTTTAAAAGTATTCATGATGATAATTATTCTTCAATTGGTAGTTGTAAAAGTGATTTAAAAAATAAATATATAGAAAATGAGCGTTTTCAAGGCAAACTTATAGCACCTTCTATCAACGTCAATTTGAAATTGCCTAGACTTGCATAAGAATATTTAGGATTTAGGATTTTTGATTTTTGATTTTTGATTTCTGATTTACAATTAATTTTATATTTTACGATTCATTTTCTATTATTTCTTCAAATTTAGCATATATGTAACCATTTTTTTCGGCATACATTTTGCGACATTTAATTTCTATAATTTGACAATCGTCTACATATAATTTGTCATTTAAAGCATCTAATACGAATTTCACCATATTATCCAAATCCTTATTATTTGTATTATATTTGGGAGCATTATCCTTCAATAAATCAGAATACTTACCACTTCTGTAATGATTTTTGGGTCTTTGACAATAAAAATCTAATACACAAGTGATTGGTTTAGTCATTTTGTCTTCTGGGAATCCACCCAACACTTTAACAAAATCATCTTTGTCTTTTTTAGAAGGGTCATATGTTCCTCCTTTTAGACGATGACGGTGTCTTTTTAAACTAACTGGTTCGAAATCTATATTGGTTTCAAATAACATCTTTATTAATTATGAATCTTATTTTTATATCATATTACAAATTACAAATTGATTAATTAATTAATTAGTTTAATAAATAAATAAATAAATAAATAAATAATAAGTATTCGTATGAACTTAAAATTAATTGTTCTAATTAAATAATAAGAATACAACAAATGTCCGATATTATAGAAATTAGCGAAATTGATATTAACGACCAACCTTCAAGCAATTTTGGAGGAGGATTAGAACTTTTAATGAACGACAAATTAGGCGACAATACTAGTTCCCGAAAAAGCGATATTGACCTAAACGACCTTGACAATTTAGAACATGAACTAAACGATTTAGTAGATGATACACATGTTGAAGCCCAATCCGACCTATTTAGTGGGAAAGTTCGTTTTGATGACGACGATGAAGCTTCTGCTATAGATATTGATGTTCCTATTGGAAAACAAACATCTGAACAAGGTTCTAGTTCGGGTCAAAAAACATGGGATGGATATGCGAAATTTAATAATATTCCTATTAATCCTGATAAACCTCTTCCAAGTGAACCGAAATTAACTTCCGAACAAATGCTTCGCGAGAAATTTAAATATTTAAGAAAGTTGGAAGAATTGGAACGCAAGGGTATTGAGCTCTCTAAAAAATACAATATGGAATCCAATTTACAAGAAATGCGAGGTGAATATGAAACGATTATGGAGGAAAAAAAGAAGCAAAATTCGGTTAAATTTCAAGGGAATATGCTTATGGCCTTTATTAATGGGGTGGAATTTTTGAATAACAAGTTTGACCCATTTGATATTAAATTAGATGGATGGGGCGAACAATTTAATGAAAATATTGAAGATTATGATGATGTTTTTGGTGAACTTCACGAGAAATATAGCTCTAAAGCATCTATGGCCCCAGAATTAAAACTTCTTTTTCAACTTGGTGGCGGTGGTATGATGGTTCATATGACTAATACTATGTTTAAGAGTTCTATGCCCGGTATGGACGACATTTTGCGACAAAATCCTGACCTGATGAAGAGTTTCCAATCGGCTGCTGTTAATTCAATGGCGGATACTAATCCTGGTTTATCTGGTTTTATGAATAATATGATGGGTTCTGGTTCTGGTTCTGGTTCTGGTTCTGGAATGCCACCTCCACCTCCACCTCAATATCAAAATCAAGATAGACCTAATTTCGCAAATGATGGACGTTCTTTTCAATCAAGTATGAACATGGATAGTGATGGTATTCATATGAGAGAAAATAAATCTTCATCTCGGCCTGAAATGAGAGGTCCATCCGATATTTCGGATATTTTATCTGGTCTAAAAACGAGAAATATAAATATTCAAGATGAAAATGAAAAAACAGAAATAGATAATAGCACAATCAGCATTAAGGACCTAAAAGAATTACAATCTGATGGAAATATGCCAAAAAGAAGCAAACGCAGACAAAAATCCGCAAGCAATACGATTAGTTTAGATATTTAGGTATTTAATTAACCTTTTATACATTTATTAATATAAAATTTATTATTATTACTTTATATTAATTGTTATAATGAAAAAAACTTGTCCGAAATCTGGTATTAAAATTCATGAAACACCATCACAAATTCAAACGCACTCTTCAAATTTGTTTTCTGTTGATGATTTTACAAACAAACATTTTTCTCCTCAAATTACTACTTCAAATATTGACCTAGATATTGAAAATTACTCTTGCGATGATTTATTTATTTTATTGGGTATTCAAGGACGCACTTTAGATGAACCATTGATGAAAAATGTGAAAAAGGTTGTTCTCAAAACTCATCCAGATAAATCTAATTTACACTCTGATTACTATATATTTTATTCAAAAGCATATAATCGTCTTCACTCTATTTATATAGCTCAAAATAAAACAGCAAAAAGTATTAATAATTTTAATAACGATTATAATCCCGCTAATTCAGATGAAAAAGAAAAATTACTAAATAATTTATTTGAAACCAACAACAATTTTAAAAATCCAAAAAAATTCAATAAATGGTTCAACGATAAATTTGAAAAACATCACGTGAAAGAAGAAGAACACGGATACGGTGATTGGCTCAAATCGGACGAAGGTGTTGCAGAAACCGCAAAAATATCCCAATCACAATTGGGAAGCGAAATGGAAAAATATAAACAGCGCATTCAAGGAATAATTCCTTATCAAGGTATTCAAGACACATTCTCTTCTTCTTCAATCGTTTCTGGTGATGGATTTAGTGACCTTAAACAAGCTTATGAAGAATCTGTTATTCCTGTAACACAACAAGATTATAATAAAATGAAAAAGTTCAATGGTGTTGACGATTATACAAATTTTAGAGACAACCAACATAAAAATGTTAAACCAATGAGCGAACAAAATGCTTATAAATTTTTGAAGAAAAAAAATAGAGACCTTGAAGACCAATGTGTGGCAATGACGTATGAAAATATAAAACATACCGAAAAACAAAGGGAACAAAATAAGCTTTTTTGGTCTGATTTGAAAAGATTGACTTAATTTAGTCCGTTACACTTTTATTTATTTATTACATTCAATTTATTACATTCAATTTATTACATTCAATTTATTACATTCAATTTATTACATTCAATTTATTACATTCAATTTATTACATTCAATTTATTACATTCAATTTATTACATTCAATTTAAATATAATAAATATAACTTGACATTAAAATATATTTTATGAATATGAATATGAATATGAATAATATAAATATTCCTTTGTTACAAACAGAACAAAATTCGACTTTAAATATAAAATTATTCATTTTAGACCCTTTTTCTGTAATAATTAAACTGGCTATTTTGGCAAATAAACCAATCGGAACAAAAGCGCTAATTAAAAATAATATTATTCAATTCCAAGACCCTGGCGTGTTTCAATTTATTTCGCGATATTTGAATAATTCTAGTAAAACGGATTTACATTATTTATATAATCCTATCAAAATTGCTTGTTCCTATTTTTTAGAACAAAAAGAAACAAACGCAAAAAGAACATACCGTATTAAAAAATTATTTGAAACCGCTCAAATTGGTCTTAAACATTTGATTGAAACTTATCGCAATTCTTCCATGGTGAATGTATGTCTTAATTATTATTATTCAATGATTTCAAATTATATTGACGAAAAAAATAATGATAATTTATTTCAAAAAGATACTATGACTTCTTTATATACCGATGAAGTCAACTCAAAATTAATGAAACTTTGGACTGATGGACGTATTAAAATTGTTTTAGATTTAGTTGATTTTTTGATTAATGATAAATCGGCATTACATAATGTAAAATCTCTTGAAAATATTATGGATGATATTGATATTGAAACTCAAATTATTGTTTCAAATATTTGATTTATTTATTTACTATTTTTTACCGTTTTATTTTTTACTGTTTTATTTTTATTTATCAATAACGAATCAACTGGGTCACTTTTATCAAATTCAACTATTTTGTTTGATTTGAATTTGACACGCCTTGTAGATTTTGAAGAACTACTTTTGGATGTGGAATTGGATTTGGATTTAGGGACTGATTTCCTTTTTCTTATATAAGGTTTTAACTCTTTCGTAACATTCTTTATATCACTATTTAGTGTATCCAATTCTGTTTCTCTCTGTTCTATTTTTCTTTTTAATGTATTCATTTGTTTGTCTTTTCCAAACCTAAATATTTTTTTTTTAGTTGACACATATTGAGAGTTTAAATCGGTTATTACCTTTTCCAAATGACTTTTCTCTGATTCTAATTCATTTATGATTCCACTACTTTTTCGCAAACCTTCATTTATAGCATCATTGGCTTCTTTTACTTTTTGTTTTATATATTGCTTTCTAGTTGATTTTGTTTTTTTTGAAGGCATATTTAAATATATATTATGATTTTATTTTATTATTTAAAATTATTATATTAATATATGAATACATCAAAATCTGAACCTAAATCTGAAGATAATTCTGAATTTGATGTTCCTGATGAACTCGATATTATTTTACATACTTCTGTTCCTTTTTTAGGTAAGTTTTATTATTCCCCTGATATGAGCATAAAAAACAAAAATTTGATTACCCAAAAAGACCTTATTTTTAACCCATTAATTAAATTAGACCCCGATTCCCTCATGGACATCCCTGATTATGAACAACGTGTATCCCATTTTTTTAACCGCACTTCTTACGAGTCTATGGTCTATAATTACTCATCTACGCAACTTCTTAAATTATCGAAATATGACATAAAAAAAAAGAAAAATTCACTTCAATATAACGATAACATTAATAATAATCTATCCTTTGTTCTTGATACTATTTTTGAACCCGGTCAAACTTTGTATCTAGGTGGTAAATATTTCACCATATTATTCTATAATTTGAAAATTAATAAACCAAGAATTACCAATAAAATTGGCACCATAACCGCAGACCCAAATCAAACAATTTATGATACTCGAAAAAAACTACGGAAAAAAGGCAAAGCAAATAAAGCTGTATTAGATAAATTACAAGAAGAAACTATGGATGATATTGATGATGTTATGGAAAAAGCAAATGAATCAACTGAAAAAGCAACCGGATTCCTAAATAATTTGAGAAATAAAATTCCTTATTTAAATAAAAAAGAGTCTAATACTACTACTACTACTACTGGTGGTGGTTATTATCATTCTCTTGTTGTAGATGATAATTTTCAAACAATTTTTAACCTCAATGATGATTCGTTTTTAAAAGAATTTTCTAAATTTATTTCCATTCAAATTAACAACTATAACACTCAAAATGATATCAAAATGGTTTACTTCATCAAAGGTATTTGGCACGGCATTGATAATATTTCAACTACTAATTCTATTCTTAATTTAATCAATAAAAATAAAAATAAAAATAAATCCTTGACCGATATCGCAAATTCACTTTCTACTGCTGGTATCCATTTAGTAATAAATGGTGAAAATACTAATAATTCAAATTCAAATTCAAATTCAAATACACATTTGTCTCTTTTTTTGAAACATAATTTGGAAACAAATATTGTTACATTTGAAAAAAGTAATAATATGACTGGTGGTAGAAAAGATTATTATGATTTAAGAAACAATGAAGATTATGTTCGTAACCGAAGTAGCTATTATAACAATAATAATAATAATAATACCCAATATAACCCTTATTTATCTGCCGAAGATTTTGAACAAACTTCTCTTAATAAATATGAAATTGAAGTTTATGTTGAACTCACTAATAAAAAATTAAGTGAAAATGAAACCAAATGTTATGTTAAAAAACGAAAAATGATTTATAACACAAAACAACTTTTTAGTTCAGAAAAGTTATTTGATTTTACTAAAATTTCAAACAGTGAACTTTATGACCCTTCTATTGATTTAAGCAAAATTAGACCATATTTAGATTATTCTTATAATAATAAAATAGACAAAGACTATGACGGAGACAAAGACAAAAAATAAGTTTAGTGTTATTATATTTCTCGATTCATTATATATGTCATCGAAAAAAATGAAATGAAAAAATAAAGATTGTGTTAAGAAGTATTTTAAAGTTAAATTAATAGTAAAAATGTCGACGGACACATTTGAATCAGTATCAATTTGGTGCAATTTTACAGACGGCGAATATAGTGATACTAAATTATTTGAAACAGACAACATAATAGTTGTTCGTTATTGCGGACAAAGAAGTGGGAGGAATGACGCATACGTTGGTGTGGGAAACCATTTCTTTCTAAAGGTTGAAAAAAAATATAAATTTCTAGGTAATGTTATTCATTGTAAAATTATCGAAGTTCAAAAACAGATTCATAAAAGTGTCGAACACAATGTAAATATTTTCGAGTTGGTTATTAAAAAAAAACCCGAAATTTTGTTCAGAATTAAACATGATGCCTATACTTATTTTAGGTGGAAAAAGGTAGGACAACAACATATGAATGGTATAATTAGACATACTCTATTATAAAAATGTAATGTAGAATTGAAGGATGTAGAGGTTTCCAATAAGGATGTGTAATGTGTCTAATTAAGGGTCTCCTTTTTTGCTACAAATTTATCCATGTGTATATCTGTGTGTGTTATTTTGATGATATAGTATAGAATGAACTATGTATTATTAAATAAAATATTCTCTACAATTCTATAAAATTCATTAAATTCTATAGAATTCTTTAACTAAATTTAAATCTTCTCCATATCAAATTCTACTAATGCTGACTTTTGCTTCTTTTGCTCCTGGTCTCGTTTCGCCTTTTCTAATAAATTTATGGCATTATTTAACTCTACTTCGTCTACTTCTCCATCATTATTTTCATCTAATATCTTATTTAATATTCTATATTTTTGCGGCACTATACATAACTTACTTTCTTCATTAAATAATAACTCCGATAATACCGTAAATATTGCTGTTAATGCTAATGATGTATATATATCCCTAGATGCCATCCATGACATCGCAAAGACTAATATTTGCTTCGTTACTCCGTATCTTATATACTCCTCTGTAGATTTACTAAATTTTACTGATATGAATCGTGACCCTATGTTCAATACTATCATCACTATTCCGGCAAAAAATTTACTACTATTTAGTGACCGTATATTTTTATCTAATACTCCCAATATTTTCTTCGTTTTCATTTTCATTTTGTCTATATATTTGTTTTTTATTTTTTCATTTATTCATTGTTTTATTTAATATGCTCCTCCAAATTCACTCTCTAAAGTTTCGTGGGGTTTGGCACCACTTGATTCACTCTTTTTTTCAAATTCTTTAAAAGGTTGTTGTCCTTTTTGCAAATCTCGCTCTTGTGTTAATCTGTCCCCTCCCATTAGGTTTCCAAATGCTTCCTTCTTCTTACCGCCACACATTCCCTCTTTCTTCTTACCGCCACACATTCCCTCCTTCTTCTTACCGCCACACATTCCCTCACGAGAATTCATATGGACGGCAAATGCTAGCACCAAAAATAATACAGACGCAGCTCCAAATACCTTGCTTGTGCAACATATTGTAAATACTAACGCTAATAACCCCATTCTTCCTAAATTACTTTCAATAAAAAAGTCAAATACACGGGATTGACTCGCCAATACTACTAAAAGCATGCATAAGACACAACTCATTACATCCCCCTTTTTGTTTACTTTTGGCAACTTTAATTTCTTCATTAAATTCTTCAAAAGTTTTTCCATTTGCTATATATTATTACTTAATATAAAAATATTTGTATTTTCTTGTTTTCTTGTTTTCTTATTTTCTTGTTTTCTTTGGAAATTATTTAGAAATATTTCTTTATTTTCTTTATTTTTAATTCTAAACTCCATTATTATTATCTGCTTTTTTATTAATACTATGTCTTTAGCAATTAATGCCGCTCCTTTTGAATCGGACCAAAATACCAATAATAATCCTATTAAACAAAATTCTTTGTTATCCTCTAAATTAGCACAATTTAAACAACTCAACAAATCTAAACCTAAATCAAATCATAATAAAACTCAAAAGGCTTTTAAAGAAGGATTTGACTTTAAAATGGATAAAGATAAAATGGAAACTATGCTTAAAAACGTCCAAAACATGATTGTTAATGAGGATTCGGATGATGATAACTCTATGGGTGATTTTAATGGGAAATCTATCGGTGATTTTAATGGGAAATCTATCGGTGATTTCAAGTCTATGGACTATGATAATAATAATAATTTTCTCCCTCCTCCACAATCAGCAGGCACAGAAAGAACCAAATTGAAAGACAATCATAAGGAAAAAGAAGGATTTGAACCTTTAGCTTTGAACCAAGAAGATACTCAAATGGAATTACACGATTACAGCAATTATGGTAACGAAAATGAAAACGAAGAATATTATCGTCGGGTTCTACCTGGGTATTCCGGAAATAATCAAAATTTGCCTTCTAATTTAGGCGAAAATTCTACTAATGATGTTCTTCTCAAAAAAATTAACTATATGATCCAACTTTTGGAAGAACAACACGACGAAAAAACCAATAACGTAACTGAAGAAGTCGTTTTGTATTCCTTTTTAGGCGTTTTTATGATTTTTATTGTTGATTCGTTCGCAAAAGTAGGCAAATATGTGCGATAAATTATTTTTTTATAACCTTATTATATAGATATAAATAATATGAGTGATTTTGCTTTTCATGATACAGTTAATTCAACAGAAGTTTTAGTTAATAACTTTTTAGAATTTAACAAATTAAATGAAAATAAAAATGAAAATATTATATTTGATGATGATAATAAACAAATATATAAACAAATATATGAAGAATTAAAAAAATTAAAATTAACAGAGAATGAAATAAGATTTGCTTTAACAATAATTAATAAGATTGAAGGTAAAACATTATTAAAACAAAATGGAGGAGATGGAGATGGAGATGATCTTATTAAAATTAACACTGCTGATGGTGTTACTACAGTAACAATTACTAAGCGAAACAAGTTTTTGTATTATGTACTTAATATATTTTTTATGTTAATAACGTTTTCAATTATAAAGAGTTTTTTTCAAAACACAATTCAATTAAATATGAAATTAATTGAAGATAATGTAAACCAATTAAATTCAGCACTTGCCAAACCAAATCAACATGTAGACAAAATGAATAGTTTAATTAATTCACTTTGGGAATTACAAGGAGGAAACGAATTAGCGACAGAAGTAATGTTAAAAAATATTAAACCTTTGGAATTACCTTTGGAATTAGATTCGAATAATGGTATGGTTGAATACAATGGTATGTTTACTAACTTAAAAAATTTATATATAAAAACCAAAACAATCTTACAATTTGAACCTACAGAACATTTTCCAGATGTAAAAAAATTATATACAATACTTGACACTGCCACGAGTGACTTAAAAGGTTTACTATCAACGGAAAAAGGGATATTAACAAATTTATTAAATGTGTTTCAAGGTCTTGATGAAACACAACAGAAAATTATGTTATATAAACAAATAGTTAATTTTTTACCAATAGTAATAGCTTCAACTAACTTAGAAATATCATCTGTTGTGAATTTAACATCAAATATTCAATCTTTATTATACGGATTGTTCTTCCGTATGAGTGTTATGTTAGCAATATCTACATTTATTCATACGCATGGTAATAAGTTTATAGAACCAATAACAGATAGAAAAGAAACCTTAAGTTTAGAAGATTACAATAAATTACTTAAAGGAGAAATTAAAGAACAAAATAAAAAAGCATTAACTATTTTAAATAGCATATTTTCCGGTTCAAATTTATCTATTCCAGATAAGAAAATGATTACTGAAGAAATAATGAATGGACTCGATTTTAGCAAATTTACAAATTTGCAACAATTTACAACAAGTATAACAGCAGCTGTACAAGAAATTGTTGATGAATTACCGGATAATAATACATTATTATTAACAAATGAAGAAGAAGAAAAAAACACAGGAGGCAAAACAAGACGCAAAATTCGTCGCAATAAGAAGGCCAAGACGAAGAAGAGGAAAGTCAATAAGAAGACAACAAAGAAGAAGATGAAGGCCAAAAAGAAGACAAAAATGAATAGAAAAAAGAGCAAAAGAAGAAGAAATAAGAAATAAAATTATTCGTAATAAATGAAATCTAGTAATATGTATATAAACTCAATAAATAATATACATATAAATGCGAAAAAACTCAATAAACATAAATGACAAAACAGTAGATTATATTTACTACATATTATTAGAAAATAGAAAGTTTTATGTTGCGAGTTACAAGACGAAATTGATGTTAATAGATGATATAAAAGCGATATCAGCATTAAGCGGACCGGATTGGTTACTAATAAATCGTCCATTGGCAATAATAAAAATAATAGAAAGCAATCCAATATTTGCAATGGAAGATTATGTAATCAATTATATGTCGATAGAGGGGATACAAAATGTGCGGGGGAGTATATACAAAAATAGTTATATATCACCTGAAACGGAAAGTTTAATAATAGGGAAAATGAATAAAATCTATGTGCCGATAGATTGCGCCGATTATGTTGAAGATTCGGAATCAGAAACGAGTTCCAGAACGAGTTCCGAAAGTAGTAATCATGGGTTAATTTCAAGAGCATATAGGTGGTTTTGTTTCAAACAAATTAAAAATAGTGAAACCAAAGTGACGCTAATTGATTGAAACAAGACCAGAACGCAATGAAGTTTAATTAGTGTTTTTTATATTTATTTGAAGTTAAATTAATATAAAATATTATAAACCAAAATGATAAAAATATGGTGTTAAAAAAATCTATTATTGGATATGATGTGATACTGATTATCATTACAAATGAAGTAAAAAAGATGAGTAAAATTTCGTCAGTAAGAGAAAAAAAGTTGAGGCAAAATTGGACATTTTTAAAAATGTCCAAAAATGAAAATCCAAAATACTTTTCATTAAAAAGTTAAAAAAATGGGTTCTTACCATAATGCTCTCATTCATTTTTTGGAATTTTCATTTTGAGACGATAATTGTTTTTAGTTTTTTTAAATCAAAATGTCATTTTGGGTAATTTGAAATTTGTTTCAATTATGTTTCAAATTACCCCAAACTGAATTACCCATTTATTATATACAAATACAATTCTTAACCGTAATATGTATTAAGTAATAAAAATTAATATATAACATTTTATTTCATTTTACCCCATATTATTTCAAATTACCCCATATTATTTCATTTTACCCCATATTATAATATATAGACATTATGTATCAAATATATATGGAATATAATAAAAACAGTTATATTATGAGTCAATTTGGTTTCAATCATAGATGTACGTTATCGTCACATGTATTATTAATGAATATAATTTATTTGTATATGAAAGATGAACCAGTATATTTTTATTCGTTTGTGATATTATTTTGCACGTCAATTTTGAATCATGAATTTAATAACAAATATATGAGAATAATAGATAAAATAGCGGTATACAATGTAGTATATCAAGGAGGAAAAAGATTTTACAAAGAAAAAATGAAAGATGAAAGTATAAAAGACAAAAGTATAAGTGTGTTGGTTGTGTTTTTCTTTTTGGTGTGTATATATTTTTATTTTTATGGAGCCATTAATAACATAATTGGTATCAAAACGAGTGTACAATTAGAACCATATTATCATTGTATCACGCATTTATCAGGAGCATTGGGGCATTTATTAATTATTTACAAAATAAGTAAGCATTGATGATTAGGAACAGAGGAAGATTGTTTAAAATTATAAAAGTAGAATGCGAAAGGTGTAACGGACGAAGGATGTGTTTTCTGGATAATATTATCAATAATAGGGTTATTATGTGAAATAGAGTCAATAGAAGCCAAGTTGCAATTATATTTATTAGCGATATTCCAAAACGAAAATTTGAAGGCAAAAATGAAGTCATTTATATTGGTGCATTTATTCGCGGAAGAGAAGCAATGTAAGACAGATTTGCGGCGAATATGAAAGAAGAAGAATGCTTTAACCTGATCACCAATGATAAGTAAATTAGCGTGCCAAATGGAGTTATAAATAAGATACATAATGCGTTCAAAATTTGCGTGAAAGATGGTGTCAAAATCTGAATTCAAAGTTTTAAGGAAACTAGTAAATAAGTGGAAATTTTGTTTAGAAAGAGGTATAATTTTAAAGCGATGATTAGAAGGAGGTTTACGCCATTTTGTTACGGGGAAAATGTAAGTATTAAATTTACAAAGAGGGTAAGCAAAAGGGATAATATTGTATTTAAATATACCGTAATTTACATTCAATTTGGAAATATAATAAAGAATATGATGTAGAATGATGTTATTTTTTTTATGTAAATTAATATTTGTGTAATCAAGCATAAGATTATTAATATAAAAGCAAATATCATTATTTAAGTTTTTAATTTCAAAAGAAGAAACACAAGAGGATACAAAAGAGTCTTCTATAACAGATTTAGAATTATGATTAATAATGGATCTATTTTTAGTTTGAATAGAGATAATATCAAGGTCGTTAAAGTGTGAATCCATATTTTTAACGAATGATTTATGTAGTTGATTCAAACAATTGAAAGAAGAAGTGTAAATATTGTCGAAATCTAATTTTTCTTTTAAAAGTAAATCAGAATTATTAAGAAAATAGTTGCGTTTGAAGACCAAATTGAAGTTAAGTGGATGATTAATCCATTGTTTATATTTAACCTTATAATATCCGTAAAAAGAGATAAAAATAACGAAGCAAACAATAAAAAAAAATAGAGATAAATAAAGCATAATAATAAATAAGAATATAAAAAATAAGTTTAAACAACATAAAAATAAGATAATAATAATATAGTAATAATATAGTAATAAATGAGAAACGATCAATATGAAGAGTATTATGATAGAAAATTTATGAAGGAATATAATAAATATGAAGTAAAAAATGATAATGATATTTTAAAACCTCATATGTATTCAATACCTAGGGAGAAAAGAAAGGTATTAAGAAATATGGAAGTATATACGATAGACCCTGAAGGAAGTAAAGATGCGGATGATGCGTTTAGTATAGAAAAGGATGAAGAAACAGGGATGTTATATTTGTATATACACATATCAGATCCGACGGAATATATAGATATAAATTCAAAACTATGGAAACAAATAAGCAAACAAGCATATACATTATATCCTTCAAACAGAGCGCCAATACATTTAATGCCTGACGAAATACTAACAATGTCTAGTTTAAAAGAGGATAAAAAAGAAACAAAATATAAGAACGCAATAACACTAAAGATGTGCGTAGACAATGAAAAAAATGAGATTAACAAAGAAGATGTCGAAATATTTCCTTCTATTATCAAAATAAGAAAAGAAAATGCATATACATATAAAGAAGCAAGTCAATTAATAAAAAGCAATGAAATATTTTATTTGGGAATGAAGATATCAGAAAAATTAAGAGAGGAAAGGGGTTCATACGCGGAAAAAATATCAGAAGTAAATAATGCGTATCCTGTATATGATAAAAAAAGCAAATTAGTAAAATTATATTTAGATGACGAAGAAGAAGTAAAAATGAAGCAAATGATTGCGGAGTTTGCAATATTGGCAAACAGTATAGTAGCCGAGTATATATCAAATAATTTGAAAGAGAAGCATAATATATATAGAAGTTGTGAGTTAAAAGTGGAAGACAAACAGAAAATGAAAGAGAAGAATGGGAATGAAATTTTAGAATATATAGTTAGCAATGGTGTGAGTGCGTGTTATAATACGATTAAAAAAAGTCATGATTTAGTGGAAAAGAAATATTATGTTCATTTTACATCACCTTTGCGACGAGCGAATGATTGTGTATGTCATTATATAGTGAAATATATAATGATAAAAAAAACAAATGAGAAGGTAGTATTTCCGTTTAAAAAAGAAAAGATTTATGCGATAATGGAATATTGTAATGAAATTAATAAGAAAATAAAAAAGATACAATATGATGATACGAAATATAGAACGGTACATGCAATGGATAATATATTATATAAGAAAACATTTGATAATATGTATAAACAATCGGTAATAGCGATTAAATTCAAAATCAGGAGTTATTCTGGTATATTTCTAAATATACATGTTTTTAAAATAGACCAATATCCGGTATATTTGATGATGACATTTAAGCGACAATTTTTGAATGATGTAAAGATAAATAATTTAATAAAACAAAATGTGACATTGGATGGAACAATAAGAACAATATTTTTCCAAGAAAGTGTTTTAGATGCGGGGAAATTTCCAGAATTGGAACAATTTTTGACGAGATATTTAGAGTAGCAAATAGTATAATCGCAATCACTCTAATCACATTTATTTTTTATTTTTTATTTTTTATTCTATTCGATACTATATTATTTAATATTTTTTTATAAAATGGAACTTTTTTTGGTGATTCATTTAGTTTTATATCTCCATGTGTATAATATTTTATCCAATTTGTAGGTGATTTTTTGCCACCGTCATATTTGATTGCCAATCTTGCATTTAATAAAAGGTCACCTAAAGATTCACCGTCACATATTACATCTGCTAATATTCTTCCATATTTTTCGGTTTGTAGGTTTTCTAATGATACAATTTTGTTCATTGCTTTTTCCATTATTAAACCTTTTGCCATTATTGCGCATTTTTTTTCATCTTTATCCTTTGTACGGATTTCAGGACAATCTATACCATTTATTCTTACCGAAAACCTATATAAAATAGAATCTTTATATGGCAACATAGCAGCAATAGTAATTGTATCACCATCATATACTTTTATTACCTTACCATGTGTTATTGGGGGAATAAATGGTTCTGTATCTTCATAATTTACATCATATAGTTCAAACATTATTGTTGTATTGATATATTTAAATAATGTTAATTTAAACTTTTAAACAAATTTAATCATTTTTTTTATGTTTTAAAAAAATATTATCATTCAGCTAAATCCCAACACACCTCATATATTATTATCCAAAATTTCATTATATTCTGGGTATGGAACTGAAGCTCCCTTTTTAAATAATTTAGCATTTTCTTTATTCCATTTTTCCCAATTTGATGGAGGATTTAATTGTGACCTTTTTACACGATTTTTTATAATTTCAATTGCTTCTTTTTTTGTTATTTTAATTTGTTGATATTCACGTCTTAAAACAAGAGGTCCACCAATACTTGAACTAGAACTGGATTTGGATTTGGACCTGGATTTGGATTTGGATTTGGACCTGGATTTGGACCTGGATTTGGAACTGGACCTTGTCCTCTTTTTTAAGGTTCTTGAACTTCTCATATAAATAAAATATATTTAATTATTTAATTATTTAAATTATTTTATTTGTTTAGTTATTATCTACAATAATTGATTTATACGAATTTTGTTATTTATTTTCATAATTAATTGTAAATAAGTAAACACCAAAAAATAAACGTCATAAATATAAAATAATTTTACGAAATTTAAATTTATTGGAAAATTTATTGGAAAATTTATTGGAAAATTAAAAATGAATATATAAACAAAAAAAATGAATAACTTTTCTAAATTGTATTGTGAATTATAATTCACAATTTCACACAAAATGAAAATTAATATTCCTACTATCAAAACCGCAGCACAAGCGAAAAGATGGAACTTTTGGACCAAAGAAGATTTCTTCAACCCAAGAACCTTTCCAAGGTGGGTTGTTAATTTATTAGTAAAAGATCATTTGAAGCATTTTGAAGGATATAATTTATATTACTTTATGACAGCAAATGGATACGACAAAGAACGAATGACAATATTGTTAAAGAATATGTATACATATGATAAGGGCAAGATTAATAATTTATTGAAGAGTTCACAGAAACCAGAGTTTTACAATAAAAAGTATTTTGATTTAATGGAACGAGAAATAGTATACCCTGAAAATTGTGTAAATAATGATAAATATAATTATTGATATTAATAAGGTTTCTTTAAAACATACAAATAATGATTTTCATAATCACAATCAGTCATATCTACTTTAGCATGAACAATAAACCCAGCACCTCTAGCGTAATTTAAAATAACTTCTTGATCGTTCATAAAAAGAGAATGATTATGGGTTCTTTTTTTACCATTTTTAAAGGTAAATTGTTCTTTAAAAATAACATTTTTTTCATCAATTGATGTATCAAATGTAGAAATATATTGGAATTTATTGAAGTCAATAGTCGTTTTAGGAACATAATTATTGGAAACACTATTTACATAATCTGGTCGTAATAAAGTAGAAATACTATCCTTATTTACTAAATGTAAAATAATGTAACCATTATTTTGGAGCATATTGAAACAATTTTGTAAAAACAATTTTTGGTTTTGAATGTAATAAATAGTAAAATAAAGACATAAAATATGAGAAAAAAATTGATTAGGGAATGATTTACCAGTTGTAATATCAATATTTTGAAACGAAGCTGAAATATCAGGATAAATATGCTTCGAATAATCCACCATGTGTGACGACTTATCAATACCAATAATTTCACCACAATAGTTTTCATTTAATGCTTTAACGTGGTGACCCAAACCGGAACCAATATCTAAAATAACACTGTTCATATTAGGATTAGTTAATTCAATAATTTTTTTCACTTCAAAATTATTTTTTTTCTCGTCAAAAGCAATGAAATCATAAATAGAAGCGTAAAATTTATCAAACATATCTATATTGTTAAAATGTTCATTAGAGTCAACATCATTTTGGAAACCTTCCTCTGTTTTATTTTTGAAAACCACTTTACATATTGAAATGGTTAACAAAAATAAAACAATAAAAAACAATGTTTTTCCAATAGAGTCCATTTTAGTATAAGTTTTAAAAATAGAATTTAATTTCATTTATATGTTATGATGTGATTATTTTTACAAAAAAAAATAAATATATAAAATAATAATCTAATGGAAACAACAATATCGGATTTAAGGTTGGCAAATGAATTTAAGGGGATAACATTTTCAAATTTCAAAAATACGGATGTAAAAAAAGAATTATTAAAAAGTCTAATGGAAGAAAAAATAGAACCATCCTGTTACTGGAGTGCTGAAATGATATGTTCAGGACATTATGGAGATTTATGGGATACGATTATTTTATTTTATACTAAATATATTCATTTAGGAAATCCAAAACTAGCAATATATTTAGACATGCGAATAAATTCATTTAAAGACATTGTGAATAATGGATTTACTTCAAATGAATTACAATTAAGAAATAATGAAAAAATTCGAAGATTATTTTGTGAAATCGTTTGCATTTTATGTATGGCAAAAAGGAGACATAGTTATAATTCAGTAAAAATAAGAGATATAGATTATGATATGACACATATGATGGAAAAAATGAAGGCGACAAAATTAACGTATGGTGAAAAAACATTTAAAGAAGAAGACCCGAAAGAATTATTTATATCAATAAATGAATTAGCATATAATGTATCCAATGATAATCAGAATTTAATGAATGGATGTTATTGGATGGAATGGATTTTAGAATTTGAAAAAAGAGCAAAAAGAAAGAAGGATAAAATAGAATGCGAACGAAGAGCGAAAATGAAGGTAGATTCAATGTTTCAAAAAGAAATAGTATGGATAATATGGGAAATAATATTAAACGAATCAGAAAATCGGAGTAAAATTATTCAAAAAATAATAAAATCATTATTATCAATATTTTGTCTGAAATATATTTCATCGGTTGTATCAAAACGAAAATATATATTGTATTTTGCGATTACATTATTATGTGAAAGCCCAAAAATATCAGGAGAAATAATAACAGAAAGAAATCGCGAAATAATAACAAATATAACAACCAAGATAGACCAAATTTATAAACAAATAAAAAAAGGGGAAATATCAGCAGGAACTGATTACTTATTTAAAGATTCTAAAGCAAGAAATTTACATAATACAATAAACAAAATAGACCAATTGAAATCTTTTGAGGAATCATTTATTCCAAGAATTCTTGAAAAATAATAACACTTTATTATAAATGAAAGGAACAACTAATAAAAATAATAAAACCTTGAAGAAAAATAAAAGATTTAGAAAAGAAAAATCTAGCAAATCACTGAAAAAGAGTTGTAAATATAAAACAAAATATATAAAAGACGAATATAAAGATTTGAAACAACATATTGTCACTGAATTTTTTGAGTTGTTATTATGTATTAAATTATTTCATTGGAAAACACATAATTATGGAGCACATAAAGCAACTGATGAAATATATGAAAAATTGAATGCGCATATGGACCGATTTATTGAAGTCATCATTGGAAAAAATGAAAAACGAATTCATATGGAAAATGTGAAATCAATCAAATTACATGATATAAATGATAATGATAAAATGAAAATACACGTAGAAAAATTTATAAAAATGTTGATGATATTAGATAAGAAAAAACTAGACCCAGATTTGTATAATATTCGGGATGACATAGTGACAGATTTAAACCAATTTTTGTATTTACTTACATTTCATTAAAAATATATAATATTTAATTAAAATAATAAATATTATATATATGGACGCCAAATCATCAGCAATAAATGACTATATAATGAACGCAAAAAACGCAACAACAAATTCAATTCCAAATGTTATGCCTAATTTGGAGCAAGGAAATGGTTTTTTAAGCAAAATAGGATGGAAAATGTGGATATTGATTATAATTCTTTTTACATTTTTAGGAGTAAATATATTTTTATATTTAGCCCAAGGTTCTGAATTAATTGCTAGTCTATTGAAACCGTTTTTTGGAACAACTTTAGGAGTAGCAGGAGAAACAGTAGATGTAGCTGCAGAAGGAGGTAAATCAGCTGTAGATATTGTTGGTTCTATTGCTAAAATAGGTCTATTAGAAACACAATCTGTCGCGAAAAAAGCGAAAAATGTTAATGAATTGTCGTCAGCTAAATTAGATTTTGGATTGCCTGATGTTCCTGACAATAATACTTTAAATAGAAACATTAATATAAAACGCAGAAAAGAGAAAAATGTTGGGTCATATGAAGGAAATGATACTACAGGACAATGGTGTTATGTAGGTGAATATAATGGAATCCGAAATTGTCGCCAATTGGAAAAAGGAGATGTCTGTATGTCGGGCAATATATTTCCAAATAGAGACATTTGTATAAATCCTACTTTAAGGGCTTGATAATTAAGCGTCAGTTTCTCTTTCTGTCAGTTCTTTTGCCACATATAATGCTCTACAAGAGTGAGGAAGAGTTGTAATCTTTGATCCATTCGGCCAATTTGTTCCTGCCACATGCATAGTTCTTTTTGTACGAGGATAATACGAAGAATCCGATTTTCTAGAATAAAGAATAACTAAATCAGGAGACATTCCAACCGTAATTTCGCCACTAGGTTTAGGAGAACACTTTTGTATTCTATTACCAACTCGTTTAGATAAATTAGCATAATTTTGTTTTTTCGTTAATGGTGTGCTATTTGATTTATGCTTTAAAATATTATTTTTATACAATATTTTATTCGTATATGCTTGTTCTGGAGTTAAATTAGGACATACATTTTCGTAACGACTCCATAATCTCATTTGTGGCATTGTTATTGACATTGTAATATATATTATATATTATATTATAATGTTACAAAATGAATTTAATAAATATCATTGTAGTACCAATCAAAGGCCAAATAAGAAGACGAGTTATCCGTCATAGCACTAGAAGTGATAAGTTTTCTATTAGGACCTCTTTGGACTAATTTTTGAATATCAGAAACATTTAATGCGTGATCATGGTATCTTAAATTAGACAATTTAGAACCTTGAAGTGAAACGGCTTCATTTTGAGCAATATAAATTTCACCATAATTTTGTTTAGGAACACCATTTAATTCAATTGAACGTTTAATTGTTCCATTAATATAGACATCAACACGTCTATTTTTCACGCGAATTATAATATTAACCCACTTATTCATAGGAATTCCTGATACTGGAATTTGTTCTAATTCGGAACTATTGTGTGTATTCATAGTAACTAGAAGATTATTATTTTCGCCGTCCAAATAAAGACCTGGAGCAGCAATCTTATGGAAAATTTTATTTTCGCCAGTATTTAAAGTATGAGAATCTCCTTTGTGAAAAATATGAATATTTTTATTTCCACTAGTAATCGCGTTGTCATCTAAAAACATCCATAGGGACCAAGAAAATTCAATTCCATTGTTTTCATTTACAGAACGCTGAATAGGAATCGCATTATCATATTTAGGGTCTTGCGGAACAACCACACTGTGACTTCCTTCAATAGTTCCATTAAAAATAAAAGGGGAATTGCTTTCTTTGAATAATTTTGGGATAAAAGCAATTGAGAATTTTAATAAGAAGAAAAAAATAAACATTACTAAAAGTGTGAAAGCAACTTTTGAAATAAGGGAATTGGAAGAAACAAAATCTTTAAAAGAAATTGAAGTTACTTTAGATATTTGTTCGGAAACATTTTCTGCAACATTATTTGCTTTATTTTCTACTTGGTCCATTATATAATGAGTATATAAATAAATTATATAATAAATTGGAAATAAATAGTCTGTAAGGATTAATTAAATAGTTAAAGAATTTGTTTCACTTCCGTTTTCAATGAGAGACATTTTAACTTGATAGTCGCCTAATGTAGATGCTAAAGTACCATAACCATTAGAATAAATATTCCAGATTTCTTGAGGATTTAATGCTTGAGGATAAAATTGGAATTTAGATGTGTAACCATCAAATCCACCACCAGGTGTAATATGAATATTTTCGTCACCATCGTATTGCATGTCAGGAACATTTGGTAATACACATGTTTTATGTAATTTACCATTAATATAAACATCAAGTGTCTTATTATAAAGGGTAATAGAAAGATTGACCCATTTTTGGATAGGAATATTGCTTACAGTGCATTGATATATATTGGTATCATTTATACCTTTATCACAAGGAACATAAATTAAAATATCATTTTGAACTTTGTCAAATGTAACAACTGGTTTAGGTTTAAAATTATCACAATTATTTGTATTTTTATCTGTAGTATAAATTGAATAATTTTTATGACAAAGATTTATATTTTTAATAAATTTAATATAACTATCAGTTTCAGTTTCATTTTCATTTACAAAAACATCAGCACTATCTAATCCTTCAAATCGTCCAAAAATAGGTTTATATTCTCCATTTTTATAATTCCAGTTATTTACATATAACCAAATAGAATATGTAAAATTTTGAGAAAGACCTGATTGAGAAGACAATTCGCTTTTAAAAACGGTTTCTGATATTTTAGCATTAAGCATTTCACGTAAAGTATATTTATCGGCAACAACATATTTAACCGAAAATAATATGACAAGTAACAATAGAACTATTCCTCCAACAATATAACTAGTTTCCATTTATATATTTATGTAGAGATAAATTTATTAAGTGTATTTCAGAATTATTTTATAAACAAATTTTATTTTACTGAGTTCAAAACTGTTTTACTAGATATGTCTGTAATAGGAGGTTTTATGTATTTATTTGAATGATATAAAATGAACATATTTCCAACACTTAATGGTTTTTTGAAATAAACTACATTACATATTCCACCACTCAATCCACTCTTTCCACCCACTGTTAAAGAATCAATATTAACATAGGGAATAATGTTTGATTTACTTATTACTAAATTATTGTCAACAAATACATCCATAGTTGCGTTATTACAAGTGAAAACAATATTCGTCCATTTTTGAAGAGGCATATTATCATTTGTGTAAATGATTTCTTGATTTTCAGATCCACTAATATCACATATGATTTGGAATTCGTGTTTATTTGGATTATATGTAAAATTAGGTTTATTTGCGTAGTTGACTATTGAATAATAATTATCTGAATTATTAGATTGACTAGAATGTAAATACATCCAAAAAGAAATAGAATAATTATAATTATAATCAGAAATTTCATTTAAAGTTTCATAGTTGCCTAAATGGTATTCTTTATTAAGTGGAATAGGATGATTAATTAATACTTTTCCGTTTTGTGTGACAAGTTTATTATTAATTTGTTTAATTGATACATAAAGTAAGAAAAATAGAGCAATAAAGAAAATGATGAGCATTGATATTTTGTCTTGTTGATTATAGAAAGAGATTTTTCCATCATTCGTAAAAAGGTAGTAAAACAATCTATAAATGAAATCAAAAATATCATTAAGTAAACAAGGAATGTAAAAAATACCGTCAAATATGAGATTAAATAAATTATCAAATTTGGTTTCACTTGTTCTGTATTTGGCTTTAATAAATTTATAAAATGTTGCCATTAATGTAAGTAAAATAAGGATTGTGATTGTTTTGCCCAATGTTGTCATTTCACCAGCAAAATCATCAATTAATTTTAGAGAACCAATAACTCCCAAAATAAGAATTGCTATTCCAATAAAAATACCAAATTTTTTAGAAAAATTTTCACCTTTAGCTACTTGGTCGCCTCTAATTGGATTCTTATAAAGGATCCAACCAATATTGATACCGCCCCAAATAAGACCAATACAAACAGTTGATAAAAGCAATGGTACAAATTGGTCACTATCTTTATTTTTAATAGTTAAAACAGTCATAATAATTATGAAAGCAAAGTATAAAATAAGACTAACCATATTAAACAATTTATTTGTCCGAGTTGTTTTTTCAAAAGTGCGTTTTATGACATAATCTTTAAAGGGGTTCATACGATTAACAACTAGAACATTAATTAACTGCATAAAAACTAAAATACCAATAATAATGATAATAAGAAGCGATTCTCCGAAATTATTTGAAATGAAATTGCCCGGGTCTTTAATATAAAAGGTTAAAAGTGTAGCAATAACACTGAAAAAAATCATAACAGATTTGATACGATTTAGATTAAAGTTATTCAAATCCAAGTAACTAGTTGTGAAGGATTTATATAATATAAAAAAATAGAAAAGAGATAATGCAGGAATAGAGTATTTTGCTGTATCATGAAATGCATGTTTTTTAGGAAGTGAAAAAAGGATAATAAATAAGAAACTAGAAAATAAAAGTAAAATTGGATATTTAATAAAATTGTATTTAACATTATCAAAACCAAAGGCGAAATATGAAAATAGAGATGACCTATAACTAGATTTAGATTTAGAATCTGATTTAGAATCTGAATTCGGAAATGAAAAGTCAAAATTGAATTGATTTTTTAGGTAATTAATATAATCAGAATCGGGGTCTTTATTTGTAACATAATAGATAATAGAAATAAGAATAATTATTAATACGAATGCTAATAATATATTTGACAATAAAATAAATGAAACGTCTTTAGCAGTTTCTAAAGGTTTCATAAAATCAAAAGTATCAATCATTTATATAAATATTATATAATATTGATATAAATTTAAAAAAAACAAAAAGCATATTAATTAAATATCAGATTCCATATTTTCTTTGGCAGTTTTTTTCCCGTGACAATTCCTACACAAGGCAACTAAATTATGGACGTCATTCCCACCACCATATTCAAGACGAATTCTGTGGTCGATTTCAAATGTATGGTCTAATTGGCAATTACAACCGTTGCACTTCCAATCTTGTCTAGAAGCAACATATTTTTTTTTAGTTTCACTTACAGAACGTTTTGTGCTATTTTTTCCAGAGTTCATCATGCGTTTATTAAAATGAGGTTGATTTTGGTTTTGATTTTGGTTTTGATTTTGATTTTGGTTTTGATTTTGGTTCATGGATGCTGTAAAATCTAAAATAGGGTTGATTAATTGACGCGTATTTGTATCAATAGGCATATATTTTACATAATTATTTGCTTGCATTAACATATTTCTACCTTGTTGAGGATTTTTCTTTAATAATAAATAAATCCCAATACCTAAAAATGCGTAAAACCCCATTTTATAGTGTTTTTTAAAAGCCACCATCATTTTAGTATATTTGCCATCATGATACGTATTAAATATAAAAAATGAAGTGATAAGCAATATAGCAATTTCAAGTCTCATTTTAATTCTATTAATATATTATTATATGTTATTTTATCCTGTTTGTATATATTTTTCTTAAATGCCAAAAAATTCTTGTTCGTCTTGAGACAAAAGGGCATATAAATATTTTTTAGGAAAATTTGTGACTCCGAGCATTTGTAAAGGGATTAACGCATATGGAATCATAACGATGCCCCAAGAAATGCTAGTATGGCCACTTCGGCATAAATAATTTACACAATAAGTCCATAATATTAATTTTACTAAACGAACACCAAACATTGAAGTATCCATTCCATTAATAAAAGAAGAAGACAATGTGGTTGCACCGATTGCTAAAAATACTAAAGCTGGGGAACATAACATAGAAGTAAGCATTTTAACATTATTACCGACAGCAGTAGCCATAATTTTTGCGTCTTGTGAAACAGATTGTAACTTTGCGGCAGATTGTTTGCCGACATTTTTCACATTATTAGTGGTATTATTAACTAAATTCTGAGCTTTATTAGCGACATTTTGAGCGACATTAGTTACATTATTAGCAACATCTTTAACCTTTTCTTGTGCGTCCATTAATATATATAATAAGATATGTAATTTTTTGGATAATAAATTAAAAATTAAATTATAGTAATTGGAGTTTCAGTGATAGAAGAATTTATATGACTATTAATATCAGTCGGATTATATTCATATTTACTAAATTTTTTCAAAGCTGTATTCATATTTTTTAAATCTTTGGAAACTGATTTCAAATTAATGATTTTAACTTTTGGAGTGTATAAATGTTTTATAAGAATTTTTTGTAAAGTATAAAATAATAATTTGTGACTATCTTCTAGTCTTGATTTATTTTCGTGTAAAATTTCAATAATAGGAATATAGGTAATTAACAGTCCCCATACATCTACGTAATTTTTATAAATCTTATTGATATAATTTAATATTTCAAATGAACCGTTATTATTGAATTCAGTATATTTGGCTAAAATGAAAACAATATAATTAGTAATAAAATCAATTGTGTTTTTATATTTACCAAATTGAGCAACATATTTTTCCTCATTTTTTGTATAAGATTTAGATTCTGAATCATTATTATTTTCATCGCCATTTTCCTTTACAATATCAAGCATAATGAGAATACTATTTATATAACTTAAATGTCCCTTTCCTCTTTCATTTAACCAATAATAGATATAATCATTTACAAATTTAAACATTTTATTACCATTATTACCATTATTACCATTATTTGATTTATTATTAAAATTATCAATAAAATCATTCATTTTAGAAACAAAATCGTCCGTAAATAAAATAACTTCAAATGGAACATTAAATTGAAAAGGTCTATTTTTCCATTTCGAAGGAATTTCTGAAAAGAATTTTTTTGGATGTGTAACGGTAAGACCCCAATCAATAAATCGCACTTTTTTATGGCTTTCATTTATTAAAATATTAGATGCTTTAATATCACTATGAAAAACACCATATTTATTCATAGGGATGATGGCTTTATTTAATAGTTCAATGAGTAGTTTATTCAAATGCATTACACGAGAAATAGTAAATTTGCTTTCTATAAATGTATCAAGTGAAATCCCCGCATAAGGGATATTTAAAATAGAGATTTTATCAAAAGATTTGCGAATATTTTTCTTTGTAATGTTATATTTTTTTAAGGCAGAACATTTTTCCTGATATTTCTCTAAATCTTCATTAGTAAGTTTTTTAATTTTACAAATTTCAATATTTTTAATGACAAAAAAATCACCATAATTAGGTATTTTTTTAATAATTTGTTTAATTTTCATAATTTCATTATATTCATCAGAAGCGTGACGATTTAACATCATTTTTGAAATTTTTTTTGTTTTATTATGTTTTTTGCTACCTTTTTTATTTTTACAAATGATTTCAGGTAAAAAAATACACCCAAATCCACCAGAATTGATTACTTTTCCTCCAGATAAACTTTTCATTTTATTTATAATATGTGTATAAATTAGTTAAATAACTATAATTTATTAAACAATTAAATTTTTGACAAATAAGAAATAGAAAATAATAAAATCAAAATTAAAGAGCAAAACAATAATTTATTATAAAACCGTTTATTTTCACCATTTTGAATTAATTTGTTTTTGTAATGTTGGTAATAATTTGTATAAAAATCATTGTAGGGCATGTTAGGTTTTTGTATTCGTTCATTTATTTTATTATGTATAAAATGAACCCATCTAATAAATGATTCTCTATCATCTAAATAAGGTGTAATTGGATACATAGACAATAATTTATTAAAAAATTTTGAATGTTCATCAACAGGAATAAATAAATGAAAATGTTGTATCAAATCGTAGTAAATTTTTTTAGTAACAGCATTTGGATGTTTTGGATAAGTCATTGCTATTGTATCCAAAAAAAACCAATAATGAGGTCCCCAAACAGATGGATCATACAAAACCATTATTATATACTTATTGATATAATATTAAGAATATATTTACATATTAGAGTAGATTTATGGAAGTCGATCCATTTAAGATTAAAAATAGCAGACCAATAATAAGTTATGGAATAGTTTTGTGCACATATAATAAATCAGAAAACTTGATAAAATATTTATTTATTCGTAGAAGAAATACATTTGGATTTATAGATTTTATAAAAGGAAATTATACAATATCAAATAAATTTCATTTACAAAACATGTTTGATGAAATGACCCTTAACGAGAAAAAAATGTTACAAAATAATTCATTTAATGAAATATGGTGTAATTTATGGAATTATGATATAAATAAAAAAAACTTTGAAAAAAATAGTGAATATATAAAACTTAATAATAAATTTAACAAGGTGAAAGAAATAAAACTGATAGACGAAATGATTAAAAAAAGTCAAACATTATGGGAAGAACCAGAGTGGGAATTTCCAAAGGGTCGTATAAATAGTAATGAGAAGCACTTAGAATGCTCTATTCGTGAATTTGAAGAAGAAACCGGAATTAAAAAGGATTTTATAAATGTCATTGAAAATATTTTGCCATTTGAAGAGAATTTTATAGCAATAAATTATAAATCTTATACGTATAAATATTATTTGAGTTACATGAAATATGATGATTGCATAAAAACCAATTTGGATAAATATCAGAAATCAGAAGTAAGCAAATTAGAATGGGTAACTCTTGAAGAGTGTATAAAAAAAACAAGACCATACAATTTAGAAAAAATAAAGTTAATAACAAATATCAATGATGTATTATTAGAGTATAAGTTGTATAATAATTAAATTTTGATAAAGTGTGTTTGGTATTAAATTTTGAATTTTGAATTTTGAAATAATATTTGTTTTAAATATGAATATGAATATTATTTATATAACTATATAATAGTATGCCACGTTGTCCGAGAGGAACTCGCAAAAATAAAAAGACTGGTGAATGCGAACCATATGAAAAGAGGGAACAAGCAAAAGCAGAAGCAAACTCCAAATCAAAAACAGAAAAAAAGAAGAGGAAAAATAAAATTAAAACACTTATTTTGGAAGAAGATGTTGTATGTAATGATTTTAATAGATATAGTTCTACTTGCAATAACATCATGGAAAATAATGAGATTAATGAAAGAGAACAATTAGAAGAAACAAACGACAATATTTTATATCCTAGTTTAAATGATCCCAATTTTGTTGAAAAAATTTCTAAAAAGAGAGAATTTTTTGATACACAAATTGATGGAACCATTCATGAGGATATAAAAGCACATTCAGATAAATTATCTAAAATGCCATTTGAATTAGAACCACATCAAAATTTTGTACGAAATTTCATGTCATTTCAAACACCATATAATAGTTTATTACTTTATCACGGTTTAGGAACAGGAAAAACGTGTAGTGCGATTGGAATTTGTGAAGAAATGCGTGATTATATGAATCAAATTGGTTTAAATAAAAAAATTATATTTATTGCGTCTGAAAACGTCCAAGATAATTTCAAAAATCAATTATTTAACGAAAATCAATTAGTGATTAAAGGAGGTTTGTGGAGTTCAAAAACTTGTGCCGGAGATAAAATCATACATGAAATAAATCCTACTAACATAAAGAACATACCTAAAGAAAAAATTGTTTCAATGGCCAAGGCATTAATTCGAAGTAATTATTCATTTTATGGATACGAAAAATTTGCGAATTATATTCATCGTGTTTTGACGAATAACGCAATAATAAATGACGATGAAATTAAAATTACTCCTTCAATGATAAAGTCTCTAAAAAAAGTTTTCAATGGTTCTTTAATTGTTATAGACGAAGTTCATAATATAAGAACAGTTGAAAAAGGAGACCATACACATTGTTTATTACATCGTAACACAAAGGATGACAGAGCAAAGAAACAAAATATAAAAAATTCTCGTCAAGATTGCACACCTTTTTTACTAGAAACATTGGCAAAGTATTGTGACAATGTTAGATTATTATTGTTATCAGCAACTCCAATGTATAATAGCTATAAGGAAATCATATGGTTACTTAATTTGATGAACGTTAATGATAAAAGGAGTAGAATAAATATGAATGATGTTTTTACAAGTAATGGAGAAATAAAAGAAGGTGGAAAAGAATTGATTGCTCGTAAAGCAACCGGATACATATCATTTGTGAAAGGAGAAAATCCATATACATTTCCTTATCGTATATACCCAATTATTTTTAATGAGAAACAATCTGTTTTACATCACGAAAACAAATATCCAACATATCAATTGAATTTAAAAAGAATAAGCGAAGATTCAAGAAAAAGAATAGTTGATGTTTATTTGAATAAAATGGAAAAGTGTAACGGTTGTGGTAATTGTCAATCTTGTATTTATAAATATATTCTTAATTACTTAAAGAGAAAGGAAAACAGGAGACTAACAAAAAAAGGGGACAAAATGCAGCTTCCTGGATTAGAAGATATGGAATCATTCGGTTATTCTTATTTACAAGGATTAATTCAATCTTTAATTATTGCGTTTCCTTATCCAGAATATGTTAATGTCATTCGTAATATACCACAAGTCAATTATGGTACTAATTCAAATTCTATTTCATCACAAATTATTGTTGAAAATTTGGATGAAAATTTGGATGAAAATTTTGAATCAAAAAGCGATGAAAAAATAGATGATGACAATCAAAATTACAATAACAAAGGTGGTTCATCTCTTGATGTTGCTATGGATAGTGATGTTTCTAAAGACGTAGAAGACAATATTGATGTTCAATTTGATTCTCAAGACGAAAATATAGTTTCACCTGATGAGTTATTCGGCAAAAAAGGATTGTCTAGAGTTGTTAAATTTGAAGAAATTGTAAAACCCCCATTTAAAGGAAATTATGAGTATAATGAAAATCATGATAAATTTTTTTCTCATAAATCTATTGGAAAATTTAGCATTAAAATAAAAACAGTTTTGGATAATATTTATAATTCATTATTGGATAAACCAAATGATGGTATTATTTTAATTTATTCACAATATATTGATTCAGGTTTAATCCCAATGGCTCTTGCGTTGGAAGAATATGGATTCTCAAGATTTGGTAAAAATACGAAATCTCTATTTAAAGAACCACCTACAAGTATTGTTGATGTTAGAACTATGAAACCTCTTGATAAAAGAACTGATTTTATGCCTGCTAGATATTCGTTAATTACAGGAGATTCTCGTTTTTCACCTGATAATAATTTTGAAGTTAAAGCCTTGACTAATGATGACAATAAAGATGGAAATAAAATAAAAATTGTACTAATTTCTCGTTCGGGTTCTGAAGGTATTGATTTAAAATTTATTCGACAAGTTCATATTTTGGACCCTTGGTATAATATGAATCGTATAGAGCAAATTATTGGTAGGTCAGTCCGTAATAAGAGTCATAAAGAACTTCCTTTTGAAAAACGAAACGTTCAAATATTTATGCATGGAACCTTGTTAGATAATAATGTGGAAGAAACTGCTGATATGTATTTATATCGTGTTGCTGAATATAAAGCAACACAAATAGGTCAAATTACTCGTATTTTAAAGGAAAATTCAGTGGATTGTATTTTGAATGCAGAACAACAAAATTTTAGTGAAGAAAAAATGAACATTGAAGTAGAACAAATATTATCCAATCATATGACTGTACCTAACTTTAATGTGGGTGATAAACCATTCTCTAGTAATTGTGATTTTATGGAAACTTGTGAATATAATTGTCAAAATAATAATAAAATAGATGAACTTAATTATGATACATATAATGAAAATTTTATAAATACAAATATAACCACAATTATAAATAAAATTAAACAATTATTTAAAAAACACTTCTTTTATGATAAAGATACACTAATTTATCAAATAAATATCATTAAACATTATCCATTAATACAAATTTTTGGTGCTCTTACCTATTTAATTGACAATCAAGAAATTATAATTGATAAATTTGGTCGGGAAGGGAGATTAATTAACATTGATTATTTATACTTATTTCAACCTTCTGAAATAAGTGACATTAATATTACATTATTTGAAAGAAGTAATCCAGTTGACTTCAAAAACAATAAGATTAATATTATTATAAATGATGATTTGAAACAAGAAGAAGAAATAGATTATGATATTATTAATACTATTAATAATACAATATCTTTTATTAATAATCCATATAGTGATGACATTAATAATGAAATTATTGGAGATAAAAACTGGTATATTGATTATAATAAAATTTTATTTAAATTAACAGAAAATTTGGAAAATTATGAAGATTATAAAATGAATTTATTAATTTCGCATATAATTGACAACTTGGGATATATTGATAAGAAAAATTTATTAGAATATATTTTTTCATTGACTTCAATTAAAAGAGATAGTATTGAATTTTATATTAGGGATTTTTTTGAAAAGAATATTTCTTTTATTATTGGCTCTTCTCAATACGTTTTCCTATATGAAAGTAATAATGTTTTAAATATATTTAAAATCACTGGGAGAAAAATTGAAATTTTAGATGATTATACAATTAAAAAAATGACATCTAAAGAAGAATTTACTAGTATAAAATTGCGTGAAAGTATAAATAGTCAATTTTTAATTGGGTTCTATTTTTACGACAAAAATAATAATAATCGTGTTTTTAAAATGAAAGAAATGAAATCAAACAAAGACCGTGATACCGGTGCAAGATGTGTTGAATCTAATAAAAATACAATAATTAGTCAAATTAATCGCATTGTTAATAAAGAATTATTTAACACAGAAAATACTAAACTAATTAAGGATAATAAAGGAAATAAATTACAAGAAAAGATTACACGAGGAGAATTATGTGTGTTTGCTGAAATGACATTGCGATTTTATGAAGAAACAAAACATAATAATGAAAGATGGTTTCTTAATTTGGATAACGCTATATTATCTAATGTTTGGAACCTTTTTGTAAATAAATCAAATATTATTGTAGATAAATCTGAAAATAAAAATAAAAAAGGCAATGAACCAAAAAAAAGGGGACGCAAACCAATAAATAATTAAAATATATAAAATAAAATATAAAATAAAATATAAAATAAAAAAAATGAATTAAATTTATAATTAAAGAATAATTTATATAATAATATACTATGGAAGGACCTTTGAAAACAATATTTACTCGTGGTTTAATTACCAAGAAAATTATATTACCAGTTACTAATATTGGCAAAAATATAAAACAAACTATCGAAACCTATTTAAAAGCAAATTATGAAGGCAAGTGTCAAATTGATGGGTTCATTAGACCTGGTTCTTGCAATATACTCAGTTACTCTTGTGGAACTATATTTGAAGGAAATAAGGTTTCCTTTGATGTTATCTTTGATTGTTATCTTTGTTTTCCTGTGGAGGGAATGTTGATAGAATGTATAACAACAAGTGTGACAAAAGCGGGTGTGCGTTGTGAAAGTAATGAATTTGTTCCTTCTCCGATTATTGCCTTTTTAGCAAAAGAACATCACCAAGGAGATAAAATGTTTAACGCAATAAAAGAAAGAGATAAAATAATTGTCAAGGTTATAGGACAACGATTTGAACTAAATGACCCAAATGTTTCCATTATTGGTGAATTATCAAGGAACCAAATTCAAAAAAATCATCCTAAAACAAATGCTAATTCAAGAAAAAATAATAAAAAATAATAAAAAATAATAAAAAATAATAAAAAATAATAAAAAATAATAAAAAATAATAATTTATTAAAATATATTTTAATTATATAACTTATTATGCTTAACATATTAAAGAAAATTACAAGTTTAATAAAAAAAAAACATTTTTTAACTTTTATGGTTGTATGCTTACTTATATTCTTGTGTGAAAATTCTTATTTTTTACAAATTATAGAAGGAAACAAAGGTCGTAAATTCAATTTAAGAAAGACAATAAGAAGATTTGGAAGAAAAATTAAAAAAAATAGAGCAAGAATTCAACTTCTTGAAGAAGAAATTTACCCAATTAATTCTATTAAGAAACAAATGTAAAAGGTAAAAATATTTATAATAATATATAAAAGGATATCTATAAAGTTATAAAATGGAAATAACTGCGATTGTAAATGGAAATAATGATTTTTCTATTAGCGAATTAGATTTTATTCGTAAACTTATTGAAAATATGGATAAACATAATCAAGTAGAAATTCTTAAATTAATATACGAATCAAATCATAAATGTATTAACGAGAACAAATATGGAATTCATATTAATATGACTGAATTAAGTAATGACATTATTGAAAAAATTAATAAGAATATAAAATATGTAAATATTCAGGAAAACGAAATAAATAATATAGAACATAAAAAAGAAAAATATATAAGTACATATTTTTCTACTTAAAATAAAATTACAATAAAATTATTTAAAGATATAATTCTATAATATAATAACACTTATAAAATAATATGGAATTTGAAAACGATGAATTTGAAAAATATAATGTTGTGATGAATAAATTACACGATTATATTATTTGTGAAAAAAATTTGAAAAATATGAAACATAAAATATTATCAAAACTTAATGTTAAAAAACATACTACCAATAATAATAATACTACCAATAATAATACTACCAATTCCAATAATAATAGTTCCAATAATACTACCAATTCCAATAATAATACTTCCAATAATACTACCAATTCCAATAATAATACTTCCAATAATAATAATTATATTAAAAAACAAGAAACATTATATTATCCAAGAGACCAAGATGCTCTTTATTGGATATTTTATATAATGCAAAATGGAATAATGGATTATGAGTATAATAAGAATAAACGTTTTATAATAGAAAAAAACGATAAAATAAATTATATAGAAAACATAAAACAACATAAAGAAATCATAAAAAGACAAAAAATAATTTCATTATCTGATTTTGAAAACAATCTAATTGTTGAAAAAAAAATTAACATTAATACATTTTTGAATTTATGTGCGATTAAAAAAATTAATGTTATTGTGGTAAAAAATAAGATTTTTTACGAATTATTATCGAATGATGACGAAGAAGTGTTTATTATATATAATACAAAGGTCAATATTAATTGTTCTAACTATGAAAAATTTGGGTTTGAAACGTGTAAAAAAAAAGATGAAAAATGGAATAAAATCTACTCACAATATTTCCAAACAAATAATATAATGTGTCCGATTAAATCTATATCTTTTTATAAACTAGATGATTTGATAAATATGTGTGAAAAATTTGGATTATCTGTTACAATAGATGGGACAAGTAAAAAGAAGAAGAAATCTGATTTATACGAACAAATTATACAGCATTTATCATAATCATAATATTATGTTGTTATCATATTAATTAATTTCATATTTAGATTATTTAAAAAAAATGAAGAACAATATAAAAATATAATTATATAGTATTATATAATTATAAAATGGATTTATCAAAATTGCCGAGCGACCTATATTCTGTTTATGAAAACTTATCTTCAAAAGCAAAAAATAAAATTAAAGATTTTAATTTTAATGATATGAAATGGTTTTTGAAAGAATACGCTCAAGAAAAACAACTTAAAAAGGATAAGAAGGCAAAAGAGAAAGAAGCTAAAGAGAAAGAAGATGAGGAGAAAAGATTCCGTGATGATAAAGATGAAACTGATTTTGACAAATTGATAAAATTGTATTATCAGAGTGTTAATTTTAATAGTTCATCAATCGTTACACCTGAATTAGAAGTCAAATTTGGAACCAAAGGGAATAAACCATTGAATCGTAATAATTATGATGATGTAATTAAAAAACTAAAATCCAATGGGTTTAGATATTTAGATAATAAAACATCATACTTTTTGAGAATTCAAAGTGAATATACAAACAAATCTGGATTTAAGAGAATGTCTTCTAATCGTATTGAGATTAATGATTTGAAAGCGATTCAGATGTATTGTAAAACAAACAATTTAAAGCAATTATACGAAAATGACCCAACATCTCTTTTATTTATAGAGAAATCTTTATATTCTGTAGATAAAAAACGAGTTTTTCCTGTTAATGTTAATGACTTCAACTTTCGGGTTTCCTATAATCTTGAGAAAAAAATAGATACAAGAATAATAATGAGTATTTTAAATAACTGGGAAGAAAATAAAAAGACATTTCGGTATATTAATAGATGTTCGTTTGTTAATGACGATTATCCTTTTATTATTGATATAAGTATAGTAAAGTCAAGTTCCAAAGATATTAATACAAGACAATATAACCCTGTATACAACATAGAAGACTCTAATGTTTTCAATAACAGAGAAAATTATGAAATTGAAATTGAAATTGATAACAACAAAATAAATAGTCCAAAATATAATTCTCATAAGAAAATCATGGTTGCGTTAAGAGAAACAGTTAAATTAGTTTTGTCCGGTATTCAAGGAACAAATTATCCAGTATCATATAAAGAACAAGAAACAATTCAGAAAGAATATTTAAAAATGATTTTTGAAAAAGAAGCCGAAAATATGAAGATTGGAAGAACCAATTTTATTGGCCCAAATTCAGTAACCTTGCAACTTCATAATGTTGGTCAAATTGACGACGAATATGAAACGAATGAAATAAACATAAGAAATAATTTTGTTGTAACTGAAAAAGCTGATGGGTTGCGACATTTAATGTTTATAAATAACCAAGGTAGAATTTATTTGATTTCTCAAGGAATGAACATTAAATTTACTGGTTCAATCACTAAAAATAGTAATGCGTTTAATACTATTTTCGACGGAGAACTTGTTTTACATGACAAAAACAATAATTTCATAAATTATTATTTAGTATTCGATATATATTTTATTAACAATTATGATTTGAGAGGAAATAAATTTATGGTATATCAAGACGAAAAAGGTCACGATGAATCAAGATATTATTTATTACGAAAATTAATAAGTGAATTAGATGATGTATCTGTAGTTGATGGTTTAGTTTCTCCTATATTTATATCTTATAAAACGTTTTATCCTGATAACGAAGAAACCAATAACATATTTGACGGATGTAGAACAATTTTAGGATATGAAAAAGATGGCATATATCCATATACAATTGACGGACTAATATTTACTCATTCTCATTATGGTGTGGGTTCAAATAAAATCGGTGTTGCTGGACCAAAAGAAAATATCACCTGGAATTACAGTTTTAAATGGAAACCCCCAGAATTTAACACGATTGATTTTATGGTTAGTGTTGTTAAAGAAAGTGGAGAACAAGATATTCATACATCAATTCAAGACGGGAAAAATATGTCAGGAACAAGTGATGTTATTGAGTATTCAACCATAATTTTAAGAACAGGTTTCAATGAAGATGTGGATGGTTATATAAATCCTTGTCAAGATGTAATTGATGATAAAATTGCGGAAGAGTTTGAAAAAAAAGGAGGAAAAACATTGCCATACCAATTTTATCCTACTGAACCTTTTGATATAAATGCTGGTGTAACAAATATCGTTCTTAAGCGCAATTCGAATAACGAGGCAATTATGAAAACACACGAAAATACAGTATTTTATGACAATGATATTGTGGAATTTAGTTATGATACGTCAAGAGAACCTGGTTTTAGATGGATTCCATTACGTGTAAGATACGATAAAAAGTTTCCAAATAAATATGAAACCGCTAATTCAAACTGGAAATCAATACACTTCCCAGTAACCGAAAATATATTGATTAATAATTCCGATATACCATCATTAAGTTTATCAGATGATAAATACTATAATACTTCAGGAAATACACGAGATTATTATACAACTAACTTGAAAGATTTTCACAATCTGGTAATTAAGAAAGCACTTATTAATAGTGTTTCAAATAAAGGCAACACTTTGATTGATTTTGCTTGTGGAAAAGCGGGTGATTTGCCAAAATGGATTGATTCTAAATTGTCGTTTGTATTTGGTATAGATAAATCAAAAGATAATATTGAAAATCGTTTGAATGGTGCTTGTGCTAGATATTTAGGTAAGAAAAAGAAAAATAATAATATACTTAACGCATTGTTTATTAACGGAGATAGTGGGTTCAATTTAAGAAACGGACAAGGAATTGAAAGTGTAAAAGAGAAACATATCGCAAATGTTGTCTTTGGTGAAGGTAAGGAAATGGTGGGTCCTGGCGTTGAAAAGAATTACAAAATAGGTGAAAATGGATTTAATATTTCATCATGTCAGTTTGCTTTACATTACTTCTTTCGCGATCCAAATATACTTCAAGGCTTTCTCACAAATGTTGCTGAATGTACTAAAATGAACGGATACTTTATTGGAACCGCATATGACGGCAAGAAAATATTCAATATGTTGTCCGATAAAAATATTAATGAGAGTATAAAAATTATGGAAAATGATAAGAAAATTTGGGAAATTGTAAAAGAATATGATTCATTTAGTTTTCAAGACGATTCTAGTAGTATTGGTTATAAAATAACAGTATTTCAAGAGTCCATTAATCAATACATTTCAGAATATTTAATTAATTTCAATTATTTAGTTCGTCTCATGGAACAATATGGATTTAAATTGCTTGAAGATAATGAAACTCAAGAATTGGGTCTTCCGAGTAGTCTTGGAAATTTTGAACTGATGTATAATAATATGAAAACAGATATAAAAAGAAATAAAAGAATGACTTGGAAATATGGAAATGCACCCAATATGACAAAAAGTGAAAAGAAAATATCGTTCCTCAATAATTACTTCGTTTTCAAAAAAATTCGTGAAGTCAATGTTAATAATATAAATTTAGATCTGAATGAATATGAAAACCCAGACAAAGATTTAACTATTAGTCAAACAATTAAAAAGACAGATGACAATGACAATGATAATAATAATAAAAATAAAAATAAAAATAAAATTGTCAAATTAAATAAAACATTGAAAATTGTTCCTGCTGAAGGTGTTAAACAAAATAAAACCAAAAAGGTCAAAAAAATAGTATTAGAAAAATAAAACAATAACAATTTTATGTATTATCTATTATGTATATTATATTCATTATTTATTTATTTTTCCCTTGATTTAAATATATATTGATAATATTATACAATATATATTAAAATAAATATGTCGTTTATTTTACCGAGCAATAAATTTGAAATATTAATATCTCCTATTATAGAATTGAATAACCACGATTCATATTATAATACAATTAAACCTACACCTTCGTATGAAGGTGTTTTGTATGAAAAATTGAAAAATAATTATAAATCTTTTTTTAATGATGCAAAATGCGATTGGTATGAAAAAGACAACATTGAGGAACAGTTAAGTTTTTTGTATAACAACACGATGGATGATACCAAAATAACTAATGATAATTATGATAATTCTATGTTTTATGAAATGAATGAATTTATTATTAAACATAATATCTTTAAACATAATATCTTTAAAAAAAATAATGTTTTTATCATTTCAAAATATACAAACGAAATATTAGATGCAATAAAACAAAATAACATTGAATACGAAAAGTATTTTTCGTTTAATTCATATGATGACAATTTTTCCGAAAATATTAGACCGAAAGAGGATATATTTGAATTTATGATTTTCGATATTCTATTAGAAAAAGATTTTTTTTATAAAAATTTGGTAACTTCAATAATGATAATATTAAATTATCTTAAAAAAAATGGAAAGTGTATTTTTAAAATTGATTTTGAAATTTACAGTAAAATATCAGAATTCATTTATTTTTTATCTTATTTATTTGAAAATATAAGTATAGTTCAATTGGAATGCAGTAATGGTATATCATTATATATTCAATGTAATGACTTTATTATTAACGAAAACAGAACTGATAATTATAATAAAAATATAATTATGTTTTTTTTCTTATTAAATAAATTAAAATCTAAGGAAGAAAATAAATTTATATCATTATTTCAAACTGGCGTTCCTTATTTTTTTAACTCAAAATTAAAAAATGTGAAAAATATTATTTTACAACAAAAAATGGAAATTATTTATAATCTAAACAACTATTTTTATTCAAATAATAAATTTAATATTAATGAAAATGAAAATGAAAATGAAAATGAATTTTTTCTACAAAAATTAAAACAAATTAATAAACAAAAAATAAAAAAGACAATATCATGGTGTAAAAAATATAATATATCTTATTCGGGTTAACATATTATACTATTTAAACACATACTGTTTTATTTTGTTTATATTTGTTAATTATATTCGCATTACATTCAGGTTGTTTATCCTTTTTAATAAATATACTTCCAACTAATTCACCTGTGTCGGGGTCTATTTTGTAGGATTTGGATGTACGTAATATACTATTCTTCTTTTCATTCAATGTTCGCGTGCTACTTTGAACGGAATTGTTAGTTGCATATTTATCATTTTTTGGTTTGTAACTTACATTCGTACACGTATTCTTTTGGTCGACAATTTTTCCATTTTTGTCATAATTAAATATAACATTCGCACACCTTCCCATATGTTGTCCTTTTCCATACGACTCGCTAGTCGCTTCATCAAAATGAAATGATTTTTGGTCGAATGTGCTACATCTCGCCGTTCTATATTCTTGTAATCTTTGATAATAATTATGTTTTACAACTGTAGGACCAGAACGAACTCGTCGTTTTGCTTTGTTTTCAGCGTTAAACATTTTAGTTGTCTCTAATTTACAATCAGGTTTATCTGTTTTATTTTTTAAATTAGGATAATGATTGGCAACTAACGAACAAGAATTATTTTGAGAATTTTGGACAAATGCTCCAGGTTTATCCATTAAGTTCGCTACACTTGCAACAGTATTTGTTTTTATAAATCTATCATTATTAATCCATCCTCTTCTATAATGCTTTATTGGTCTTGGTTTGCCGAAAGGATGCTTTTCAGGTAAATACATATTTGTTTTTGAAAAAGGTTTTATATGTCCCCCAATATTAGCACTTACACCTTCTTTTTTCCACATTATTCTTTTCATTGACATTAGTAGTGTTTATAATATATAATATTATAAAAAATAAAAATTATCATTTAAACATTATAAAATATTATACTTATATATATTATAATGTCAATTAAGCAAGTAAGAAACAAAATAATGGAATATATAATTAACGAAAACAATGATACAGAAAAAAAAAGTCTAAATATAGTTACTCTTGAACCTTATGTAAATAAAGCGAATAATGTAGAACAAAATTATATGCCATTGATTGATGTTAATTATAACAAAAACTTAATAAAAAGCGTACAAATTTCTCCTAATCCTGAAATCCCAAATGATATTTTAACGAAAGTTTATATTGTTGGACTATCTTGTTTAGGATTATATGTGCTAAATTCTTTAATAAAAACAAAATAAGTTTTCATAATTTAATAATCATTAAGACAACATTGAGTTATTAATTATTAATTATGGTACCTATTTATTTATTTCGTATATTTTAAAAGCATCTTTGCAGATATTGCTCCTAAAACTTGCGCTACAACGGTTGGAATTAAATAATCCATCTTAATTTGTTTGCTAAAAAACATCGCAATAGATACCGCAGGGTTAAACGACCCTCCCGAAATAGGTCCCCCTAAATACACAATAATCGCCAATGCACTCCCAATGGCCAACCAATTGCCTGTTTTAAAAATAACGTGAGCCAAAATGTGAGTTCCCAAAAATTCAGTCAAGTATTTTTTCAATAACATATTATAATTTATATTATTATTATATTTATTTGTTTGCTTTTTATATTAATGAAATAAACTTAATTAATGACATAATATTGACAATTATTTATGTCAATCATCCAATAAAGTTTGTGGTCACCTGGTTCGATATTCAAAAATTAGACAAACAAATTTATTAAAAATAAATAAAAAAATAACAAAAACCTTTCTAAATTTTCAATTTTATATATTAGTATTTGAAATGCTATCATTATTTTCCACTAATTATTATAAAAAAATGAAATACTTTTATAATAATATTTCCAGTCACTGATTTATGTAGAACAATGAGTTCAATTAACAAAGCTGTTATGTTGGAGGCCCTTGGATGGTCAAGAGGTGGCGAAATAACAAATCACTTGCCTGACGAGATTGTGGATATTATTCGTCAATTTACATTCTTTGATATTAGAACAGATTTATATAATGAACACCTTATAAAAAAAGATATTAAAGAATACAAACTGTATGTGTTAGAATATATGATGAATCGCATTAATTATGGATTGAAACGCCATGGAACAGGTAAGTATGGTGTTGAATATAGTTCCATTAATATTGAAAGCAATTGCTGTACTATTTGTGGCGATTTTGTTCCAGTTTGGGACCGGGAACCTATTCCCGAAAATATAAGATGCTTTTGTAGGTTCATATCGGAAGAAGAAATTATGGATTTGGAAAATCAGAGACAAGATAACGACTGCTGGGAAGAAGAACAAGAGACTGAAAAAGAACAAGATAGAAGAAGAAATAGAGAATTTGACAAAGATTTTGAAGATGACATTTCTTCTCTTGATGACAATTCTTACAGCGATAGGAAGCCTAATTGGGATGAAGGTAGTGAGTGTAATTTAGACTATGACTATTGTGATGACGACAACTCTTATTACTAAATTAGATAGTATATGTTTTATTTAGATAGTATATGTTTTATTTAGATAGTATATGTTTTATTTAGATAGTATATGTTTTATTTAGATAGTATATGTTATATGTTGTGTAATGTATAATATATAATGTAATATCTGCTTATAACTAATTAAATTCTATTTTTTCTTGGAACTACATATCCAGATGATCGCATTCGTCTAACTGCTGAACGTGTATCATTTTGATTTACATTTTTTGTACTAGTTGACTTCATATTGTTTCCAATTGTTTGCGATTTTAGGCGTCTGATACGGTCTGATGATGACGTATCTTTATAAACTTGTTTTACATCTTTATCCTCTTGTGTTCTGATATGTTGATTTCTTGATATACTATTCATATTCGCATTAAGTGGCTCTTGTTGAGAAAAATATTGAGGTGGTGTTCCATTTACTATTCCACGATTCACTATTCTTGAAATATTGGGTGTTCTGTTAGCATTCAATGGACCTAAAGTTCTTGCTCTAATATTGGATAAGGATGAAATATATGGTGATGCCATTTATAATTTATTATATATTAAATTGATAATAAATTATATAATAAAATCAATTCACCTAAAATAGAATATAATATTTACTTATTATACAATTAAAATGGCCAAATATGAATTTTTAGCTGGATTTGCAAGTTCTCTAGGTTTATTTGCTTTTATGACAATTGTTCATAGAATTTTTACATCACAAAATACCGCGTCTTTGACAACAACATCTTTACTTTCTAATTTATTAGCTCAATCGTTTTTGTTTATTTACGCATATACAAATGACCTGAAAGGATTAATGTATCCAATTTATTTATACGTTTTTGGTATTATTTATATTTTATATATTAAAATTCTTAAAAATAAAGAATATTTATAAAATAATTACAGGGCCTGCCGCGGAACCACCACGTTTTTTCTTGTAACTACGAGACTTTCTACGACAACGAGTTCTGCATTTTCGCATACATTTTCGCATAGTTGATTTTCTTCTAATTCTCTTCACTCTCCTGGTTCTAGTTCTAGTTCTATTTCTATGAGCCATTATACAATTTAAGAAGATATTAATTTTACCAAAATATTAATTGTATTGGGATATTATTTATTTTTACAAAGAGTTTTCGTTTTTCGTTTGTAAAAATTATTATTAATCAAACCTTTTACCAAATATCCACTTTGCTATTCCAAAACATTCTATCTTTTTCCTTAATTCCAAATATTTTGTTAAATAATTCAACTCTTGATAAAGGACAATTAATTCTATATTTATCTGGTGGATGGGGATTTGTCTTTAATAACATTTGAATTGAATCATCCGTTAAATGTTGCCTCATTTGAATAGCATAATAGTTATAAAATGTTTTCAATGATAAAAATGTTGTGCTTACTGATTCTAAATTATCTTTTACACTATGATATAACATCAAATAATCATTACATAAAGCAATACCAGTAATATCAGCAATATTTTCTCCAATATAAAACTCCACATTTGGATGTAATTTGTCATAAGACATAAACGTTTTATATTGAGCGTTAACATCATTCACCAATTTTTGATATTTCTTTTTATCCTCATTTGTCCACCAATTTTTCAAATTTCCATTATAATCATATTTACTTCCAATTACATCTAAACTATGACTAAATTCGTGCGCTATAACATATCCTAAATTGGCTAAATTATATTCTATTCCGCGATCCTCTAAATCTATAAAAGGTCTTTGTAAATATGCTAATGGAATAAAAATACGATTAAATGATGGTACATAAAACGCATTTACAACATAAGTTTGAGTTCCATTTAAATGAAATGTTTTCCAATCCATTATGGAATATTCTACAATAGGTTTGTTATTTAAAGATATAAATTTATTGGTTCTCCACTTAAATATCTTCAACATGTTTCCATAAGGGTCTTTCGCATCATAATCTAATAAAGGGTCTTCAATTAAATTATCAGGTGTATCAATTTGTAAATTAATATGTTTTATTTTTTTTAACGCATATTGTTTGGTTCTATTTGTGAGCCATTTATTTTTCTTTACACGCGTTATAAATAATTCACGCATATTAGACGCCATTCGCTGCGCATATTCTACATATTGCTTGTTATAATTATGCTTCCGATATTGCTTCGTTAAAAAATTATTAAACGCAGTCGCGATTCCAAAAATAGGATAAATATCATCCGGAAATATTGCGTTTTGACCTGCTAATTCTTTTTCATAAAAATTATAATACAAGTGTCGTAATTTTTTGTGAAATCGTATCATTTGATTTAAATGTATAAATATCCAATAAGAACGCCATTTTGGTGTATTCCAATTTGTAACCAATTTTTGAACTATACATTTCAAATAATTTATGTCATTTACTATAAAAAAAGAAGGTGTTGTTTTGTATCCCAATTCTTTCGCATATGTATCCCAATCAAATTGAAACTGATTTTGACTTTGGATTTTCGTTATTATGTTGTAATTTTCAGGACTATTTTTCCTTTTAATGTCGCTTAAATTACAATCAAATGAAGTAATCATATCATATTCCACATTGAATACATCTTCACCTTTCAAATTGTGCGATTTTCCTAAACAAACATTAAATACATTATTTATATATTTTATATATTTGGATTTCTGTTCTTTATGTTCTGGTTTTAATTCAAAATAAATATCAATGTCATATAAACCATAACGAGGTGAAATCATATAATTAGCAAATACCTTTGTATTTTTTTTATCTTCTGCTAAATACCACACCAATGGAAGTGAATGAGAAACTAATTCGTTTTTATTTAATGTGGCTAAAAATTTCCATAAATTGTCTTTATTTACTAAATAACTATCAATCATTTTGACACAGTCAGTCATGTGTTTTGAAATACTATTATGTGGCAAATTACGCCAAGATAAATACATATTGGAAAGACATTTGCTTAATTTGGATTTTTGATTTTTCTTTATAAAATCTTTTACATTCTCAATTAAATGATAAAATACTCTATCTTGTGTTATTCTAAAATTGTCAAACTTTGTATAATATTTTTCTTCATTTGCGTTTTTCATTTTGTTTATCCACGTAATATTAGTTACTTTATGAAAATCATCTTGAGGTCTCAGCCCTTTCAATTTCTCATTTGTAAATAACTTCATCAAATTTTTTATTTTATTGTTTAATATGTTATTTACCTTTTTTCTAGATATCGTTTTCTTCGATGCCAATTTTGTTTTATAAAGTGCTGCCTTTTCATATAACGTATTTATCTTTCTAATATCGTCTTTTATTTTGACTACTTTAAGTGTTTTATTCTTTTTCCTATTGGTCTTTTTTTTTGTCTTCTTATGTGAAGGCATTTTGGTCTTTTTTGTTTTCATATTGTTATATTATGATGATATATTTAATTCAATCATAATATATTTCTAAAATACTTATTTCTTATAAGTTCTATTTAATGCCCGTTGTTTTAGAAAACGAGTGTAATCCGAATTATCATATACAAAATTTGGGTTGTTGTTGTAATTAACGCGCTTAAATGATGTTAATCCATTTGGTTTTGCACTTGGTTTTCTATTCCACATACGACGAAGTACCAATCTTTCACCTGAATAATTCTCAATTTGAGTTTCAGTATTGTGCTTACTTAATGATAAACTGTGTCCAATCATACTATATTATATTATATTATTTTAAAAAAAATACAATACTATTAAAAAATTATTTTTATTGTCTAAATATTATATTTTTTACATTATATTTTTATTTGTATATTTTTCATTTATTCAGTTATATTTATTTATTTTCTGTCATAATTCTTGGAACCACATTCATTGTTCCCAATTCTTGAAATAATAATTTACAGGCATATGGAATCTTTACATAAGCGAAATCTGTGCGATTATCACAAGTTCTACAATGGTGTATATGAAATTTATCATTATATGCTGCGATTAAACCACATTTTTTACAAATAAATACAGCATACTTATCTGACACATCATACATCCTCTCTTTCATAAATCTTGCCGCACCATGACTTGCAATGCAATCACGCTCCATTTCACCAAATCTCAATCCACCATCTTTGGACCTACCTTCAGCAGGTTGTCTCGTCAAATTTACCATAGGACCATTGGATCTACTATGTGCCTTATCATTAACCATATGCTTCAATCTTTGATAAAATACTGGACCAATAAATACACTACAATCTAATTGCTCTCCTGTTAATCCATTTTGCATCAATTGATTTCCATTTGATTCATATCCATTATCTTGTAATATAGAACGAATTTCTGAAATATGAAAGTCGCCAAACGATGTTCCATCTCCAAATAATCCAAGTTGTAACAATACTTTACCTAATAGTGTTTCCTTTAATTGACCGATAGTCATACGAGAAGGAATCGCGTGAGGATTAATAATAATATCTGGTTGTAATCCATCAGATGTAAATGGCATATCACATTCTGGAATAATATTACCAATTGTTCCTTTTTGTCCATGACGAGAACTAAATTTATCACCAATTACAGGCTTTCTAATAGTGCGAGTTTTTACTTTCGCAAAATTATATCCTTTTCCATTTCTATCTACAAAATTTTTATCAATAAATGTGTCTTCATTAGTTTTACACATTTTACTTTGGTCTTCATATTTAATCAATTTTGTATGGTCGTTTTTATTTTCTTTTATCGGAACCACTTTGGCAATAATGATATCCCTATTTTCAATAAGAGTGTTTTCTGGTACAAGTCCACGACTATCCAACTTATTATAGTTCGCCATTTTCATTCCCTTTGTCTTTGATGGATCTGGTTTACATCTTATTTCTACTTCTCCATTTCGCTTCTGACTGTCTTCATCTTTTTCAGTGTGATAGACAGTAGCTAATGCTAATCCTCTATCAATGGCACCTTTATTGATTAATATAGAATCTTCTTGATTATATCCAGTATGCGTCATAATAGCGACAATCAAATTTGTTCCAGTAGGAATTTTATTTAATTCAATCATATTCATAATCCGAGTGTCTACTAATGGTCTTGTAGGGTAATTCAATAAATAGGCAGTTTTATCCATTCTGTTTTCATAATTCGTCACATAGACACCCATTGCTTGTTTCCCTTGTGCTGCTTGATATGTATTACGAGGAGATTGATTATGTTCTGGAAATGGTGTGCAAGATGCCAATATACCAAATATTGTGCTGGGATGAATTTCACAATGGGTAAATTTATGGATATTTATTCCTGCGTTTTTTTCTTTTATATCAATCGGATTGACAGCAATCATAGACCATTGTTGCTCTTCAGGGTCAATATATTCAATGACTGAATTTGTCATTTTACAATCATTCAATAAATCTTCCCACTGCAATTTTCCATTTTTCAAACAGGTTTTTATTTCTTTTGTTAGAAATGTCCTTTGGTCGTTCACTCTCAATAGTGGTCTTGTTAATCGCCCACTATCATTACAAATTCGAATTTCTTTCAGTTTATAATCAAATACAATAGATGTATAAATGTTTAATATTCCTTTGTATTTTTTATCTTTCAATGTTAAATATAAATCGTTGGCATCATTTGTGATACCAATCCAGCAACCATTTATTAAAACCTTGACCATATCATATAAATCACAAGGATTTTCAACGCTGTCAAGTGGTTCAACCATTGGCATTACATAATCAATTATAGGTGCTATTTCCGAATAAATAGTCACGTGTGCCATATAACTTAAATTTTTTACGACACCAACAGAATGACCTTCTGGAGTTTCTACCGGACATAAATATCCCCAAGAAGTATTATGTAGTTTGCGAGGAGGAATAAGCTTTCCACTTTTGTCAATTGGTGCAGATACACGTCTAACATGACTCAAACTTGAAGTATATGTTAGACGACTTAATACCTGGGCTACACCTACTTTAGAACTATTTAAATTCTTAATTCCGAAATCACCAGTAGATAATGCTCGTTTTATACCATTTTCCAAGGTGCTTGATTTGAAGATTTTACATATATTTGTAAAATTAATGATATTTTCATAATCATCAGTTGACTTCCAAGCACCATTATTGATTTCACGGATTATTTGTTTCTCACCGTCTTTTACAAACTTATTGAAATGGTTTCTATAAAGATTATTTAGAGAAGTCCCACATAAGTCTAAACGTTTATTTAAATATGAATCCCTATCATCTGGCTCCATAAAACCATTATAGGCAAGCAAAAGACGATATGTCATATAACCCAAGAAATATATCTTTTGTATTTTATTATGACAATGAGGAAACAAATCATTTTTAAAAATTTCCATCGTAAATTCACGCTTCTTCAAAAGACCAGTTTCTTTGTCCATATTTATTGGTGTAAACATCACATTGGACATAATAAATTGAATACATTCTTCTTGTGAATTGGTATTATTCGACTCAATAATTGATGCTTGTAATTGTTCCAACATTATTTTACTCCTTTCTTTTTTTATACTCAATAATATGATTTCACAAATTTTCTTCTCTGTTTCAACACCAAGAGCACGAAAGAGACAAAACAATGGAATCGGTTGTTTAACACGAGGAATTTGTATGTGAATACAGTGTCCAAAACCATTATTTTTATTACATAAAAGCAAACTTATTTGCTTTGGAGAAATACATTTGAAACTAGATACAGAACGGATTTCACAACTCCATAAATATTTTGTATTATTTTTTTTCACATCAAAACAATATACACGATTTTCAGCAGACCTTTCTTGTCCCAATACAATTTTTTCTGAACCATCAATAATGAAATATCCACCCGCATCATATTTACATTCACCTGTTTCTGTATTTTCAAAATGCTGATATTGTTTCAATACACATATATCGGACTTCAACATAATAGGAATCTTACCCAAATGAACCTTTGGCATAACTTTATTTATAGTTTGAATGTTTTCGAGATTTTCACCTGTGCGAATCATATATTTGATATTTAAATCAATCAGTGTTGAAGACGAGTATGTAAAATTTCTTAAACGAGCTTCTTGTGGAAACATTAACTTTACAGCACCATTATTTTCGTGAATTTGTGGTCTGTAAATACAAAAGTTCTCAAATGTAATATATATTTCTAACGCATATTTTTTAGAATTTGCGTCATAATCATGTTCTGATACAATATGAAGCGGATTAAACATATCAATTGTTCGTTTGATTTGGAAATTTACAAAATTGTTATATGATTCCAATTGATGTCTCACCAATCGAGTTAAATGTTGATTCTTAAAATAACTTTCAATGATTATCCAAGGCGTTTCAATAAAATTATCCTGTAAATCTTCTTCTCCCAATACAGAGTTTTCATAATATTCAATATGTATATCGTTTGTTTTTTCTGTTTTTTCTGTTGTTTCTGTTTTTTCTTTTTCAATCACATTATTTGTTTCTTCTTCTTTTAAAACCTTTGTGCGTTTTGTATATTTTCGCTTGGGCTTATTTGTTATTTTACTAATGTCAACATCGGATGTGTTATTAGTATTTGTGTTGGACGAAAGAGTTGACATTTTACTTTGTTCAATTGTAATATTAAATTGTTCCATAAGATTACAATTATATTTACTTTCATTTTTATTTTTAAGTTGTTTTCAAAATATTTTTAAATGATTTGTAGAAAAATAATATAAAATGTTTTAAGAATCCAAATTCTTACAATAATTAAAAGATATATGTTATTAAAAATAAATAAATTTAGACTATTTAGAAAAAGGACTCGTCAAAATTTTGGAAAATATAGGAAGCAACAACAAAACAATTTTATAATTGTTTATATTGTTAATTGAAACAATATGTAATAATATGTAATTTATTTTTTCTTTTTATATTAAATGTCAAATAATAAAACAATTAGTATAAATCCAAATTTATTTAATATGTCTAAAAATAAGACACAAAAAAAGAAACCGAAACCTAAAGAAAAGGTTAATATTGTTCCTCCTAATTTATTCAAAAGTAAAATACTTAAACGCATTCAAAAGCATAAACATCGTGAAATAAAAGACAATAATAATAAAAAAACTGAATCAGATAATACTAATAATGATGATAATGAATTCACTTCATCCTTGAATTATTTAAACGACGCAGCCAAAAAACAAAAACAAAAACAAAAAAAACAAAAAACATTTAAAAATAATTCTCAACCTAGAAAAACAAATTTTAATGTGAATATAGATTTGCCTGAAGAATTAGAAGAAATAAAACAGAATAATGTTGTTCTAAATGATGTTCCATATGGTGTATTAAAAAAAGGAAATAAACCTACTTATCGGGAATATTATAAAAAAACATTGAAAAATAAATCTTTTTATACTAATAATGATTCGATAGAACCGTTGATACAACACAAACCTAATATACAACACAACCCTATTATACAACAAAAACCTATTATACAACAAAAACCTATTATACAACAAAAACCTATTATACGAGACAAACCAATGATTCGTTCTGATTTAATCACACAAGAAGACGACCTAGTTTTTGATGAGTTCGATGAAGAATTTCCTATAACCATTGAGGCACAAGATGCTCCAGAACCTACACATATTGATAAAAATTACAACGACAATAACATTAAAAAAGCAAAAAGAATAAATAGAATTACAAAAAAAACGATTAAAAAAAAATATACTTTAGGAAAAAATAGAAACAAACGAAAAATTGGTGTGCTTATAAAAAATAATAAAACACAAAAAAATATTTTAAACGCATATAAAGAATTAAAGAAAACCCCGATTAAAGATATTAAAGATTATTTACATAAACACAATTTGATTAAAATCGGAAGCAATATTCCACTAGATGTTGGAAGACAAATGTTTGAAGCAGCAAAACTTACTGGGAATGTTGTAAATATAAACTCAAATAACATCTTACATAATTTAGAAAACGCAAATAATTAATTCGCGTATATTTTTACATCAATTTTCTATATTAAAATAAAACAATTATTTATTTTAATTAAAAAATATTTAGTAATATTATAATGAGCACTTCAATAGTTCTTGATAGTATTGTAAAAAATCCATCTGGAATCCTAGTAGGATTTACGGTTGCAAATATAGGGGCAAACGACCAAGTATTTTATATAATTGATGACACAGAAGACACAACAGTGGATCAATATTCCGCTTCTATTACGTCAAACGTAAAAAATGGGATTCAGGAAGCAACTGGTGGTAAGGTTTATTTTGACGCTCCTTATTCATCCTTTAATGTTGTTAATGACCGTATTTACGAAGTTCAAGTTTACGTTCAAAAATATAATCCAGCATCAACAGTATTTAGTACAAATGTGTTGAGTTTCCAAAAAAAATCACCATTAGTTATTCCACAAATGTTGTCATATGTTGGTCTTGATAGTTTTGTTTTGGTTGATTTATCTGATAATGAGTTCAGAGTTAATTGTGATACTATATCTTTTACAATTAAGAATACATCTCCTCCTCATGATGAACCAACTAAAGAAATTGTATTTGATTTATCTACACACACAAGTGATACATTTAAATTAGACCTTTCTTATAATTTTGATAAATATGAAATTTTTTGTAAAACAATTGATAATACTGATGAAAGAACTAGTGAAATTAGTAATACATTTGAAGTTTTTTCATTAAACTCATCTCATCCTGCGGTTCCTACATTAGAATCACTTGCTGCAACTGCTGATAAGTGTCAATTAACTTCTACTTTGACCTTTACAAATGATTGGGAAACCGGTCATGATGACTATCCTACAATTCGTGTATTTGTTTATGATAGTTCCACTGCGACGGTCCCTTTCAAATATCACGACCTTTCAACCGCAGCTATTAAGGCAGCTGGTTTATCATATAATGTAGTAACTGATATTACACCTGGTGAAAAGTATGACATTCATTATTCTACAAAAAATATTAATCGTCCTAATTCTTACGAGAGCACAAAAGAAACCATTGGAAGTTATTGGTATGCGTTTGACCCCACACCGAATCAAGTATCTAACGTCCAACTTGTTAACCAAGATGTAGAACAAGTTGGTCTTACATTCACTGGAATTACGAACGCTTCTGCCACCGTTAATGGTTTCGTGTTGAATAACTATATTGTTGAACTGATTGATTCTAATGATGTTTTGGTTCATACTCAAGATGTATCCCAAACAGATACAAATACTAGTTATTCACTTGTTTTAGATAACTCTAATAATGGTGTCACTGCTGGAAATCTTTATAAATGCCGTGTAAAAGTAAAATACACAACTTTCCACGAAAATTCCGAAAATGATACTATTTATTATTCATCTATTGATAGTAACACAAGAATGGCTTACAAAATGACCGATGATTTTTTACAATTAACCAACAATAATATTACAACTGATGGAGAAAATGTAAAATTAGAATTAATTGGTTCTGATGGCTCAAATGGTATTTTCCCTCTGAATTACAATATTCAGCTTATGTTTAAAAATGATGAAGGAAACTTTGTCAATGTTGTTGACCCTAATAATTACAGTGGAAACGATTCAAATTTAAATAGATTTGTTGACGCTTCTACATTGGGAGGACAATCGTTAGTATTTAACTATACATTTGATATGTTGGATCACGAAGAAGATAGTGTTAATTTTACAAGTTCTACTACTATCCGTTATAATAATTTTAATTCAGATGTTATTGGAACTGAATACAGTTTCAAAATTGTCACTCAATATCGTGACAATGATAATAATATTTTGCCCGATAAATTGACAACTAGTTATAATACAAGTGGGTTTTTTGCTAAAACATATGATACATCACCTACCTATGCTGGTTCAGTAAGTATCAATAGTGTTGATAATGAGTCGGCATCTATCGCTTGGACCAAGAAAACTGAAGAACCATCTGGTTTAACATTTAGACGCTATATTGTTAATTTGTTTGATGAAAATAATGTTTTACAAGATACTTCTGGTAATGAAAATGATAATGATAATTCTAATTTTTACCTTCTTGATAATGAAGCAGCAGTATTTACTTTTTTGACAAATGGTACAAATTATTATTTCAAGGTTGGTGTTCAATATCAAACTACTCATGATGGATATACTTCTTTGGTTACTCTTGATACACCATTTATTCAATCCGACAGTGTATTGCCTTATGAAAATAACTTGTCTAATAACGCAGCATACAGAGTTCAAAGTGTAAATGTTGATAGTTTCAGCAATAATTCTAATACTGATAACAATTTTAATGTTAGTTGGATTGTTGATACTACTACATTGACTAATAACTTGTCCGCTATTGGTCTTGTTTTTAAGAAATATAGAGTTCGTTTAGTTCGCGCTGATAATACCGCCAATATCGCTTCAGAACTTTTTATTGAAAATAATATCGACGCAAATACACATACATTTTCTAATATACCTTACAATAATAATGGCTACAAGTGTACTGTTACAGCATTCTTTAATCCTCAAGAAAATAACGCATCCAGTGCTAGCATAAATGGTGATTATGTTTCTAGTGGAAATTTATTGATTCCTTACGATAAAGATGTTAGTTCTGACAACAATTTTTCTGTAAATAGTGTTTCTATTGATAGTTTCACTAATGTTGTTGATGCAAATACATTTAATGTTAGTTGGGTGGTTAACGACACTTATTTAGACGAACAAATAAACGATTATGGATTGAACTTTGTTTATTACAAGGTTGATTTAGTTGATGCTGTTACTAGTGAAATTGTTTATTCTACTAATAAAACTAATACATCAATCAAATCACACTCTTTTACTGAAATTGCTTTCAGAAATAACGGTTACAAATGCAATGTTACTGGATATTACACTCCACAGGATACTACAGTTTCTGATAATATAATTGGTGCTACTGTGTCTAATGGTATTGGATTGATTCCTTACAATACAAGTGTAATTGGCGAACCAGTTTATCAAGTAACAAATGTGGTTTTCCCTACTTTGGATAATCAAAATATTCATATTCAATTCACTCTCCCTGTCAATTTGATAACTGAATTGGATAATGTTGGTCTTGACTTCAGTTTCTACAAGATTGAATTGATTAATCAAGGTGCTGATGCAACAAAGAATCAAACCTTTAATATTACTAATTCTAGTAATGACTCACATACTTTTTCCAATGTTGCTTTCAATAATGATGGATATAAATGTCACGTTACAACTGTTGTTAATCCTAAAGATACTAATAATTCTGAACTCATTTCAACTAATCCTGTATTGAGCACCAGAGTTGTTAAACCTTTTGATGATGTCATTTCTGACGATGCTGATTTCCAAGCAAGTAATATTTTATTCCCTACTTTAGATAATCAAAGTATTTCAATAAGTTTTGATGTATCACCCACTTTAGCTAATAAATTGACCGCTATTGGTCTTGACTTTCGTCATTTCAAGGTCGAACTTGTCAGCAAAGGTGCTGATGATTCAGTTAACCAAACATTTAATATTCAAAGTATCGGAACTACAACACACACTTTTACCAATGTCGCTTTTAATAATTCTGGTTACCAATGTCGTGTAACATGCGATTACAAACCAAGAGATGTTGATAGCGCATCACAATCTATTCAAAGCGCAAATATTCTCAGCACCCGTATTGTTAAACCTTTTGACAATCTTGTTTCTAATCAGACTAATTTCCAAACTAGCAATATTTTGTTCCCTTCATTAGATAATCAAAGTATTACAACTAGTTTTGTTGTTTCAAATACATTGGCTACAGAGTTGTCTGATATTGGTCTTGACTTCCGTCATTACAAGGTTGACCTCGTCAGTCAAACAGACCAATCTATTCATAAAACTTTTAATATTTCTACTATAGGAACAACAAGTCACACATTTTCTGATGTTGCTTACAATAACAATGGTTACAAATGCCAAATTACTTGTGATTACAAACCCAGAGATGCTGATAGTGCGACTCAATCTATTCAAAGCGCAACTGTTGTCAGCACCCGTATTGTTAAACCTTTTGACAATCTTGTTTCTAATGAAACTAAATTCCAAGTTACTAGTGTTGTTTTCCCTACATTGTCTAATCAATCGGTTGAAATTAGTTTTACCCTTCCTATTAATTTGGCAAATGAATTGACAGCAGTTGGTCTTGACTTCCGTCATTACAAGGTTGACCTTGTTAGTCAAACAGACCAATCTATTCATAAAACGATTAATTTGACAAATATTGCAACTAATAGTCATACATTTTCTGATGTTGCTTATAATAATAACGGTTACAAATGTCAAGTCACTTGTGACTACAAACCTAGAGATGCTAATAGTACAACTCAATCTATTCAGAGCGCACCTGTTGTCAGCACCCGCATTGTTAAACCTTTTGACAATCTTGTTTCTAACGAGACTAAATTCCAAGTTACAAACGTATTATTTTCTAATTTAAATGACACTATTTTGACAATAGGATTTACACTTCCTGTTAATTTGGCGACTGAATTGGCTGCGGTTGGTAACGACTTCCGTCATTACAAGGTTGACCTCGTCAGTCAAACAGACCAATCTATTCATAAAACTTTTAATATAACAAATATTTCCACTAACTTTCATACATTTGCTGATGTTGCATACAATAACAATGGTTACAAATGTCAAGTCACTTGCGATTACAAACCAAGAGATTCTGATAGTGCCACACAATCTATTCAAAGTGCCATTGTTGTCAGCACTCGCATCGCTAAACCATTTGATAATGTAATAAATGATGACAGTAACTTTTCAATGTTGTCTCCTTCTATTGACAGTTTTGTGAATGTTAATGATTCTAATAGTGTAACGGTCACCTGGCAAAAACCTGCTAGTTTGGAAACAACTATGTCTAATAAGGGTCTTCAATTTAAACATTATTATTTGGAATTGATAAATAACGCAACTGGTGCGGTTGTTCAATCTCCTTTAAAAACTGATATTGATTCACTCGCACATACTTTTGAAAATATTGCTTTTAATGCAACCGGTTCCGACCGTGGATACAAATTTAGAGTGCGTGCTTATTATCAACCTTTGGATGCTGATAGTTTAACAGCTGCTGTGGAAGTTATTGGTGATGTTGTTGAGGATTCGCGAGTATTTATCCCTTATAATACTAACCTCGCTGGTGAAGGTCAATATGACATTGATACTGTTGCTATTACTTCATACAATAATAATTTGGTTAATAGTTTCGTTGTCAATTGGACTAAACCTGCTGCTTTGCAAACCACCATTGACTCGGTTGGTTTAAAATTCAAACATTATTTAGTTCAACTTTACGTTTATGGCTCACCTAATGTTGCTGTTGATACTAAAAATATTACTAGCATTAATACATTGACTACTAGTTTTACAAATATCGCATACAATAATACTGGTTACAAGGTGAAGGTTACTGTTATTTATAACCCTATCGACGCTGATAATTCTTCCACTGATATTCCTAGCGATGTCATCCATAATACTCGTGTCACATTAATCCCTTACGACCAAGTTGTTAATGATGACAGCAACTATCAAGTCACTAGTGTTGCAATTAATTCTTTCTCAAATGTTGGAACCGACCATAGTGTTGTTGTCAGTTGGGTTGTCGACTCTGCTGCTTTGCAAACCAGATTAACTAATAATGGTCTCAACTTTTCTAAATATTTAGTTGAATTGATTGATAAAGATGACAACTCTGTTGCTAAATCAGTTGATATTGGTGTTATTGGAACCGTGTCTAATACATTTACTAATGTTGGTTATAATACTCTTGGTTATACTTGCCGTGTTACCGGGCATTATATTCCTAAAGATTCTGTCGCAAGTGCTTCTGTTGTTGTTTCAAGTGCTACTATTGTAAGCACAAGAACATTAACCCCTTATGATAAGGTTGTCAGCGATGATAATGCTAATTTTGCAGTTCAAAATGTCGCATTTGATTCTTTCAATAATGTTGATTTGAAGAACGAAATTAATGTTCTTTGGACTGTTCCCGTAAATCTCGCAAATAACATCCAAAATGTTGGTCTTGATTTTAAGCATTATTTTGTTGAATTAATCGATCAAGATGATAATTCAGTTGTTTCGAATAATGTTACATCCATTAGCACTCTCACTTATAAATTCAATAATGTCTCATATAACACAAATGGTTATAAATTTAGAACCACTGCTGTTTTCCAACCTAGAGACTCTGATAGTTCTAGTCTTCAAATTGAAAGCACTCCTCTTCTTACTTCTGCTAGATCGTTGATTGTTTATGATAAGGTCATTGACGCCCAAGACTTTGTTGTCACATACGAAACCAATGATTCTAAACAATTGACTGTTAATTGGGATGGGGCTACTAACCTAAATGGTGTAGGGTTAGATATTAAACATTATATTGTTAAATTATACAGCTCTTCTAATATTGAATTGAGTTCTCAAACTTTGACTAATATTTTTGCTACATTTGATGGTTTGGACTTAAACAATAATCCTCATTACGCAGAAGTTAGTTCTGTTTATAAACCACGTGATGCTGTCTTTTCTACTTCTGTTGAAGTTACCGGTGGGTTCAATTCTGAAATATTAAATACCATAAATATTTATGATGTGACTGCTGAGGTCACTCAATTTGTTACAATGGATTTGACTCAAACATCGGCTTCTATTAATAGTGTCAATCTTAACGCAACATGGACTCTTCCTAATTACGAAGCAAATAACTTATTGTTGTCTCAAACTGAACTTGAGTTACGTAAAAATGGTACTATTGTCGTTCAATCGGTATCATTTACTGAAGCATATACTTCTAATTTATTTTCAAATATTGCTTATTCTTATGGTGATTCATTCACCATTAAGATGCGTCTTACATTAAAGAGCACCACTAATGACCTCTATGTTGGTGATTATCAAGAAACTTCCGCACGAATTTACGCTCAAATTGCTACAACTGATATTACAAGTCATGATTTAGCATTTACCTTGACTGAAACGACTGGTGATATTATTAGTACCGTTAATATGTCATGGGCTAATCAAACACAATACATCGGTAATTATGAGTTTGATAAATATAACATTGTCGTCCATAATAATACTGATAATTCTGAAGTTTATAATGTTAATGAAACTGTCATCACAAATGTTTCTTATGACGCTCTCAATATTACAAATGGTAAATCATATAACTTCAAGGTTACCGCATTCTATAAATCATTTGTTGACTCTAATGAATCTGTTAATGTAATGAACCCAGATGTTGTTTTGCATACTGCTAATAGTGACAATACAGTTGTCACTAATGTTAATTTCTTAAATTTAGATATTAGTTTAAATACTGATACTATTTCATTTGATATTAACCCTAATGGTAGAGTTGTAAATAAAATTCAATATTTGGCTGTGCCTAGTGATATTACAAGCGAAGGAAATTACACCGATGCTAATGACGCAACTAATTTTAAATTGGTTATCACTGAAAATGTTTCATTCAACCCTCATGGCTCTATTACTCATACATACAGTTTCAATAATGCAGCACACGGTTGGAATGGAAGTCAAGGTATTCGTTTAGCAGTTGTAAATTTATACAATGATAGCACCATATTGGGAAGCGATATTAATGTATTAGAGTAAATAACATTTGCTGTAAATTAACATTGAATTGTTTTTTATTAAGTAAATAATAAACTTATTGTTATGAATAAGTGTATTATTTAAGCGCTAAATTTTTTAGAAAATAATTTTTGTGATAATGTAACTTTTTTAAGTTGTACTTCTTTTTGCAATTGCTTCATATTTGCTTCATTTTGGGATTTCTTTATTTCTCTTTCATGTTTATCTTTTCTTTGTTTGGCATTTTGAGAAACTACTCTATCCGCTGCTTCTTTTTCTATTTTATTTTTGTCTTGTAAAGTAAATAAATTTTGCTTATTTTGCTCTTCTTGTTGTCTTTTATTTAATTCTTTTTGCTTTATTTTATTTGCTTCTTCTGTTTTTTTTTGTAATTGTTTCTGCTTACTAGTTTTTTGCTGTTGTAATTGTTTTATTCTTTCATTATTCATTACTTGTTTAGGTTCAACAACGACTAATTCACCCTTTTCTTCTTTTATTACTGGATTTTGAATCAGTGGTAATTGCTTTACAGGTGGTTTTTTCTTGACTACTTGGTGATGTTGTGGTTGAGGTTTTACCACTGGCATCGGTTTAAGATTTTGATTTACATGAACCATTGGTTTTGGGACTACTGGTTTTGGGACTACTGGTTGGACTACTGGTTTTGGGACTACTGGTTGGAGCTTAATTGATGGCATTGGGGTTGTGTCATGAACTTGTTTAGGTTTTACTACTGGTTTTACTACTGGTTTTACTTGAACTTTAGCTCGCATTTGTTGCTCTCTTTGCTTTTGTAATCTAGACTTGTTATTTAAAACAAACATATATATTACTATTTTATTTTTTCTTTCGTCTTTAAGTTTTTATTTTATATCAAATGTTTATTTATTTATATATAAATTATATTAAAGATATTATCACAATTTATTATAACTAAATATACCATGTCCATTACAAAAGAATACCTAAAATTGTCAAATGAATATCAAAATAAATTTGGCGAAAAAACTATCCTCTATATGATGGTTGGAAAATTTTACGAAGTTTACGCAATTATGGAAGACAATCTCTCCAAATTAAACGCAAATGTTGATATTCAAAACGCTAAACAAATATCAACATTTATTAATACTTGTGACTTCTCTATAGGTAAAAAATGTGACCACTCTATGGCCGGATTCCCTGAACTATATTTAGATAAATATGTTAAAAAAATGCAAGAAATCGGTTACACCGTTGTTGTTTATAATCAAGAAGGGTCTGGTAAAAATATTACCCGTGTTTTATCCGGTATTTTCTCTCCTGGAACATATTTTACAGAAGACACAACATCTCTAAATAATAATACTACATGCATTTGGATTGATTTTATTGAAAATAAGGGTCTTAATCGTTTATCTAAAGGAAAATATATTGTCTGCGGTATTGCTAATCTAAATGTATTTACTGGTGAAACTTCCATCTCTCAATTCCAAGAACCTTTCATTGATAATCCTACCACTTACGATAATTTGGAACGATTTATTTCTATTTATAACCCTACTGAAACCATTATTATCTCTAATTTGGAATCAAAATTTATACATAATATGATACAATATACCAACATTCAGTCTAAAAAAAATCATATTATTGATTTAAATTCTACAGATAATGAATTCAATCTTTTAAAAGCTAAAGAATGCGAAATATCGTCTATACAAGAAACTATTTTGCGAAAAATGTTTGATTTTGATTATTTTAACACTTTTGTCGAAATTTTCTACGGAAATCATATTTCACTCAACTCCTTTTGTTTCTTACTTGAATTCATTTTACAACATAACCCTCAACTTGTGAAAAATATTAAAACTCCCGAATTTGAAAATTTTTCAAATAAACTCATTCTCGCTAATCATTCCCTTAAACAACTTCATATTCTTCCTGAAAATGGGTCAAAAAGCAAATTCTCTTGTGTTGTAAATATGCTTAATAATTGTCTAACTCCTATGGGTAGACGAAAATTTAATGATACTTTACTTACCCCCATCACAAACAGCGAGTTTCTTGAAAAAGAATATAATATGACCGATTATTTACTCTCTGATTTGGAAAATTATAAATCCATTTTACATAAACCTCTTGGCTCATTTAAAGATTTACATAAATTCACTAGACAACTTTATTTATTCAAAATTTCGCCTAAATATTGCTTCCAAATTTGCTCCAATTTGGATTCAATTAAAAACATTTTTTCAAATATAAATCATAACACCACTTTTGAATCTTATATGAAATTCCACAATGTTGATTTTGATAATATCCCTTCTTTTTGCGACCAAATTATTGATTTTATTGGAAATACATTAGACCTTAATTTATGCCATAATATTGATAATTACAACTCTTTTGAAACTAATTTTATTCAAAGTGGTATTCATGATGACCTTGATTCTAAATCGAATTTACTTAAACATTCTACTTCCATGCTAAACAATATAAAAGAATATTTTAATAACCTTATTGCTAAAAGCGAGAAGAAAAATAATTCTACAGAATTCGTAAAATATCATATTACCGAAAAATTTAATTATAGTCTTATTTGTACCAGTCGACGCGCTAAATTGCTAAATGAAATGCTCCCTTCCGAAGATTCTATTATCCATTTTCACGATTCAGATTATAAACTAAAAATTAAAAAAAATCAATTTGAATTTAAAAAACAATCTGCTTCAAACGTACATATTTCTGATTACCAAATTGATAAAATATGTAGCAATATTTATAACGTTAATTGCTCCATGAAAGATATTGTTTCTATTGTTTATCAACAATTTATTGAAAATTTTCAACAATTTAAATACCAATTGGATCAGATTGCTGATTTTGTTACTCATTTGGATGTGCTTTACAATAAAGCAACTATTGCCAATAAATACAACTATTGCAGACCTATTATTGATACTAACGCAGAAAAATCTTTCGTTAATGCTTCCAATTTGCGCCACTGTATTATAGAACAAATTCAACAAGATGAAGAACTTTATGTTGCTAATGATATCTCTTTGGGTTCTTCGGGTTCTTCGGGTTCTTCGGCTTCTAATCCTGGTGTTGATGGTATGCTACTTTACGGCACAAATGCTGTCGGAAAAACTAGCCTTATTCGCTCCCTCGGTATTGCCGTTGTTATGGCACAAGCTGGTCTATTTGTTCCTTGCTCTAAATTCGTGTATAAACCATATGAATACATTTTTACTCGCATTTTAGGCAACGATAATATTTTTAAAGGACTTTCCACTTTTGCCGTTGAAATGTCCGAATTGCGCACCATTTTACGTCTTTGTAATGAAAATAGTTTGATTTTGGGCGATGAATTATGCTCTGGAACTGAAATTGTTTCTGCTATTAGTATATTTGTTGCTGGAATTCAACATCTTGCTAGCGTTAAAAGTAGTTTCATTTTCGCTACACATTTACACGAAATTGTTGATTATGATGAAATTAAAGAAATGCTCGAAAATAATTTGGTTGTAAAACATTTGGAAGTTGTTTATAATAAAGAACAAGATTTGCTTATTTATGACCGCAAATTGAAAGACGGTCCTGGTAATAGTTTGTATGGGTTGGAAGTTTGTAAATCGCTTTCTTTGGCGGACGATTTTATTGAAAGTGCGTATAAAATTAGAAACAAATATCATAATTCGGAACACGGTGAATTTAAAAAATCACACTTTAATGCTAAAAAAATTGTCGCTATGTGCGAACAATGTGGAAATAAATTGGCAACCGAAGTGCATCATTTACAACACCAACAAGAAGCAAATGAGAAAGGAATTATTAAGAAAAATAATATGATTTTTCATAAAAATAAAAAGGCTAATTTGGCTGCCTTGTGCGACGAATGCCACGATAATTTCCATAAAACAGGCAAACAACATAAAAAAGTAAAAACTTCTAAAGGAAGTCAATTGGTGGAAATTTAACTGATTATTATACATTTTGCTTCTTGTTTATTGCTATTAGATCTAGACAAATAATAAGTTACACTATCATTATTTCTCAAAAATGTATTATATACAAAAGAATCATTAAATCTAGATTGATTTAATGATATGTTACTAGTGGATAACGTCTGTTCAATATATGTTACGGACAAAAATGTTGTCGTTTTGTTGTTATTTTTTATATAGATATTTCCATTTATGATTTCCATCCATATAATCGTTCCAACTGGAAAATTAAATTGAAATCTATAGTTTGCATTGGAAGAATTATTTGTTACTCTTATATAGTAATCCCCATTTTGAATATCTATTAAATTTTCAGACACTTTCTTAGTCCCTAATTGGTAAAATAAATTCACTAAATTGTTGTCGTTTATATCTGTAATAGAGTTCAAACTAGAAACATCAATACGATTAGGGTCTGTTTCATAATTTTCTGCTATATATCCGTCAGAATCGTAACCAATATAGCGCTCAATTAAATCCCTTTTGACACCATTTTCGTCTATATATTTGATGCCTGTTTCTTGCGTTAATTGAACTGCTTCGCCATCTTGATAATTTGATGAATTCGCATTATAATCTGATATCTTTAGAAATATATCGTCTAAATCTTTTTCTTCATTTCCGATTTTTATTTTTAGTCCTAGTTTAGCCATTTATATTGTATATATATTTGTATTATATTTGTGTATAATCTTATTCCTTAATTTGAAGATTATATATGAGATGTGTATAACCAACCTGTAATAATATACTTATCATTTGACAATGGTTTCTTACCCGAATGCGGATAAGTCCATAACGATGGAAATAATAATAATTTTCCTTTTTCTGGTTTAATCAAATTATCTAAACATATTTCAGTTTCACCTCCCTCTTCAATATCATTTAAATACCACAAATATGTTAAAACTCGCATTGATTTTTTATCAAAATCAATACCATTGTCATTATGATATATATATTTTCCTTTATTTTTTTCGTATTTCTGTATTTGTAATGTTTTAAAATAAGTTTCTTGTGGAATTAATTTATATTTTATATGGTCATATTTAGAATTAATTTGCTTCATATACTTTTCTAAATTAAATACTAATTCCCTTTCTAAACATTTTCTTATGTTTATCCAATTATTTTGATATTCAATAACAAAATCATTTGTGTCTTTAACATTGTGATCTTGTCCTAATCCAGTAACACCTTTATGAGTATTTTTATTTTTAACTTCTTCTTCAAATTGTAGAATAATTTCGTCACATAATTCGTGTGACAATGAAGAATTATTTAGATAAATATAATTATCATTCATTTAATTTGTTTATATAGTTATTTTGTATTATATTTTTAATATGTAATTTTTGAAAATATTTTATAAAATATAAATATATTTATAATGGCGAATTATTATGTCAATAGTAGAAAATTAGTAGGTGACGGAACTAATGAAGATTGTATCTTAACACAATATAATAATTCATCTTCAAATTTATCTAATTGTTTACAAGTTGGATCAAGTGTTTATCAAAGAAATGAATCTGATTATAAGGTATCTAATAATGTACTTTCATTTTATACAACAAATTATTTGCAATTGCGATGTAATTTATCTTCTGGATATAATGTATCAAGTAATACTGATATAACTGAAAACGCATTAATATCTTATAGAATACATAAAGTAGGTAATAATGGCACATATTCATGTAATGGTGCAAACAAACTTAAAGTATTATTAGTTGGTGGAGGTGGAGGTGGAGGATTTACTTATAAACAAGCAACCGATCAAAATGGAAAAGGTGGAGGTGGAACAGGACGATTAGAGTTATTTAATTTAACTCCACAATCAGGTACATTTTTTAGCAATTATAGTGTAACAGTTGGACAAGGAGGTAAAGGTGCAAAAATACAAAGTTTGCCTACAGGAGGTGAAAACAGCTCAACAGGTGTACATGGTGAAGATAGTGAAATTAATGTTTACAGTTCTAATGATAATATTATAATTGCCGCACCAGGTGGTTTTGGTATTAGAAATACAGGTGGTGGTGGTAGTGGTGGCGGAGAAATATCAAGAACACTACTTAGTAATATAAATTATTCTTCTATACATAGTCAAAGTGTTGCTGGCGGAGATGAAGTTGGAAATGCTGGTAGTAGTAAAGGTGGAGCAGCAGGTTTATATAATACTAACCCTAATTTTCCTATACCAAATATTTTACATATGCAAGAACCAATTAAAAAAGATGGCAATACCGGCTGGTATGATGAATCTAATCGTCAAGCAAATAATAATACTGGTTATAATATTCCTATTAATTCCAATGATAGGAATAGTTTTGGGATTGGAGGAGGGGGAGCAGGAGGAGCAAATTCAAGGGGGGGGAATTATCAACAAAATGGTGCAGATGGCGCAGATGGATTAATAATAGTATTTTTTAGATATGATTAACCAGATACACTTAAAGTAAATAGTAAAAAATTAAATGGTTTATTATTAGACGTATTTGCTTCAATAATTTGTTTATATTTCGAAAAACATATTACGTCTCCTTGATAAATATTGAAATTTATATTATCAGAAAATGATATACTAATATAATCGTTTGTATGGTTTAGGTTTATCAATATATTCAAAAACCCATTACTTTGTGTAATAATATTATCATTGTTGATGATTGCTATATTTATTATATTGACGCTACTTTTATCAGGTAGACAAAAATAATCTGAAAATTGTGGAATTATTTTATTTGATAATAAGTGTTTATTAAATGAAAAAATATCATTATTTTGATTTAAACTATCATTATTGTTATTACTTTTTGACGATATCCATTTACAAATATTTTCACAAAAAAAGTTTTTTTCATAATAATAATTATTGAATCTATTATTTATATGTAATGTGTTTAAATCATATAATAATGACTTTTTATTAATTAAAAAATTATTGTATTCTTTATTGAAAATTTTGAAAGTATGATGATTTTTGCGATTTAAATCGTTTTCCAATAACTTAAGTATATTTTCATTGTCGTATAATAATGAATTATAAAAACTTGGTTTAGCTACAATATTACTATCAATATCTTTTACTTCAATTTTATCGATGTTTGTGTTGTCAAAATCGAAATTAGAATTAAACAATAACTGGCATTCTGTATTATCATGACACACATAAATATTTAATGTTAAAAAAGAAATGTTTACATTTTCATTTTTCATTTTAAAGCCATAAATATTATTACTTTTTATTATAAAATGTTCATTTTTTCTTGGTATTGAAACTAAAATTTCTGACTTATCATTAAAATCTTTATACTTATATTCATTATGATTTATATTTGTAAAATACGAATAATAATTATCTGTATCTTCTAGATTGATTACAATATGCATTATATCGTTCTGATTATTATTAAAAACTATCCTTTCGCTATTTATTTCTTTTATCTCAAAGAAAATATTTGCTGTCTTATTATTATTTTCTTTCATGTGAAATTGAACAATTTGTTTTATATAATTTGTGAAAGTTATGTAATTATCTTGTAAATCTAGTATGTTATAAATTTTTTCAACCGTAAATAATTCGCTTAAATTTAATGAATTAATATTATTATCAAATACTTTCCAAACAGATACCGAAGTTTCAATACTCATTATTTTATTTTAATTATATAAAATGTATTTAAATATGTTTAGAAATGAATAATAAAAATAAAAAATAAAAATGAAACTAATTTAAAGTAAATAAATATAAATATAAGTTTCTAAAGTATTATATAATAGTAAAATGATTATTCCCGTGAAATGTTTTACTTGTGGCAATGTGATTGCTGACAAATATCGTCATTATTTAGAAGAAGTGCGTAAAATGAAGATGAGTAAAGTCGCCAGTGGAGAGCCAATGGATATTGAAAAGGTGATATATTTAACAAAAGAAAATCACGAAAAGACCCCCGAAGGCGTTGTGATGGATAATTTAGGAATGACTCGTATGTGTTGTCGTCGTCACTTTCTTACCCATGTTGATATTGAATAATTTTAATGATTAATAAATAATGTATAAAATACAAAATACAAAATACAAAATACAAAGTAAAATAAAATATGTGCTAAATATATATCCCAATGGCGTCTAAAAGAAGAACCGTAAAGAACAAAAGTTACAAGAAAAAATCACTTTCTAAAAGAATGAAAACTAGAACCAAAACTCCTAAATATAATAAGAGAAAAGTTAAAGGTCGAAAAATAAGAAAAACAAGAAAACTTTATAAAATGAAAGGATGTAGCAAGCAAAAAGGAGGCATAAGTGCAACAAATTTAGTAAGTCATAGTTTGCTTAATGCGGCCAGATATGTTCCTCATACAATTACGAATGCGTATAATGGTTTAGTAGGAAATCCAGCAGCAACTAATTTTTTACCTTGGGCAGGACATTATGCTTAATTATTTTCTTACACTAAAATATAATACTTTGAAACAATATGTAAAAACAGTATTTATAAAGAATTATAAATAAAATGTATATAGAACCAAATGACATATTAATTTTATAAAATTATTTAAATACTTTAAATTAAAAAAAATGAAACCAAATTTCCATTTGTTTGTTTTCATTAATAAGTAATTAAAGGAATCAAATTTTATTTCAAAATGCAATCGTTATTAAACCTGGCAACTATAAATATTAATGGTAGTTCTAAAACATTATATTATAATGCCGAAGAATTACCATATATGATTTACAAAAAGGAAACAAGAATATTCTCAATGTTTGACGACTCTTGTGTAGAACAATTAATTGAAAACATCTATAAATATGATTCTTCTCATCCCCAATTTAAAATGAACATTCGTGTTAATAACACCGACACTTTTACAGAATACTCTATATTTATGCTTGCGTGTGAAACTGGAAATTCAACTCTTATTCATAAATTGCTTCCAAATAATATTAAGAAGATAAATAGAGAATATATTGAATCTGGTTGTGGATTTGGAACAACACCATTTGAAGTTATTATTGGAAAACTATCAATCTATGATGGTTGTAATATTATTCTGTTGGCAAGGGAACACGATATGTTTCCAACTCGCCCAATCAATTTATTTGAAAATACCCCCTATAATCTTATTTAACATAAATGATTCCCCATCTGAAACACACTACACATTATATACATAATCGTATTATTTTATGTAATATCAAATACTTCGATTGTTTCGATTGTTTCGATTGTTTCGATTGTTTCGATTGTTTCGATTGTTTCGATTGTTTTTTCCCCATCAAAGCCACTCGTTCTTCATTAAATATTTTCAAAATTTCTCTACTATATTTTTTATTCTGTTTCATTATATTCCAATAATATATTATACAAAGTTTTTCCAAAGTATTTTTAGGGAAAGAAACATTCAAATTGTTGGAATATATAAACCCATAATTTGAATTTTATTTTAGCAATACAATATATAGTAAAATGATAGACATGTCAAATTTTTGTAAACCTTCGCAATATTACTTTTTATTTTCCATTGTAGGACTTTTATTAATGATAACATTTAATATCATAACTGGTTCCAAATGTGGAACTATTACAAACACATATACATTTGTAACGCAACTCTTTTATACTTTATTTTGGAGTTGGCTTTTACACAAAATATGTGAAAAGGGATATCAAAAGTTCTCTTGGTTTCTCTTTTTGATGCCGATTGTGACATCAGGGGTAGTTGTATCGATAATAGCAATGTCTATGGTATTAGGCAAAGATATTTACCAACTGGTAGAAGAAGAAAAGGCGAATGAAGCAACGGAAGACGATGAACGGGAGGTTGAACCAATGACAATAGTAATGTAACAATTCTGTAGAATTCTATAATTTCATTTTATTTTTTATATTTTTGTTTTTATAAAATAGTATATAAATAAGTAGTTCAGTAAAAAAAATGAAACGAATTTATGATTATTAGTCTGTCATTATTATTTATGTGATTTAACAAAAATGAACGCTCAAAACACCTACGAATCCAATATGAGAGTTATTGGATATCTCTACAACAATATCAAAGACAACTATGGTACTATGCAACTGGAAGACTTCAATGAACTTTCGGGTCAAATTAGTAGATTGTTCCAACAATCGTCCGAATTGCTCCCATCGTCCAACCGTGCGATTGAAACAGAAATGGAAATGGAAATGGAAACAGAATTTCGAAACAGTCTCTTCGACACTCCGCCTCAAGCGGAGCAATCTCTTAACCCCCCTCCTATCGTTCGCAATCAGTCGCAATCCAATGTTACTATGACAAGAGGAGAAAATGTTATTGATTTGTCGCTTCAGGATGAGTTGCCAATGACGTTGGCAGAGTTAGACGATGTGTATGATTCGTCCGATGATGATTCGTCCAATTATATCATTGAAAGCAGCGATGAATATCAGGAATACATCGGTTACAAGAATAAACCCAAATTGACTACCAAGTGCTTTTCCAAGAAGGAAGGTCGTGAAAAAGTAATTGAATGTTCCATTTGCTTCGAAGAACACACTCTTCACCAAACATTGAGACTAAATTGTGGTCACGAATTTTGCAAAGAGTGTGTATGCAATCACTTTCACTTTAGTGTTGAGAACCAACCGTACAAAAAATTTTATGGTTGTCCCACTTGTCGCACGGATGTGAAACAGGTAAGAGTCAATTACTCTAAAATTGATGCGAAAGATAAAGGAGAACTTATGACTGGTCAATTGGTTACTCAATTGAAGCATTGGTGTAAGTAAGTATTGTCTATTTGTATTTGTTAAGGTTTCCAATAAGGAATGTAATGTGTCTCCATAAGGGGAACTCCTTTTTTTATGGCAACACACCGTTTTTCGATTATAATGTTAAGGTAATATAATAAATGAAGTTATTGAATATTTTAGGAGTATTTTTATTACTATTTATTTATTTTCTTGCAGGATTAAATAAAATATCATTCGTGTCAAATATATCAAAAGGATTGAAATCTAAATTATATTTTTTACCATTACTTTTATGTAAAATCGCAATCATATGTGTTATTATTTTAGAAATATGTGCGCCAATATTGATTCTTTATTCAGCTACATATGGTAAGTATAATGATTACTCGTACATCGCAATTATTTTATTAATATGCTTTACGGTGGTATCCACTTTATTGTATCATTTTCCAACTCAACCCAACCAGTACTATTTTTTTATGAAAAATATTTCAATAATAGGTGGACTAATATTACTTTCCAATATTTTTGTTTAGCATTAGACAATAGATAATTTACAATAATATATTGTAAATATATAATGGAATATTTTAAATTAATCATTGTAACATTTATTGTTACCGCTTTATGGGATGTCGTATTACGCTTTTTATCTTTGAATAATGAAAAAATGAATTATAACTTTCCTGATTTTGTAAGATATTTGAAGCCATATTTTAAACAGCATACAATGTTATCAGCAGCACTTATTGCCGGATTTGTTGGAGCAATCACACAACCAATCATTTTATATATTATGAAATTTCCGTCTGAAAAAAGCAATATTATTTATATATTTCAATTTATGATTTTATCATACGTCATAAGTGCGTTTTTTGGTATTTTAATGAAAGCTACAAAACTATTTCCTCATTTAGATAAACATTACTACGACAATTTGGGAACATGGAGAGGAATGTATCTGGACGGAATATCAGGTTTAATAGTACAAAGTACAATATTAATTATATTACTTATTTCGGATAAAATGAAATAAAAATATAAATTAATTATAAATATGGCAAAACAATTAGAATTGACACACGTTTACAATAGGTTACAAGAATTAAATGAAAAAATTGACTATAATACCAAACTTTTAAACGATATTTTTAAATTAATAAACAATGATGTAAAACAAAAATGTGACAAAATGAATGAACATATTGAATTTGTAGAAAATGTGTATGATACTGTTAAGAGTCCGCTTAATTATATATGTAATTCTATTAATTCAAATATTTCTTTGCCTTCAAATAACAAACAATTGAAAAATTCAGATGATAAGCATAACGATGATAAGCATAACGATGATAATAAAAATGATAAAGATGATAATAAAATAGAAAATAATGATAATTAAAATAATAATTAATAATATTACATAATAAAAATAACCTATTTATTATATAATACAATACAAAATGGAGAACATTTCTTGGAAAATAATAGATAAATTATTCAATGACAATCCTAATTTTCTCGTGTCACATCATTTAGATTCATACAACGATTTTATCAATATTGGAATCAAAAAGGTATTTCAAGAAAATAACCCCATTCGATTTATAGAAAAGGAAAAGAAGAACGCAAACGAATGTATGTTATATTTTGGTGGCAAAGATGGGTCTAAAATTTACTTCGGAAAACCAATTATTTATGATGACGAAAACGTCCATTTTATGTTTCCGAATGAGGCTCGTTTAAGAAATATGACTTATGGTATAACTATTCATTATGATATTGATGTTGATTTTATTATAAATGATACAGAAGATGACACACCAATTAAAAAAAATATTATTATTGAAAAAGTATTATTAGGGAAATTTCCTATAATGTTAAAATCAAATGCGTGTATTTTAAACAAAATGAGTAAAGAAGTTTGCTCTCAAATGGGTGAATGCAAAAATGATAATGGTGGTTATTTTATTATCGACGGAAAAGAAAAAGCAGTTGTTTGTCAAGAAAAATTTGCCGATAATATGATTAATGTGAAACTTCATAAAAAGGACGATTTATATAGTCACAGCGCGGAAATTAGGTCGGTATCTGAAGACACATCTAAACCGATTAGAACTTGTGGTGTTCGTATTGTAAATTCTCATAAACAAATTGTCGTTTCTATCCCGAATGTAAAAAAACATATTCCTCTTTTTATCTTAATGAGAGCATTGGGAATAACGAGTGATAAAAATATTATTGAAATGACTATTTTAGATTTAAGTAAATATAAACATTATATTGAATTATTTAGACCATCCATTCATGATGCAAACATTATATTTAACCAACAAACCGCTCTAGAATATATTTCATCATTTACCAAAAGGGGAACATTAATGAGCACTATGGAGATTTTAAGTGATTTCTTTTTGCCGCATATTGGGGCAACAAATTTTATTGAAAAGGCATTTTTTGTAGGTCATATGGTTTTTGAATTGCTAAAGGTGTACACAAAAGAAGAAGTTCCAACTGACAGAGACAGTTTTAAATTTAAACGAATTGAATTATCTGGTGTTATGTTTTATGAATTGTTTCGAGAATATTATTTAATCCAAAAAAACGAAATTTATCAAAAAATTAGTAAAGAATATTATTTCCATCGGGTGCAATATCAGAAAATGGATGATATCAATAAGGAAAAAAATGTTGATTTAGAAGAAACGGGTGATTCTCATACATTTATGTCTCTCATTGAACTCAATTACGGTCGTTATTTTAAAGACAAAACAGTTGAAAAAGGTATTCGTCGTGCTTTCAAGGGAAATTGGGGTGCTCATACTCATACTAAAAAAGTTGGGGCAGCACAAGACCTAAATCGCTTAAGTTATAATTCAGCAATATCTCAATTGCGAAAACTAAATTTGCCTTTGGATTCTACTGCAAAAGTGGTTGGTCCTCGGCTTCTAAATAGCACCCAATGGGGTTATATTGACCCAATTGATACTCCAGATGGTGGCAATATTGGTCTTCATAAACATCTAGCTATCGGTGCCCAAATTACTTGTAATTCTTCTGGAGTTTCAATGGAAAATTGGATTCGCAGAAATGTTGCGATGAAATTGGTATTAGAATGTACTCCTCATTATATTTCTAAATGCAGTAAAATATTTGTAAATGGAAAATGGATTGGTATAATTGAAGAACCTCTTAATTTTGTAAATAAAATGAAATTATATAGAAGAAATGGTGTGATTCCGGTTTATACATCTATTTCATTTGATTATAGACGAAAAATTGTCAATATATACACAGATAGTGGACGATTAACACGACCCATTTATTATGTTGACAATAATAAAATAAGTTACGATAGAAAAGCAATTATTGACAAATTAATAGATGGAACTGCTAAATGGGAAAATATTGTTTCAGGATTTAAAACCAAAAGCGATGAAAATTATAATTTTAAAAATAGCATTTTATATGAATTGAATACCCTTTACGACGATTTGAATCCAAATAATGAATCCAGTTTTGATACCTTATTAGAAATGAAATCTGTTGTTGATTTTGTAGACACTTCTGAAGAAGAAAATGCATATATTGCGCTGAAATTGGACGACCTAGCTGGTTCAAAATATCATACTCATTTGGAAATTGAACCTTCCTTATTATTGGGTGTAATGGGAAATCAAGTTATTTTTCCAGAAAACAATCCTGCTACTCGTGACGCATTTTTTTGCGGTCAAGCGAAACAAGCTGTTTCTGTTTTTCATACAAATTATCAAATGCGTATTGATAAAATGTCTGTTGTATTAAATTACGGACAAATTCCACTTATAAAATCGCGATATTTACAGTATATTAATAACGAAGAACATCCATATGGTGTCAATACCATTGTGGCTATTATGTCTTATACTGGTTATAATGTTGAAGACGCGATTTTAATTAATAAAGGGTCGATTGATCGCGGCTTATTTCGCACCACATATTATTCTATGTATGAAAGCAAAGAAGAAAGCGCTAAAATATCAGGTGGTAGTCATTCTAAATTTGCAAATATTCAAAAAAATACTGTTTCGCGATTGAAACAAGGTTATGATTACAGTATGTTAGATGATTTTGGTCTTGTAAAAGAAAACACTGAAATCACTGAAAAAACGATTGTTATTGGCAAAATTAATGCCAATTTGGAAAAAGATGGAGAATGGGTTGATGATTCAGTAAAAACAAAAAAAGGTCAATTAGGTTTTGTTGATAAATCTTTTATTACTGACGGTGAAGAAGGATTTAATATTGCTAAAGTGCGTATCCGGGAAGAACGTATTCCCGCAATCGGTGACAAAATGGGTTCCCGTGCCGGTCAAAAAGGAACTGTCGGTTTGATTATTCCAGAATGCGATATGCCTTTTACTGAAGATGGAATCAAACCTGATTTAATTATTAATCCACACGCACTCCCTTCTCGTATGACTATCGGTCAAATGATTGAAACAATGTTTGGCAAATTATGTGGCGATTTGGGAACATTTGGCGACTGCACCGCATACCAATCTAAAGGCTCTAATATTTCTACTTATGGTAAAGAATTGACTAATATCGGTTACCATTCTAGCGGTAATCAACTTTTACATGACGCTCAAACTGGCGAACAATTGACTGCTGATATATTTATTGGACCTACTTATTATATGCGTCTTAAACATATGGTTAAGGATAAAATTAATCATAGAGCAAGAGGTCCAAAAACAATGATGACTCGTCAATCCGTTCATGGTAGGGCAAATGATGGTGGATTACGTATCGGAGAAATGGAACGCGATGGAATTCTGGGTCACGGAATGGCTGCTTTTTTGAATGACTCCTTTTTAAATCGTGGTGATGAATATTACATTGCTGTTTGTAATAACACTGGTTCTCTTGCTATTTATAATGAGTCTAAAAATTTGTTTTTGAGTCCACAAGCAGATGGTCCTATTAAATTTGTAAATAATGTGGATGGAACACAAAACATTAAAAATATCAGCAAATTCGGACGCTCTTTTAGCATCCTTAAGGTTCCTTATTCATTTAAATTATTATTACAAGAACTTCAAGCAATGAATGTAAATATGCGAATTATTACAGATGATAATGTTGATAATTTGATGGCAATGAGTTATTCTGATAATATCAATAAAATAGTTGATGCTAAAAATCTTCAAGAAGCCGAAGGCAAATATGTAAAATATATTAATGATAAAAACAATTATCAAAGTCAAAACCGTAAATATTATGATTTGGATAATCCTGACGCTATAATTGAAAATAATGATCCTTCTATTCAAGAAGCAAATACGGAAAGTGAGTCTGAAAAACAACCTGAAAATCAATTATCCTCTTCTGACCCTCCATACGCATCAAATTCTCCTGCTTTTAAACCCGATTCATATGATGAAACATATGATGAAAATGAATCATCACAAACGCCTCCTGGCACTCCCCCATCTACAGAACTTGAAGATTCATTCGTTCAATTGAATTTAGAAGAACTCGACAAAAATAAAAATAATGAACCTGAAAACAAAAACGATGATAATACATTTTTAGGTTTTAATATTGGGAATATTTTTGGTGACGATAAACAAGAAGAAAATAGTGTTAAAAAAATAAGTATATTAGACGTAGAAGAAGAAAAAGAAAAAGAAGAAAAAGAAGAAAAAGAAGAGACAAACTCCGACAACGATAAATCCAATGGTAACTCATCTCAAGTAAAAAAAGTTACCATAATGAAAGACTCTTGAATTAAATAAATAAAGACGATAAAAATATTATATTTAAGTGCATTATTTATTTTTAAAAAAAATGAAATAATTTTAATTCTATATAAACATAATACTATTATATAGAATAATACAATGTCAAGAAAAACTCAACAATCGCTTTTAATTTCCGAAGTTTATAAATCCAGAAGAAATATCTTGGATATTATGGAAAAACAAAATTTTGATGTTAGTGAATACAGTAATTTTAGCATCAATGAAGTAAACACTATGTTTAACAACGACCAAATGGATATGATTCTTGAAAATGATAAGGATAGAAAAATTTACATTAGATACAATTTAGGAAGCAAAATTAATGAATCTGTTATTCTCAATTTTGTTGAAGATTTGTTTTATTTAACCGAAACTCTTAAGAAAACGGATACTTTATTCATTATTACAAAAGAAGAATTGAACGATCCATTAAGTAACGTTTTAAAACACATTTGGGAAAAAGAAAAAGTACATATTGTTATTGAAAGTATCGCTCGTCTTCAATTTAATATTCTGAACCATAATTTAGTTCCAAATCACCGCATTATGAACGAGAATGAAGTTACTGCTATGATGGAAAAGTATAATATATTATCTTTTGAACAATTGCCTGAAATTAATAGATTCGATCCTGTTGCCAAATTGATTGGAATTAAACCAAAAGAGGTTTGTGAAATAAAAAGACCTAGTAAATCAGCAATAGAATCTTATTATTACCGCGTATGTGTATAATATTTTTATAACATCATTATATAATATGAATGATTTAAATTCTTATCTGAAAGAACTTCGAGACACAATTGACACAATTAAGGCTAAAAATACAGAATTAAAAACTGATGCACAACTAGAACAATTGAATGATTTATTAGATGGAACTGATTTAGCTCAGAAAGAAGACCCTAGTATTTTTTATGATTATCTTAAAACCTATAAAAAAAAATCAAATGATTTTAAAAGTGAGTTTGAATTAGGAAGACAATCTGAAAAAATTTTAGAATTAAAATATAATATTTTAACTAATAATATTGAAATTTTAAGAACATACATTAGAGCTGAAAGAGAAAATTTGGGAGACAATATAAATGATATGCGAAATAACGAACATTTTGCGACTACACTTAATAGTGATTATAGTGAAATCTATAAATATAAATATTTAAGAAACTGGGGTATTTTTTTGAGTATTATGGGTGGTGCTTATTTTTTAAAGAAAATGAAATAACTTTATAAGAATAATTTGAAATTCTGATTATCTTTTTATCTTTTTATCTTTTTATCTTTTTTTCTTTTTATCTTTTTTTCTTTTTATCTTTTTATCTTTTCAATATATTATTTTAATTTATATTTTATATTACTTGTATATAATATATAACTAATATGAGTGACAATTTAAATACAAATAAACAAACTTTCGAATCCGAAATAGACAAATTTAAGTCAATTAGCGAACATTATGACACAACTTCGGACCCAACTTATGTAACTTTTAATAATATTGATTTATCTATGTTTACTTCTTCAGAAACAGTTTCAGACACAGATTGTAAAGCGGCTTGTTCATTAGATGACTCATGTGTAGCATATGCTTTTGTTAATGGCTCTTGTAATAAATATACATCTATTAATAATAATGATTTCGAATTAGGAAGCGATTCACTTAATTTAAAACTTGTTGAGTTTGGAAATTATTTAAAACATACGAATGAAGTTATTAAAGAACATGCAACAAGTGTAAAGATCGAGTTGGGAAATTCTGATGCTACAACTGCTGATTACTACTATGATGAAAATAACGGAGATAAGGATAATTTAGACTTAAATTATAATGCTTTACAAGAAACTCAAAAAGAATACCGTAATTTAATTGCTTCCAATGAAACAAAAATGGACCCTATTTTTGTAAATACCCACTATTTTAGATATATGTTTCTTTTGACTTTGATGTTTATTATGCTCACAACATTTATTTATTTTACAGTCAATAATACCGCAAATACTGGTTCTAATTTTATGTTATATTTAGTATTATTTATAATCGTGTTTTCCGTTTCAATAATTTACATTTTGAAATAATCATTAATTCATTTGGGTTTTCAATTTATTTCTGTAATTTTAAATTAAACGTCAGTATATTTTATTCATTTATATTATATATAAATAAAATGTTATCAAATCACGGAAAGCAATACAAAAATAAAATTGAAGCAATGACAACCAGAAAAATAGAAGAATTGAATAATGATTTGCTTGATTTGTCTACAAATACATTTAATATTATTAATACAGTTAAAAACTTAATTGATGTTCCTGTCAATAAAATGACATTGTATAATCAACGAAATACTATGAAAAATAACGATGATGATATTTATACAAACAATGTGTTTAAAGACGTGTGTAATAATTATTTTCGCATTAATGATAAAGGTGTTATAAAACAATACGATGAACCGTCAGATTACGTAATAAAACTATATAATAAAAATTATAATAAAAATGATTTATCTGACAAAAACTTTACTGATTTAAATACGTATGATGAATTTATAGTTGATGATAGATATAATTTCATTAAAGGAACAAATATTAGTAGTCAAGGTGTAAAGGGAACAGCACATGAAGGTAAATATATTTTTTCAAAATCGAACATTTTATATGATAATGAGATGGGGGTTAATAAAAATATCGATGGGGATTGTTATACTTTAAAATCGGGTCAGACTTTTTCAAGTGAAGCAACATATTCTAATATTTCGTCCCCTTTTGAATGTAAACAATTGGCTATTGATAATTTTTATAAACATTATATTCTTCAAAAAGATGCGGATGGTTCGTTAAATTGTTATTTATCTAATAATGATAATATTTTAAATTATTACGATGCTAGTGCTAGTGCTTGTGAAAGTGAAAGTGGATTTAAGAAAGGAATAAATATAAATAATAGTTATGGAATTTTCAATAACAAAACACTTGGCAATAAGGATAATTACCGACAAGGTGGATACGTTGATTTTGATTCTAATTTTGTGAGAAAAAATCAAGATTTGGCGATTGACAATTCAAATACTTATACATTTAAACAACGAAAATTTGCGTCAATGGAAAGCGATGTATCTTGTGGTCTTCTTAAAAATGACGATACCATTATAGGTTACGTTCAAAGTAATATCGATGAAAATAAATGTTTTTCAGTAAGTAATGATATTTTGATGGATACTACACAACGTATATATGATGCAAATTACAACATTATTATGAAAGATAAGAAATACGTTTCTATTGTAGAACCATTTGAAATGAAAAAGGTTATAAATAAAAAATTATCCAGATATCAAGAAGTAGATATTCCTACTTTTACTATACATGATATTTTAACAGAAAATAGTGGTCACGGTGGTTATTTAGACGGATATCCTGTTGTAAGAGAAGAAATTATTAATACAACAAATACAATTACAGAAAATAATCAAAAAATCTATCAAGAACTAGAAAAATATAATAGAATTCTTCGCCGAGCCAATTTAGAACTATCTGCTGATATTAGTTTGAATATGAATTATGTTAATAATATTGAAGAAAAAGATATCGCATTGAATAATAGTTCTAATATTGAAGATATACAAGAGTTGAAACGCAAATTAGAAGATGGAAAACAAGTATTAGGTTATAATCATAATAATTACATTTTATGGACTTTATTGGGTGTTGCTATATTGGTTGTTTTATTGAAAGTTTCTAAACCTTCAAACAATTAAAAACATTAATATTTACAAAACTATTTCACTTTTCACTTTTCACTTTTCACTTTTCACTTTCCGATATTTTGTAAAAATTAAAGATTCAAATCTTGTTTTATTTTTATTGTTATATAATATATAATATATAATATGTCTTCCCAATCAATACAACCTCTAATTGAAAGATTAAATAGTTTGAATACTCAACTTGATAGTGAAATTACAAAAATATCTAATCAAGAAATAGATGATTCTGAAAAATCCATTACTGTATTTAATCAAATAAAGACAGAACAAGAAGAAATTTACAATTTAGTGAAAAGTATAAATGAAAACTTGTATGCTAAGTTTGTATCTGCAAAAACATTAAACGACCATCAAAACAATTTAGCAAGTAAATTAGATGATTATAAAAAAGATATTGAAACAGATATTGATAATCTTGAAGATGAAACTAATCATAAAACTAGATTAGCCAAAATAAATAAATATTATGGAGACAAATACCAAGCTCATTCGCAATTAATTAAGTTGATTATTTTGATTTTAATTCCTATTATTATTTTAGCATTTTTAAAAAATAAAGGTTTTTTACCTGAAGACGCATTTAACGCTTTAATGTTAGTTGTTAGTATTATTGGTGGTATTCTTTTTTTCAAGAAATATAAAGACGTCGTATCAAGAGACAATATGAATTATCAAGAATATGATTGGGGATTTAGACAAGATTTGGCACCCAATGGCGATGATACTGAAGATTCATCATAAATACTGGAATCATAAATAAAAAATAAATAAAAGGAATTATATTATACAGTAAATATAATATAATGTCAAATAAACCAAAACCAAATGAAGTTATATATAATGAAAGAATTGAAAATTTAATAAAATCCATAAAAGAAAATGAGTTAAAAGACTACACACAAGTGTATTTAAATAATAATTTTAACGGTGTAAATATTAAAATTACAGAGAAAAAAATTGAAGACAATACAAATAAAGAAATACGAAAAGGGTATTACAAGCAAGAAAAATTGAATAATATGGATAAATTGTTTTTATTTTTCATTTTTGTTTATATTGTTTTTTTTATTATTGCTTGTGTAATGTTATATCGCAAAGATGAAATGAATGTTAGTAAAAAAGTAGGAATTATATTTGTCTTATTATTTTTGCCTCTTTTTTCAACTAAATTGTTGCTTATTATTTTATATACAATGCAATCTTTTAATTCAAAATTACCAAAAAACGTCCATATTGAAAAAATAAATTTTCTTGATATTAAACAGTAAATTAAATTGTTAAGTAAAATAATTAAACAACCTATTTACAACTACAAATACAAATCATAATAAATTATCGAGGTCATCAATAGAGTATCCCATATTCAAATACTTTACTATCCTTTTAGGATGCATTGCTACTTTCACAAGCTCTTCAAAAACATTTTCTTGAATGAATTGTTGTTTTTTCACTCTTGACTCAAATATTTCTTTTTCTTTCTTAAATGTATTTTTACCCAAGCCATAAAAATCCCAAGGTTTATCCATTTTAGTATTTTTTATTTTATAATATTTTACAGAATAAAAAACGATGTATATATGTATTAAATATATGTTACATAATATGATTTATAGTTAATTATTTTATAGTTAATTATTTTATAGTTAATTATTTTATAGTTAATTTATTATTATTTTTTATTCTTCTTCATATTCATCATCTTCTTCACAAACAAATTGAACCTTTCCCCATCCTTTAGGTCCACAAAATCCATATTTCTTACTCATTACATCATTAATTTCTTGACCCTTTGGCATCTTTCTATCACCACTTCCTTGTTCATCCGAAAACCATAATTTGAACTCTCTAATCAAATCTTTCTTTGTAATACGGTCATTTGAATTGTTTGTAGGAATAATTTTATCACTAATAAACGCATTAATGTGGTCTTGTTTCTCTCTATATTTGTTAGACGCTTCCATAACAATGTCACAATCCTCAACAATGCCATTTGTCTCAAATGTACGTTTTACCAACATTCCAGCAAATACTGGAGCCCAATTTGGTAATTTTTCTTTCAAATCTTTATCCTTTTCAAACACATATTCTGTATCGTCTGTATGTGCTTCTCCATCCGAAATAAATTTAGAAACAAAATCACATTTACGAATTCTTCGCCACGTTCCATCATCATTACTATTCATTTCAAACAAATTGTTCGTACATACAACTAAACTAAATTGTGGTTCGAAAACTTCACTCTCACAATATAATCCTCTCGCCTGAATAGGGTCTCCTCCAGTAAGTTCCTTCATAACACCTTCATTTAATTTTACACCTTTAGACGGTTCTTGCATTACTGCATATCTTACACCTTTAAGCTTAATTACTTCGTCCGATGTTCCACCAATATTGCCTCGTCTTTCTGTTACTAATGTAATTGGTACTGTTCCCTTATATTCACCTAGAGCCATTGACATAAAATCAGCCATAATAGACTTTCCATTACTACCACTTCCGTGATAAATATTGAACGTCTGATTCTTATTTGAACCAATTAATACAGATGAGAAATGATCCCACATGTATCTATTCAATTCTGGTATAGGAAAGATTTTATCCATAAAAGATATAATTGCTTTTCCTATTTCAAAAATCATTTCATTAGATGTATCATATTCAACATAATCAATTTTAGTGCACTTTGTAATGTAATCTTCAGGAATACCATCTCTGAAAACTTTATTCTCAAAATCAACAACACCATTGTTGAAACACATCAAGTTCTTATTTTGGTCCATATTTTTTACAAATTGGTCGTCATAAAACAACTCTGCTGCTTCACGCATAATATTATTTTTATCATTTGTTTTCTTTAATTTGGCTTTAATACTATACATTCTTTTAGACTTTTCTCCCAAAAATTTATTATTTTCATCTGTAATATCTTTATTATTGAATTGTTTCAAGAAATTCTCTAATTTTAGTACAAATAAATCATACATAATTGTAGATATACGATTTCTTAAAGATAATCCCTTATCTAATACCCATCTATGATTTTTGTAAACATACCATGTTCCCTTTTTCTCCAAACTAACACATACATATTTGTCTTTATAAATTTGCTTCAATACTTGTGCCAAATCATACTCTGTCTCAGTTTCAACCGCTTCATCCATAAAGTGTTCTATTGTATTTTTCTTGATTTTTTCATATTCTTCCGGATTATATTTTTTAGCCCAATAAATTATTGACCTATTTGTTAACGGATTACTCTTCCTACATTTGAAATATTTCACCCAATCACAATATAATCCTGGAATTGAATCATAATCAAAATCACTTGCTTTTGACCTCAACATTACCCAAGACAGAAATAATCGTTCATCTGTATACTTCAAAGCAAACGCAACTTTACGATTATCCGCGTGTGATCCAGACTCGTAAAACATTTCCGGCAAAATTTGTGTAAATCCGTGCAACTCTCTTATTTCATATTCGGTTGATGTCAAACTTTCCAACATTTTATTTACAGCCGCTTCTAATTGAGGTTTCGTCTTTATGCTTTCTAATAATATATTACCATCATTGTCTATCATATCACTCTCTAATACTAATCTCTTCACTCTTGTTTTTGATTTCGATTTCGATGTAAAAGTTGATTTCAAATCTTCATATTTTTCTTCTCCTAATTTAGTCATATTATATTCGTGTAAATTGGTATTTTGAGCACATATATTTTTAAAATTCGCCTTGAAATCAAAATCATTTACATTTAATTCTTCCATTGTAAATTCACCATCATCATTATCATACCCTATATGGTAATGACCTGTCATCAAATATGTTTCATTATGCGGCTTACAAGAACCAAATAATTGCCAATTGGTTGTCCCTTTGCTTATTCCTTCGTCAAACACTGACGCCCATTCGTTCGTCAATGGTAAATCCCATATTTGTTCTATTTCTTTTATTATTTTATCTCTCAATATTTGTTGCATTATATGATCCATTTTTATATTTATCAACATATGAATACCATCTTTGGTAATTTGTTTATCTTCTAATCTATTTACATTCGGTTTCTCAAATATAAATACATCAAATGTTCTGGACGCTTCAAAGTCATATAACTCTTTTAATTCATCCAAATATAATAATACCATATCTTGTATATGGTCACTATTATGCTGTCTTTCTGTAACATCATACGTATATCTGAAATCAAAATCTACGCATATTGGTCCTCCATTCTTTAATTGGACTTCTGTCAAATGCTCTTTGTTTTTCTTTACAAACACATGATCATAATACAATTCCTGAAATACTGGCAACTCTTCTTCCTCTATCACATAAGAACCCCCATATATTTTCTTTGTTTTGTCTTTGTCTCCTATCCTTGTGTGTGTAACAACTTTGTCTTTAAAATTGCTCGCATTATGCTGTATAAGGAAATCAGTAAGGCTCTTATAATTCATTGGTATAATATATAGATTATATAAATTATTTCTAATATATTTTTCAAAATTGTTTTCATTTTTTATTTTTTTAAAATTAAATGATTTTAAATTGATTTAAATATAAAACCATATTTACATTATAAATATGTCACAAATCTTATCAAAAGATTTTATCAAGCGACTTATCAACGATGTTAAATATATCAAAAGAAATCCTTTACATTCTAATGGTATATATTATTTACACGATGAAGATGATTTAATGACTGGGTATGGTCTTATTATTGGTCCAAAAGATACAGTATATGAAAATGGTTATTATTTTTTTAAATTTAACTTTACATCACAATACCCTCACGAACCTCCAATTATAAAATATATGACAAATGGGGGAAATGTTCGTTTCAATCCTAATTTATACACTGACGGTAAAGTTTGTATTTCCTTACTTAATACTTGGACTGGAGAACAATGGACATCTTGTCAAAATATTACGTCCATTTTATTAGCCCTTTGCACTTTATTAAATGATAATCCTCTTTTAAACGAACCGGATGTAAAAAGCGATGATAAAGAAATTCCAAAATATAATACACTATTAGAATATGCTAACTTTGATATTGCTATTTGTGATGTTCTTAATAGTGATAGTCATTTACATTATTCTGAAACCAAATTTATACATTTGTTTAAAGACATTTTTATAGAACATTTTTTAAATAATTATCAAAATCACTTGTCTAAAATTGAGAAAATGATTCAAGATTGTGAAACTAAATCTAAAACTAAATATATTAGTATACCTTCTTATGAATATAAGGGTAAAATAAATTATAGAATTCTGCTTACTAAAATGAAAGAAACATATAATTTATTGACATCCAAAAATAAATAATTTGAAAAAAATGAATGATTTTTATTTATTTAATTCATAATATAAAAATTATTATTCTTTAGTATATAATATGAAGTTTTGCGAAAATTGTGATAATATGTTTTACATCAGAATTGATGAAAAAAATCCCAATAATCTTAATTATTATTGCCGTCATTGTGGTAATTCGGAATCCAGTTTAGAAGGCAATTTATGCATTATTGATACGAATATGAAAGAAACTGAAACTTCTTTTGATTATATCATCAATGAATTTACAAAAATGGACCCAACTTTACCAAGAATTAATAATATATTGTGTCCTAATGAAGATTGTTCTACCAATACTCATGAAGGCGCAAATAAAAGAGAAATTATCTATATCCGCTACAATAATGTCGATATGAAATATTTATATTTATGCTCCACTTGCGATAAAATTTGGAAAGCTAATAATTAATATATTATCTTATTATATAAAATGTAAATAAATATAATACCTATTTTAATTATTTTATCATATTTATCGTTTCTATCCATATTTATCTTTTTTTATCTTTTTTATCTTTTTTATCTTTTTAAAAATAAAAAATGAAAACAATTTTAATATATATATTTAAATAAATAGTATTATTTATATATATAAAATGAACTCTAAAGATATTCCTATTAATTTTGAAGATATTAGTGACGATGAAAACGATGAAATTGACGTCAATAGTGATGTTGAAGATGACAATGACAATGACAATGACAATGACAATGACAACGATGAACCAGAAATAGATGGAGATTATGATGACGACATTGAAGATATTGATTTAGATGACCCAACTATCCCTGGCGAAATTCAAAGCCAGGAAAATCAAGAGTTGATAGATCCTCTTAATCTTGTTGATGAATATTTAAATGATTCAGATGACGACGAATATGATGAAACTTATTTACAAAAATTTGACGCTAATGTCACTCAAAACTATATCAACTCAAATCATCCTGAAGTTCTTAGTCATAATTTTGATGAAGTCGCTAAAATGATGCAAATTCACCGCAGTAAGGACGGTAATATTATCGATCCTTGTCATAAAACATTGCCTATTATGACTAAATTTGAAAAAACTCGCATTATCGGTCAAAGAGCTAAACAAATTGAAACTGGTTCTATCCCTTTTATAAAAGTACCAGATAACATTATTGACAGTTATTTGATTGCTGAATTGGAACTACAACAACGCAAATTGCCTTTCATTATTAGACGCCCTCTTCCTAATGGCACCTGCGAATATTGGGACGTAAATGACCTCGAAATGATTCATTATTAGATTTAAATTGTAAAATAATATGTGTATAATTTATATATATGTCTGATAATATTTATTACGATGGAATGAAATGGACCTTAATTTCTATACATTTTTTAACTATTTGTTCTTTTTTTATATTGAATAAGGTTAACATTAAAACTATTATATTTCAAATTATATTAACCATATTTAGTATGCTTACAATAACAGGTGGTTATCATCGTTTATGGTCGCATAAATCATATGAAGCTGGCAAATATTTGCAATATTTTTATGCTTTTTTTGGAATTGTCGCATCACAAAAATCAGCAATTTGGTGGGTAAAGGCACATAGAACTCACCATAGAAATGAAGAAGCACCAGGTGACCCTTATAATATAAATAAAGGATTTTATAATGCTCATATTGGATGGCTTATTCATGGTAATGATAAAATTGAAAAGGAAGAAATTTATAAGACAGATGTGAATGACCTAGAAAAAAATGATATTTTACTTATCCAAAATAATTATTATACAGAATTATGGATATTTATATTTATTTTATGTGTTATACTACCAATATTATTTTGGAATGAAAAATATCTAAACAGTTTATTCATTAATTTTTTCAGAATTATTATAGTATGGCATATGACATATTCTGTGAATTCATTTGCTCATTATATAGGAGATAAACCATATAATAGCAAATTGAAAGCATGTGAAAATTTACTTGTTTCAATTATTACATTTGGTGAAGGTTGGCATAATTATCACCATTCATATCCGAAAGATTATCGAGCATCAGAGAAAAATAAATTTAATCCAACAACATGGTTTATAAACTTAACAAAATATTTTGGACTCTCCAGTAATCATTACATAAAAGATAAAAAATATATACCAAATAGTGAAAGATTTAATCTTGATTATTATAAATTATTATCATAAACCAAACTATAAATTATACAAACAAATAAATATAAAAATATAAAGGCAAATTATTATATTTTTATATAAACAAAATGAATACTTTTATTTGTGAATATATTTGGCTTGATGGTTGTAACAATTTAAGAAGCAAAATTAGAGTCATAAAATTAGAATTTGAAAAATATCTAACTCTCAATATGTTACCAGAATGGAACTTTGATGGTTCTTCCACTAATCAAGCAAATTCTGACGGCAATACGGAAGTCATTTTGAAACCTGTTAAAATGTATGCAGATAAGTATAAACTTATTAGCAACTGTAGCTCTTGTAGAGAATATTTTTTTGTTTTATGCGAAACCTATAATATTGATGGAACGCCTCACGCAACTAATTCTCGTCACCACGCAAAACAAATTTTTGACACTTATTCAGATGAAAAACCTTGGTTCGGATTAGAACAAGAATATTTAATGAACGGGAACGGGTTAGTCCAAATTAGTTCTACTAACAACCCAAATAAAAATAATAATTATTGTAGGATTTACTCAAGCAATATTCAAAGAAAAATTATGACTGAACACCTGAATTATTGTATTGAAACAGGTCTTATAATTAGTGGCACTAATGCTGAAGTGTCACCTACTCAATGGGAGTTCCAAATTGGTCCTTGTGAAGGTATTCAATCAGGTGACCAAGTTATTATGGCTCGTTTCTTCTTGGAACGAATTGCCGAAAAATATGACGTTGAAATATCATATCATCCTAAACCAAGAGACGACATAAATGGTTCCGGATGTCACATTAATTTCAGCACAGAAAATACCAGAAATAAATGCGATAATAACGGCAAAACCGGTCTAACTTATATTTACAATTATATTGAAAATTTACGCCAATGTCATTCTGAAATGAATACAGTTTATGGCGAAAATAATCATCTGCGTCTAACTGGCAAACATGAAACTTCTTCGTTTAATTCTTTTACAAGCGGTATTGGAACTCGTAATACCTCTATTCGCATTCCTAATGAAACAAATAAACAGCATTGTGGTTATTTAGAAGACCGCAGACCGGGTGCTAATATTGACCCTTATAAGGCAACTAGTATGCTTTTTATTAAATCTATTGGTAAATGAAATTACTTGAATACGAAACTTTTTTAATAAATTATATTTTACAATTTTAAAATATAATATATTTTTATTATATAAATTACTACATAATGATAAAAAAATATAAAAAAATCATTTCAGTCTTTTTTATATTATGTTTTTTCTTTTTCTTTTTAAAATCATGTAATTTAATTGAGGGATTTGGATTAAAAAAACATTTTACTATTGGTGATTTTGTTGGACAAGAACCAATACAAAAACAAAATGCGGTTATAAAAGTATTAACTGACTCATATCCAAATCGTATTAAAAGATGTAAAGACTCGAAAGACCAAACTAAATGTAAAGACTCGTTATTAAATTATGTCAAAGAGTCAAAATTAACTTGTAGTGCTTTCCTCCATAAAAATAAAGATCTAGAGAAAAAATGTCACGATTTGCTTTATGAACCTATATTTAAAAAAAAATGAATTGAATAAAAAAATATGTGATGTTATGTATATATTTATTTATGTTAAAAATGCTTTTAAAAAAAATAAAAAAATCAAATAATATAAATATTATTTTATTACTTTTAGCATTATTTATTATTTATATAATTCCCTTTTCATTTTGTTATATTAGAAAGGAAGGGTTTAATATCAAGGGTAATACCGTCCAAGAAAAGCAAAACAAAATTGAAACTATTATAACTGGATTTGATGAAGAAAAAAATATGAGTTTTATAAGAAAAGCAAGACGAAAATGTCATAAAATGGATTGTGGACCAAGTAAAACGGACTGTTTTATGAGAATTGATAAATCAAAAGATGACGCGCGTTCAAGTTGTGAAGCATTTTCCAAGGATGTAGAAGCGTGTTATGCAAAAATTTATTCCCCTCAATGTTTTCTAAAACATTAACTATTATAAAATGTCTCAATATAATATAATATAAATAACTAGTTAAATGACAGGGAAGAAAATTATTAGAACAATTATTGTCTCTTTGTTCCAGAATATTGCTTCTGTGCTTGGTCGTTTTAAAAAAACTATTAAAAATAAATAATTCATCAATGATAATTAAATATTTAATGTAATTTATTTTAATTAATTAATAATTTTATAATAAAATATTAAAGACATATAATATTGTTATATAAAATGTATTATTGTGAGTTCTTTAGTAAGTATAGTGATATGTTTTATTATTTGACTTTTTTATTGGGAGTTACAAATATTTCTTATAATTTTTTTGAATATCTTTCTTATTCGCACAAATACGATTCTTCTCAATTGTCTAAATTGGAAGGAATAATTCATAAATTGGACGGAAGTATTCATACACGTTTAAATGATATTGATGATAAAATTAATATGCTTCACAAAATTAAATTATGTGAATTTAAACTTTTAAATTTAGACGCAAATACGGTAGATTCAGATTCAGATTCAGAAAAAAATGAAAGTGTAATAGAAGACGAAGTCATTCATAATAACGATGAAAAATGTGACTTTGAAATAGAAGAAGATACTGATAGTGATACTAATGATAATGAAGATATTGATGAAGAATTAGAAACTATTGAAGAATTAGAAGAACCAGAAGAAAATGTTTGTGTCGACCAAAATGATATTAATGATTATTATAAAGATAAATTTATTAAAGATAAACAAAGCAATCATCTCTCTTTAAGCGGTGTCTTTGGAGGATGGTATTAAGTATTTGTTTTTACATTTACAGATAATAATTAAAATTATGAAAAAATATAAAATATTTATTTTATTACATATTTTTTGTTTCATTTTTGTTTCATTTTTGTTTCATATTTAACATTTCCATCTTTTTCCACAATCCAAACAACTTACATAACAAGTCATCGGTTCATCTGCTGACCTTGTTTGTAGCAAATAATAACTACATCTATTAGATTTACACTTGCGACATGTAAATGTATCTGTAGTGGCTTCCATTTTGCTTTCAAATTTGACTTTGTCTCGGATTGTCTTTCTTTCTATCGCGTTTGCCCATTTCTGCGGACACAACTCTTGATGCGTCATAAATGCTACATTTTGTGGCTTTATTTCTTTTTTCTTTATTTGTTCTACTATATTTTCATTCAAATTCATTAAAATACTTTTTACATGGTTCAAATAAATACGAACAAATATCTTATTATCCCACTTTTTTATAATTTTGCGTCGCTCTGCTTCCTTTATCGCATAATTATATATTCCTATTTCTAAATTTATACTACTATTCTTGTTTCCTAATTGGATTTCTAGTTTGTCGCGAATTTTGTCGCGGAATTTGTTTGAATTGGGAATCGTTTTTACTGTTTTAGACATTACTTAATAATATAAATAAATATGCGATTTGTGTTTATATTATTTCATTTATTTTTCTTTTCATTTTTCTTTTATTTCCTTTTTATTTTTTAATTGCTGTATGATGATTCTGATTCTGATTCTGATTCTGATTCTGATTCTGATTCTGATTCTACATATTCCTCCTCGGTCAATTCTGGATCCAAATTGTCTAAATAATTGCTTCCATCTTCATCTTCATCTTCATCTTCATCTTCATCTTCATTACTAAAATCTTCACTATTTGAATCCACTATAAATCCATCCTTTAAATATCCTGTTTTAGTCTTGTACTTATCTGGCACTTTTTCTAACTCATCTTCCTCAAATTCATCTTCTTCTGCTGTCTTACTTAAATTCTCAAAACCACCATATAATTTATTATACATCTTACTCCACATTTCATCATTTAAATCAATATATTCATCATTTAGTGACGCAACTAGAGCACAAGAACCAAAAAACAATTTTGTGTCTATCGGTGGAGGAAATTCATACTTACTTTCATTATTATGCCTTCCTTCGGTTTTCGCATATAGAGAGACATTATATGTTTGTCCTTCATATTTTGCACTCCAATTCACTTGCTTTATAAAATCTCCTGATTTCTTAAAACCACATTTCTTATAAAGTTCATTAATATTAAACTCTTTTACTGCTAAATTGCGGAGAGTTCCATTCTTTTCTACAATAACTACTTTTAATGATGACATATTTAATGCTATTTATTACTGTTATTTTGTTTTTATATTGTTATTTTATTTATTAAATTAACATCATTTAGTTATAAATGGTGTTTCATAATATTCCTTTATATTAGCAAAAAATGTGGTGGATTTTGAAAACTGTCCTATTCTCAATTTTTTTTATAGCAATTATTCATTATCTTTACTTGTTTTTTATGAATAATCTAACCACTCCTATTGTAAAAGATTTAGTTCATATCCCTTCTAATAAATACGAAAATATGTTTCATATTATAAATAATTCAAACTCAAATTTGAATCAAAATTTGAATCAAAATTTGAATCAATCTGACTCAAATAGCACTCCTATTAACGACTTGAAATATGATTTATCTGATTTAATCCCGAATGATTCAACACATATGCCTCCGCCTCCTAATAATATGAAAGATGAATTGAAATCTTTTCTTCAAGAACAACTTAACGATTAAGACTAAATATAAAAAGAATATAAAAATATATTACCTATTTTAATAATATACATAAAGTTATCTATGGTTAACCACTCCAATAATTTCAAACAAAATCTCATCAACCTTTTCCCTAAAGTTGAACTTTCTTATGAACGATTTTTACATAAAAAAGTTTCCAATTTTGATACTTTAATGGCTATCCCTAAAGGTCCTAAATGCTACTTATGGATTACTAAATATAACGGTAATAATATCAGCATTTTCTTCCTTTTGGATAATCATAGACATATTAAAGACATATTTTACTACCATTTCGATAAATACTTCAACTCCAATTTGACCTACGAAATCGGCACCATCTTTTACGGCACCATCTTTTACACTAACATTAATAAATGTTTCTCTATTGAAAACATTTTGTATCATTGTGGAAAAAATATTACAAACATTTCATGGGGCCAAAAATGGTGCACAATTGAATCTATTTTGGCTCATAATTTACAGAATATTTGCGACCCTAAAATTATTGTGGGGCTCCCTATTTTTTCCAATCAAGTCGAAGATTTTAAAGAACAAATTTCACATTCATTATACGGAATTTATAAAATTGAATACAGAAAATTTAACGACCGCAATAAATCCATTTGTACCAAAATAAACACTCTTTGCAACAATTTTACTCCCACTTTATCCAATAATGTATTCACCATTAAACCTACTTTAAAAAATGATATTTATGAAATGTATGATAATAATAAGTTTATTGATACCGCTCACATTCCTGACTTTAAAACTAGCGTTATGATGAATTCTCTTTTTAGAACTATTAAAGAAAATATTAATTTAGATGCCCTTGAAGAAAGCGATGATGAAGAGGAATTCCAAAATAATGATGATGACCAATATGTTTCCCTTGATTTATCCTTTAAAATGAAATGTGTCTTTAATCATAAGTTCAAAAAATGGCAACCTATTGAGACCATTAACTAGGATTTTATTTGGATTTTATTTTTAATTACCATTTTCAATCATTGGTATTTCTAATAAAATCATAAAATATTTTCAGTAACAAAAAAACACTTTATTTCAACTCTTTTTCAGAAAATCGCAAAAATGGACATTTCTAAAAATGTCCAAAAATTGAAATCTGAAATACTTTCCCATTAAAAAAAGTAAAAAAAATGAAAAAATGAAATGAGACCATAATGCTCTAAATCACGTTTTGCGATTTTCACTTTGTTACCATACTTTTTTTGAGAAAAAAGGTGAAAATCTTGTAAAATGGGTGGGTTTTTTCTTGTCAAGAGATGTTAAAAGATTTTTTAACAAGAAATGGGTAAAAATATTTGTTATTGTATATCGGTTGAAAAAATATGATTTAAAAATTAAAATGACTGTGGCTTTTTTTGTGTCAAGAGATGTTAAATTTTCAAAAAATGTCCAAAAATGAGAAAAAGTGAAATTTGCCTCCAAAAAAATGAAATTATTAATGTTAAAAATGGTTAAAGGTTTTTTTTGACAATATTTAACACAATTTCTCCCACTTTTTATTTAAAATATGAATGCTTTATTGGTGGGATATTTTATTTAAAATCATACAAAATAAGCAATTATTCATATATGTTAAATATTTGTTAAAATCAAAATAATATAAAAGCATATAATATAAATATATATGACTAAAAAAAAATATAGTTGTCTTCAATGTGATTTTTATACTTATACTAAAAAAGATTTTAATAGACACTTAATGACAAAAAAACATAATAAAAGTAATGATGATATTGACGAATATCATAATGAAAATTTAATTTATGAAGATGAAGATTCATATAATGAAAATAAATTAAGTGATGATGAAAATAAAAAAATAAAATGTGATTTATGCGAAAAAACCTTTGGAACTAGACAAGGGTTATGGTACCACAAGAAAAAATGTAACTTGGAAAACGAAAACGACGTCACACAATTAACTAAACTAGTTTCAACATTGGTGGAACAAAATACAACACTTGTCAAAATAATATCAGACACAAACTCATCTACAAATATCAATACACAAAACAACATACAACAACAGAATAACAGTTTTAATTTAAACTTTTTCCTTAATGAGACTTGTAAAGACGCTATGAATATAGATGAATTTATTGATTCTATTGAAGTAACCGTTCAAGATTTGAAATATTTGGCAAAAAAAGGGTATGTTGAAGGATTTTCAAATTTATTTATAAAACATTTGGAAGAATTGGATGTTTCTAAAAGACCGTTACACTGTAGCGATATTAAACGCGAAATAATTCATATCAGAGATAAAAACAATTGGGAGAAAGATAATGACCAAAAATTGCGTCTAACTGGTATTGCGACAGATATATCAAGATTAAATACAATAGCTTTGCAAGGTAAATACCAAGAACAGTATCCACATTGTTTGAGAGATTCTAAATCTAAAGAACATAACGAATATGGAAAAATCGCATATGAAGCATTTGGTGGCAAATTAGATTTAGACACAGCAAATAAAAAGTTTTTCCGTAATTTATTTAAAGTTGTTGCTATTGATAAAGCAATTTATAAATAATATAATAAATTTTTAAATCTTTTATTATATTATAATGGTTTCGGTAAAGAATAAACTACACATGATATCAAAAAAATACAAATCAACAAAAAAAAATGCGTCCAAAATGAAATCCAAATTGAATAAATTTTCAAAAAATAATAAATCCATTTCCAAATTGAAATCCAAATTGAAGAAAAGTTTGAAACCAAGACGCAATCATAAAAAAACAAGAAAAAGTCATAACAACAAAAAGAAAGCATTTGATAGATTTAAGTACAGCAATCCAGCTTTATCTTCTTCCTCTTTGGCACTCGGTTTGGCTTAAAAGTATCTTTAAGGGACACAACTTTTCATTTATTTAAAAGTATCTTTAAGGGACACAACTTTTCAGTCTTCATTTCTTCATTTTCAACAAACAAACGCCAATGGGTTTATCATCATCATCATCATCGTCAATAAGAATATTTTTTTTCCCTCTTTTTTTGTATTCAATTGGTTCCCATTTTGAGACATCTGTGTCATATGCGTCGCTATTTGTGTAAAATATTTTATAGTCTTCTTTTCTATAAAATGCTTTCCGTTTATTCCATTGACTCTTGAATATGTCGTGAGTGTCTACAATATCCACAATAATAGGGTTACTATGTTTCTCTCGCAAAATTCGCCCAACACTTTGCTGTATATCTGTCTTACTTGTCGCCATAATGAGTGTCGTGAGTGTCTTGATATCCAACGCCTCGGCCGCCATCGCATATGTCGCTATTACAATTTGCTTCGTTTCCGTTTCTTTTAATGCTTTTTCTTTCATTCCGCCTAAATAATACCCAACAGTTGCCAAATTTCTGTGCTTAATTGCGTCGTGAAAGTAAGTCAAAATATTTCTATTATGCGCCAATATCATCACTTGTTGCTTTGGATTTTCTTCCAACATATTTGTCAACACTTTTAATATAAATTCTGACCGCCGATTATATTGACAAAGTTTGCTTATCATTGTGCTAAATGCTGGTTTCCCACGAAAATCTAATTTGGTTTCCTCAAATTCTTCATCGTGAGACCTATATTCGATTGCTCTTACAGTTGCTATTCGCTTTTCATCGTGTTCGCCTTTATAAACAACATCCCCCAGGAACATTTTGAATACACATGTTGTTCCATCTTTGCGATTCATAGTGGCGGATAATCCTAACATATGTTTGGTGACAATTTTGAATAAACTTTTGGAAAATACTTCGCTGGAAATATGATGAACTTCGTCAATAATGGTTAGCCCAAATGGTTCAAATATGGACGCAGGATATTCTTTCATGGATAGACTTTGTAACATTCCAATAACAATATCTTTGTCATCTATGTCTATAATTTGACCTTGAATTTTGCCTACTTTGGCCGTCGGTAAGAATTCTTGTATACGCTCAATCCATTGGTTCATTAGAAATTCTTTATGGACTATGATGAGTGTCTTTTTGGAAACACGAGAAATAATATTTAGCGACAAAATGGTCTTTCCAAACGCACATGGCAATTCTAATAGACCTCCTTGTTTGTCTGGATTTTCAATATAATTCAAATAAGTAGATACAACGAGTTCTTGCTTTTCACGTAAAGTTCCACAGAATTCTAAATCTATGGTTTCACCGTTTCCAATATTGTTGGCATTTGGCGACCCTAATTTATTTAGTCCGTAGTAACGAGGAACATATAACTTTTTAAATGATTCGCGATAAACGGGATACGATTTGGCCTCACCTTGAGACACATAGGGTTTGATATTTAGGTCATCTTTGATTTCATTTTGTAAAGAAATTGAAATATCGCTTTTCATAATTGTGTATCCTTTAGCACCTAAATATGAATTGTTATTTTGATTATTCATTGTTGATTTATTTTTATAAAACTATATTAATTGTTGATTTATTTTTAAATCGTTTTCTATTTGTTTTTTGTGTTATTATATTATATAAAATGAAAATGAATACCAAGTCATTGTGCGAATTAGGTTTATCTATTTTGTTTGTTATTTTTGTGGTTATGGATTATAAATTGCCTTCCGAAGTTTCTGAATTTACCGCTTCTATTTGGGGAAGATTGGTTTTAGTTTGTGTTATTATATATTTATTCCGAATGTGTAATCCTATTTTAGCTACATTGGCCGTTATTGTTGCTTTCAAATTAATGAATCAAGGTATTGTTTCTAAATTTACACCAAGTGAATATAAAAAATTTAAAGTTATGGATTCATTTAATGCTTTACATAAAACATTAGAAGAAGAAATTGTTTCTAAAATGAAACCGTTGGGTGCTAAAATGACGAAATCGCCTTATGAACCCGTTTTGTCGGATAATCATGACGCTAATGAACTTTAAGATTTCTCAAGATTTTTAACAAAATCTACACCATTTGTTGCTTTACTTTTTATACTTTGAACAATACTTGACCTATTTTTTACAATATGTATGATACCCAAAACAATTAATACAAAAAGAATAAAAAATATAAAAAATAACAATGATACTATTACTGGATCTTTTTGACCGAATAGACCATCTTTAAATAATGTTTTTTCTGATTTTGAATCGGAATTTTCTAAATTGGTTGAAATTCTAGTGCAACTAACTGGTCTAGATTTGTCCATATATTGCGGACCTTTTTCGTGATATTGAACTGAACTTATTGAACTAGGTGCTTGTGGTATTGTTATAGTATCAGTGCCACTACTAGTTATATTTATGTTATTTACGGATAACATATGTTGATTAGCGTCAAATACAATCCAATGAGTATTTGAATTTTCTCCATTGTTGTTTGAATCATAATAATTGTATGATTTAGAAGGTATATAATCATTTAAAATCATTTTATTATTTTCTTTGGAAACATTCAGTATTTCATTTAAATCGGTATCATAATCTACATCTTTTATTGCCATACAAATATTCAAATCATGAGTATTTTTTTCGTTTTTATGGGACATAATGAGTTCCCCGATAATTGTTCCTGTTGGATATCTTTCATATGTATGTTGTATTTCAGTAGTATTTAGAATAATCAAAACATTTGTTAATTTATATTTTTCACCAGAAAATTTACATTTATAATTATTTGGATTTGAAATAGGTATTTGGAAAATTTTATTACCATTATTAGGGATAGCATCAGGAAGGTCGATTGGTTGATAATTATATTGAAATGCGCAACTATCGAAGCAATAGTTGTCAACTATTTCAGTATTTACATAATTGGAAGGAGAAGCCATTGTTAATATTAATATAACCAGATATTTATTAATAAAGAATCATTATTATTTTATATTTTTAATCCAATTTTTAATCCAAATTTAAATTAAATTTTAATCCAAATTTAAATCAAAATATGAAAAATTAATGTTTATTAAATATATAGAATAAAATATGACACTAAATATTACAAAGAAGAAAATAGAAAAGGTTTTAGAGTTATTTAATCATCCTCAAACACGGAAAATAAGGAAAAGAAGTGGTGAAAAAAGAAAACGAAAAAATAAAAGTTTCAATAGGAAAAATGGTCGCAAAAATTTGGCAACCAGCACACTTAAGAAACGGGGAGGGTCCGGACATCCTATTCTTCTTAATGGAGGTACAGTTGGCGTCGTTCTTGGAGGCCAAGTTGGAGGGGATGATAAAATTAATACTTTTCAAAGTATTCCTTCCAATATTAAAAACAAAATCAAAAATACAATTGAAAATTTAAGTACAAACGTAAAAAAACTTAATTTTGTAAAAAAGATTGTATCGCTATATGAAAATCAAACAACCCTCTACAATCTTACAGATGATGAATATGACAAAAAAGTAACTGAATATAATAATAATAATAATAATAAAGATACAGAATCAAATGACGAAATTTTAAGTGCCGATGATAAAAACTTATTAAAGTTTATAATTAATGAAAATGAAGCCAACCCAGAAGAAAATTCTAATATAGTTGAAGATACTATAACTTCTACACAAGACCAACTTGATGACCCTTCAAATATAAAAGAAAACACTTCTGAAATAATAACAGGAGAACCAACCCCAGAACCAACCCCAGTAGAAACAAAATCAGAATCAAAAGAAATAAATTCAAATGATATGTTGAAGGTGGCGTTAGCCAGTAATTATTTTACACAATATGGAATATTATCAGGGATGTTAAAAATGAATCAAGACAAAAACAAAGACAAATTTGATGTAATGGATTTCGTCCAAGACCCTAAATTATATGCCGAATTTTGTAACAAAATGGGATTCCAATTTGCGGAAATGAAGGGAGAACCTGTTGTTGATAATGAAGATGCAAGCTTAAAAGCAGCAGAAAAAGCAACAGCAGAAAAAGCAACAGCAGAAAATACTAAAATACTAAAAATGTCGACCTTGAAATGAAACCAGTTAAATAATTACAAAGACCAGCTGAATAAAAATAAATAAATAATATACTGTATAAAATGTATATATTTTATATAGTATATAATAATGGAGACGAATACAAATTTAGAAAAAATGCAAAAAATAGTCATAATGGAAACATTAATAAAGTTCAAAATGATTGAAACCTGGGTGAATATAATAGAAACCTTAATTTGTATCCACATAATACAGAAAATAAAAGAAATCATATCTGAAGAAAAAGAAAATAAAGAACAAAATGAAGGAATTGAAGAAGAAATAGAAGAAGGAAAAGAGGAACGAAAAGCAGAAGATTTGTTAGACAAAATGAAGAATTTAAATTATAAGGGTTTATTTGGGTCAAATGAAGGAAGTAAAGAATCAATGTCCGAGTCATATGAAATATTGGAGCACAAATATTACGAAAAGATGCAACAATTAGTAGTCAAATTGAAGGAAGAACAAACCCAATTACAATTCCACTTGGGTTCAACACAAGACGCATATGAATTTAAATTGGATATAGATTTGGAGGCAACTCAATACAAAATGCCTATAACACAAGAATCATTGCTTTCGTTGAATGATATATTTACAAAAACCAAAAGATTTATGAAAGGTGATAAGTCAAAATGGAAGGAAAACGTAACGGAGTTTATAAACAAACATTTTATGAATGATTTAGTGGATGACATAGTAACAAAAAGTCATTATAATAGTTCAAATGTGATGTCAATAATTCAAGACCAAATACCTCAATTAAGGTTTCTAGATAATACCAATATGAAGGAGAATTTTTTTTCAACAATTGTGGAACAAGAAGGGAAACAATATGATGACAAAACAAAAACCGAATTTACAAAATATTATCATCATTTCTTTTTAGAAAACCTGAATGGAAATGTCAAAACAACAGAGGGGTTAAATGAATTAAAGAGTTTATTAAAAGAGTTTCAAAAATTACGAGAGCCGGAGTTATATGCGAAGGAAGTTTTGGAAAAAATAGATATGACTTATGAACCCAATTTGAATTTAATGCGAGATTTTGTAAAAGACAATATGAAGACCAAATTTGAAGCATATGTGAAGCCAAATGTAGAAATTAAGGAAGGTGTTGTTGAATTAAATACGGAAAGAGTTGAAATACTTATTCAGGAAGTAAGTAATAAACTAGAAGAACAAAAGGATAATATTATTGAAGATACTGAAAAAATAAACGAACAATTAGTTGAAATAAAAAAATTACAAGAAGTTATTGAAAACCAAAAAGAAATTATTGAAAACCAAAAAGAAGATTATAATATACAAAAAGAAAATTATAATAAACAAGAAGAGGAAGATAAAGATAAATATTCTAAATTGGAAGAAGCATATAAAAACGAAATGAATAATGAATTGGAAAAAGGAAGTAAAGAGTTTCAGAAAAAAATAGAAGAAATAGTACAGAATCATGAAGGAGATAAATCTGAAATTAATAGTAAGTTAAATGAATACTTAAATGTTCTTGAAACAACAAAAACAGAATTAAAAGAAAAAGAAAAAGAAAATAAGATTTTATTGGAAAATAATGAAGAACAAGAAAAAGAAATAAATAAATTTAAAAATGACATATATATTTTAAACAACAAAAATGAAGAATTAGATAAAATTTTGAAAAGAATAAATACTGAAATGAGTGATATAAGTAACAAAATAAGATTATCAACAAAAGAAACTATAGAAATGGCAACAGAAGAAAATGAATCATTAAAAAAAGAAAATGATAGAAATTTAAAAGTTCTAGCAGAAGAATTGGAAAAAGAAAAAGATAAAAGTGCAGATTCTTTAAATAAAGCAGTTGCGGAAATGACAACAAATTTACTAAAATCTGAAAATATGAATGAAGAATTACGAAAACAGTTAATAGACGATTTAGTAAAGCTTAAGGCAGAATCCTTGAGTTTAAGAAATGAAAAAGAAAGTATTTTAAAACAAATAAATGAATATCGAAAAGAAGTTGATAATACATTTAACACGTTTTCAACCCAAATTAGTAAATCGCAATTGGATTTGGATAAAAAGGAACAACAAATACAACAATTAAGTAGTGTTATTGAAAATTTACAAAACCAAAATAAAGAGTTAAGTGCCAAAGAAGGCGAGTTAGAAAAAAAAATAAATACAAAAACTGAAGAAAAGGAAAATTTAGAAACACAATTAACATCAACACAAGAAGAATTAGAAACTTATAAAAGAAAAAATACTGAATTAAAACAACAAATTGATTTTTTGAAAAAACAACAAGAAGATTTGGAAAACAAACAAACAGAATTGCAAAACCAATATAAAGAACAAAGTAATATGTTAAACGAAGATTTAAATGGGAAGGATATTACTATTGATGACTTAAGAAAACAACTTCAAGCTAAAAATAAAGAAATTGCAGACAATAAAGCACAAATTGAATCTAAAAATAAAGAAATTGTAGCTAAAGAAGCAAAGTTAAGAGAAGACGAAGTAACTATGACAAATTTAAGCGAAAAAATTGGTAATCAAGAGCAAGAAATTTCTGAATTAGAAGAATTAATCGCCAAATTGACATCAGAAAA